>Ga0209726_10001171_pt1 | contig 43584 bp, 45 predicted proteins | sample Subgrocontami54m_FD_187453 | JGI IMG/M metagenome (GOLD analysis project Ga0209726, IMG submission 187453) | Subsurface groundwater microbial communities from S. Glens Falls, New York, USA - GMW46 contaminated, 5.4 m (SPAdes) (version 3) | ecosystem: Environmental > Aquatic > Deep subsurface >...
CCCCTGCCAGTATCGCCACGCCGCAAACGCGAACAGTCCGGTAGCGGTTGCGGCGACGGCGTACTGGAGGTTGCGATCGGTGACCGGCAGCGAATTCAGCCAGGTTTCCACCGTGACGCTGAGCGCGATGTAGGTGCCGATGCCTATGACCGCCCAGGCGAAGATGGCGCCGCCGGCGTTGTGCACGAGGCGCTCGACGCTTGCCGGCATGCGGGCCGCGCTGAGCGCCGCGAAGATTGCACCTGCGATCACGCTCAGCCACGCGGAGACGGACACCGACGCGTAGAACTGATGGACGACGACCCCCGGGGTCATGATGCCATGGACGGAGAAGATGCCGGCGATCGCCGCGAAGGCCAGGGTCAGGAAGAGCAGGCGCGTCTCGCGAAGCGTCCGTGCCGACGCGACCATGACCGCACACGCGGCAACCGCCGCAAGCGACGTGGCGCCGACGCTCCAGAAATGCAGGTGGAAGCGCATGAGCAGCGGGTCGAGGTCCGGGAACTGCCAGATCACGCCGAATGCGGCGATCGGGGCTGCTATCGCTACCAACGCCGCAGCCGGGCCGCTCCATGTTCGCAACATCGTGGCCTCCAAAAACGTACTGGAGAGATATCGGCCCGACGTGAGGCTGGGTGAAGTATCCGAAACGTGGACGGCGCGATCGCAGCGAATTCAAGTATGCGCGTATGCGGTCAAATTAGGGGACGCCAGGGGCTCGGTCCGCCGGGTTACGGCCGGCTGGGCGGCGCGCCCGAGCTGCCGTCGGTCGGCGTGGTTCCGTTCCGGTTGCTTGCCAGCAGCTGCGCGATGAATGCCGAGAAGATGTTGCCGCCGCCACCGCCATCGCCGGAGACCTGGATTTCGGGCGTGATCTTCAACCCGGCGGCCGAGATCGCTTTCGTCACCTCGATGCCCGCCAGGTTCGCCTGACCGACCGCCGCCACCTGCTTCTCGTACGCCTCCGCCGTGGCTGTGCCGATCGCCAGGATCTTCGAACCCTCGGCTGCGCCCTCGACTTCGATCGCGCGGGCGCGGCCCTCCGCCTCGAGGATCGTGCGCTGCTTCGTCTGCTCCGCCACCTGCACCGAGATCTGCGCCGATACCAGCTCCGGCTGCTTGTCCGCCTTCGCGCGCGTGTTCTCCGTATCGACGCGCTTTGCTTCGGACCGCTGCTGCTCGACGAACATATCCTGCTGCTGGGCGGCGATGACGCGGCGGGTGTGGATCTCCATCAACTCCTGCGGCAGGATGATCTGCGAGATCAGCACCGACACGCACTCGACGTGGTACTTCTCCAGCTCCTCGCGGGTGCGCGCTTCCGCCTTCACCTGCTCGTCGGCGCGGTCCTGCATGAAGTTCATCGCCTCGGAGGACGATGCCTGGTTGCGGAACGACGAGTCGATCATCGGGTGCACGACGTGGTCGATCAGGTTCTCGATCGAGCCGATCTTCGCCACCATCAGCGGCGCCTGCTCCGGGCGGACGCGGATCACGACCTTGACGCCGACGCGCATCTCGAACCCTTCGCGACTGATCACGGCAAGCGGGTTAAAGAGCTGCGCTCGTCGCGAACTGCCGCTGCCGCTCGTTGCTGCTCCGTCGGCGTCGTTGTCGGCCGCCACGCCGCCCTCGTCGGCCCAGTCGATGGTCAGGTTGGTGGTGGGGATGATGTAGGCGATGTAGGCCCAGCGGTTCAGATAGTAGACGCCCGGCCCCGCCACCTCGGCCTGGATGCCCCGGTACCCCGCCGGCACCACATAGCGCTCCTTGCCGGCGAGCCGGTCCGCCTGCGGGATGTCCTCCGGCTCCTTGCCGACGTTCGAGACGAGTACCGCCACCTCGCCGCGCTGCACGGTGATCACGTTGTCGAGCTTCACGTCGAACATCAGCGGGTTGATGTAGTACGTGCCCGGCTTCAGCAGGTCGTACTGCGGCCCGCGCTGCCCGTTGTTCACGAGGAACGCTGACGCGTCCTGGAAATCGCCATGCCCGGTGACGCTCGCGGCCACCAACTCGCCCGCGGGTAGCGGCGACCCGTCCTTCGCCGTGACCAACCCGACCTGGTTGGCCTGGACGATCGTCGCCGGCTGCACTTCGACGCTAAACAGATCCGTGTTGATGCGGTACCGGCCGGGCAGGATCACTTCGATCTGCGGCCCGCGTTGCCCGGTGTTCGCGACGAAGGCTTCGCCGTCCTGGAACGCCTGGTGCCCATCGACGTGCTGCGCCAGCAACCGTCCCGGCCGGATCGGATCGCCGTCGCGAGCGCTCACCAGCCCCACCTGCCCCTGCGCGACGATCAGCGCCGGCTGCGTCCGGACACGGAATAGATACGTGTTGATGCGGTACTTGCCCGGCGCCAGGATGTCAACCTGCGGGCCTTTCTGGCCGCCGTTTCGCAAGAACCCTTCACCGTCCTGGAAGCTATCATGCCCGCTCACGCGGCGCCCGAAGATGTGCCCCGGATCCAGCGGCCGCCCGTCGATCGACTCGATCAGCCCGACCTCGTCCTCGGCGATGACGAGCATGTCGTCCTTCGACACTTTGTAGAGGAACGGCGGCAGGAAGTGCAGCCCCGGCTGCAGGACGCGCGCCTGCACGCCGATCTCGCCGCGCATGGCGACGACGCGGCTTTCCGGAAGGGGCTTGCCGAAGTACCGCCGCTCGATCAGCCCCACCTGCTGCCCGCCGACGTTGGCGAGCATCCCGGCGAAGAAGAACAGGAACAGGAACACGAGCAGCACGGACCCGGCAACGATGAGAATCACGAGTGGCATGAGAGATTCCTTTCACACGCGCGCAGCGCACGCCGCGCACTGCGCGTCCGCCCGACTATAGCGCCGTATGCGATGTGGCACAGCCGCCCCGGTGGATTCACCGCAAAGCCGCAGAGAACGCCGCGGCTACCGGGGGAACAAGGATTTCACGGATTACACGGAGGGGCGGCGGATTCACCCCCTCTACCTGCGAAATCTGCGCAATCCCTCACGGGCCGTAGGCTGCGGTTCCGTCCAACATCGCCGCTCGCTATCCTCCAATATGCCCATCAAAGCTGTCCTCTTCGACCTTGGCGACACGCTCTGGCACTTCCCGAAGCTGCCGCCCGCCATGGAGATCCGCACCGAGACGATGCGGCGCATCAGCGGCGCCCTCAAGACATGGGACATCCCGCTCGAGGGCGAGCTTCGCTTCCTCGGCCGCGAGATTCGTCTCGGCGTCGAGCGCGCCGACCGCGCCGCCTACGAGTCCGACTGCGTCAGCCCCGACTTCAACGAGGTCGTGCGCGGCGTCGCCAACGGCATGGGCCTGAACCTCGACTACGAGCAGGCGGCGGCGCTGTGGGACGCCTGGAACATCGGCGGCATCACGCTGGGCCGCACGATGTTCGACGACGCCTACCAGACGCTCGACTGGCTGCGCGACCACGGCTACCGGATCGGTTGCGTCACCAACCGCGTGTTCGGCGGCCCGCGCTTCGTCGAAGAGATGCGCGAACTCCGGCTCGATACCTACTTCGAGTCGACGGCCGTCTCGTGCGACATGGGCTACATGAAGCCTCACCCGCAGATCTACCAGTACGTCCTCGACGAGATGAAGGTCGCGCCGCAAGAGGCCGCCATGGTCGGCGACTCGCTGCGGGCCGACGTCGAGGCGTCGCAGGCGCTGGGCATAACGGCGATCTGGCGACGCGTCCGCAAGCCGGACCCGCCGCACGAAGACGAGCAGGTCGGCGAGGGCCCCCACGGCGATGGCAACATCGCCAGGCCCGCCACCCGTGCCCAGACCGGCCGCGCGCTGGGCGATTTCGCGGGCGGCGAAGGCGTCACGCCCGACTACACCATCCACACGCTCTGGGAGCTCACCGAGCTGCCGATTTTCCAGTAGACTTCGCGTACGAGCCGAAAGGTTGTGTCTGGTGAACGCGAGCGACCTCGATCCCGCGCAAGACTACATCTTCACGATCGGCCACTCGAACATCTCGTTCGAAGACCTCCTCGAAGATCTCCAGACGTACGGCATCGAAGCGCTCGCCGATGTGCGCTCGCAACCCGTCTCGAAGTACACGCCGCACTTCAACCGCAACGAGCTGCTCTGGCGCCTGCAGGAAGCCGGCATCAAGTACGCGTTCATGGGCGACCAGCTTGGCGGCCGCCCAGCCGGTACCGAGTTCTACGACGACGAGGGCTACGTCCGCTACGACCTCTGGAGCGCCAGCGAGACCTTCCAGGACGGCATCGCGAAGCTCGAACACGCCGCCGCGCGCCGCCGTGTCGCCGTCCTCTGCTCCGAGGAGAACCCCGCCGAATGCCATCGGCACCTCCTGATCGCGCGCGTGCTCGAAGGCCGCGGCTGGGCTCGCTCGCGCATCATCCACATCAGGTCAGACGGCAGCTGCCTGCCCGATGACGCGATCCCTGTGCAGCAGGACTTGTTCGGAGGCACGGTAGGTTGGAGATCGCCACAATCGGTTTTACACAAAGTTCAGCGCAGCACTTCTTCGAGCGCCTCAAGGGAGCTGGAGTCCGCCGACTCGTGGACGTCCGGCTGAACAACGTCTCGCAGCTCGCGGGCTTCGCCAAGTCCGCCGACCTCGCCTATTTCCTCGAAGTGATCTGCGGCGCCACCTACGAGCACGACGTTCGCCTCGCGCCCACATCGGCGATGCTCGACGCTTACCGCAAGAAGGAGATCGCCTGGCCCGAGTACGAGTCGGCGTTCCGCGAGCTCATGTTGGAGCGTGGCGTGCCAGGTATCCTCGGCCGGCAATCGTTCAGGGCGAAGACGGTGCTGTTGTGCAGTGAAGCGACGCCGGAGAAGTGCCATCGCCGCGTCGTAGCTGAACTCATGCAGGGAGCGTGGTCAGCGAGGGTCGAGCACCTGTAGTGAAGGCGCTGATTACCGACCTCACACGGATGTACGACTATCATGCGTGCGCAGCCGGCATAGACATGGACACCGGCAAGCGCGTCAGGCCGGTACAACTCGGCCGGCTGAGCAGCCGTCTACTATCGAGTCGCGGCGGAGCGTTGGATATTGGCAACGTGGTCGATTTCGGTCGGTGTCGCCCCCACGGCAAGCCGCCCGAGGTCGAAGATGTCCTCTTCGACCAGCGGGGCGTCCGCCTCCTCAACTCGGTTCCGTCGGCAGACTTCTTTGCTGCGCTGCGGCGTGCGGCCGAAGACTCGCTCGATGTCATTGGACCCGCGCTCGTACGGTTCGGCAATGCGCTCACCACGGAGAGCGGCAAGGGACTACGGTCACTCGTGCTCCTTCGTGCAACGGAGACGCCGCTGATCGCAATCTCCAACGGGCGGCTGCGATTCAAATGGTTGGACGGCGTTTGGCTGTCTGTCACCGACGTGCGTCTCTACAGGCATGACCTCGCCACTCCCGACGAGGCGAAATTGGCATCGCTCAAGCGCGCGATGCAATCGGCTGACGAGATCTTCCTCTCGTTCGGCCTGGGCCGCGCGTGGCAGCAACCCGGCGACGATCAGGAGCGCCACTACCTCCAACTCAACAACATCCACGTGCCAGACTGGCCCGATTGGCGATTGAGTCCAGAACGTTGATCCCAGCATGAACTTCCCGTGGCTCGTCCTCGGCGTGCTCGGCACGGCTGCCATCGCCGGAGGCGCGGCGCGGGTGACGCGCCAGTACGCCGCTGCCGCGATCGCCGGTTCGGCGGCGATCCTCCTGCTCCACAGCACCTTCTACTTCCATTACACCAGCGACGACGCCTACATCTCGTACCGTTACGCGCGCAACCTCAGCGAGGGTTTCGGACTCGTCTGGAACCCCGGCCAGCATGTCGAGGGCTACTCGAACCTCCTCTGGGTCGAGATCATCGCCGGGCTCCACTATCTCGGCGCCGATATCGTCCTCAGCGGCCGCTGGCTCGGCTTCGCGCTCGCCATCGTCGCGGCGGGAGGCACGTACGGGCTCACGCGCCACCTCGCCGGCGGCCCGGCCGGGCGAGTCGCCGGTCTCGTCGCCGCATTGCTGCTGGCGTCGTCCGGCACATGGGCGCTCTGGGCCTCGGCCGGCCTCGAGCCGCCGTTGTTCGCGACGCTCATCCTTGCCGCCGTCGCCCTCCATCTGCGCGAGCGCGATCATCCGCTGACGCCGGCGTCCGGCATCGTCTGGGGGCTCGCCGCCATGGCCCGGCCCGACGCGGCCGTGCTCGTCGCCGTGTCGGGCGCGTTCAAGCTCGGCGACTCCGCCTTGCGCGCGCGCGCCGCGGACGGCGGCGTGCGCGGCATCGCACGAGAGATCGCGACGCTGCTGCTCTGGGTCGCCGCGTTCGCGATCGTCTTCGCGCCGTACTTCGCCTGGCGCTACACCACGTACGGATGGCTCTACCCCAACACCTACTATGCGAAGGTCGGCGTCGGCCTCGACCAGTACGATCGCGGCCTGCGTTACCTCGCGGCGTTCCTCGAGCAGTCGGGCGGCTGGCTGCTACTCGCCACTCCGCTCGCCATCGCGCTGACGTCGATCCGGCGCGGGCCCGCGCTCTACGTCTTCGCGCTGCTCGCGGCGTGGATGGCGTACGTCGCGTACGTCGGCGGCGACTCGCTCCTCCGCTTCCGCTTCTTCGCGCCGCTGATGCCGCTTTTCTACGCGCTCGCCGTCGCGTCCGCCGCCGCGCTCGTCGCCGCGATCGACGCCGGGCGCGCGCCGACGCGCCGGCTCGCGCAGGCGACGTTCGTGCTCGTCGCAGCGGGGGCGATCGCGTTCACGCTGCAGCCGTCGTCCGCCGACTCCAGCCTCATCGTCGGCGAGCGGCGCGCCGTGAGCGATCGCGTCGAGATCGGGCGCTGGCTTCGCGGCAGCGTCCCGGAGCGCACGACCGTTGCGGCCGTGCCGGTCGGCGCCATCGCGTACGAATCGCGCCTCACCGTCATCGATATGCTCGGTATCAACGACGAACACATCGCCCATCGCGACGTTGCGCTGGGCGATTTCCCCGCCGGCCATGAGAAATACGACTCGGAGTACGTCCTTGACCGACAGCCTGATATCATCATCCTGTCCGATGGCCTGTCCGCGTGGCCGTGGACATCCGCCGACTACGCGACGCTGAATGGCGCGTTCATTCCGGCGATCGTCGATATGCTCAACAGCCAGCGCCTCGCTCGCGAATACGAGCGGCGCGCGGTGGAGATTCGGGAGGGTGCGTGGCTAAACCTGTACGTCCGCCGCGGAGCAGTGGCGGTGCTCGAAAAGACGCAAGCGGCGCCGAAGTAGGAGCCGGGGCGCCGTCCGCGTCCGCCGCGAAGCCGTGGGCAGGCCGCTTCGACGAAGCCACACACGAACTCGTCGAGTCGTACACGTCGTCGGTGCACACCGACGTCATGTTCATCGCGGAAGATATCGAGGCGTCCGTCGCGCACGTGCGCATGCTGGCGCGCCAGAACATCATCACGAGCGCCGAAGCGAAGAAGATCGAGCGCGGCCTCAACGAGATCTTCGAAGAGTTCCAGAGCGGCGAGTTTGTGCTGCTGCCCGAGTTCGAAGACGTCCACATGAACGTTGAGACGCGCCTCGCCGAAAAGATCGGCGATGTCGCCGGCAAGCTCCACACGGCGCGCTCGCGCAACGACCAGGTCGCGACCGACTTCCGCCTGTACGTGCTGGAGTCGACGCGCCGCGCGTCGGTGCTCCTCGTGATGCTCCAGTCGTCGCTGATCGACCTCGCCGAGCAGAACACCGACGTGATCATGCCCGGCTACACGCACATGCAGCGCGCGCAGCCGGTGCTGTTTGCGCACCACATGCTGGCGTACGTCCAGATGTTCGACCGCGATCTGCACCGCTTCCTCAACGCCATGTCGCTGATGGACGAGCTGCCGCTCGGCAGCGGCGCGCTCGGCGGCGTGCCGTACCCCATCGACCGCCAGTCCGTCGCCGACGAGCTGGGGTTTCCGCGCGTCACCGCCAATAGCATCGACGCCGTCTCCGACCGCGACTTCGTGGTCGACTACCTCGCCGCGGCCGCGCTGACGATGGTGCACGTCTCGCGCCTCGCCGAGGAGCTCGTACTTTGGGCCAGCGCCGAGTTCGGCTTCATCACCCTGCCCGACGCGTTCGCCACCGGCTCGAGCATCATGCCGCAGAAGAAGAACCCCGATGTAGCAGAACTCGCCCGCGGCCGCACCGGCCGGGCGATCGGCGCGCTGGTCAGTATGCTCGTCACGCTCAAGGGGCTGCCGCTCGCGTACAACCGCGACCTGCAGGAGGACAAGCCCGCGCTGCTCGATGCCGAGTCGACGCTGCTCCCGACGATCGAGATCATGGCCGTCATGCTGCCCAAGATCACGGTCAATGGCGATCGCACCGCCGCCGCGGCTACGGAGAACTACTCGCTGGCCACCGACTTCGCGGACTACCTGGCCCGCAAGGGTCTGCCGTTTCGCCAGGCGCACGAAGCGGTCGGCAAGCTCGTCCGTCACGCGGAGGAGAAGCGCGTCGAGCTCAGCGAACTCTCGCTCGCCGATCTCCGCACGTTCAGCCCGCTCTTCGCCGAGGACGCGCTCAAGATCGACGCCGTGTCGTCGCTCAGCGCGCGCGACGTCGTCGGCGGTACGGCGCCGGAACGCGTCAAAGCCGCGCTACAGGCGGCGCGGATTCGCGTCGATACGATGATGGCGGAAGCCGAAGCCGACGCGGCCGGCGACGATGACTAACGCGAAAGGGACGGCGCCGTGGTCGCGGTAACGCTCGCCCCGTCGATCCTCACCGCCGACTTCGGCCAGCTCGCCGACCAGATCCGCGCGGCCGAGGCCGGCGGCGCCGACTACATCCATCTCGATGTCATGGATGGCCGCTTCGTCCCGCCGATCACGTTCGGCCCGCTCGTCGTCGAGGCCATCCGCCGCGTCACAACGCTTCCGCTCGATATCCACCTGATGATCGAACGGCCGGAAGCGCAGTTCGAAGCGTTCATCGAAGCCGGCGGCGATATCATCAACTTTCACATCGAGGCCGCGGCGCACGTCGACCGCCTCCTCCGCGGCATTCACGCGAAGAACAAGCGAGCCGGCATCTGCCTGAACCCCGGCACGCCAATCAGCGCCATCGAAGAAGTGCTCGACGTCGCCGACCAGGTGATGGTGATGCTGATCAACCCCGGCTGGGGCGGGCAGAAGATGCTGCCAACGGCGCTGAACAAGGTGCGCCGCCTCAAGGCGCTCCTCGACGCACGCGGCCTCAAGCCCGACATCGAGGTCGATGGCGGCGTCAAAGCCACCAACGCCGCCCAGTGCGTCGAGGCCGGCGCCAACATCCTCGTCTGCGGCTCCTCGGTCTACAACGGCGACGCCTCGCCCCAGTCGAATCTCCGCACACTCCGCCAGGCGATCGGCAATGCGCCGAGCAGCTAATCCTCCTCTCCGCCCGGCGGAGAGGACCAGCGCGCAGCGCGGAGGTGAGGTCTTTGCGGTGGATCCGTCGCCCCTCTGTGAAATCTGTGGTTCCGGCTCCGCTATCTCGTCAGCGCAGCATCCAAATCGCCCTCCGACGAGAAACGGCGCACCACCGACACGAACTGCCGCAGCGACGGTGACTTCTTCCGCAGATCGTCGAGCTTCGGCCCGATCGGATCGATCGAGCCTGCGCTGTCGGCATACGATCCGTGGAACGCGAAGTACGCCTGGTTCAGGCGCCGGATGTAGTAGCCGTTCGCCGCGAAGAACTGTCGCTTCTCCTCCATCGCCCGCTCCGCCTCGGCGATCTTCCCGTCCGTCAACAGCGACTCCACCTGCCGCCTCAGATCGCGCATCTCCTTCGTGAAGTCGATGCCGGGCGCCGCGGCAACGGCGCGCTGTGCAGCGAGCGGAGCAATCGTTACGAGCGACGGCGGCTGATCGAGCGGATACTCCGCGAACAGCATGTCGCCCAGCTCGCGACCGACGATGTTCGCGACGGTCTCGTTCAGCGTCGTGAGCTTCGCGCTGTCGAAGTAGCCCCGGCCCAGCGGCGCGAAGTACAGGTAGTGGTGCATCCACTCGTGCGCAAGGTCCTGCAAGATGAAGTGGTAGTCGGCGTCGAACGGGATGATCGCCGGATACATCGCGATGCCGCCAATCTCCTCCACAAGCGCCGACGTCTTGCCGTCGCGCTCGGCGGCGGCCTCGATCTCCTGCACGCGCGCGATTGGGAGGTCGCCCTGGAGCAGCGACTCGCTCTGCTTCTTGATCTCGGCCCGCGGCGACGTGACGAGCACGGCCGGCGGCTCCTGGAACTCGATGTTCACCGGCGGCCAGACGATGTCGGCGCCGACATGCCGCGTGAGCCCCGCCTGCTTGATCACGCGCGTCAGCCGTCCATCCAGGATCAGCGCCACGGTGTTCTTGAGGTCTCGTCGCTCGGACCGGAGTGCGGCCGATGCGGCGCGCGCGTCGGCCGCGAAGGCGGGCGCGCTGCCCGGGTCGCCGGCGATCCGCTCCTGTTGCGCGATCAGCGCGTTCAGCGCGAAGAACCGCGATACGTGCGCGTCCTCCTCGCTGCGTGCCATCTCGCCTCGTAGCGGCCTCGTCGCCAGCAGCGCAAACTTCACCCAGGCGTGCCGGACGACGAATCCCGGTGCGTTGAAGTCGTTCTGCCCGTCCGGCAACGGCGCGAGCGCGGCGACCGCGAGCGATGATGCCAGTGCGGCGAAGACCAGCGCTCCAAATACCGCGACCGGAAGCCTGAGGCGTGCGCTTGCCGTCATCCTGGAATGGTAGCGCCCGCGACGGCGGCGGGCAGTGCGCATCGCGGGGGTGGCGGCGCGGGTGATATGCTGGCGTCGCGACAGTCAGCCGCCGGAGTGATCATCGTGCGCACCGCGATCATCCGAACGATGGTACTGCTCTGCGCCGTCGCGTTTGTCGCGCTGGCGCCTGTACCGGCGCGTGCCAGCGCGCCCGACACGGACGGCGACGGCTGCTCGGATGCGCAAGAGCTGGCGTCGGTCAAGGCGCTCGGCGGCCAGCGCAACCCGCTCAACCCCCTCGACTTCGCGGACCTCGACGGCGATCGCGTCATCTCGATTCTCGACCTCGCGCGCGAGGCGCAGTCGTTCGGCCGCGCTCCCGTCGCGCCGGCGAAGGACTTCGATGGCGATGGGGTGGTTTCGATCCTCGACCTCGTCCGGATGGCGGGGCAGTTCGGCGATTCGTGCGCCGTCACGCCTCGGACCTATGCGATGGGCTGGGGGCCAACCCCGCCGGTCTTCACCACCGCCTCGATACTCGCCACCGTGCAGGCGATGTCCTCCGTGTCGGAGTACGCGCTGATCCAGCGGGAAGTGCCATGGGCTCAACTACTCGCCGGAGCGACGATGCAGCAGCTCCTCGATACCGATCGGCCGTTTATCGACCTCCTGCGCACGCTCGGCATGAAGATCGTCTATCTCGTGGATCCCCTCGACGGCCTGGACCGCAGGAAGGAGCCACCACCGCTCGTCGCGGCCGGCCGCTCGTTGCTCGAACCGCAGATCCTCGCCATCCACGAGGCGTGGGTCCGCGCCGTCGCCCAGCGTTTCCGTCCGGAGTACTTCGGCCTCGCGTCGGAGATTAACTCGCTTGCCGCCCACGGCAATCCGGCGCTCTACAGCGCGATCGTCGGCATGGTCAACACGCTCACGCCCGATATCCACACGCTCGATCCCGGCGCGAAGGTGTTCGTGTCGTTCCAGATGGAGGACGCCTGGCAACTCCCCGGCTTCCCGGCCTCGCCGGTCGACCAGTTCAAACTGATCGGCGACTTCAACATCGACGCGCTGGGGCTCTCGTCGTACCCATCGTTCCAGTTCGCGCACCCGTCCGCGATTCCGGCGAACTATTACCAGCGGTTCGCGCAGGCTACGTCGCTGCCGCTGATCCAGGTCGAAGGTGGCTGGAGCAGCGCCGTCTCGGCGTGGGGCGGCGGGACGCCCGTGGACCAGGCGATGTACTTCGCGCGCATCGGCGCTCTGCTCGATGGTGTCCGGGCGAAGCTCTGGGTGATGCTGTTCTACGCGGACCTCAACCTTGCGGACCCGTCGTGGAACGTGCCGCCCGATCGCCAGGCGATCCTCCAGAACTTCGCGACCATGGGCATCACCAACACGGCCCTCGCCCCGAAGCCTGCCTACTGGGATTGGAAGCGCCTGTTCGAACGCCCGCTACTCCCGTAGTTCATGAGGCCGCTCCGTTCGCGACCGCCTCCAACCTCTAGCTTCCAACATCCAACTTCCAGCAGCTACCCCTCCGCACCGAGGTGGCGGCCGCCGATCACGTGCATGTGCAGATGCGGTACCGTCATCCCGGCGTCCTCGCCCACGTTGACCGCGAGGCGATATCCGCGCACCCCTAACCCGTCGGCCTCGGCGAGCGTTTGTGCCACGGAGAACATTCGCGCAAGCGCCGCGCCATGGCCCTCGCCAACATGCCGCGCGTCCGCGATGTGCTCCTTTGGGATCACAAGGATGTGCACGGGCGCGCGGGGATTGATATCCCGGATCGCGAATACCAGCTCATCATCGTGGAGCTTCGGCACATCTATCGCCCCCGACGCCATCGAACAAAACAAGCACCCATCGCTCACAACAACACCCTCCAGTCACGCCGTGGTCCCCGCCTCAGCCTCACCCCACCACAGCATCCGCCTCGATCTCGATCAGCATCGCCGCGTCGATGAGGCGCGATACCTCGACCATCGTCGTCGCCGGACGGATCGCGCCGAACACCTCGCCGTGCGCCCGGCCCGCCTCCTCCCAGCGGGAGATGTCCGTGACGAACATGCGCGTGCGCACGACATCCGACAGAGACGCGCCCGCTTCCTTCAGCGCCGCCTCGATGATCGCGAGCGCACGCTTCGTCTGCGCGTACAGATCACCCGGCCCCACCACCGCGCCGTCGGGCCCTACGGCAGTCGTTCCCGCTACGAACACCTGCGAGCCTATCCGCACCGCCCGCGAATATCCCACGACCGGCTCCCACGTCGAGCCACTCGAAATATTCCGCCGCTCCATTATCCCTCCTTACCGTGAGCCGCCCCACCGGACGGCGACGGGCCAACTACGAACTACGAACTACGAACTGTAAACTACCAACCGTGAACTCTACCCCGACCGTCCTCCTCGACAACCTCACCTTCCCCGAATGCCCGCGCTGGCACGATGGCTCGCTCTGGTTTTCCGACGTCCACGCTCACAGGATCATGCGCGTCGATGCGCAGGGCAATGCGCGGGTCGCCCTCGCGGACGCGCACCAGCCCGCCGGACTCGGATGGGCGCCCGACGGCTCGTTGCTCTTCGTCCGCATGGCCGAGCGCACGCTGATGCGCGTCGCCGATGGCGTCGCGGGCACCGTCGCTGACCTCAGCTTGCTCGAGCAGGTGCAACTCAACGACATGACGGTTGACGCACGTGGCCGCGCCTACATCGGAGCGTTCGGCTTCGACATCAACGCGGGCGAGAAGGCCGTCACGGCGAACATCTTTCTCGTCCAGCCCGATGGCGCCGTCCGCGTCGCGGCGGACAACCTGCGCTTCCCGAACGGCATGGTGATCACGCCGGACGGCCGCACGCTGATCGTCGCCGAGACGGTTGGCCGCTGTCTCACGGCGTTCGACATCGCCGCCGATGGCTCCCTCTCGAATCGCCGCGCGTGGGCGCCGCTGGCGATCTTTCCGGATGGCATCTGCCTCGATGCCGAAGGCGCCGTATGGGCCGCGGCGCCCGTGACCGGCGTATGCGTCCGGGTCCGTGAAGGCGGCGAGGTGACGGATACGGTCAGCGTGGAGAACAAGGGCGTCTACGCGTGCATGCTCGGCGGCGAGGATGGCCGCACGCTGTACCTGTGTACCGCCAGGACGACGGGCCCCGATCTCGCCAAGGGTGTCTCCACCGGCTGGATAGAGACGGTGTGCGTCGAGATCGCCCACGCCGGGCTCCCGTAGTGCGCGCCGATCGCACAGCGGGTGACACTCTATCGACGTGACTCAGGCGATCATGGGCTCGTGCGTGATGATGCCCGACATCGGGAAGTCCACGAGCGTTTTCGTATCGCCGTCGCAGGCGAAGTGCGGGTGGGTGTCCGGCGTGCCGCCGAGGATGTGCAGCGATACGCCTGTGCTGGCGCCGGCCGCGCGGACGCGGTGAAAGCCTTCGAGCGGGGGCCGCAGGTAGGTGATCGTGCCGGGCGGCGAGTAGATCTTCTCGACGGGGGTCAGTTGGCAGTCCTGGCCCACCCGCACGTCGTCAGGCGACTCGTCGCGGCGATACTTCGTCTCCTCGTCGGTGCCGGCCAGGATGCCGATGACGCCCCATTGCCCGTGGTAGTGGACGCCGCTGCTCGTGCCGCTCGGAAAGACGACGGAGATCACGAAGAACTCGCCGGCAGGATCCGTGTAGAGCAGGTGCCCGCACGCCCTGCCGTCGCAGGGGACGGCGTACTGCTCCGGCAGCGGGTCGTGCTGATCCATCCAGCGGCGCAGGAACGGCGTGATCTGGTCGCAGCGCGCGCCGTCGTCCTTTGTCGCGCGCACCACGCGCGTTACGGCATCGACGAGCGCCCGCAGATCGAAGGCTGCTTCCGTCACTTGTTCGCCCAGGCGATGCGCTCGTCGACGCGGCGGCGCAGGCCGTACTCGATCGGCACGAAGCCGCTGCTCTTCCAGAAGCGCGCGCCCTGCAGGTTCGGTGCGGCGAAATGCAGAGTGATGTACTCGTAGCCCTGCTCGCGTGCCCACTCCGCGCCGCGCGAAAGGATTGCGGTGCCGACGCCTCCCGTACGCGCCTCGGACGTGACGATGCCCTGGAAGAGGTACACGGTCTTCGGCGGCACGAGCAGGGGTGAGAGAAACGCCGGCGGCATGAAGGTGTTCATGCCGATCGGCTTGCCGCCCTCGTAGGCGACCCAGTGCGCGTTCGCCTGCGGGTCGGTGAGGAGCCCCTTCTGCATCTCGTGGCTGGATTCGTCGGTCTCTCGCAGGAACGGCCAGAAGATCGGCGACTTCGCGTGATGCAGCGTCAGCTCTTCGGACAGCTTGAAGATGACCTCGGCGTCTTCTGCGCTCGCCTGGTGCATCTCGACCTTCGCCTGTGACTTCTCGGTCGGATCGACGCCGCGCATCGCCGCGACCGCATTGCGGCCGAAGCCGAGCGATGCCCAGGCCTCGGCGGCGCCCGTATCGGACGGCGAGACGGCCACGAGGTGGTCAAAGTAGCCGAGATCGACGAAGTGCTGCGCGAGCACGGCGTACATCTCGCGGTAGACATCGTACTCCATGCCGCCTTCCGCCGCGTGCTGCTGATAGTTCGACGCGGCGGAGTGCGGCGGGAAGAACGACGCCAGGAAGTGCGTCGGCGCGAAGAGCTGCGGCGTCATGACCATGAAGCCGACCGGGTCCGCACCCTCGTGGGCGATGACGCCGTGCCAGCCGGCCTGCGCGAGCGAATGTTCGATGACCGGGCGGCACGCTTCCGCCATCACGAATGCGGCGGGCAGGCGCGGATCGCGCTTCCGGTCGCGCTGGTGGCGGGCGGCGAGCAGCGCTGCTGCCGCGTCGAGGTGCTGCTGGGGGTCGAACGGTGTGACGGTGATGCTCATCGTGGGGCGATCATAGCATCGCCGCACGGTTGGGACACGTGGCTGTGGGGACGTAGCGGGCGTGTAGCCCGGTGAGCGAAAAGTTGTCATCCTTGGGTGAGAACGTTGTCATCCTGAAGCGCGAGAGTAAGTCGGGTACTAACACGGGACGTTTATCATCCTGAACGAAGTGAAGGATCCCGCACGGGCAAGGCCCTTCGCTTTGCTCAGGACGACAATGACGGCGCGCCCGCATCCAGTGGAGGCCAGCAATGCACGACGAGATCGCCTGGATGCCCGCGACCGAGATGGCCGCCGCCATCCGCTCGAAGAAGCTCTCTCCGGTGGAGGTCACGCGCGCCCTGCTCGACCGCATCGATGCGATCAACCCCGCGCTCAACGCCTACTGCCTCGTGACGCCGGAGATGGCGATGGCGGCGGCGAAGGAGGCCGAGGCGGCGGTGATGCGCGGCGACGCGCTGGGGCCGCTGCACGGCGTGCCCGTCTCGATCAAGGATCTGTTCGACGTCAAGGGGTTGCCTACGACGAAAGGCTCGCTGCTGTACAAGGACCACATCGCGGACGGATGGGAGTTCTGCGCGAAACGGTTGATCGATGCGGGCGGCGTGCACCTCGGCAAGACGAACACGCCGGAGTTCGGCTTCATCCCGATGACCGAGAACCGGCTCTTCGGGCCGACGAACAATCCGTGGGACCTGGCGCGCACGCCGGGCGGCTCGAGCGGAGGCGCCGCGGCGGCCGTCGCCGCCGGCCTCGGGCCGATCGCGTTGAGCAGCGACGGCGGCGGTTCGATCCGCATCCCGGCGTCGTTCTGCGGCGTCTTCGGCATCAAGCCGACGTACGGCCGCATCCCGCGCAAGCCGGGCGGCTGGACGACGATGACGCATCGCGGCCCGACGACGCGCACCGTCACCGACGCGGCGCTCGCGCTCGAAGTGATGTCCGGTCACGAGCCGGAAGATCCGTTCTCGATCGTCGACTATCCGGGTTCATTTCTCGACGAGGTCAATCTCGGTGTGAAGGGTCTGCGCGTCGCCTGGTCGCCGGACCTCGGCTACGCGCCGGTGGAGCCGGAGGTGCGCGCGATCTGCGAGGCGGCGGCGAAGCGCTTCGCCGATCTTGGCTGCATCGTCGAGGAGGCATCGCCCGGCTTCCCGAGCCCGACGGCCGATCTGACGTTCTTCACCTCCGCAGCGACAGCCGACGCGGTGTGGTTGGGCGAACTGAGCCCGGAACAGCTGGAGCTGCTCGACAAGCCGGCGCGTGTGTTCCTGGCGTTCGGCAAGAAGACCACGGGCATGCAGTTGATCCAGGCCGAGCGCCGCCGCATGTCGATCTGGCAGACGATGCAGCGCTTCCACGAGACGTACGATCTGCTGCTGACGCCTGCGGTGTCCTGTACTGCATTCCCTACCGGCCATCCGCCGACCATGATCGCGGGCACAGAGATCGCGGAGTTCGGCTGGATGACGTACACGAACCCGTTCAACCTCACGGGGCAACCGGCGGCGTCCGTGCCGTGCGGCTTCGACGCGCGCGGCCTGCCGGTCGGCCTGCACGTCATCGGCCGCGCGTACGAGGACTCGCTCGTGCTGCGTGCCTGCCGTGCGTTCGAGCAGATGCAGCCGTGGGCCGCGAAGCGGCCGGCGGTGGCAGTGTAGCTCGCCAGACTATCCCGGCTCTCAAAGATCGAGCGAGCGAGGCCAGACTGTCGAATGATCGAGGACAGCGTGCCGACTTGCACTTGACGGTGAGCGGGGACTGGAACGGTGCAGGTGTCGGCGCCAATGCGCTTCTGCATGATGACGTGGCTGCCGCGCTGACGAATCCGAGAGAAACCGTCGAGAATCTGACAGATCTCCGCGCCGGAAAGGACGCGGAGCTTACCCAATTGCTACCTCGACGCGCGTTACGTAGAACTCGCCGCCGAGCCGGCGCTCAATCTCCGGCGGGGACGCGCACTCAAAGAAGAGTTCAAGCGCTTCGATGAGGTTCACACGAGCCTCTTCAACGGTGCCTCCCTGGCTGGCAATATCGAGCTCCGGACACAGCGAGACATAGCCATCGCCTTCGCGCTCGATCAGGGCCGTGAGCTGCTCTTTCCTTGGCATTGACGCACCTCCGTCGGTGGTATTGTACGGGTTTCGTGCCTGCGCGCGCCGATTTCCGCGGCCCGGCCCGGCCCGGTACAATGCGGGGTCTATGCTTGAAGCTCTGTCCGATAAGCTTTCTGGGGTCTTTCAGAAGCTCGGCTCCCACGGCACGATCACCGAAAAGGACCTCGACGAAGCGATGCGCGAGGTCCGCATTGCGTTGCTCGAGGCCGACGTCAACTTTAAGGTCGTGCGCACGTTCATCGCGTCCGTGCGCGAGCGGGCGCTCGGCGCGGAGGTGCTGAAGAGCCTGACGGGGCCGCAGCAGGTCATCGGCATCGTCAACGAAGAGCTGGTGAACATCCTCGGCGGCAGCCAGGCGACGCTGCAACTGGCGTCGAAGCCGCCGACGGTGATCATGCTCGTCGGCCTCAAGGGTTCCGGCAAGACCACGACCGCCGCGAAGCTGGGGTTGCACCTGCGCAAGAGCGGCGCCAAGCCGATGCTGGTTGCCGCGGACCCGTATCGCATGGCGGCGGGTGAGCAGCTGAAGTCGCTGGGCAAGCAGCTAGGCATGCCGGTGTTCGCGGGCGAGGAAGGGCAGAAGCTCACCGACCTCTGCGCGGCATCGCTGAAAGAAGCGCAGCGGCAGGGCGCGACCGTCGTCATCGTCGACACCGCCGGCCGCTCGACGATCGACGGCGAGATGATGACCGAGATCACGGAGATGAGGACGGCGCTGAATCCGAACGAAGTGATCCTCGTGCTCGACGCGATGACCGGTCAGGAGGCCGTGAACGTCGCGCAGGAGTTTCACAACCAGCTCAACGTCACCGGCATCGTCGCCTCGAAGATGGACGGCGACGCGCGCGGCGGCGCCGTGCTCTCGATCCGCGCCGTGACCGGGCTGCCGGTGAAGTTCATCGGCACGGGCGAGAAGGCGGACGCGCTGGAGCCGTTCTTCCCGGACCGCTTCGCCTCGCGCATCCTCGGCATGGGCGACCTCGTCAGCCTGATCGAGAAGGCGAAGGACTCGATCAGCGATCAAGATGTCAAGGCGATCGAGAAGAAGATGAAGTCGAAGAGCCTCGACCTCGAGGACTTCATGCAGCAATTTCAGCGCATCAAGAAGATGGGGCCGATGAACCAACTGGTGGATATGCTGCCCGGCATGGGGCAGATCAAGCGCCAGATGAAGGTTGACAGCTTCGACGAGGGATTCTGGAACAAGGCTGAGGCCGTCGTATACTCTATGACGCCGCAGGAGCGTAAGCACCCGGAGATCATCAACGGCAGCCGCCGCCGCCGGATCGCCACCGGGAGCGGCACAACGCCGCAAGAAGTGAACCAGCTGTTGAACCAGTGGAAGGAGGCGAAGAAGATCATGCAAGGCTTCGCCAACAACCGCTCGGGATTCTTGAATATGTTTGGAGGACGGTAGAACATGCTACGAATTCGACTGCGCCGCGTCGGCAAGAAGAAGCAGCCCCAGTATCGATTGGTCGTGGCCGACTCGGCGGCGCCGCGCGATGGCGCCTTCATCGAGACGATCGGCACGTACAACCCGCTGACCAATCCGGCGACGATCACCGTGAACGAGCCGAAGGCGCGCGAGTGGCTCTCGAAGGGCGCGATCCCGTCGGAGCGCGCGCAGAAGATCCTCTTCGGCCAGGGCATCGGTGAGCCGCCGGTGTTTACGCCGAAGGAGAAGAAGCCGAAGGAAGCCGCCGCCGAGGCGTAAGCCGCATCGCTGAGATCGAGGAACATCCATGAAGGAGCTGATCGAGTACATCGCCAAAGCGCTCGTCGACAAGCCTGATGAGGTGAAAGTCGTCGAAGAGGAGGAGCGCGGCCGCGTGATCGTCCGGCTGGAGGTGGCCGAGGACGACTATGGCAAGGTGATCGGCAAAGGCGGCCGTATCGCGCAATCGATGCGCGCGCTGCTCAAAGTGACCGCGATCCGCCGCGACGAGTACGCCTCGCTCGAGATCGGCGAATAACACCGCTTGGCCCGCAAGTCGTTCGCAGCGCGCGTGAAGTCGTCCGCGCGGAAGCGCGCCGCGCCGCGCCGCACGCCGGATCGTGTCGAGCGAGGCGCGGCTCCGCCGGGGCCGCCGCCGCAACGAACGCCACCCGGTATTGCGACACCGGCGAAGCGTGCCGCGCGACCGTCCATCGCTAAGAATCTACCCCCCACCGCGAGCGCCGGAGAGATGCCAGGCGCGCCGATTTCCGCCCTCCGCCCTCCGCCCGCCCGGCCGCAGGCCGAGCCCGATCCGGGGTATGTCGCCGTCGGTCGCGTGTTGGGCCCGTTCGGGCTGAAGGGCGAGCTGAAGGTGCAGGCGCTCTCCGACAACGCCGATCGATTCAAGGCGAAGGCGAAGCTCTGGGCCGGGCGGCAGCCCGTCAGCGTGGCGAAGGCGCGCGAGGCGCAGGGGCACCTCTACCTCACGTTCAAGGGCTTCCCGGATCGTGAGAGCGTCGATACGTTCCGGCACGCGCTGCTGCAGATCCCGGAAGCTGAACTGCCGCCCCTGCCCGAGGGCGAGTATTATCGCTTCCAGCTGATCGGTCTCACGGTGGTCGATCGCAAGGGCGACGTACTCGGCACGCTCGACGAGATCATCGAGACCGGCGCGAACGACGTCTACCGCGTCCATCCTGCGGAAGGCGCCGATCTGCTCCTGCCGGCGCTGGTGGATGTCATCGTGTCGGTCGACCTCGCCGAGAAGCGCATGGTCGTCGACCCGCCGGCGTGGCGGTAGTCCGGTATCACGTCGTGATGTTCGCGGAGACGAACGAGGCGCTCGGCGCCTTCTGTGTGCTCGAACGCAAGGATCGCACCGCGATCGCGCTTAGCACGAACGAAGTCGAGCGCACGTACCTGCGACGGCGGCTTGCCGAAGCGATCGCTGCCGTTTGAGCCTCAGCCGGGCGGCCCGATATACTGGCGCGTCACGGGGATATAGCTCAATTGGGAGAGCGCTGCGTTCGCAATGCAGAGGTTGGGGGTTCGAGTCCCCCTATCTCCACCACTGATATCAAGAAGCGCCCCCGCATCCATGCGGGGGCGCTTCTGTTGTCGCTCAAAGCCCAGCTCTATCGCGCGCCAGTGCCTCGTGCTCCGCACTCCACTTGCGCGTTGATGCAGTTGTGTACTAGCTTCGTCAGCTCGGCCTGATCCCACGCGTTGAAGAAGTCCGCGTGCGCCGTGTATGGCGCGCCCGACGACAGGCTGACGCCGGGGCCGCCGGCGATGGCGTACTTCACGTGGACGGTGAGCGCCGGCACCGGCACGGGGTACCCGGCCGGGCAGACGCCGCGCACGCTGTACGCCATGTGGCTCTGGTGATCGGCGCTGTCCAGATCGTGGCCGTTCCAGCAGTCCGGGAAGTGGATGCTCATCGCCAGCCCGAGGCCGCGTCCGGTCCTGCACGTCGGCACAATGCTCGAAGACGCCTGCTTCGGCTCCGTCATGCCGCGGCATGAGAACGTGACGACGCGAGGACTCTGCGGCCCGGTCGCCTTCGAGTTGCCGGCGACGATCTTCAGCCCGGACGGGAACGGCTGGATCGATGCGGGGTCGCGGCGGCCCGTGCGGTAGTACGCGTTGATGCCGATCGGCGTCACTGTCTGGCCATCCAGCATCATCGTCGGCACCCAGTACGCCGCGGTATCGAGCGGCCGGCTGCACGTGGTGCCGCCATGGCGCAGGCTGTCGAAGGTCGAGTTCGCCGCCGTCGTGATGTTGCCGAAGAAGTCGTGACTGTGCGAGGCGCCCGGCTGGCCCGGCTTGACGATCGGGTCATCGGGCCCGCGATGGCTGAACGCGCATGCGCTGAGGAATGGGATCGGCACGGCGGGCGGCGGCGGGATCGGTGGCTTCGCTGCCCTTGTGCCGGTCTTCGCGGCTGGCGCTGCCGACACGGCGCGCTGCGTCACGGGCAGCACCATGGCGAATGCCAGCAGTCCTAGGCCGCCGGCGATGTAGAGTAGTCGTTTCATCAAGTCCTCCAGTACGGCCGGAGCTTCTTGCGGTCAACACGCCCGCACCGGCCTACGCCCACTATCGGCGATTGGGAGGCGGTTGTGCTCCCATTTTGACGGATCCGAGAAGGAGTTTACGGAGACATTACGAAGGAGTGCGAGCCGTGCGATTGCGCTACGCTATGGTGCGAATCCGCCACCGATCCGCATTGCAGAGGAGTCCACATCGTGCCTATATCTCGCGCCATCGAGCCGATCACTGCCGACGACGCGACGATTCGTGCGGCGCTCGAAGACGCGTTTCTGCCGGCGCTGATCCCGGCGCTGGCGCAGGCGACCGGCGACCTCTCGCTGCTGCGCGACGATCTGCGCCCGCCCGGCGTCGCACCCGGCGTGCTGCAAGGCGGCATGACGCCGGAGCAGCAGGAAGCGGCGAAGGCCGTCGCGTTCGACGCGCTGCGGTCGCTGCGCGATGGCGGCGCGACGCCCGCACCGCACCGCATCGAAGACGACGTGCGCGCGATCACCGGCTGGATGACCGGATCACCCGCGGCGGACGAGTACATCCCGCTGCTGCTCGAGGAGTTGGCGCCGTTCGACGAGGACCCGCGCGCGCCGTCGTGGCGCTACGACGGCCGCGTGCCGTTCTCGGTGGCGGTCATCGGCGCCGGCATGTCGGGCATCCTCGCCGGGATCCGGCTGAAGCAGGCGGGCGTGCCGTTCGTGATCATCGAGAAGAACGATGACGTCGGCGGCACATGGCTGGAGAACACGTATCCCGGCGCGCGCGTCGACGTCTCGAACGCGTTCTACAGCTACTCCTTCGCGCAGAAGGTCGATTGGCCGAAACACTTCTCGCCGCAGGGCGTGCTGCTCGACTACTTCCGCGATTGCGCCGACGAGTACGGCGTGCGCGAGCACATCCGCTTCCGTACCGAGGTGACCTCCGCCGCGTTCAACGAGCAGTCGTGCGCGTGGACAATCAGTGTGCGTACGGCGGACGGGCACGAAGAGACGATCGAAGCGCAGGCGGTGATCAGCGCCGTTGGGCAGCTCAACCGCCCGAAGATGCCGGACATCGCCGGCATCGGCAGTTTCGAAGGGCCATCGTTCCACTCCGCGCGCTGGGACCACAGCGTCGACCTGAAGGGAAAGCGCGTCGCGGTCATCGGCACGGGCGCCAGTGCGGCGCAGTTCATTCCGTTGATCGCGAACGAGGTCGCGGAGCTGGACATCTATCAGCGCACGGCCAACTGGTTCTTCCCCGCGCCGACGTATCACGATGACGTGCCGGCGGGGCTGAGCTGGCTGTTCCTGCACGTGCCGCACTATATGCACTGGTACCGGTTCTGGCTCTTCTGGAACTCGACGGACGGGCTGCTGCCGGCGGCGATCGTCGATCCGGCGTGGGAGCACCCGGATCGATCGGTGAGCGAGGCGAACGACCAGATCCGCGGGTTGCTGACGATGTACCTGCAATCGCAGTACGCCGGCCGCCCCGATCTGCTCGAGAAGATCATGCCATCGTATCCGCCGACGGCGAAGCGCGTGCTCATCGACAACGGCGCGTGGGCGGAGACGGTGAAGCGCGATCACGTGCATCTGATCACCGACAAGATCAAGGAGATCACGCCGCGCGGCGTCGTGTCCGCGGACGGCGAGGAGCGCGCGGCCGACGTGATCATCTACGGCACGGGCTTCCAGGCGTCGCGCTTTCTGACGCCGATGAAGGTGACGGGGCGTGGCGGCGTCGATATCAACGAGCAGTGGGACGGCGATGCGCGCGCGTACATGGGGATCGCGGTGCCGAATTTCCCGAACTTCTTCCTGCTGTACGGGCCGAACACGAATATCGTGGTCAACGGCAGCATCATCTTCTTCTCGGAGTGCGAGGTGAACTACGTGATGGGCTGCCTGCGCCTGCTCCTCGAAGAGGGACACCGGGCGATGGACTGCAAGCGGGAGGTCCACGATGCCTACAACGAACGCATCGACAGCGCGAACCGCCTGCGGACGTGGGGTGCGTCGAGCGTGAACAGCTGGTACAAGAACGACAAGGGCCGCGTCGCGCAGAACTGGCCAGGCAACCTCATCGAGTACTGGCAGCAGACCCGCGAGCCCAACCCCGCGGACTACGCGTTTTTGTAGGGCCCCTCGATATCGTGCATTGGCTGCGCCCGGCGGGATCCAACGAACCGGATGCGCCACGCGGTTTGCGGACGCATCCGGCCGTTGGAGTTTCGCTGCTACTGAAGTTTGAGGGTCGTCACCACCTGGTCGAGGAGCGCCGGAACTGCCTGCGCATCCTTGATGATCACCGCCAGATCCGTGGTGCTGGCATCTGCCTGTTTTTCGATGTCCAACTCAAGCTTCTCGATGGCATCCGCGAGCGCCGGGTCGACGGCTCGCGTTGCCTTGACGATCGCTTCCATGGCTTTGTCCATCGTCGCTTCGGTGGTCCTCGTGCCCGCAACGTCGCCAGCCTGCGCCTTGGCGATGATCTGCAGCATGATCCCCTTGAGCGTCGTGACATCCTGCGCGAGTTCCGCCTTCGTAGGTGTGGCGGTAACCGTGGTTGACGTCGGAGCGGCCGTGCTCGCGGCCGTGGTCGCGGCGGTGGTCGCCGCGGCCGCGACCGTCGCTGCACTGGTCGGTTTCGCAGCGGCTGCCGCGGTGGCGGTCTTGTCAGTGCTACTGGTGCTTCCTCCACATGCAACCGCGAACGCCGCCAACCCTGCTGCCGCACCTAGGATGAATAGCTTCTTCATGACAGTTCCTTCTCCCTCCTGAATAATTCCAACTCTTACCGATGGTTCAGTCCGCCCGCACACGCGGGCTAGCTCCCCTATTTACTCGCCTGGAGAAACGCGATGAGCTTCTCCATATCCGCGTCCGAAAGCGAATTGCTCGAGTACGCCGGCATACCCTTCGATGGATCGCGTACTTTCGTCCTGATTTTCAGCGGACTGTCTCCGCGCAGATCCTTGCCGACGGCGCCGCCCTGACCGTTGATGCCGTGACAACTCGCGCATCCGTATTGGAAGAACAGCAATCCACCATCGCCAACAACGTTGCCGGTCTGCGCGGCCTCCGGGTTCTTCAGAAGCATGCCGCCGAACAGGTACGTCTCGCCGATGTAGGCGACGTTTGTCCTGGTATAGCCGGCGGCGCTCGCCAGGTTGTCGTGCGTGTAGGGGCTTCGCGCGACAACGACGCCGATGATCGTGATGGCGAGGATGGCCATTCCTATCGTCAGCACGCTCGGCACAGCAAATCTCCTCATCGCCCACCTCCCTGTTGTCGCGCACTATCCATGCGAGGGCCGGCGGCGGGGGCTGCATCCACGGGACCATCAGCCCATCCTGCGGCCGCGATGCGAATCACGGTGACCGCGATGAACAGCAGCGTCCCCCAGACGACGGCGAGCAATCCCATGATCAGCCACGAATTCACGCCCGGGATCCTGATCCCCGCCGTCTGCACGTATTGCTGCTCCAGCGATCCCTCAACCGTGATGGATGCGCTCGCCTTGGTGACCGTGCCATCCTTCGCCGTCGCATCGGCTCTGATGTTGCGGGGTCCGGTTTCGCGCGGCTCATACGTTACGGTTGCGACGCCGCTTGCGTCCGTGACCGCGCGGCCAATCTCGGCATCGCCCGTCACGCGAGCGAAGGTCTCGGTGGTGTAGAACGTCACGCTGATACCTGGGGCGGGCACGCCGGCGTCCGTCACGGTGGCAGTCAGTTCGGTTGGCTGCCCCGCCTGTACCGGCGCTACCGGCACCAGGCGGACTTCCAGCTGCGCCGCCTGCGCGCTGGAGGCGATGGCGCCGATCGCCGCGACTGCGAAGAGAAGGGTAGCTGCCGCGGCCATGGTGAAACGTCTCATGACTGTCCTCCATGCTCAATCGCGAGCCCGTGCTTCGCGGTCGCCGGCGCCGGCAACGCTGCGGGTGATTCCATGGCCGCTTCGCGTTGCTCGGTGATCTCCCATATTGCGAGTAGCGGGAAGACCTTCACGAAGATGGTGATCAGGAGCCCGAAGAGCGCGAACGACGCCGCGATGATCGACCACTCGACCCAGGTGGGGCCGTAGTTGCGCGGCTCGTACGGCATCAGGGGCACGCGCAGCGTCGCGACGACGATAAAGTAACGCTCGATCCACATCGCGACGTCGATGAGAAACGCTGCTACTACGACGCCCCAGATGTTCCGCGTCCACGGCATGAGGATGAGCAGCGGTGGGATCACGAGCCCGCCGATGAAGTAGTACCAGTAGTAGCCGGCAAACTGGCCGAGGAACAACTCGCGGAAATGGAACTCTTCTCCCGCCTCCAGCTTGTAGCCGGTCGTGATGTATTCCGACAGGTTGCCGTAGATCATGATCAGCGCCATCGCCGCCAGGAGATATCCCAGGTAGATGAAGTGCTTTTCGAGGATGTACTCCTCAAGGTGGTAGATCTTCCGCAAGATCGCCATGACGATGACCAGCGTCGCGACGCCCGAGAAGATCGCTCCTGCTACGAAGAACGCTCCGAAGATCGTGCTGTTCCAGCCGACGCGGAGGTTCATCGCGAAGATCCACGAGACGACGGTGTGCACTGACACGGCGATCGGGATGATGAGGATCATCATCGTCGCGATAATCGTCGCGAGCATGCTGCGCTGCCGTGTGTTGCCAATCCATCCGACGGCCAGCACGCTGTAGAGCCACTTGCGCCAGCCCGTCGTGCGGTCGCGAAAGATCGCCAGGTCCGGGATCATCGGCAGGCCCAGGTAGGTGATGCTGGCGGTGAGGTACGTCGTGATAGCGACGACGTCCCAGATGATCGGTGACTGCCAGCGGCCGTACAGGATCACGTTCTGCAAGCGATCGGGTCGGCCGAGGTCGATAATTGGGAAGATGGCGCCACAGCACAGCGCGACGACCGTGATGAACTCCGCCATCCGTGTCACCGGCGTCCGCCACCCTGCCTTCGACACCCGCAAGATCGCCGAGATGAGCGTCCCCGCGTGGCTAATGCCGATGAAGAACACGAAGTTGGAGATGTAGAAGCCCCAAGAGATCCGGTCGCGCATGCCGGTGACGATCAGGCCGTCACGCAATTGCACGTAGTACGCGTAGCCTCCCCAGGATATGACGGCAAGCAGGAAGGCGAGCCACGCCCAATAGACTTTGCTCGTGTGTTCGATCGGTGCGTAGGTCGTGTCTTCGAGGCGCTGGCGCCAAGGGCCTATCGCTTCCATATCTTCGCCCCCTTTGCGCGCTGCACCCACGGCCACACCGTGGCCATCCGTCCCTTCTTCGATGAGTCACGTCCGACGAGCTCGCCATGTCCGGGGATGTAGAAGACGCGAGGCTTGGTGCCCAGCTCTTCCTTGAGGTTGTAGGCCTGGTGCTCGGACAGGAACCGGCTGACCTTCACGACCTGTTCGCCGTTCGTGGCGGCGTCCTGCTCCAGGTCGCCGTAGTAGATCGCCTTCTGCGGGCACCCCTGCGCGCAATACGGCAGGACGCCGGCCCGCGCCATGTCCGGGCAGAAGTCGCACTTCATCACGGTGCCCTTCCTGGCGGGCGTCTGATGTTCGATGTCGTAGTGCGCGAGCATCGCCTCTGGCGGGATTGGCGCATCGCCCCAGTTGAAGAAGCGCCGGTCGTACGGACACGCTGCCATGCAGATCCGGCAGCCGATGCATCGATCCTGGTCGATCAGGATCGTGCCCTCTGGAGCGGCGAAGGTCGCTCCGACGGGGCAAACGTTCGTACACGGGGGGTTTTGGCACTGCTGGCATGGCGCCGGGATGAACTGCGTGCCGCCTCCGGGGAGTTTCCCCTCAAACACCTCGATCCATTGCATCGGCTCCGGCGCGAAGTGCCCTTCGATGCAGGCGGTGGTGCACTGCGGAGGCTTGCCGATGCTCTGGCACCCGTCGCAGTTGCGGAGGTCGATGATCATCGTCCAACGACGCACCCGGCCGTTCGGCGCGAGTGCCGGATCGTACGCGCTCCTGGTGGGACCTCTACCGCGGCTGAGTATCGAACTGAGGATCGTTGGAATTACCGGCAAGGGCGCCAGGCCGACCGCACCGATGCCCAAGAATTTCAACAGTCCGCGACGGGGAATCCGCTGGTCGCTTAGCGCCGCGTTCTGCACGCCACCAGGCTGATTGTTGTCGGCAACCATCTCGAACTCTCCGTCGCTGCGGCGGTTGTGCCGGACGCGTTCGTTCGTTGCCTCTAGAATTGCTCCGTGGGCGTGCGCACGGCCCTGCCGAAGCGCCCTTGTTTGCCGGACAAATGGCCGTTAGGAAGTAGCCGGAGTCTGGCGGTGGAGGCTGCCCGTTCGGCGGAGATGAGTTGCCGCTGCATTACATCGAACCTGTCCCGGCGCGCTTGTCGGACGCGGAACCGTTCGAACAGACCGCCGACGCGAGGATATTGCGCGCCTCACCGTCGTTCAAGGCGCAGACGAAGGTCAATTAGGGTTCGTGTGGGTTCGACGCTCGCCGTCTTTGGCGGCGCGACCTCCGACGTGCTCGCAAGCAGTGTTGCCGCCGAAAGCGCCGGCAGCCGGGCGCGCGCTTCAGACGCTTGAACCCTCTTCCAGACCGACGATGGCGTCGAGCAGATCAGCCGCTTCCCACGCTTTGTTCTTCCCAGAGTCAGACAGAGGCACGAGAATGCCTGCGCCGGTCAGCTGCTGGACGGCGTTGACGATCGCCGGCCGCGTCCGGCTCGTCGCCGCCATCGCGATCTTTACGGTGATCACCGGGTGGGCGGGCAATACGTCGATGATCGCCCACGCGGCCGCATCGGATCGCGGTGGCGAGTCGGCCGCGCGCAATTGGTTCCGCCAGCTTTCCTGCAAATCGGCGACGTGCCGCACATAGCGCTGCGCCAATTGGGCGGCAGAGGCCGTGGCGGCGGCGAAGATTTCCAGCCAGCCGTCCACGTCGCCGTCGCGAAACAAAGTCAGTCCCCGGATGTACGTCTCTTTGTGTTTGGCCAGCATCACACTGATGGGCGGTACGTACGACGGTGCGAGACCCGTGCGGCGCAAGATCACCTGGACGAGCGCGCGGCCCGTACGCCCGTTGCCGTCCTCGAATGGGTGCATCGTCTCGAACTGAGCGTGCGCGATCGCAGCCTGCACGAGTGGCGAGAGCGCATCGTCGTTGCAGAATGTGCACAGGTCCACGAGCAGGTCATCCAACGACTCGGGCGGAGGGGGGACGAAATCGGCGCCGCACGGGTTGTAGTTGTTGCCGCCGATCCAGTTCTGCACCGTCCGAATATTGCCCGCGATCTTCGGAGCAGCGACTTTCAAGAGGGCTGCCCTGAAAATAGACTCAGGCTGCCGACGTTAGTGTGACTTCATAGCCCATGCCCTTGAGTCGCTGCACGAGACGGTTCGTCGTTCGCTGTTGACGTCGCGTGTCGAAGTACTGCGCGCCGAGATCCTCATAGACCGCTTCATCGTTCAGCAGCAGATGGTAGGCAATGATCAAGATCGTGTGCGCGCCGGCGATGGCCGCCCGCTTCGTACCGCGCCGCGCGGCCAGGCGGTGGTAGTACTCGCCGAGGTATCCTTTGGCCCGTCCGCTCGCGCGTGCCGCTTCTACCAGCGACGCACGTAGCCACGGGCTGCCGTGCCGGGTCTTGCCGGACCGCCGCTTCCCGGCACTCTCGTGGTGTCCTGGGCAGACACCGGCCCAAGACGCGAGGTGACCGGCGCTCGGAAAGCGCGTCATGTCCGGACCCACTTCAACGAGGATCGTCTGCGCCGTCCGCAGCCCCACTCCCGGGATCGTCTGCAACCGGTTCAGGGCTGATGCGAAAGGGCGCAGGCGCTCGGCGATCGCATCGCTCACCCGCTGGAGCGCGGCATCGAGTTCGTCCACGTGCCGCAGTTGCACATCGAGCATGAAGCGCTGATGCTCGCGCAGATGCCCGCGCAACGCGGCTTCGAGCACGTGGCGTTTCTCGCGCAGGCGGCCCCGCGCGAACTCGGCCAGCACGCCCGGATCGCGCACGCCCTCAATCATCGCCTGCAGCATCGCCCGGCCGGAGACGCCCAGGACATCGGTCGCGACCGAAGCAAGCTTGATGTTCGCGCCTTCCAGGACCTTCTGGATGCGGTTGATCTCCGCGGCGCGTTCTCGTGTCAGCGATGTGCGATACCGGTTCAGTTCCCGCAGCTCGCGTTCCGCACGTCCCGGGATAAAGCTGCCCCGCAGCAGGCCGTGCTGCAGCAGCTCGGCGATCCATTCGGCGTCCTTCACATCCGTCTTCCGGCCCGGCACGAGCTTCAGATGCTGGGCGTTCACCACGACGAGTTCGACCGCGCCCTCAAGGATGTTGTACACCGGTTTCCAGTAGGAGCCGGTGCTCTCCATGGCGACCGCCGTGCATCCAGCCTGCTGCAGCCACGCCGCCATCTCCTCCAGTTCCCCTGTCATCGTGCCAAACGTGCGGATCTCACGCTGCGGCCGACCTCGCTCACCGGGTGTGAGCAGACAGGCGACGAGCATCCGCTTATGCACATCGATCCCGCAGCAACGCTCATGTAGTACCTCCATCTCGTCTGCGCTCCTCTCACATGACACGTCAGGAGGACGCCATCACTGGCAGAGACTGCCCTGCGTGCTCGCCCCGTAGGCGGCAACAGACGGAGGTGCTTGCAGGCGTCCGGGCCAAACTCTGTCGCGGGCTCGCGGCACCAGGCACAAACCCGGCCTCTTGCTACTGACGTGCCTGTCGACGAGCATACGGCAACGCCCCGTTATTTTCATCGGCGGGGGTGAGGCACCGCCTCATGAAAACTCTGTGGATATCGCACAAGTCCGTGGTGTCGATTGCGCGCGTGTCCGCCGCGCGCTCGATGGCAAGCTCCATGGCGTCGATACTGCCCAGGACTTCGATCGCCTGTGCTCCGATCGGCCTTCCGGTCTCCTGCTTCACCTCGGCTCGTGCAAGAGATCGCGCATCGATCTGTAGCCCTTCGACCTTCGACGAGGCGATGGATTCGGTCCTGAGAAGCAGGCGTGCGAGCGGTGCGAGGTACCCTGGCCAGCCCGCATTCAGGCCGGAGATCCCGGTCTCAGCTTCCGAGATCATGGCCGCGAGATTCCCCGGGATGCGTATCTCAAGCGGGCTGATGAGTTCCGGGACGAACGCGTCGTATGCGCAAGCCTTACGATATCGCTTGGGCGCGTCTGCGTGAGGATCATGGCTCCACGTCTTGCGAACATACGTGCCAGCCAATGTTGGTGTCCTTTCTCGCGCGCAGCCGTCACGAAAGGATAAGCGATATCCTTTCGTTTCAGCAGCCTCGATTGAAAGGATAGGCCGGAACGCCTCGTGCAACGTGACGGCAGATGATGGGCGATGGTACGGCGTTCGGCGGTGAGCCGGCCGCCGACTTCCGTTCCCTGACTTCCGATATCCTACCCCCGAGCCCCCGTAGCTCAGAGGATAGAGCAGTGGTTCCTAAGTCGCGGAGGGGATGCGCTGTGCGCGCAGATGTGGGGCACTGAGCAAGAACGCGATAGTTATCATCTGTATCCGAGCGCGCTTACCAGCCATCGTCGTTTTGATCAACAAGTGGTTGCGCCAGCACCGGCAACCGCACCCAAGACAAGCCCATGAACATTCTTGAGACCGATCGACTTATCCTTAGGCGCCTGCTGCCAAGCGATCTCGACAGCCTATTTGCGCTGTACCGTGATCGGGATATTCGACGGTATTTCCCCGACGGCACGTTGACCTATGAGGAGACCAAAGAAGAATTAGACTGGTTCCTCAATGGGCACCCGGCTCACCCGGAGCTGGGACTTTGGGCGACTGTTCATAAAAAGACCGATCAATTCATTGGGCGTTGTGGGTTGCTCCCGTGGACGATCGAGCAACGCCCGGAAGTGGAAGTGGCTTACCTGCTGGCCAAAGAGTATTGGAGCCAAGGGCTGGCGACCGAGGCGGCGCAAGGTATTTCGCGCTACGGCTTCGAGCAGATGAACTTGTCGCGATTGATCTGCATGATCCATCCGGAAAATCAGGCTTCGATCAACGTAGCCCTGAAGACCGGGATGACCTTGGAAAAAGAAATCGAAGACGACAAGGGGCGGTATCTGGTTTATTCCCGAAGTAGATAGGTGGGGCCGACTGTTGCGCGCGTGAGCATCGCGGCTCGTACGGCTCGATATACTGCCCCCACGCCCCCGTAGCTCAGAGGATAGAGCAGTGGTTTCCTAAACCATGTGCGCAGGTTCGAGTCCTGCCGGGGGTACCATCTCGCTCGGGCGTTTTTGCTCCGGTTCCCTTATTTCTGGCTGGGGCGGTTCACCTTTTGGCGCTGGCGCGCGTTGTACGAGTACAAGTGCGCCGGCAGCCCCCTGACCCCAATCTCCAGGGCTGTCGGCGCATTCTGTTTGTGTCTGAGGTTTGCCGCCCCGCCTGCGGCTCCGAGCGCATAGCATTCCGCCCGGGGGCGCCGGCGGCGCCGGGGACGGATGTCCGGTGCCCGCACGGGCGCAACGGGTTGCGCCCCTACCGGCGGCGACGCGGGCAACGACGGGGCGAACACCGACGGCTAGCCGATCGCGCGCTCCAGCAGCTCCAGCACGTGCGTCTGCGGGTCGTCGCCCTGGTAGACGCCGGTGAGGCCGCCGCGCGCGTCGATGACGGCGACGGCGATCTGCTTCGAGACGTCGTCGATGCCGAGCGGGGTGAGCAGCGCGCCATCCCAGTCCGGCACGATCAGCACGTAGTCCTCGGGCTTCTGGCCGGGCGCGAGATCTTTGACGGCGTCGTTGTACGACGACTTCATGATCTGCTCGGCGACCTTGCGGATGAGGCGCGGGAAGGCGCGTCCGTCGGCGATGCTGGCGATCAGCACCTCGCCGGCGGTGGGATAGGTGTCGCGGATCGCGCCGATCACCGCGCCGGGCTGGTCCGACGTCTCGCGCGCGACGAACACCAGCACCGCGGGCACGCCGATCGCGTTAAATGTGAGCTGCCGCCCGTGGCCGATCGCCTTCAGCGTTACGGCCGGCGCCTGTGCCTGGATCGCCATCAATCACCACCCCTTCTGCATACTGTCCCGCATCCAGTCTGCTGCATCGCGGCGGCAGACGCTACCCTTGGCGTGATACATCGCCGCATCGCCGCCAGCCCGAGGACTCGATGGAACGTGAACACCTGACGCGCCGCCGCCTGCTGGCGCGGCTTCCCGATGAAGGCGCGCCCGGCTGGACGAGCTACCGCACCGCCGGCGGCGTGCCGGCACTTGACAAGGCGGAGCTGGACGCCGGCGACGCCGACCGCCTCACGGAGATCGCGGCGGCATCGGACGCCGGCAGCGTGATGTTCGTGCGCCCTGGCGAGACGATGCTCGTCGTGCCGCCGTTCCCGGTCGAGGCCGCCGACGACTACGCGGAGGTGTACGCGCGCTCGCTGGTCGAGCTGCTGCAGCGGCCGCGCGTCGTCGCGACGTTCCTGCTGCGGCTGGGCGGCTTCAGCGTCGGCTTCTTTCGCGGAGACGCGATCATCGACTCCAAGACCGACCGCCGCTTCGTGAAGAACCGGCATCGCAAGGGCGGGCAGTCGCAGCGCCGCTTCGACCGCATTCGCGAAAAGCAAGTGCACGAACTGTTCGGTAAGGCGTGCATCGAAGCGCGCGAAAAGCTCGGCGAGTACGAGGACGAGATCGAGCACGTGTTCTTCGGCGGCGACCGCCTGACGCTGCTGGCGTTCCGGAAAGAGTGCTCGTACTTCGAGCGCTTCGGCGATCGCGTCAGGGGGCGCATCCTGCCCGTGCCGGGCGACCCGCGCCGCGCGTCGCTGGATGCGATGCCGGCGGAGATCTGGTCGAGCGAGGTGTATACGTTCGGTCGCACGGAAGGGTAGTAGGATGCTGAAGCGTCACTGGACGACGTTTGGACCGTCGTCCTGAAGCGGCGATCCGAAGTTGGGAACGCGGGCTGAAAGCCCGCGCCACGAGGCCACGAACGCGGGCTGAAAAGCCCGCGCCACGAGGCTACGTGCGGTTCTTCGACACCCTGCTAGTGTGGTGCTTCTAACGCTTCTTTACCGTGGCGGTTCACCGGGATGCCTCGCGCGCGGCGAAGTCCGTCAGTCGAGGCGCTGTACCGCGTCGGTCCGGCTGTCTCCGCGGCGACTCTTCGATCGCCGGACGCACAGCCGGGGACGGCTATGCTCCACGCTTCGCGTCGCGTTAACTCACGCCGATTCGAACGCGCTACACCAGCGCCTCTGGGAGTCGTGAGCCTGTGTGCCGGCGCGCTACGCCGACGCCACCGTCGCCGTCGAAGGCGCCTGCGCGCCCTCCGCGCCGTACTTCGCGAACAGGTGGCCCCATGGCGACTCAACAAGCCAGCGCTCGTAGATCTTTCGCTCTTTCAGCGGCCAGTGGTAGTAGTCGTGGAAGGCTTCCGAGAAGAAGTTCGCGCCGTGCACGAGCGGCGTGTGGAGGATCGGCTTCTGGAGGATGCGCGTCGGGCCGAACCACGCCAGCCAGCCCATGAAGCTGTGCAGGTGGCCGCCCACCTTGAACCCCCACGACTCCTGCGCGATCTCGGCGTCGCCGACGATCTCGATCTCGCGCGGGTCGCCGATGCCGAGCCCCTGCTCGTGCGCGATGCGGATGTAGTCGATGGTCATTGGGTCAAAGCCCATCATCTTCGATGCCACCGAGTCGATCGCCACCTGGTCGGCCGACGCGAGGATGACGTTCTTCGTCGTCGGATACATGATGCGCGGGCCGGGGCCGTTGCCGGCCGTCGAGCCATCCATCATCGCGAAGATGCCCGTATGGATCTCCTTTTGGATGGCGAGCAGGTCGACCAGCGTTTCGTGGATGTGGCTGTGCGTGTAGTGGCGATTGGTGCTGAGCAGCCCGCCGAACGCGTTCTTCATGGCGCCGGTGGTCGTGGTGTAGATGTGGCACTTCGTCGTCGGCAGGTGGACGATGTTCTTGCCGTGCATGTAGTCCGGGATCTTGATGCCGCCGGGGAAGATCTTGTCCAGCACGAGCATCTTGCGCTTGGGCTGGTAGATCTCCCACTTCATGTCTTCCTCGCGGAAGTTGAACTTCACCGGCAGCTCGTGATGCTTGAACACGGGCACGTAGTGGTTCAGGTCCTCGCCCTTGAACGCATTCGTGACGACGGTCTTGTTCTGCACGCACACGAGATCCTGGAACCCTGCCTTGCGCAGGCCGACGATCGCGCCCTCAAGCTGCCACGGCGTGGTGTTTGCGGAGGGAAACGGGAAGTGCCAGGAGATGTTGTCTTTGAGGATCGTCGTCGCGGACGGATCGAGGTGCTGCCTGACGTCCGCGAGGTGCATCAAGCGCTCGTAGTCTTCAAGTGCGGTCTCCGGCTTCGTGCGCAGGACCGCTACTTTGGCTTTGGTGGACATGGGACCTCCGGGAGTTCGTAGTTTGTAGTGGGTAGTTTGTAGTTCAGTGCGCCAGCGGGCGCTAACGCGCGAGTGGTATATAGTGCGTTCACTATAACAGATCTTCACAGCGCTTCACTCGACCCCGGACGGTTGGAGAACGACGAACTACAAGCTACCAACTACGAACTCCCGCGCACTTTTTCTTGGCCTCGACGTCGGAACGTCCGCGCTGAAGACCGTCGCCATCGACGAGACGGGCGCGGTGCGCGCGCGGGCATCGGCGGCGTACGAGACGATCGTGCCGCAGCCGGGGTGGACTGAACAGCGGCCCGACGACTGGTGGCAGGCGTGCCGTGGCGCGATCATCGCGCTCGGCACGCAGATCACGCTCGAGCGTGTCGCGGCAATCGGGCTGACGGGGCAGATGCACGGCTCGGTGTTTCTCGATGCCGAGCGCGAAGTGATCCGCCCGGCGATCCTGTGGAATGATCAGCGCACCACCGTTGAGGCTGAGACGATCGAAGACGTCATCGGCGTCGAGCGCCTTGTGCGGATCACGGGCAGCCGCTCGTTCACGGGCTTCACGGCGCCGAAACTGCTGTGGCTGCGGCAGAACGCGACCATCGCCTACAAGCGGCTGCATCACCTGCTGCTGCCGAAGGACTACCTGCGGCTGATGCTCACCGGCGAACTGGCGACTGACGTCGGCGACGCGTCCGGCACGGGGTTGTTCGACATCGGCGCGCGCGCCTGGTCCGACGAGATCGTCGATGCGCTCGATCTCGATCGCGACGTGCTGCCGCGTGCGTATGAGGGCCCGGAGATCACGGGCCACGTGCTGGCGGACATTGCTGCCGATCTCGGACTGCGTGCGGGCATTCCGGTGGTCGCTGGCGCCGGCGACCAGCAGGCGGGCGCGATCGGCGCGGGCGCCGTCACGCCGGGCGTCGCGATGACGGCGATCGGCACGTCGGCGGAGGTGTTCGCAACGTCGGCAGCGTACGCGCCGGAGCCGCAGGGACGCCTGCACGCGATGTGTCACAGCGTGCCCGGCGCCTGGCACACGATGGGCGTGATGCTATCCGGCGGCGGCTCGATGAGCTGGCTCGCCCGCGCGCTCGCGCCCGTCAGCGGCGGCGATCCGATCGAGCGACTGTATTCGCTCGCGGCGGAGTCGCCGCCAGGCGCGCGCCGGCTGCTGTTTCTGCCGTATCTCACAGGCGAGCGTATGCCCGTCAACGACCCGAACGCACGTGCCGCGTTCGTCGGGCTGACTTCGAGTCATGACGTGGGCGACATGGCGCGCGCCGTGATGGAGGGTGTCGCCTTCAACCTGCGCCAGATCCTCGACATCACGCGTGCCACAGGCGTCCGCATCGACGAGATGCGACTGATCGGCGGCGCGACGCGCAGTGCGACGTGGACGCAGATCATCGCCGATGCGTTCGAGATGCCCGTCGTGCCACTGGCATCGACGGAAGGCACAGCGATCGGCGCGGCGCTGCTCGCAGTGACGGGTGCGGGCGTCTTCGCATCGGTCGCAGATGCGGCGTCCGCGTGCGTGCGCGTCGCGTCGACGGTCGTGCCGACGCTGGAGGGGGCTGCAGCGTACGTCGACGCGCGCGAGCGCTACGCGCGCCTGTATGCGGCGACGCGGGTGGTGTGACGATGCTAAAACGATGTCGTAGAGGCGCACGGCTGTGCGCCCGGTCGGACGGCGGCGCCCGGATGTCAACCGGCGCCCGAATAACGTCTGCTGCCTGATCGTAAACTGACTCCATGCGCGACTCAGCGACACACCACCGCCGCACGATTCGCCTTCCATACTTCGACTACACCACGTCGGCGGCATACTTCGTGACGCTCGTCACTCGTGACCGTGCCGCATTGTTCGGGCACATCATCGATGACGTCATGCACGTCAACTCGATCGGCGAGATTATCCGGGAAGAATGGGTCCGGTCATCCGACGTCCGGCCGGAACTGGAACTCGGCGAATTTGTGGTGATGCCGAATCATCTGCACGGCATCGCTATTTTCAGAGGAGACATGCTGGCGTACGACGCGCCCGTGCTGGCACCGGCCGGGGCGCACAGCCGTGCGCCCCTACGGCGACCGCCGCGATCGCTCGGATCATTCATCAGCGGATTCAAGGCGACGACGACGCGGCGCCTTCGGATGCTCGGCCTGGCCGACGACCAGCCGATCTTTCAACGCAACTACTTCGAACGCATCATCAGGAACGAACGCGAATTCGACCGGATTCGCGAATACATTGCCGACAACCCACGCCGCTGGTCCGAAGATCCCGAGAACAGCAACAGCCCGACGTAGGGGCGCACGGCTGTGCGCCCCGGTCGGTCGAGCGGCGGCCACTCGTGGCGAGGACGGGCCCTGGCGCCGGACGTAATCTACCCCTCGGCGCGCACGTATGCGTCGCCTTCGCGGACGACCCAGCTGCTGCGCTCGGCGGTGTTCTGGCCGCGCGGGTCCAGTTCGGTGCGGAGGATGTTCAGCTCTTCCTCGGTCGGGCCCTCCAGGGTCGCGACGTCTTTCGCGACGATCGGCGGGTACTCGCAGCGCTCCAGCACCTGCTTGACGGTCACCCACGGCGAGACGGCGATCAGGCGCAGCTTGCGCTCCTCGTAGTCGTAGACGGCCCATGGCGTCACGACGCGGTAGGGGCCGGTGCCCGACGGCAGCCCCGCCCGCTCGCGAGCGCCGTCCGTGCCGTCGAGGAAGCCCGGCGACGAGATGAAGTCGACGCGCTCGACGAACTTGCGCGACTCCTGGTCGGTCATCAGCACGGTGCGCCAGCACAGCGCGGCGATCGAGTCGGCGCCGCCCGGCCCGCCGAACCGCCGCGCCTCCTGCCCGTAGGCGCCGATCGCGGTCGAGTTGATGTTGCCGTGCTGGTCGACCTGCAGCGTGTTCAGCAGGCCGTAGTCCATCAGCCCCACCTGTGCGTGGTTGCCGGCGGTGTTCATCGTGCCCCACGCAAGGGCGCGATACCCCGCGCGCGAGCTGACCATCGTCATCAGCGGTTCGAATGGCAGCATCGGTTCCGGCGCGATGACGCCGTCCTCGGTGATGTACTGCGCGCCCGGCGCGTAGAGCTTGATCGCCAGCAGCACGGCGTACAGCGGCCCGCCTCCGCCCGCGACCCAGTACGTCTTGCCGTCCTCCACCATCCGCGCGACGGTGCAGATCTGCATCTCGCGCTCGTTGAACGAGGTCGCTGGTGTGCCGCTTGCCCGTGCGATGCCGAGTTCGCTGCTCATTGTTCAACTCCGGGTGTCACCATCAAAACCGCGGCCCCGTCCACACTTCGCCGGTGATGTCGGCGACGTGCATCGCAACGTGGCCGACCGATACGGCCTGCAGCACGCTCGCCAGCTCGCCCGTGATGCCACCTGCCGAGCGGATCGATGTCGCGAGCAGCACTTCGTCCGCCGCCTCGACGGCCGCGATCGTGCCGGCGCGGTTCGTCTCGAATTCTGCGATCATCTCCGCGATCGATGCGTCGGCGCGCTTCTCGACCTGGCGGTCGTTGTAGCTGTTGATGCCGCCCTGGGCCGGCGTGGTCGGTAGTCCGGGCGACTCCTCGACGCTCGTGCGCCGCACCTCACCCGATGCGACCGGCTTGCTCGCGGGCGGTGGTGCACCGCTGGCGGGCGCCTGCTTCGCCACATCGATCAGCTTGCGGTACGTCCACTCGATCGATGCGATGTGCGCCAGGATCTGGCGGCCGTTCCAGCCGTTCTCGTAGCGCCCTTGCTCGAACGTCGATTCCGGCGTCGCGCGCAACGTTTCGACCGCGTGAGCGCCGTTCGAACGCAGCGCGTCGATCAGTTGTTGTTTCGGTGGTGCGTCAGCCATCCAACCTCCAACATCCAACCTCAAACATCCAGATTACGCACGATAGCCGTCGTGGATCGGCTCGTTGGCGCGCAGCTTCTCCAGTCGTTCCGCGCCGATCAGTTTGTCGAACATCTCCGCGTCGTCGGCGAACGGCGTGATGTACTTCGCTACGTAATCGCCGACGGTGTCGCGCGCCATGGCGCCGAACGTCTCGAGCACGGCCGGCGTGTCGGAACCATAGTAGCCGCCGCAGTTGCCCGGCCATGCGCCGAACGGGGCATGCACCACGGCATCGACGGCGTAGTAGGGGATGCTCGTGCGGCCGGGGTCGCGCCGGATCTCGTCCGTATCGACGATCTCTTCCGCCGAGATGATCACCTTCTTCGACGCCAGCGCACACTCTTCGTGCGCGATGCCCGTGCCGAACACGCGCGCGTTGCCGAACTGGTCGGCCTGCTGCACGTGGATGATTGCGACGTCGGGGTTGAGCGCGGGCACAAGCGTGATCGGCATGCCGGTGAAGGGATCTTCGACGAGCTTGGCGCCGGAGTACTCGAATCCGTCCGTGCCGCCGAAGGATCGCACGGGCAGGAACGGCAATCCCATCGCGCCCGCCTGCAGGCGCAGCGTCATCACGACGTTGCTGTACTCGTACACCGTCAGGCGACCGTCCGAGACGGCGCGGTCGATGGTGGCGCCGGGCCAGAAGAAGCCGCAGTCGGCCTTCGATACGCAGCCGGCGCCAGTCAGCAGGCCGACATCGACGTAGGCGAACTTGCCGCACAGCCAGAGGTCGCGCTTCCGCTGGCGGATGATCTCACGCATCAGCGTCGAAGGGCCGCGCTGGGTGTAGTTGCAGTCGTAGGCGAGGTAGTCGCCGTCCGCGACATAACGGCTGACGGCGTCGCGCGCCGACATCAGCCTGGGGACGAGCGCGCGTTGTTTGTGCTCGCGGACGTAAGCCCGGAACCCGTCCGGGTCGACCTTCAGGTACTCGGCTGCGCCTTCGGCGAGGACGTGCATAGGCCGCGACCCTCTCGATTCAGCGCCATCGCGGCGCCAGCGCTCCCAAGAGCGTCGCCATGATAACAGCGTACGAGACGCGATCAAGCGCAAGGGCAGGCACGAGGCGCGCACTTGACCATTTATCTGTTGATCCCCGTGATCGAAATAGCGTATGCTTTGGCGGTTGAGGAGCTGGAAGCGCGGATCGCGCTCAAGGAGGAGTTGTTGTGAGATCGAGCAAGTTGATCACGATTGGAACGTCGGCCGTCGTCGCCGGCGTGCTGATGTTGGGGTTGGCGTACATGACGTCGGGCACGGCGAACGCGGGCAACATCATTGTCGTTCCGTGTGATGCTACGGCTACGGCTACGCCGCAGCTCGGAGAGATCCAGGCCGCGTTTCAGCGGCCGCCCTGCACGCCGACGCCGATCCCGACGGAAACGCCTGGCAGGCTCAAGACCCAGACGCCGAGCGCGACGCCTACGGCGACGTCGACCATGGCGCCATCCACTCCTGCCGCGACCAACACGGCGGCTCCGACGAACACGCCGAAGCCAGCGTCGGGAAATGAAGGCGTCGCCGTGAAGCCGCCGAACACGGGTTCGGGCGGCGCCGCGCCGGGCAATGGCATCAACTGGTTCCTGGGCCTGGGTGCGTTGCTGGTGCTCGCCGGTGGCGGGGCAGCACTCGTCGGCGTGAAGCAGCGCCGCTAGGCACTCGCCGGTCTCACCGCAGAGTTGCAAAGGGCGGACACGCGTACGCGTGTCCGCCCTTTGTGTTGCCCTTCGCACCGTCGACATACCCTGACCGGCGTATCTGAATCTGGCGCCTTGGGGGTTCGCACCTGAAAGTTAGGGAATACCCTGTCGATACTCACCACAGACCGAGCCAGCACTGCCAGAGTGGAATCGGAGCGCCTGTGGTTAGTGAGAGCACCCCGCCGCGCCGTCCCGTACTGACCCTCGACGAACTCGCGCGGCCGCTGACGCGCAGGCCGGAACGGCTGTATGCGCTGACCGCCGCGGAGCTGGCGATCGCCTTCAGCCAGGGGCTTGACCTCGGCGAAGGCAAGGATGTTGGGCACGCCCAACGCGTCTGCTACATCGCGACGGCGCTCGCGGACGCGTTGGCGCTCGATCCGGCGAAGCGCGCGGGCGTCTTTTTCGCCGGGCTGTTTCACGATGCCGGCGTGACGCAGGCCGGCGCCGAGCTGTGCCGCATCGCCGGCGTCGACGAGAGCAGTATCTTTGGCCCGTCGCCGCTTCGCGCCCGCGACGAAGACCGGACCGACCTTGTCTTCGCCGACCGCACGGCGATACAGGAGGCGATCGAGCGGCATCCTTCGCTTGGAGCCGACGTCGTGCGCGCGCTCGAGTTGCCCGACGAGGCTGCCGTCGCCGTGGCGGCACACCACGAGCACTGGGATGGCAGCGGCTACCCGGAACAGCTCGCGGGCGAAGCGATCCCGATCGAAGGACGCATCGTCGCGGTCGCCGATGTGGCCGAGACATTGATCGCCGAGCAGTTCAGTTCGCTCGTCGCGCGGCGTCACTTCCACTCCTCCATCACGGCATTCAGCGGGACGCAGCTCGATGCGCGTATCGTGACGATCCTGCTCGACCTGGCCAAGTCAGACGAGTTCTGGCTGGGGCTGTACTCGGAGGATCTTCCCGCAACGCTGACCGCGCTGCGATCGATGGGTGATGGGCGCAAGAGCCGGAAGCGCGTGCTGCGCTTCGCCGAGGTGTTTGCCGACCTGTCCGACGCGAAGGGCGATCACACGGCGGGGCACTCGCGGCGCACCGCCGCGCAAGCGGAGCGCCTTGCCGAGGCCGTTGGTTTCGACGCCGGCCACATCGAAATGTTGCGCATCGGGGCGCTGCTGCACAACGTCGGACTGCTCGGCGTGCCGGCTCGCGTCATGTCGAAGCCGGACATCCTCTCGGTCACGGAGATGCAGTTGATGCGTCAGCACCCGGCGAACTCGGAGATCATCTTGCAGGAGCTCTCCGGCTTCGAAGAGGTCTCGGCGTGGATCGCGCGCCACCACGAGCGCCCGGACGGCAAGGGCTACCCGGAGATGCTCGCGGGCGATGACATCCCGACGGAGTCACGCATCCTCGCGATTGCCGATGTCTACGACGCGCTCACCTCGGACCGACCGCACCGCGGCGCGATGTCGCCCAAGGACGCCAAGCAGATCCTGCTGGGCGCCGCCGGCACGCAGCTCGACCCTGAACTGGTGCGGACGTTCTGCCAGCTGATCTAGACGGTTGGCGCGTCAACATCTCAGCATCTCAGCATCTCAGCATCTGCCTGACCGGCTGACCGGCTGACCGGCTGACCGGCTGACCCGCTGACAAGCCGACCTGCTGACAAGCCGACCACTTCGCTGTACAATCGACTCCCAAGCCGCGTGCGAAGGAGGCAGCCAGTGGCCACGTACATCATGCTCAGCACCCTGACGGACGAGGGGCGCCGGACGCTCAAGGAGCGGCCCGAGCGCTTGCAAGAAGTCAACCGTGAGATCGAGGCGATGGGCGGGCGCGTCACGCACCAGTTCGCCGTGCTCGGCGGCTACGACTTTGTGAACATCCTGGAGGCGCCAGACAACGAGACGGTGGCGCGCATCTCCGTGGAGCTGGGCGCCCGCGGCACCGTGCAGCTGACAACGCTGCCTGCTATCGCCGTGGACGAGTTCACGAAGATGCTGAAGGCCCGTAACAGCTAGCCGGAGACGCTATGTCCACGTACGTCGTCCTCACGAAGCTCCGCCCCGCCGCCGGGAAGACCATCGAAAAGAACCCCGAACGCCTGAGCGAGATCAACGCGCAGGTGAAGCGCCTGGGCGGCAAGATCATCATGCAGTACGCGACGCTGGGCGAGTACGACTTCGCGACGTTCATCGAAGCCGACGACAACGCGGCGATCGCGTCGATTGGCGCGGAGATCAGCGGCCTGGGCACGATCCGGTCGACGACGCTGCCGGCGATCGAGATGGGCCGGTTCCAGAAGCTGCTGACGATCGCGCCGTACCGCACCGAGCCGCACACGTGGCAGACGAGCTTGTGGGCGCGGATCGTGCGCCGCGCGGGCCGATACTGGATCACCGACAAGCACGTGAAGGCGTACTGCAGGCCGTTCGACGTCGGCGGCCGCGAACGCCTCAACGGGTTCAAGGGTCCCGCGATCGTCATCGCCAACCATAGTTCGCACTTCGACACGCCGGTCGTCATGAACGCGCTGCCGGGACGCATTCGGAGCAAGATCCTCGTTGCGGCGGCGGCCGACAAGTTCTACGGCAGTCGCAAGAAGCGCACGTGGTGGTATTCGCTCTTCCACGCCACGTTCCCCGTACACCGGGGCGGCGGCACGAAGCAGCTCGAATATCCGATGGCGCTCTTCAAGAAGGGCTGGTCGATCCTCATCTACCCGGAGGGTGGGCGGTCGAAGTCCGGACAGGTGCAGCGCTTCAAGCACGGCGTCGCCATTATGGCGATGCAGTGCAAGGTGCCGGTGATCCCGATCTACATCGAGGGCCTGCGCAACGTGATGCCGAAGGGCCAGCGCGAGCCACGGCCGGCGGCGGTGCGCGCGCGTATCGGCGCGCCGGTCTGGCTCACGGACGCCGCCTC
>Ga0209726_10001172_pt1 | contig 43562 bp, 37 predicted proteins | sample Subgrocontami54m_FD_187453 | JGI IMG/M metagenome (GOLD analysis project Ga0209726, IMG submission 187453) | Subsurface groundwater microbial communities from S. Glens Falls, New York, USA - GMW46 contaminated, 5.4 m (SPAdes) (version 3) | ecosystem: Environmental > Aquatic > Deep subsurface >...
CCTGCCGTTCTACTACGGCTGGATCATCGTCGCCGTCGGATTCATTTCATCCGTTTTCAGTATTGGGCTGACCTGGACTGCGGGGCTCCTCGCGGTCCCGATGGGCGCCGAGCTACTATGGAGTCGGTCCGAGTTCTTCTTTTATCCTGGCGTTGACCCGAGATATCACTGGCAGCTTTGACCTGGGGATCTGGCTGAACGCGCTCTCAGCGGCCCTCTGCTTCGTTTGCCTCGTGCTGGTTCGGCCGGTACGGCGCTCGGCTCACCCGCGCGAGAGTATTGCCCCTTCGCGAGGTTGATTCGCGAGCGCTTGCTTGAAGGCTTCGCGCGACTCGACGCTCCGCAGCCGGCGAAAGTCGTTTGGGTAGGTCGTGCCGCCCGGCTTGACCTTTAGCGTTACGAACACCGGGCCCTCCTCCCCGAGGATTCCGTCGAGCGACTGCTCCCATGCGTCGAGGTCCTCGAATTCGTAGGCGCTCCGGTAACCCGCCGCGCGTGCGAGCCCGGCGAAGTCCACTACGCCAACGCCGGGAATCGGAACACCGCCATTGGTCTCGTACATGCCGTTCTCGCAAACGCAGTGAATCAGGTTCTTGGGCGCTGCATGGGCGATGGACACCAGAGAACCCAGATTCATGAGGAGGCTGCCGTCGCCATCGAGCACGATGACCTGGCGGTCGGGCCGCCCGAGCGCGACGCCCAGCGCATGAGACGAGCCCTGGCCCATTGCGCCCGCGAACGTGTAATTCAGATCGCTCGGCGAGAAGTGGATCCACTCCTGGGCACCCGTATAGACCGCGACGACAATCTGATCGTCCCGCCGTCGCGCCAGCGCTTGTAGACATTCGTCTCGATTCATAACCATCGTTAGCGCGGCTCCCTTCCAATGAGGAGAACAGTCGGCGCGAGTTGCGCATAGGCGGCGTCAATGGCGGGCCCGATCTTCTCCACGTCATCGGGCTGCTCGATCAGCGTATGCGTAACGCCCATCGCGTCGAGGACAGGTTCGGTGATGCGCACGCCGTACGACTTCGAGTCGGCAGGCTTTACGTCCGGCTCCTTGCCCAGTAAGCCGACCATCATGCAAACCGGAAACTCATTCTCGACCGCGGTGCCGCGCACGTTGTTGAGCGAATCGAACAACCCTGTGTCCTGCATGAGCAGGAGGGCGCGCTCGCCGGTCGCGTACAGCCCGCTGCACACCGAGACGCCTTCATCCTCTTTGCAGACCTGCACGACACGCACCTCGGGATCACGCATTAACCCCTTGAGCAGGTAGTGACTGGTCGTCGCATCGGGCACGGCTGCGACAAAACGGATGCCCGCGCGCTTGATCTCGCGAATGATCGCGTCCGCCGTGAGCACGTCGACAGCTTGCACGTCACCCTCACCGGCTGGGCCCGTCGAGCCCGATTCGCACCGTCGCCCCATCATACGCCGTGTGTGTGCGCATCGCCATTTGTTACATTTTGCACTCGATCCGTTCTGTTTACTTGCATATACTCGGTGTTTACCGTAGATTAACCCTCGCGGCTTGAGGAGAATGCAAGCCGGCGCGGCCCGACCCACCGGGCTGTCGATACCACCTCCCGAAATCTTTTCCCGGGGATAGCTGTGTCTAAGTCCATCGTTTTGCGACGAGACCCTCGCGAGCTTGCATTCGGCGTAGCGGTCCTGGCTCTAGCGGCATTCGCCGTTTTCGCCACGAGCCTTATGCGCCCGATGCGCGGGACCACAGCGGTTGAGACCAGTTACGGCCCCATCACCGCGGAAGCGACCACCATTCTCCATTCGGTTGTGCCCGTTAGCCAGGACGAGGCCTTGGCGGCTATTCGAGCTGAGACGGTGGCCGAGGCCGCGCTCGTTGCTGAGGACATGGTGCCCGCGATCGTTGCGGCAGCGACCTACCTGGCTAATGCCGCGCCGCCCGTTGGGCCCATCGTCGAGGTGGCCGTGGCAAGCGAAGCTCCCGAAGTTGAACCCGTCGCGGATATCGTGCCCGTCGCTCCCACATCGCCGCCGGTCGTAGCCGCGCCGAGCAAGCCCGCGGTTACGCCGCTCGCGTGGGGAGCCAAGGTAAGCCCAGAATTTCGCGAGAAGGTCCGCGTGATGTGCGGACGTTTGGGCTGTCAGCCCGATCACATGATGGCCGCGATGGCTTTCGAGTCCGTCGAGACTTTCAGCCCCGCCGTTCGCAACCCCGTGAGCGGAGCGACCGGGCTAATTCAATTCATGTCCGAAACGGCCCGCACCCTCAGCACGAGCCAGGACAGGCTGGCCGACATGACCGCCGAGGAGCAGCTCGTCTACGTCGAAAGGTACTTCCAGCCGTTCAATGGCCGCCTCTCGACCCTCGAGGACGTCTACATGGCCATTCTGTGGCCACGCGCGGTTGGTCAGGCGAACACCTTCGTGCTTTTCGCCGAGGGAACCATCCAGTACGCCCAGAACTCAGCGCTCGACGCTGACAAGGATGGCGAAATTACCAAGCACGAGACGGCGGGGCTCGTCACGGCTATGTTGCGCAAGGGCCTGCGCCCGCAAAACGCGCTTTAGTTGGAGGTCGGCCTCCCGACGGACTGCAGGTTGCCGTCGCCCCCCGCCCGGAGTGGCCAGTCCGGCGCTTTCCGCGGGGATCACGCTTGCGGAGCTACTGACCCGCGCTCCGATCCTTGAGCAGCTCTTGGAGACGAGCCAACATCACCTCCATGTCCATCGGCTTGGTCCAGACATCGGCCAAGCCGTGGTCGGCCGGAACCAGGGCCTGCGCTTCGGAATAGGCGGTCAGCAGAACGAGTTTCGCCTTGCCAGCCGCATCCCGCATGCTGCCGAGCCATGGCAGTGATGGGTTCCAGGTGGCCTCGTAGGTATCGGTTAGGACCAGATCGACCGGTTGGTTCAGCAACATGGTCCGTGCGATTTCCGGATTAACCGCCTCATGGACCTCATAGCCTTCGAGGGCCAGGAATTCCAGCAGCACCGCGCGAATGCTCGGGTCGTCCTCGACGACCAGCACACGAACTGGACGACTCCCGTTAATCGGGACGCGTACCATTACCCACCTGTCCCAGCCGTTCATGCGTAGTTTCGCGGCTTCGCTAACTGTGCGCATAGTGAGGTCGGGCGTAAGGCTAGCACAAAGGGCGAGCCCTGCGCAGGCGCTGAGGGGTTTACGGGACAGTCACCTGATGCAACGGCTCCGGCGATTCCTCGCTGGCATAGTAAACGCGGGAGGGTGTCCGAGATGGTGAGCGGACGACCAATTCTCATCGTTGATGATGATCCTGACACGCGCGAGGCTGTGGCACAACTCCTCGCGATCGCCGGATATCCGGTGCAAACCGCGATCGACGGGAACCAGGCTCTCCGGGCGATCGAACGGGAAAGACCATCGCTCTTGCTGACGGACCTGCATATGCCGAACCTAAGCGGCGATGCACTCGCGGTCCTGCTTCATCAGCGCGGCTTCGACCCGCCGATCGTGGTCATGACAGGAACTGCGCGGAATCCTGACCAGGTGCGTGAGGCAATCGGCGCTGATGCGTGCCTCCCAAAGCCGTTTGATCCGAGCGTCCTCCTGGGGCTGGTGGAGCGGTATCGGGTTCCGTAAGCCTCGTCATCGATCCGAACGCAACGCGGGCCCGGAAAATCTTCCGGGCCCGCGTTGTGTTTGGATTCGAGTGTTCGGTGCCTACCGCCTCTGATCTTGCACCTAGACCTAGAAAGGGGGTTCCTATAACTGGAAAGCAAATGGGGCGAGCACGCGTCAAGGATTGCGGGTGACCAGACGCGCGATGAGTCATAATGCGACCGACAATTCGGGGGTTGAACAGGGGGACTACATGGCTCGCAGTTACGAGATCCTTTCGGCTGATTCGCATCTGGACCTGTCACCGGACCAGTGGAAGCACCGCGCACCGGCGAAGTGGCGGGAGCAGGTTCGGGTCGTGCGGCTGCCAGACGGGCAAGACGCGGTGATCGTCGGCGATGCCAAGCCCGCACGCATCGGGCTCACCCGCAGCGTCGGCGTAGCGCGAGACCAGCTCCACTTGCAGGTGCCCACCTTCGAAAACAGCGGCGGGACCGGCTCCCCAGAGAAGCGCCTCCGCGAACAGGATCAGGATGGCGTGGAAGGCGAGATTATGTTCTCGCGTATTCAGGGCACGCTGAAAAACATCAACGATCACGAGGGGTACCTGGCCCTCGTCCACGCCTACAACGAGTACCTCGCCGAGGAATATGCCGCCGTGGCGCCCGATCGGCTGATTCCGATGGGCGTTATCCCGAGCACCGGCATCGACGACGCGCTCCGTGAGCTGGAGTACTGCGTCAAAGCGGGCATGCGAGGTGTGCTCATCGACAGGTTCCCGAGTGGGAAAGGCACGCCGAGCCCCGAGGACGACCGCTTCTGGGAAGCCACACTCCAGGCCAATATGCCGGTTACGCACCACACGAACGCCGGCATCACCCGCATGACGGGCAAGGACGAGCAGACCTTCCCTTACAAGAAGGGCGTTCGCGAGGGCACAGACGGCCTGGGCAATGATCCCATGCGCCACTGGTTCTTTCGCTTCTGCGGTGATGCGGCCTGTGCTCCGCTCCAGATGGCCGTGACCGGCGTGTGGGACCGCTTTCCCAAGCTACGGATCTACTGGGCCGAGACGATGATCGGCTGGCTCGAGTACGCGCTCTGGCAGATGGACGATCACTACGAGCGCTACAAGTACCTCGCCCACGAGGTGTACGGGATGGACTGGCTCGAGCGAATGCCGAGCGAGTACGTCAGGACTCATTGTCTATGGGGCTTCCTGTCGGATCCCGTCGGCGTCCAACGGCGTGGGGCTGTGGGCACGGAGAACGTGATGTGGGGAAGCGACTTCGCCCACGCCGCGAGCGACTGGCCGAATTCACGGAAGGTCATCGAGAAGGACTTCGCGGGCGTGCCCGCGGACGATCGGTACCAACTCCTCGCGGGAAATGCGATCCGTTATTTCCACTTGGACGAGCCCTGAGCAGCTCGCACCGAGCGTCCCTGAGGTGACAAGATCTTGACAACCGGCCGAGAGGTTCTGGCCATGCTGAGCCTTCGAAACCGTTCCAATCGCCGTAGGCTTTCTCGACGAGGCCCTGGCGGATCTGGTAGCCCTGCCTACCTCCCGGTGTAAGCGATGCGGTAGAGGTAGCCTGACGCATCGTCCGAGATGATCAGGCTGCCATCCGGCGCGACAATGACCCCCGCCGGGCGTCCCCACCGGCGCGCATCCGCGCCCTGCCAACCAGTGGCGAAGTCGAGGGCGCCGACTGGGCGATCCCCCTGGAAGCGAATGCGCAGCAGCTTCGGGGCGGCCGGAGGTTGCCGGTTCCAAGAGCCGTGTTGGACGACGAATAGGTCGCCACGGTACTCCTCGGGGAACGCGGTTCCCACGGCAAACGCAAGCCCGAGCGGCGCGGAATGGGGCTGGATGCCGACCGTGGGCGGGGTGATCCCCTCACAACTTGCGTCGCGGCTCTGCGGGCGGGCGTCCGGCGGCTGACAATTGGGCCACCCGAAGTCCTGGCCGGGGGCGACGATGGTCACGAGGTCCGGTGGGATCTCATTGCCTTGATTGTCTCGCTCATTCACCGTGGCCCAGAGCCGGCTCGTGATGGGATGAAACGCGAGCCCGACCGCGTTGCGGAGTCCCCAGGCAAACCGCTCGCCATCGGCGCCCTCGGCGGAGTAGCGGAGGACGGCTGCGCGGCGTTGGTCTCCCTCCTCGCAGATGTTGCAGGACGATCCAACCGACACGTAAAGCATCCCGTCGGGGCCGAACGCGACGGTTCGCGTGCCGTGTCCTCCCGTTGGCAGATTCGGGACGACAACCTCTCGCCCGCTGACCTCGCCTCGCGGGTCATAACGGTAGCGGCTGATCTTGTCGGTCTCACCGACGTAGAGGTAGTCCCCGTTGAACGCAAGGCTCGATGGCGCATTCAGCCGGTTGATCAAGGCCGCAGGCGAGGTGGCCGTGGGTGTATACGAGCCGTCCGGGTTGACCGGAAACCGGTAGACCGACCCACGCGTTGCCGCGACAAAGAGATCTCCGGCGGGGCCGAGGGTCATGAAGCGCGGGCCTTCGAGGCCAGCCGCGAGGAGCGAGATCGTGAAGCCCGGCGGCAAGTTGACGATCTGGTCCAGCTCGGGCAAGCCCGGCGGCACAATGAGTTGAGTCGGCACGAGAGCTGGATTAGCGGTCGCGGCGTCGTTGGTTACGAACGCCGTTCCAATCCCATCGAGGCTGCCGTCCTGGGCAGCGGATGCCATGGCCACGCGAATAATAGAGACGCGCGTCACACCCAGCGAGCGCAACGCAATGCCAGCGGCCAGCAGTCCACCGACCGCCAATATGGCAACGATCGTCGTGACGATCGGGCCCGCGCCTCGGCCCGTGGGGCGAAATGAGCTCATCGGAGGAAGTGTAGCTGGTTTCAGTCGCGGCGCAGCACCCAGCGGGTCGCAGAACTCGGGAAGTCCGCCTCCCGCCAGGCGAAGGCTCGGCGCGGGCGCACGGAGTAAAACGCAAAATTGGGATTGCTGGGGTCAGGCCGGAACTGGTACTTTGCGTCGTAGCGATCAGCGAATTCCGCGAGGGTTTGGGGATCCGTGACGCGCTCTACAGCGCCCTCCAAAATCACGGCATCATCCCCGCTCTCGAGGTGGACGACGACCTCCTGATTCCCTGCCAGGTTGCGTGCCTTCTGCGAGTTCGGATCCGTACTGAAATAAAACGTCCCGTCCCACCACAACCCCCAGACAGGCATGACGTGCGGCCGGCCGTTTGGACGGGTGGTCGCAACCCAGTAGTTGCGCGACTCGGCAAGGCGTGCCTGAACGTCGCTCCATGCGAGCACGCCAGCCTCCACCGGTGCGAGCCCGTAGCCCGCGACCATTCGCGGTCGGCCCGCGGTTGGCTCTGGCGCCCCATCTGATTGCTGCTCTCGAGTCACTCATGCTTTCCTCTTGCGCGGATACAATCCCGACCCAAAAATTGTGCCCCAAGGTGAGGCGCATTATGCCGGGTTCGGGGTAATATCGTCTGGCGCAAAGGCAGCTCGCCGCCGTATCACGATCATGGTGACTAAGTCGAAAAAAATGGTCGGAGGAGGAGAAGGATGCCCGGATGGAACCAGCTCGATACCGGCGCCCAGGAGGGCATGGTCGCCGAGACCAGGACCGTCAAGGGGGCCAACGGCGACACTATCCACGCGTATTTTGCCCGTCCGTCGGGTAGTGGCCCCTATCCGGGCATCGTGCTCACCCACCACATGCCAGGTTGGGACGAGTTCTATCGGGAAACCGCGCGGCGCTTTGCGCAGCATGGCTACCTCGTCGTCTGTCCCGACCTCTATTGCCGCGCGGGCCATGGCTCGCCAGATGACATCGCCGGCAAGGTGCGCGGTGAGGGCGGCGTGCCGGACGATCAGGTTGTCGGCGACCTGAAGGGTGGGCTCGACTTCCTGAAGTCGCTGCCGCAGTGCAACGGCAAGGTGGGCATTGTTGGAACCTGCTCGGGTGGCCGACACTCGTATCTCACGGCCTGCAGGACACAAGCATTCGACGCGGTCGTGGACCTATGGGGCGGTGCCGTCGTCGCCACGCCGGATCAGCTCAACGAGAAGCGGCCCGTCGCACCCGTCGATCTCACCAAGGACCTGAACTGTCCGTTGCTGGGCCTTTTCGGTAACGACGACCAGGGCCCTTCCCCGGAACAGGTGAATCGCCACGAGGAAGAGTTAAAGAAGCACGGTAAGAACTACCAATTCCATCGCTATGACGGAGCTGGCCACGGCTTCTTCTACTACGATCGTCCAGCGTATCGTCAGGAGCAGGCGATGGACGGCTGGAGCAAGGTGTTCGAGTTCTTCGACAAGAATCTGAAGTAGCGCCGAATCAGCAGAGTTGCGAGACGGCCCGACCCCGCAAATTGGGGTCGGGCCGTCTCCATGACCGATGGCCTTGTTTGCCAGCGCGACGGTTGCGGAATTGCGCTCAGGCTCAAGCGCGGGCGGCGGTCTCCGGCTCGGTGATTGGCGTGCCGCCAGCCCAGTGGCCGAAATCGACGACGATGCCCTCGGGGCCTTCGAACTTCACCTCGTAGTTTGCAGAGCCGAGGTTGATCGTATTGAGCTCGCGGCCGCCCGCGGCCTCAACCAACTCCCGCGCCTTTGCCTCGTCCTCGACGGTGAAGCCGATGTGATCGACGCCGATCGTGTGAGGGCGATCGTCGACCCGTTGCCCGTCGGCGCGCAGCAGGGTGATGTTGATCGTTCCATCCGTAAGATCGATGGCGCCGTTCTGACGCCGTTGCACGATCTCCATCTCAAACGCTTTCGCGAAGAACGCGGCCATTGCGTCGACGTCCTGGGCCCGGTACGCGATGTGACGAATCTTGGGCATGATGCACCTCCCGGCGTGTTCATCGCATGGTACCTGAGTTTGGGTTTGCGGCTCGAGCAAGCCGCAAACCGGTCGCAGCGCTATACTTCCGCCCCGAAAGCCGGCGGACTCGGGAGGAGGAAAGAGCCATGGCAGCGCAGCACGTACGGATCCCTCGGCAGCCAAGCGACATCGGCGGGTTGCTCGCGGTTCCTCCAGTTGACGGGATATTCCCCGCGGTCGTCGTCGTTCCGACCATCCGCGGCATCGACGACTTCATGCAGGATGTCGTCGAGCAGCTCGCGGCTGAAGGCTTCGTCGCGCTCGCGGTCGACATCTTCGACCATCCCGGCGTTCCAGAGGAGATCTTCAAGCGGCCGGGGGCCCAGCCGGACGAAGAGATCCTGGGCGATCTCGAGGCAGCGTTGGCGATGCTGCAGAAGGACCCGCGAGTGCAGGGGGATTCGATCTGCGCCTGGGGCTACTGTATCGGCGGCCGATTCTCGCTTCTGTGGCCGACCTACCAGCCCCGCCTCGCGGCGGCCGCGGCGTTTCACGGCTTCCCAACGAACGACACGAGCAACAAGAACACGCCGACGGAGCCCGCCGGCCGCGCCGCTGAGCTGCTGGTTCCGGTCATCGCGAACTTTGGTGAGGCGGACAAGCTGGTTGCGATGTCCGAGGTCGAGCGTTACCGCGCCGAGCTTGAGAAGCACGGCAAGGACTTCGAGATCCACACCTATCCGGGCCGCGACCACGGCTGGACCGGGAGAAAAAACCCGAGCTACGACGCGGCGGATGCCGACCTGGCATGGCGTCGATCAGTCCAGTTCTTGACCCGACGCATCGCTGCGCGCCAAACGCGGGCTACCGCCTGAGGCGAGCATCCCCCCACTAGCCCACGCGGCTGATAGCAGTATGATTGCCCAGTCTTTTCGAGGTTTCGCGATGGTCCTCGATACTGCCATGGCCACTGCTTTACATAATGACTAGGCAGATTGGAGGGGCCGCCCCAGGCCGCCACGTCCCCGTTCTCATCGCCGGGGGCGGTCCGGTCGGGCTTGTGCTCGCGATCGAGCTCGGTCAGCGCGGGATCGAGTGCCTGCTGGTCGAGCAAAATGACGGCGCCGTGCACGTACCCAAGGCAACGCAGCTCAGCACCCGTACGATGGAGTTCTGCCGCCGCTGGGGTATCGCAGATGAGGCCAAGCGTTTGGGCTGGCCCGCGGACCAGCAGGGCGATTTCATCTATCTGACCAGCATGGTGGGGTATGAGCTGGCGCGCCAGGTGGTCCCGCCACGCAGCCAGCAACAGCCCTCGGGCTACTCCCCCGAAAGCAACCTCCAGTGTCCGCAGATTTTTTTTGACCCCCTCCTGCTCGAGCTCGCGCGCTCGCAACCCAGCGTGACCATTCACCATCAGACGCGACTGGAGTCATTCCAGCAGGACGAGAGGGAGGTGCACGCGCAGATCAGAGATCTACAGACGGGGGAAGAGGAGGACGTGACCGCCAGCTATCTGGTCGGCTGCGACGGATTTGACGGCCACGTTCGCAAGGCGCTGGGCGTGAAATACGTCGGCTCGGGCGTTCTTAGCTTCAGCGTCACGATCTACTTCCGTTCCCCCGCGCTCGCCAGACTGCATGACAAGGGCTGGGGTCGCTTCTACCGGCTGATCGACGAGACTGGTCACTGGGCGGATTTGATCTCGATCGACGGCCGCGAGCTGTGGCGGCTGACGATGCTCGATCTTGACCCCGACACGACAGAAATGGCGCCCTTTGACGTCGTGGGGTACATGCGGCGAATGGCGGGCGTCGACTTCCCGTATGAGGTGCTCTCCGTTCTGCCTTGGAAGCGTCTCGAGCTCGTCGCCGATCACTATCGCGAGGGGCGCGTGTTTATTGCCGGCGACGCGGCCCATGTTGCGTCGCCAACGGGCGGCCTCGGCGCGAACAACGGCATGGCGGACGGCGTCGACCTCGGATGGAAGCTTGCCGCGGTCCTTGGGGGCTGGGGCGGGCCGACGCTGCTCGACTCGTATGAGATCGAGCGGCGGCCAGTGGCGCAAGCGGGCGTGCGGTACTCGAGCCTCGTGTACGAGCAGGAGGTGGCGCTCCGTGGTGGTGACGCCATCACGGCGGACACGCCAGAGGGCGCGGCCCAGCGTCAGGCATTCGACCTGGAGTACCGAAGCGTGCCCCGTTACAACAACGAGCGCGTGGCAGAGACGGTCAAGCTTGGCTATTGCTACGCGGACTCGCTTGTGGTTTGCTCCGATGGAACGCCGGCGCCGGAGAGCACGGAGGTCTTCGTCCCGTCAGCGCGGCCCGGCTCGCGCGCGCCTCATGCGTGGATCGCGCCTGGCCGTTCGACGCTCGATCTTTTCGGCCGGGCCTTTGTCCTCTTGCGGCTCGGCGCAGCACCCAGCGCAGTCGACGAGCTGGTCCACGCAGCTACATCGCGTGGGGTGCCGCTCGAGGTGGTCGACATCCCGAATCCGGAGATCTCCGCGCTCTACGAGCGCAGGCTGGTACTGGTTCGTCCGGATGGGCATATTGCGTGGCGGGGCGACGCATCCGATGCCGATGCATTGGGGCTCATCGACCGAGTTCGTGGTGCAGCGGTTGCCGTTCGATCGGCCTCGAGCCGAGATCAGTCGAGCTCGGCTCCAACCAGACCCACCTGACATAACGGCGTGCCGTCGCAGATGGCAGGCGCGAGAGGAGCCCCCAATATGAAACTTGCTTCGCTGAAGCGAAACGGTCTCGCCGTCATTCGGGACGACGCCTATATTCCAATCGGCGACGTGCTTGCCCAACAGGGCGGCCTCGAATCTGCCGCGACCATGATCGACCTGATTGCCAGCTTCGACCGTGTGAAGGGGAAGATCCCAGACGCCGCGGCAAAGGGCCAGAGCCTGCCGCCGGACCCGAAGCAGCTTGCCGCGCCCGTTCTCAAGCCCTCGAAGATCTGGGCAGCCGCGGGCAACTACCGGCGTGGCGGCACGGGCCTCGAAAACGCGGCCGGACGGGGCCAGGCGAGCAGCGTGCCCCCGGAAGAGCTCCTGGAGCAAGCATTCCTCAAGCCGCCGTCGGCGATCGTGGGCCCCGAAGATGCCATCGTGTTCCCGCCGGGCGTCGAGACCATCTTCCCCGAGCTCGAGCTGTGCGTCGTAATCGGCAAAGAGGTCCGCAACCTGACGCGCGAGCAGGCGATGGACGCGGTGTTTGGTTACACGATCATGCTCGACGTCACGGCGCGGAACGCACGGCAGCTTGCGCAGGGCCTCATCGCGACGCGCAACGTCCGCAAGGGCTACGCGACGTTCGCACCGATCGGCCCGTGGATCACGACACGCGATGAGGTCCCGAACCCGCAGGGCCTGAAGATGCAGCTCTGGGTCAACGATAAGCTGCAGCAGTCCGCAACGACCGACGGCATGATCAACGGCGTCGCCGAGATCGTGAGCTACCTATCGCAGGTCGGGACGCTTTACCCGGGCGACCTGATCACCACGGGCAACCCCGACGCGCCCGACTTCCAGGAGAAGCTCGCCCCGGGCGACACCCTGCGCTGCGAGATCGAGCGCATCGGCTCGATGACGCTATACGTCCGGAGCGCCTGAGGCTACCGACTTCGCACTAGTCACCAGCACACTGCACGGCCACGAAGTTGCCACCCGGGTCGCGCAGTGAAACGGTCGCCCCCGTCCGCAACCAGGGGATGCGCAGCCGTTCCTCGGGGCGGAGGTCGACTGCCCGGGCAATGAGCGTTTCGATGACTTCGCTGGCCGGCGCCGCGCTGCGCAACACGATGCGAGGTGTGCCAGAGATCAACTCTTCGGGCACCTCCTGGCGGTGGCGCGGCGCCAGGACAAACCCGACGCGGTCGGGGCCGAACCGTAGGAAGAGCTGCTGGTTCGGGTGCGCAGAGCGGCGCTGCGCGCGCCCGGGATTGCCGATTCCTGCGCCCGGCCACAGCCGAGTCCACGGCGCGCACGGATCGGTGCCTTCGCCCCAGGCCACCGCCTCCGTGTAATCGCGAGAGCGGCGGCCATGGCAATAGTCGATGACCCCGCCAAGCACCCGGGTCCAGAACACCTCGGCCAGCTCGAGGTCGTGGACCTCGAGCATGACGTGGTCGAGAGGCTGCTCCGGTTCGGCAGCAGGAACGAGTTGGACCCGGTTGCCACTGGGATCCTGGGTGTACGCCATGGCTTCGTGCTCGGCGGGATGATCCTCTCGCCACCATTCGACGGTGTGCCCGGCCTCCGTGAGCCGCTGGACGACCGCTTCGACGTGCTCACGCGGCAATCGATACGCCAGGTGCTGGCCACCGTCCGGGAACACCCGCGGCTCGGCTACCGCAACGAGACGCACGGTCTGGCCGCCAGCCGAAAACCACGCCGAACCGTCGTCTGCGCCCCATCGACCTGACACGCCAGTGAACAGGAGTTCGTGGAAACGCTGGGCCTCGGCGAGGTCGCGCACCTCGACGTCGGCGCCGAGTAGAGCGTCACACGTCAGCAGTGAGGCACGCGCTGCGGCGGCGGTCATGCGGAATGCCCTTCGATCAATGTTCAGCCAGGCGACCGGCGAGGGTCACCGGATTGGCGTCGCGCGCGCTCGCTCGGCGCCAGCACACCTCGAGGAAATTACCGGCCGGGTCGCGGAAGTAGATCGATTGGCCGAGTGGTCCCGCCTCCGGATGGTCCACCGGGCCCTCGTAGCTGATTCCATGCTCCTGGAAGCGTTCGGTCACCTCGTCGAAGCGCTCCCGTGAGACCCAGAATGCATGGCGAAACGGGTTCTCCCCCTTCAGCTCCTCCGGGGTCGCGACGTCCAGCCCCTGCTTCGGGACCATCAGCGCGAGGAGGTAGTCGGCGAGCACGACAACAGTGTTGAGCGAGCGCCCACGAACCACTTTGTCGACGTGAAGGCCGCTCCGATTGCTGAACTGCGCACCCAGCACGTCGACGTAAAAATGCTCGGATTCAGGGAGATCCGTCGCGCAGATGCCGCTGTGCGTGATTCCTTCGACCTCGGCCATGACACGCTCCTTTAGGCTTGAACCGGGTTGGCCTCCGACGAGAGCTGGCATGGTGTGACCTGGCTGGCATGGAAGGCCTGACGTTCGATCACTACGTCTGTGTCCACCAGCAGGTGTCCATCCAGGCTGAAACTGATCGGATGGTGGCGGAGGGCCCGAAGCTCGGGGAACCGCGTGGTGGAGCAAGTGGGATCACCTCGCCGGTCGTACGTCGCCGTGTGCATGCTGCACCAGAAGCGCCAGTGCTCCTTCTGAAAGATCAGGAGTCCATTCATGTGCGTACACCAGCGGCTGAGCGCGAGGAAGCCTTCGGCGAGCCGTACGAGGTAGAAGTTCGCCTCCCGGAAGAGCTTGACCTCGCCAATCGGGTAGAGGTCGGCCGGACCGCAGTCGACGACGCCCGCCCCGGAGCGGAGGATCTCGTGCGCCTGCGTTTCGTCCATCGTCTCGATCTGATAGTGGTGGCCGTCCGGGTCGTAGGCGTCGATGCTGTACTGCCCACGGGCGATGAACTCCTCGCGTTCGGCGCCGACCCGGTGCCCCATGCGCTCGAGGCGTTCGACGGCCCGCCGGAACTGGTTCTGGGTTAGCGCAAACCCATGGTGGACCCCGTGGCTAGCGGCGCGCACGCTATCGACCGCGTCCACCTCCACGAGGATGATGAGCTGGCCGGTATTCATCTCCAGAACGGCATGAGGACGTACCTCCGCCGTGAGGTTTCGCCCCAGCACGTCCAACCCGATGACGTCGCTGTACCATGCCTCGCTCTGATCGAGGTCGCTCACGGCGACGACGAAATGACTGAAGTGCTCGGCCAGCGCCTCCGGGCCGGGCTCACTCCCGTAGAAGGTTGGCAGCGCATCGGAGGGGCCGGGGAGCTTCTCCTTCATGTCAACGCACGTCCCATTCCAGCACGTTCCAGGTCATGGCGGTCCGGGGCTTGGTATCGCCCTTCACGCCGATAACGCCCTCGCGCAGGATCGTCGCCTGCGGATTGTAGTAGAGCGGGTAGTAGGGAAGGTCCTCGGTCTGGAGCTTCACGAGATCGCGGTACAGGCGCCGCTGGTCCGACTCGTCGATCGCGATCTGCAGACCATCGATAAGCCGATCGTTCTCGCCGCTTCGATAGCAGCCGTGGTTTGCGCCGGCCCAGCGATTCTGATCGCCGGGGCAATAGATCGAGTGCACGCGCGAGATGATGTGCTCGAAGGTGAGGGGGCCGGCCGACGCGCTGAACCCGGGGAAGATTGAGTTGAGTCGGTTGTCGCGCGCTTCGGCCGCGGTTCGCGCGGTTTCGTCGACCCGAAACCCGAGCGAGCGCCAGTTGTCCGCAATGATCGCCTGCTCCCGCGTGGACTGCGCCCCCTCCGACGTCGCGAGCGGGATGGTCCCGACCTGCCCACGCGCATCGTGGATCGAGCCGCTCGCATCGCGCCTCCAGCCAAGCTCTCCCAGCAGGTCCAACGCTCGCCGCGGATCGTGCGGATAGCGCGTGATTACGTCGTTCACCCAGGCGTACTTGGGGTCATCCGGTGGCACAAATGAGTCCGCGACGGGGCCTGTCCCTTGCAACAGCGCATCCACCAATGCCGCGCGATCGATGGCATGGAGGAGCGCCCGGCGGAAACGAATGTCCAGGATCTCGGGAACCGCTGGGTCGCGGAACTGGGGCTCGAGCACCCGGAGATGCGTCGGTTGGATGATCGCCACGGGGTGCTTGCCCTGCCGCTCCCACTCCTCCTTGACGAAGACGACGTCCGTGAAATCCAGCGTGCGTGGGATCGCGCCGTCGATTGCGCCGGAGAGCAAGCTCGCCACCGCCGTGGGCGCGTTCGAAATGAACGTCAACGTGATCGTGTCGATCTTCGCGCGGCCTCCAAAGAACCCGTCGTAGGCGCGGAGCGTCATGTGGCTGCCCGGGCTCCACTCCGCGAGTCGATACGGGCCAACGCCGACGAACTCGCGCGTCCAGTAGGGAAGCTGGCTGAAGCGCTCTTTGTCAGCCAGGTAGGTCGGTTCCAATAGATGCGCGGGCATTGGCCCGATTTCGTCGTCCAGGAAAGCGCCCGCGAATGGGTAGGTCTTGCCCCATTCCATGACGAGCGTGTAGTCGTCGGGTGTGGCGATGCTGGTGATCTGGACGGCGATCGATCGGCTGCGCATCGGGACTTCAGGGTCTCGGGTGGCGGTCCACGCAAAGACGAAGTCTTTCGCCGTCAGCGGCGCGCCGTCGTGCCAGGTCACGTTCGGGTGGATGCGGTACGTGGTCTGCATCGTGCCGTCCGGCCGAATGATCCACGTGCCGTTGTCGCGCGAAGGCAGCGCCGTCGCAAGCATCGGATAGGCATTGCCGCGATCGTCGTAGCAGGCCAGCCACTGATGCACCGCGAGCTGCACGTTGCCCGCTACAGTTCCCGAGCCGCCGCCAATGCTCCCGACGAACGCGTCGCTTGGCTCAGTTTCGAGCGCAAGGACGAGCGACTTGGACGCGCCGCGCTGCACCTCGACACCCGCCGACGACTGACCGGACGTGGTCGGCGCTGGAGCGGCAGGGGTACACGCCGCGAGGAGAAACATCGCCAGCACCAACGGAGGAACCCAGCCGTTTGCCATCACCGCGATGTCTCCTTGCGCCGTACGTCATTCGCGCGCCGCCTCGAGTGGACTCATCCGAACCGTCCCAGCGCCGCGACCGACCACGGCGGAGGTCCCGTGGACGAGGAGCACCCGTGAGCTGCTCCTCGGGTGCCTCCGCAATTATTGAGGCTGCCATTCGAGCCGTCAATAGGTGACGTGCGGCCAACCACCGTGCCGCGGTACGATCTGGCTGCCAGGACGGACACAATCGCAACGATTCACGGGAATGGAAGGTAGCGCCATGACCGCATCTGAGCTGATTGACAACCGGATCACCGAGCTCGGCGACTGGCGCGGCGAGCTGTTTGCTCGATTGCGAAAACTCATTCATGCCGCTGATCCCGAGATCACGGAGGAGTGGAAGTGGGATACCCCGGTCTGGTCTAACAAAGGACTCGTTTGTGCAGTCGGGGCTTTCAATGACACGGTAAAGGTCAACTTCTTCAAGGGCGCCTCTCTGGAAGACCCGCACAAGCTCTTCAACGCTGGACTTGATGCAAAAGCGACCCGAGCGATCGATTTTCACGAAGGTGACCGCGTCGATGAATCGTCGTTAACCGCCCTTATTCGTGCCGCGGTTGCCCACAATCTCGCCGCCAAGAAGTGAGATGAATGGAATGCACCCGCGCCATCACATGAATGCGCGGCTCATCGTCCAATAGACCCCGGAGCCTGAGGGTGCTCTCCCAAGAGGCGACCGAGTCGAGACCGACTGATCGCGGCTCGCTCATACGCCGGCGCACGGCGTTTCCGGGTTGGGCAATGGCGCAGGCCGCGCCTGAGTGCCAGCAGCCACAGCTAAATGGAAGGCAGTCTGTGGATCAGAGGTATCGAACACGACGGCATAGAAAGTGATCTTGTCGTTCGGAATCTGGGCGATGAAGGACCGCAGCCCTCGCTCCACACCGTTGGCGCGAGTGCCATCATTGCGGTCCTCGAATTGTCCGAGAACGACGGCCCCTGAAACCTCGACATTGCGGATCGTCTGGCAGGAGTGGACCGCGACGTTGCCCTCGAGCTGCTGGCGGATGCCCGCCAGGTCGGTGCAGGGCGTCTGATACGAGCAGTTGCCCGTCAGCCGCGCGCCGATGAACACCGCGTTATCTGCGAAAGCTGACAGCATCTCGTCGACGTCGCCTCGCGCATAAGCGTCGAAATAGCCGCTCACCACCGTCAGTCGCTCAGCCTGCTGGGCCGCCGCCGGATGAGGGTTGCCCACGATACTGAGCAGCGCCATTCCGATCAAGGTAGCTGGAACGAGTAGGCCGATCACCCACTTGCGCGTGAGGGCCTCCATCCACGTTTCTTCGAGCAGTTCGCGTCCTGGCCACTATAGGGCGCACACAACGAAGCGAACATGCCGACCCGTCCAGATGGCGCCATCCGACCGTCTCTGGGCCTGCCTATCAAATCGTCATGGACGGACCCAGCTACCGCTCCAACAAGCCCCCCCGGGATCCCAGACGATCCAGGTTCAACGTAGTGTTATCCCCACTCGGCCCAGCTTGGATCGCGTCAGCACTTTTCCACATCAAGCGGGAAACGACGGCATCGTCGGCTGCAACGCCGAGACGTACTGGTTCGCCTCCCTGTTCGGCGACGAACTGGCGTTCAGGGCCGAGCACGTGGAGCTCGACTTCGCGGATATGCCAGCGCTGCTGGATCTGGTGCGTCGCTCGATTCGACGCGCGGCCTCCGGCGGCTTGACGCAACGCTGACGATCAAGAGTAATCGAGCAGCTCTAGCTCTAGCGGAGCTGTCCGTACCGGCGCAGCTCCGCGAGCGCGGTCTCGAGATATCGTTGGTCGATCAAGCGATCCAACGGAACGTCGGATTCGAGCAGCTTCTGATCCCGGAAAAAGTCGAGGTCCGCCTGGATCGCCTTGACGTTCATGCGCCCGTCGGGGTCCACCGACGTCGGGACCATCTCGGTTGCCAGGACCTCCAATGGCTCGCCGGACTGCTTGGCCAGCACCTGCAGGACGCCATCGCGATCGATGCCGCGCTCGAACGCGTTGTAGTAATCGCGCAGGCCGTGGAGATACGCCGTCACGAAGCGCTGCGCCTCGTCCGGGCGTTCGGTCCAGAAGCGGAAGCTGAAGGTGATCGCACGCTCCTGGCGCTCGCGAAACTCGTGCTCGTGCCGCCAGACGACGAAAGCGCCGCTCTCGCGACCCTGCCGCTGGCTCCGCAGCCGCCCCACGGTAGCAAGATCGATTCTGCCCTCGGCAAGCGCCCGGTGGCGCTCCTCCCCGAAGTCGCAGATGACGATCTCCACGTCGTCGAACGTCAGACCCCCCTGGCGCAGCGCGGCCCCAAGGGTCATCCAGTCGTGGTCGCCGCGCACGTGGCTGAGCCCAATCCGCTTGCCCTTGAGGTCGGCGTAATCCTTGAGCGCGCCCGACTCGACGAGCGCGGTGCGGGCGACGATCGCCGCCTCGCCATGCCCGGCGCGCACCGAACCCTGGTCCGCGACCCAGATCATTGGGCGCTTCGGGTCCCAGGCGCGAAAGAAGTCGAGGAGCGGTCCCTGAGGACTGACGTCCATCTCGCCGCTCGCGATTGCGGGGATGCTGAAATAATGGGACCCGGCGTTCAGCGCCTGAACGTCGAGCCCGTCGCGCTCGAAGTACCCACGTCCGAGCGCCACCAGCGTCGGCGCCGCGTGGAGCAGTCCCTCGGGCATGCCGAGCTTGATCTGCATTCTTTAACCCTCGCAACCGAGCTTAAGAACGTTGCCCGCGGCGATTATTGGGGCTGCCTTGACGACCCGTCAACTCGTGACGTGACTCGAATCGCCGTGGCTTGGCCAGCCCGCCATTGACGACGAGTCGTGTGCCAAATACGATATGCCCATCGAATCGGATGGATTAGGTGAGGAGGGATCGCCATGGCTCGGGTGCGGCTCGGTGTGATCCAGGGCACCGGCCGACTCTACGCTGGGCCGACACTGGTCGGCGTGGGGCAAGGCTATTTCGCGGAGCAGGGGCTCGAAGTCGAGGTGCGGCAGGTCGAGGGGCGGGCAGGCATCTCGATGCTGGCCGCTGGCGAGCTCGACGTCGCGCCGCTCGGGCCGGGCTTCTACTTCTACAGCGACTGGTCGCCGGAGCGGCCGATGGTCATGGTGGCCGACCAGGGCCAGATGCGCCAGGGGCGCGGCAGCGGCGCGATCGTTGCCCGGCCGGCGCTCGTGGAGTCTGGCGCGCTCAAGGACTTCGCCGATCTGCGCGGCAAGCGCATCGGAATCTCGCGCGACCGCGGCGATCACGACTGGCTCACCTTCGCGGCGGCGCTGCGGCGCGGTGGACTGACGTTCGAGGACGTCGAGCTGGTGACGACCGACTTCGGCGACGCGCGCCATAAAGCGCTCGCCGCGGGGACGATCGACGTCTCAACGGTCGGGCGGCTCAGCAGTATCATGGAGGGCCGCGACGCCGGCGCATTCGTCGCCTGGAAGCCCGAGTACGAGGTGCAGCCCGGGCGGCAGCAGTTCGCCGTCATGTTCAGCCACCGCTTCCGCACCGAGCAGCCGGACGATGCCCGCCGCTACGTCCTCGCCTACCTGCAGGGCGCCCGGGACTACTACGGCGCATTCGAACAAGGAGTCAACCGAGACGCGGTCGTCGGGGTGCTCGCCGGCCAGACGGGTTACGAGCCCAATGCGATCGCGAATGAGATGGTGCCCACAGGCGTGGAGCCGAACGGCCGGCTCAATCTCGACGGCATCGCCGCGGATCTGGACTGGCTCCAGGAGCAGCGGCTGGTCTCGCCGACGATCACGATTGAGAAGATCGTAGATCCGAGCTATCTCGAGCAGGCGCTCGCCGAGCTTGGTCCGTACCCGGGCAAAACGGTGCCCATTCGATAGGCTGCGCGGAGGATGATGCGGATGCCACGAGCGCGTACCGCGATCTTGCTGTTGCTGGTGATCGTTTTCGCCGCCTGTGCCCCGGCACCGCCGCCCGGCCGGGGCCAGTCAGCGCAGCCTGCGACGAGTGATCCGGGTACGCCGAAGAGCCTCAGCTTCGCCATTCAGGGTGAGCCGAAGGTCCTGGTCACCTCGCTCGGCCTCGGGAATCAGCCGAACGTCGGCGGGGACGTCCAGGGGGCGGTCCACCGGAAGCTCGCGACGCTGGACGATCGCGGCGCGCTTCACCCGCAGCTCGCCGTCGACCTGCCGAGCCAGGAGCGCGGAACCTGGCTCGTCCGGCCCGATGGGACGATGCGCACCACGTACACCTTGCGCGGCGACGTTACCTGGCACGATGGCGCACCGCTGACGGCGAAGGACTTCCTCTTTGCCTCGGTGATCACCAGCGATCCGGAGCTGCCGCTGCCGCAAGGAAAGCTCGCCGCCTACCTTGATCGCGTTGAAAGCCCAGATGACGCCACCCTGGTGATCGAGTGGTCGCAGACGTATCCGTTTGCCAACGCGATCGTGGAGGACGATCTGGGCCCGCTCCCTGCGCACCTGCTCGATCCGATCTACCGCGCGGACAAGGAGCGCTTCCAGCAGATTCCGTACTGGACGCGGGAGTTTGTCGGCGTCGGTCCCTACCGCGTGACGGACTGGGTGCTGGGCAGCCACATGGTCCTGAAAGCGTATGAGAGCTTCTATGCAGGCCGGCCGAAGATCGATACGATCACCGTGAAGTTCATCCTCGCCGCCCCGACGGTCGTGGCCAACCTGCTCGCCGGCAGCCTCGATGGTGCGATCCCCGCCGCGCTCGATTTTCAGCAAGCTACCTTCGTCAGGGAAGAGTGGGAACGGGCCGGCAAGAAGCCGGTCGTGCTGCCCCAGTCGGTCCACTGGCGGACGATGGCGTTCCAATTCCGGCCGGAGTACGCAAGTCCACGCGACCTGCTGGACGTGCGGGTGCGGCGCGCCTTGCTGTACGCAATCGACCGGAAATCGATTGTTGACACGATCTTCGACGGCGTGGCGCCGATCTCCAACGTCTACATGCCGCAGGACGACTACCGCTGGGAGTGGGTCAAAGACGTTGTGGTGAGCTATGACCACGATCCGCGGCGGGCCCAGGAGCTGCTGAGCCAGGCGGGCTGGACGCTCGGCGCCGACGGGCAGTGGCTGACGTCCGGCGGGCAGCGCGCCGGCATTGCTGAGTGGACCACGGCGGGCTACGAGCCGGAGGTCGCGATCATTGCCGATAACTGGAAGGCCATCGGGATCGGCGCGGACCAGGTGGTGCTCTCGCCGGGCGAGGCCCAGGACCGCCAATACGTCGCAACCTTCCCCGGCGTCATGACCACCACGTTTCCGATCAGCTTCCAGTACTGGATCGAGCGCCACGAAGGTGGTTCGTGCCCGACTGAGGCGAAGCGCTGGGTGGGCTGGAATCGCGGTTGCTATCAGAACCCCGAGCGCGATCGGGTCACGAATGTGCTCAAGATCGCAATCGATCCGGCGGAGCAGCGCCCGCTGTTCCGGGAGCTGGCGCGCATCGAATCGGAAGATGTCCCGGCGCTTCCGCTGTACTTCAACATCCAGCTCACCGTCTTTCGCGACGGCGTAACCGGCGTCAAGCGCAACACGACCCCCAAGACCACGGCAACGTGGAACGTGGAGGATTGGGACGTTCGATAGGTCTATACTTGCGAAAAGCAGGTCAGGAGGAGGCACCTTGGCAGAAGCGACAGTGCCCGGAGTGAACGCGGAAACCAGGTCGCGGCGCCAGCTCGAGCGCGCGCGAGAGATGCCCAGCGCATCCGACGCTGCGCCGAAGTACGGCGGCCACGGCTACGTCCCGAGCGACGAGCCGGATGACGAGCCGGTCGTCGAGCGGATCAGCCACCTCGTCCTCGGGGTAACGAGCCTCGATACCAGTGAAGCCTGGTACCACAACGTGATGGGCATGGACATACTGGGGCGTGGCCTGATGACGGAACGCCGCCCGCACTCCGTATTGCGCATGAATACGGGCACGATGCTCGTCCTCATCGAGGACAAGAACGTGGTGCCGCGCCGCCCGGGCACGAACGCCGTCCACCATGCCTTCACCATGACACCCAACCAGTACCGGCTTCTGCTGGAAAAGGTTGACGAATACAAGATCGACGTCTGGGTCGACCGCGCCCAGTACCTGGCGCAGGGCGAGTTCAACGTGAATTTCCGCGACCCTGACGACCATGCGCTCGAGGTCTGCTGCGACGCGCCGGAAGCCTCGGAGATCATTCTGCCGAACGTCGGCACCCTGGACTGTGGCCCGGCGAGTCAGTACAAGATCGGCGACGTCAAGCTCTTCAAGGATGCAGACGTTTACCTGGTGCGACTCAAAGAGGGCTTCCTCGCCATGAGCCGTTGGTGCACCCACATGAACGGGCGCATCATCTGGAACCGCGAGCACTGGCGCTTCCAGTGCCCATACCATCACGCGACGTTCGATCGCTGCGGGAACCTGACGGGTGGGCAGCCGGACCTGGATGCGCTCCGGCTCTACGGGGTCAGCTTCAGCCCGGACGGGCACGTCCTGGTCGACACGTCGGCGGTCACGCACCGCGCCTGCTTCGAGCCGTGGCAGGCCGCGAAGCCGCCGGCTGCGGAGCCCGCCGCCGCTGGTCGACGTTGAGCTGAGGAGAAGAAAACCATGGCCGAGATCGAGGGACTCAACCATACCGGTCGGAGCTGCCCCGACGTGCGCGAGGGGGAGCAGTTCTACATCGACATGCTGGGCGCCCGGCACTGCAACACGGTGAGCTCCGCGACCGAGGACGTCCGCGCCGGCCGCGGCGCGCCGCATCCATGCAACGTCCTCGCTGGGTACCTGTTCGTCCTCTTCCCGCACGCGAAGCACCTCCCGCTGCCCGACGATCTACAGGGTGAGGACGGCTCGCGCATTGCGTTCGCGGTGAGCCAAGCCCGTTTCGACGAGATCGTCGAGCGTGCCCAGGACAATGGACTCACGTTCGAAGGACCCGTGACCCATCCCGAGCGCGGCCCGTTCGGGGAGTCGATCTACTTCACCGATCCCGGCGGGAACTTCATGGAGATCTGCTGGCGGCGCGACGAAGACCAGCGCTACAACCGCCTGGCCTGGGAGCGCGAGGCTGCCGAGGCGCACTAACCCCCGCACCGTTCACTTTGGTGGCAAGTCGTGGCGGAACGCATGTGTCCCCTCTCCCTCTGGGAGAGGGCGAGGGTGAGGGCGTGTCCACACGCGCATCTTGACGTTGTTGCGCTGGGACATAGACTCAACGGCTTGGCGCTACCCTCTTCACTCCCTCCCCCCTTGTGGGGGAGGGTTGGGGTGGGGGGGCCGCGCCACATCAGCCCAAGAGCGGAGGGGAAACCATGGAGAACCAGCCCGGTGGGAGCGCAGTCCGCGATCGCCGCCAGCTCGAGCGGGCCCGGGAGCTGCCCAACCCGTCAGATGCGCTCCCCAAATTCGGCGGACATGGCTACGTTCCGACTGAGCCAGGAGCCGCTGCCGTCGAAGCCACCACGGTTGCGCCCCTCGCGATTGACAAGATCTCGGGCGTGGTGCTCGACGCGCGCGACCTCGCCGCCACTCGGGGCTTCTACGCCGCGATCCTGCTCGACCGCGACGGCGCCTGGCACGAGGCGGGTCGGCGCCTGACCTTTACGACGGGCGACCAACGCATCGAGTTTGTGCGGCGACCCCGCCCCCGCACCATAGCCCACGCGGGCCAGCACGTCGCCTACCGCGTGCCGGCTGACCGGCTCACGTCAATTGCTGAGAAGCTGGCGGCCGCGGGCTCTAAGGTAAACTGGTGGCGCGAGGACCACCCGAGCGAGCGCGATCTCACCGCCTACGTGGACGACCCGAGCGGGAACATCGTCCAACTCGTCGCGTCTCGCGATGCCGACGTGCTCATCGACCACTACTACGTGCCCGTCGAGGACATCGAGCACGGCGAGTTGTTCTATATCACCGGACTTCAGGGCCGCATCGACACCTATTTCGGCTACCGGACGGAAGACGTCCTGGAGGCGGATCGCTGGTCGCGCGGGGAAGACGCCTGTGCGCCGTGGACCCGCAACGCTTACATCTCGTTTCGCACCAAGGCCCCGAACCCGACCCCCGCGGCGCAGATCTTTGCCCGTTTCGGCAGCGCGTACGTCGGCGTCACGCTCACCGGGCAGCGGCTGCCCGAGCCGCCGGAGGAGTTCCTCAAGGCGACGCCGCGCGCAATCTTGCACACGGCACAATCACCGCGCGAGGTCGTCGCCTACCTCGCGAGCGTGCGCATCTCGCCGGTGTCGCTGAAGTACGACGGCGGCCAGATCCGATTCCGGCGCGAGGGCAACAACGTCTATCTGCGCGACCGCAGCGGGAACTTCTTCCAAATCGAGTGCGCGGGCTAGCGTTTGCCGCCGGGCTCTGGCCCCTTAGGCGGCTGAATCGTCCAGCCACATGAGCGCGATTAGTCGTGTCTTTCTGTGCACGGTATGCCCCAATTCGCGTCGCAAAGATTGGATTGCGCTTTGAGGGTTGAGCGAACCCTCGGAATTGACCTAGCCTCTAAACCAAGCCGAACGGCAGCCTGTCGCATTGACTGGTCGGAGGGGCGAGGCTTGGTTCACGCGCCGGTCTATCCTCTGGATGACGACGAGTTAAAGCGGCTGGTGCTAACCGTCGACAAGGTTGGGATAGACGTGCCACTAGGCTGGCCTGAACGATTCGTGCAGGCGATCGCGGCGCATCAAGCATTCCAACCATGGCCCATCCCGATGGGAATGGAGTCAGAACTGTTCTACCGTCAGACCGATCGTTTCGTTCGCCAGCACACCGGGTTAGTTCCGCTGAGCGTTTGTGCCGATCGCATCGCCTGGCCCGCAGTGCGCGCTTCTCGCCTGATGTCAGAGTTGGCCAGCGCCGGGGTCCAGGTCGACCGATCCGGATTGACCGGCAGCATCGTTGAAGTGTACCCGGCCGCAGCGCTTCGGACCTGGTTATCGCAGCAGTATCACTACAAGGGGCCAAAGGGAGCTGACGCGCTCAAGTCACTGGCCGGAGACTTGCTCAAACAAGATTGGCTCAAATTTGAGGCGGGATCGTGGGACACGTGCACGCAGGTCGAACATTGCTTTGACGCCCTGGTTGCAGCTCTTGTGGCGCATGCGCATACCAGCGGGCTGTGTGAGGACATCGCACCAGAACAAGTCGCCAGTGCGAGGATAGAAGGCTGGATCGCGTTGCCGCGGCGCGAAACGCTGAAGGAGCTTGGTTCATGAGCAGGTTTCAACTATCGGCTGGAAGGGATTTCCATAACATTCGACAAAAGCTCGTTGTTCGGCTTGTGAGAGTAGCTACAGAGGTGTAGAAGTTGGAAGGGGGTAGGACCACCCTTCATCTATCCAAAGGGCGTTTTCAACTACACGTCGAAATTCGTCGAGCTGCTCCCGCATCGTCGGATCAACTAATAGCCAAATGCGAGCTTCGCGAACCGACTCCCGCTGGTCCGCCGTCAGGACCACTTGTTCACCGCTAATTTCAGCTTTATGCACGGTAAACAGATGTTCCCGATCTGCATTGACCCACCAAAAGTGAAAGACTGGTCCTACACTCACTCGAATCCAAACCACCGGCCAAGGGGAGGAGGTTGACCCATCTCGCCACGAGAGCGAGAGTATCGCTCCCCGCTCGACATGTTGGCGGAGTAAGACTTCGACATCCCGTTCCATATACTCGTTTCCGCGCCATTCCCATGCGGCTCATGTAAGTTGCGAACAGTTCAGCGTGGGTCTGTGTTACCACTGTCGGCTAAGGACAGGTCCGGTAAACCGCGGAAGCGTTGAAGTGACGCTAGGTGGCTGGTGTCAAATACCATCTTTCCGAAAATGATGACTAATAGATGCTGTTATCTGTGACCGTCTGCGTGCTATATTCGTGGGATTATGGTCAAGTTGACGAAAAACACCAGCCACCTTGAACGCCTCCTGCATGTCCGCGTTTGGTTCCTAATCATCCAGCCACATCAGCTTGGCGGGATTGTCGCGCACCATCATGAAGATCTCTTCGTGCTTCATGCCGAAGGCGAGCAGCGCCCGCAGGAAGATCCGCATACCGTCCAGCGAGTTGACGTGCATCACCTGGCCGAAGTCCGTGCCGATGATGCAGCGCTCCGGCCCGATCTCCTGCATGGTCTTGATGGTCTCCATCGGGTCGCAGACCGGCTGGTAGAGGCTCGGGATCATCGGCTGGCAGTAGGTGCCCACGAACGCCCCGAGGTCTGCAAGCTGCTTCATCTCGTCGAGCAAGAGCTTGTTGAGCTCGAGCAGCGGGTGGTCCAGCACGACGCGCGCGCCGATGTCCTTCGCCGCGCGCACCAGCGGCAGCAGCTCTGCGTAGTCCGTGTGACCGAGGCCGATGCCGACGTGGTGCTCGGCCGCCAGCTCCATGATGCGGATCACTTCGGGCAGCACCGTGCCGTTCGATTCGTCGACCAGCCGCACGCCCTCATGCTCCGGATGGCCGGCACTCCGCCAGAACCCGTATGAGGTGAAGGTCGGAAACCAGATCATCTTGAAGTTGGGGTACTGGAGCGCGATCCGCACCGCCTCGGGATTCATGCCGTGGCAGGTTCCGATCCCGCCATAAACCCGAACGCCGTTTTCCAGATCGTCGGGGCCAAGCTGCTCGCCCTTCGCCAGCTTCGCCTGGCCGCGCTCGACCATGCTGTCGATGTAGCGCTGGGTCAGATAGGCCGCGTTGGCGCTCAGGTTCCAGTGGTCCTTGAACGCGACGGAGCGCATGCCCGCCTTCGCGGCGTCGCGGGCCACCTCGATCATGTCCTGAGCCCGGAACACGAAGTCCGGATAGGCATGGATGTGGGTGTCGCTCGCTCCGACGAGGAACTCGTTCTCGATCCCCGGGTGGATCTTCAGGATCTCCGGGTTGTCCTTGAGCATCTGGTAGAAGTAGTCCTTGGCGTTCAGCTGCTTGACACGCTCCAGCGTCAACGTCCGCCCCACCATGATCTGCTCGGCCGCCTCGGCATCCATGAAGAAATCACACACCGATTGGTTCTCCTCTTCAGCGTCAAATGGCTCGCATCGGACAGTGCTGGTCGGGAAAGATACCCGCCCCGTGGTCATCGATGCTTGATCGTCGGTGCGGTCTTACGTCCTTGCGGGGACGAGCTCGAAACCGGCCGCGGAAAAATGCGCGTCAAAGCTGAACGCGCGGACGAGGCCTTCCCGGCGCATGACCTCGAAGCTCACGCAGTCGACCAGACTCAAATCTCGATGCCCTACCGCCAGAAACGCCCCGCGTGCCGCACGATGCAAAGGCTCATCAACCCATATCACGGAAAGCAGCGAGACAAATCCTGACTCCAAACGGATTTTGGAGTATCGTCACTATAAATCGTTGATGCGCCAGGTTTTTACGGGATTGATTGGCTCCTCGGGAATGCCGAGCAAGTGGTCGATCTCTCGCTGAGCCGGCTCGGGCGTCGCGGCATTGCCGATGGTGAGCGTGCGGCCCAGTCTGGACGCTCGCCTCTCCCATGCCTGCGCCTGCTCCTTCCGCCTTAAACGCCTGAGCAAGCGGGCACCGTCACGCAGAGTCGAGGCCAGGCTTGCACAGTCCACTCGCCCTTGCATATCACCTTGCGCTTTTGCCTTCACTGCGCGCTCATACCACTTCCGGGCTTCCTCTAAGTCCCCCGTCCACCACAGGCAATTCCCCACTCCCTCCAGGCTCGCGCCCAGACTGTCGTGGTCCACCCGTCCCTGAGCATCGCCCTTCTGTAGCACCTCAACGGCTCGCTCGTACCAAGACCGGGCCTCCTCGTATTTGCCCAAGCTCGACAAGCAATTCCCTACGTCGTACAGGTAGAGGCCCGAGCGCTCGTAGTTCATCCGCCCATGTATATCGCCCTTCTGCATGGCCTCAGCCGCTCGCTCATACCAGGACCGGGCCTCCTCGAACTGCTCCGTACTGGCGAGGGACACCGCCACCTCGTGCATGCTCGTGCCCAGGCACGTGTGGTCCACCCGTCCGTGGACATCGCCTTTCTGGTTCGCAACAACGGCACGCTCATACCACTCACGACATTCCTCGAAGTGGCCCATCTTCGACAGACACGCCCCAACTCCGTGCAGGCTCGCCCCCACACGCTCGTGGTTCACCCGCCCGTGGACATCGCCCTTCCGGTTCGCCTCAACCGCGTGCTCGTACCAGGCCCGGGCCTCCTCGAATTTGCCCGTCTGGAACAGAGACCACCCCACTTCGTTCATGCTCGAGCCAACGCTCGTGTGGTCCACCCGCCCGTGGATATCGCCCTTCTGGGTCGCCTCAACGGCCCGCTCGTACCAGGCCTGGGCCTCCTCGAATTTGCCCGTCTGGAACAGAGACCACCCCACTTGATGCATGCTCCAGCCAACGCGCTCGTGATGGACCCGCCCGTGGGCATCGCCCTTTTGTCTCGCCTCAACCGCGTGTTCATACCAGGCCCGGGCCTCCTCGAACCGTTCCAACTCGCGGAGGCAGTCCCCCACCGCGTTCATGCTCCAGCCAACGCTCTCGTGGTCCACCCGCCCGTATACATCGACCGTATTTGTTGCTTCCAGGGCGCGATTGAACCACGGCATATCCAGCACAACCCGCCCGTATACCTCGCCCTTCTGTTTCGCTTCCACGGCGCGAGCGAACCACGGCATCGCCCCCTCAAAATCCTCCATAGCCCACCGGCACTCCCCGACGTCGTGCAGGATCCAGCCCAGGGCCTCGTAGTGCACGCGTCCGCGCGCATCGCCCTTCTGGATAGCCTCAGCCGCTCGCTCGTACCCCAAGCGGGCCTCGTCAACTTGTCCCATGTGTTGCAGGCAGAGCCCCACCGCACGCTGGGCCCTGGCCAGGAATTCCTGGTTGAGCAGATCGTTCCCCGACTCCGCAGCCGCGACCGCCCTCCGAAACCAGGGCAGCGCGTCGTTGACCCGCCCGATAGCACGGAGTCTCAGGCCAATAAAGGAATAGAGCGGGAACCGCAAAAACGTGCTTATGACCCACTTAGCTTGAGAATCGTCGGGTGACCCGCCCTTGTCCGCCATCCTCGGCCTCCCCATTCAGACATCGCCACTGTTTCGCTAGCAAGGACTCCTGAACGGCCGCATTGACTACGCCGGGCGGAAGGGGACAAGCCTCTTCCCTACCGGGTGAAAGGGCCGCGTGCATGCAAACTGACCCACTAGCAGCCTCGAGTGCGCGCGGTCGCGGGGTCCCGGTAGACCGTGACCGGAGCGGGGTGCAGCTGCTTTGGCCCGGGTTCGCCGGCGGCGCAGCCCAGTTCGAGCGGAACGGTGAGTCCGGCGCTGAAGAGGGCGAGCAGCAATTCCCGGGTCACGTCTCATCTCCTCGCAATCCGTCCTGAGCCAACGTGCCAAGACGGGAGCCCGGGCGTGCTCCTTACCGGCGCTCATCGGCGCCGGTGCGCCAACACGTCCGGGACTCCATACGCTCGTGGAAGCTCAACCACGCCGTGCGCACGTCCCCGCCTGGGTCACCCGGTGGCATGGAGTGCGCACGGCGGCGGTATCCTCACGGCCGCATATCCACGGGGACCGTCACCGTGCCCTCGCAGACTCCCCGATTACCGGCGATGTCTCGGGCCTCGTAGCGGATTGTGTACACGCGCGTGACGCCCACGGCCCGTTCGGCTCGCAACTGCCCCGCCGTATCCGGTTGCCCCAGGGTCCATGCCTGGATGTCTTGGGGCTGATCGCCATCGCCCAGGCCGTTATCGGGCTGGTTGCTGACTACCGACACGAGGGTGTAGCCGGCCGCGCCCGACAATACGTCGCTCACATTGACGAGGACCGTAATCTCCACCAACTGGTGATCAGGTGGCCACAGGCGATCGGGGGTCGGGAGCGCGCTGCACGTAGGAGGCGTTTTGTCCAGACGCACCATTACGGACTTGGTGGCACTGAGGCCGGCACCATTGGTGGCCGAACACGTGAAGGTTGTCCCAGTCGTTTGGTCGGTAATCTGCCGCGTCGTACAGCCGCTGGACGAAACGATTCCGGACTCGGGATCGGTCACGGTCCAGGAGAGCGTCACGTCGGCATTGTGCCATCCAGTCGCGTTGGGCTCGGGCGAGAGCATCGCCTCGATTGCAGGGGGGCTCCCATCACCGCTCACGCGCTCGCATCTCGAGAACTCCGACGTGTTCCCCGCTGCGTCGGTCGCGGTCGCCGTCACGGACCACCCAAAGGTGAGCGCACTCGGTGCGGTGTAGCTAAAGCTCGCATTTCCCGCGCTGTCGGTCGTCACCGAGGCGGAGCCGAGGAACGTCGACGCTTCCCCAAAACCAGCCGAATCACAGGTGCTGCTCGAAAAGAAGTCGACGGCAAAGGCCGCACCGGGCGTGCTGCCGAGTGCCCCGGCAATGCTGGCTGGCACGGTGACCGAAGACAACACCGGGAAATTCTGCAGGGCGTTGGCCCCGCTGTCCCCGTCTCCGCTGTCGTTAGCCGTGACGCCCCGGGGAGCGAGATCGATTCCTAGTTGATTGTTCGAGTGGATGGAGTTGCTGCGGATCGCGTTCGCCGTACGCGATGATTCGACAAAGACCCCCGCTCCGGTGTTGAACGCGATGATGTTCCCGTCGCCGGCGCCGGTTCCCCCAACAGTGTTGTTGTCGCCGGAGATCCGGATGCCGTCGCTGGCATTCCCGAGCGTCCCGGTTCCCTGGGGGTCCGTGCCCACCCAGTTGGCGCGCAGGTTGGTGTTACCCAGGGCGTGAATCCCAAAACTCGTGTTTTGCGTGACAATGTTCCGCTCCGCGGCACCGTTGGAGAGAATGAGACCCGTTGAATTCGCGCGGATCCAGTTGCTCCGAACGTGCTGGTCGCTACCGGCAAGCACCTGGATGCCCCAGACATTGCCCGCAACCACGTTACCCTGCGCCGGGTTGTCCCCGCCCACAAGCGTTCCCGGGGTAAATCTCAGCGATACCCCGCCTATGCCATTCCCCATGAGGGTGCTTCCGGCCGGGTCCACTCCGACCAGGTTGCCTTGAATTTGGTTCGCCGAACCGGCAAATAGGACGTCGACGCCATACTCCCGATTGGCGGAGATGGTGTTGCAGAGTCCCGTACACGGGCTGTTGGGACCAACCCCCGACGAGCCCCCGATGGTGTTGTTCCCGGCACCCTGCTGCACGAGCACGCCGGTGGTGTTGGGTACGGCGTGGCCACCGATTCCAACGCCGATGAGGTTGCCCTCGACCCGGTTCCGGACCGCAGTCGTCCCTTGGATCACCACACCTCCTCCGTTGCCGGCGAGGACGTTCCTCGAAGCTGGAGCGCTCCCACCCACGACATTATCGGGACTTTGATTGATGAAGACCGCGATAGCCGCTGCCGCCAGCGGACCGCTCGTTGCCGCATCCGTGCCGATGATGTTGCCCTCGATGACATTGCCCCCGCGCGTCACCATGGCAATTTCGTTCCCCCCGTTGGAGCGATTGATCACCAGTCCTTTGATGGCGCTGCCGCCGGCCTGGATGACGAGTCCATTCCCACCGTTGGGCAGGAGCTCGAGCTTGAGCTCAACCTTGAGCACCCCGTCGAACCCGTGTGCCAGACCATTGGGCCGCGCACCGGGCTGCGAGTATCCGTCGATCACCACCGGACTCGTGATGGTTGGCAAGGTGGTGGCCGGTCGAATCGTTGCGACGTCGACATCCGGAATGCTGAAGCGAATCGTGTCGAGCCCGGACAACGCGTTCGCCTGCTCGAGCGCCGCCCGCAAGGTGCAGCTTGCAGCTCCGGTCCGACAGACGTTGTCAGTCAGATCCGCGTCGGGGTCGTCCGCAGCGGACGTCACGACGAAGACAACGCCCTCCGCGTGCGCCGCGCGGGGCAAGGCGGTAGTGCCCAGGACGAAGAGCGTCATCATCAAGAGCCGAATTCGGTACCACATCGAGCTTCCTCCTCCGCGTACTTGCTCGCATCACTCCGCTCCTCATTCAGGCGTCCGTCTAGTGAAACGGGGTGGCGATTGCCCACAGCTCGCATGGTAAGGGCCGAAATTCACCAGAAACTGTCATCTCGCTGTCAGTGTGCGCTCAACGGCTGCCACGATTCGGAGAGCACCCGACGCTCAGAATCGCTATCCAGCACATCTGCGGCATCGCGAGTCCCCGGCAGGCAGTGGGTGAGGTGCCCGCTCTCCTGAACGTAGGGGAAGCTGCGGTCGCGCGGCTAAGAGATGGTATTCAGCCGCTCGGCAACGGCTACGATCATTGCCACGACCTGGGTTTCGTGGCCGGTCAGGTGGACGCGCTCGTCCCCGATCTCTCGATAGTGCCACCAAGGGGCTGGTGCGGCATCTCTTTTTTCTCGGGTGCGACGCGATGGCAGGCCGCGAAAGGCGCGGGGAGCCAATCTTGGCCATGAACTGCCAAAGACCTGGCATGATCGCGGGCCCTACTCCGCGTATTCGTGTCCCGGCCATGCTCGCTCAAGCTGAACGGCGTCAAGGCCGCAGCGCAAATAACGTTGCGCGGAGCCTTCATACGGGGAACGGCGATGGTCATCGGGGCCAATAGGCGGATTGGAGACCCACCCCTCGCCTGCAGCGGCCCGTCATGAAGTGCCAGGCTACTGACAAAAACTGTCACGGCGCCCCGTTCGCCGATTTCTCCTGCTACACTCGCCAGCGAACCCATAGTTGTGGCGCAGTACAGCCTGCGTCGCAAGCGCAGGCTGGATCCGGAGGTGGCCAGCATGATCGCTCCAGCACGCCCTGGTGAGCGGCTGCTTCTTGCGATGGGCCGGCGTTTGCGTCGTCACCAGCCACCTTCGATCTGGTGGGACACGGCCCTCGCTGTGCTCTTGTTCTCCGCGTCTCGATTCGCGCTGGTGCGCGGCGATGACTTGAGTCGTTGGCTACTCGACCGTCGATTGCTGGGAGAGGCCATCGCGGCCAACTTCGCGGATGACCTTGCTGCGCTCGCAGCCGTGGCAAGCGTGGCGGGATTCCTCGGCGCGTGGTTGATCGCAGCCTGGGGCGGCTTCTTTCTTTCGCTGGCCGTTCTCGCGGTCGGCTGCGGCTGCTATCGGTGGCCGGCTGCCCGCGGTGTAGCGACGGTTCTCGATCGGACCTTCGCACCCCTGTCGCTACGCAATCCTGAACCACTCGCCGACGCTGCGCAGTCTTCGCAAACGATACGAGGCCAAAGCCATGTCCTGGCGTACGCGCCCTCATTTCTGCTCGCGGGGACGATGCTTTACGCGGGCGTTCTGGCGTGGAAGTACGGGTTCTTCCTCTTGGCGCTCGTCCTGGTGGCTCCAGGAGTCATGGTCATGCACGCGGCAGGGATCGGGCGCACGCTCGCACCGTTGTGGGCTGCCGCCTTCCGGATGTCAAGTTCGGTGATTAGGATCGCCGGACTTGTTGGGGGAACGATATGGTCGGCTCTGGTCTTTCCCTGGCGAGTCGCACGGCGCGGCCTCTCACTCACGTCGGGTTTGGCGATCAGAGTGGTCGCGGTGGTCGCCCTCGCGATCGGGGGCACAGGCAAGCTTTGCTGGGCCAGCATCGCACGCGTTGTACTTTCGCTCTGGCGCGTCACCCACTCCGCGTACCGCATCGTCTTCGAATGGGTGTCGGTTCCACTACGTCACGTCAGATCGGCACTGATTGTTCTCGCAATCACGGTAGCCGGGGCGGCGCTCCGGGCGTTACATGGTCTGACGGGAATGGCGTCCATTGCCTTCGCGGTCGTCGTTCGAGCCGTGCGGAGGGCTACCTTCACCATTCTACTCGTGCTGGCGGTACCTTTCAGGAACGCGCGTCGGCTCGTCTGGTTGACGGCCTCGGTGCTCGTCAGAGTTCTCCACGTCGCCGTGGATTCGGTAGCCAGCGCCTCGCGCGTCGTGCTACGCTGGGGGCTTCGCTGCTACGATCTTTTCCTGCTGCCGCTGCGGTTCTTGATGGCTGGGCTAATTGTCGTCGCGGGTGCTGGTGCGAGGGCCGTTGCCTTGGTGGGCCGAGGTGTGGCTGCCGCGGCAACCACCGCCCTGGGATGGGTATGGCTCGGCATTCGCCTGGTCATATTCGTTGTGGCGCTGCCGATGAGGTATGGGGCGCGGCTGGTCTGGCTCGGCGTTTCGGAGATCGGCGGTGGACTATGGTTCGCAGCATCCGCGCTTGGGCGCGGACTCTGGCTGGGCATTTCGACGCTCGGGCGCACCGTCTTGGCCGGCGTGACGACGTTGGCAACGGCTTGGTACGCGACATTGCGCTGGTTGCTGCTCACCGGCGGGCCTACGCTCTTTTTTCCAATCAGATACATTGGCGTGGGCATTGGAGCGATTGCAGATCTGACGTCCATTCTCGGGCGACTGGTGGCACGCCGAGTCCAGCGAGAGGCTCACGAGCTCCTCGCCGTCATGGGGCCGCCACCGGACTTTGTCTCGCGGCCGATTTGGCTCTGCGCTGTGGCCGTGGTCCTGATGCTTGTCGCGCTGAGTTCACCGTTTCGGGCGGTTTTCGCCGCATTCCTCGTCGCCCCTCAGCTCTTGGGTCTGGGAGCCAGTGGACAAGTTCACAATTGGGAGGCGCCCCGCATGATCGACTTTGGGATGACGCAGCAACGTCTGCTGGCCGTGATCTGGACCGTCTTCATCGGCGGGGCTGCCGCCATTGGGGCATTCGTGTGGTTGCGCGAGCCGGAACCGGTGGTGGTGACCCACTGGGCAAACATCTACATGATGGAAAAGAACTTGTTGCCCAATTTTGCGAAGGAATTCAATGCGGCGAACCATCGCGTTAGATCAGGCCGCCGCATCGAGGTCCGTCCAGTCCTGGTGAACTCAGGCGTGATCAGAAACGAACTGGTAAGCCTGGGGACGGTCGGAAAGCTCTCCGGCCAGTGCAATCAAGGGCTGGGGGGCTGTCCGAAAGACTTAGACCTCCCCACCATGGTAACGCCGGCTGCCCACCATTGGCTGCCGCAGGTCAACCACGAGGCCGGCCGGATGATTGTGGATACGGAGAACAGCAGATTGCTGGCGCAAAGCTACGTGGGAATCATCATGCAGCGGGAAATGGCACGGTGCCTGGGGTGGCCGACCAACGAGGTTGGGATCGCCGACGTAGTGGCGCTCAGCCAGGATCCCCGGGGATGGTCGACCTGCCCCACGGCGAAGACCGAATGGGGTCGCCAACCTCTGATCTCATTTACCGATCCAGAGAGCTCGAGCACTGCGCGCAGCATGCTCTTCTCTCTCTACGCGATCGGCGCGGGAATACCGGCCGATCAGCTCACGGCCAGCGTCGTTCAGGATCGCAAGGCTCTCGAATATGTCCGGAGCTTCCAGAGCGTGGTGGACCACTACGTGCCTGACACGGTGATCCTGGCGAGTAAGATGTACGAGGGGCCTCGCTTCGGCCATTTCTTCTTCATGATCGAGAGTCAGCTCATCGGACTCTATCAGGGACGACAGGCAGTAACCGTCCTGGGTGAGACCAAGCCGCGGCCGCTCCAGCAGGACCTCATCTTCGTCTACCCGAAGGAAGGAGCGATCGCGTACCGTCAGACTGCTTCCGCAGTGCGGGGCGAGTGGGTTGACGCCGAACAGGTTGAGGCGGGGCAGCGTTGGATCGACTACCTGCTAGAGGGCGCGCGCCAACGAGTGGTCGTGGAAAACGGCTTTCGACCGGCAACGAACATCCCTTTCGCCGACGTTATCAATCCCCGCTATGGCGTGGACCCCACCAAGCCGATCCAGATCATTGATCCCGACAAGGTCGATCCAGCCGCTGGCCTCGCCATGGCGAACTCCTGGGGAGAGGTCAAGAAACCTGGCATCGCCGCGTTCGTCGTCGATACTTCCGGCTCAATGCGCGGAGCTAAGATGGAGGAGACGAAGAAGGGATTACTCAGCGCTTTGGATAACATGGCCGTACGCAATTTGGTGGGGCTCGTCACCTTCGCAGACCAAGTCAATGGTGAGGTACCGATTGGGCCGCTTGGGGAGAACCGCTACGCGGTGGCCGAAGCGGTTGATCGGATGCAGGCGTCCGGGCAGACAGCGCTGTACGATGGGGTAATCGCTGGAATTCGTATGGTGGACGCCGTGGCCCCGGGGCTGGATGCCATTCGCGGGGTTGTCGTTCTGACCGATGGGAAGGCAAACCTCGGTGCGCCGCTTGATGATGTGATCCGCCTTATCTCGCGTGAGGAGTTGCCGATCACGCGTTGCAGGGGTTTCGAGTCAGAGTCGACATGCGTTGACGAACGCGAACGCACCATCCCAAAGGGTGACCTCATCGGTGTGGGTCTCGCGATGCAGACGGAGCATCCGGTCCACATCTTCTTCGTGGGTGTCGGTGACGCGGACCTGGAGATCGGCCGCCTGCTGGCAGAGGCGACCGGGTCGGCATACCGCGCGGCAACAGAGAAGGACCTAGCGACGGTGCTTGAAACCTTCGGCCGCTACTTCTAACATGCCCTGTATAACATGCGCTGTAACCTCGTGTAACAAGGTGTAACATTGGCGCGGATAGGGGGTCGGCGGAGACGGCTCGCCCGGAGGGGATCGTGCAGGAACTCATGAACCGGCGCGACGCATTCGTGCATCCGAGTGCGCTCGGGTTGTTGGCGAGCGCTGTCATCCTCCTGGTTGCTACGTTTGTCGCACCGGCGCTGAGATCGTGGTCGGATCGATCCGTCTGGATCCTTCTCTGGGGCGTACTGGCGTACGCAGCCGCGGTGTTCGTCATACTGCGCTCGCGACCGGGGCCGCCGAGCGTCTCATCCTCGGAACTTCGCCAGCTTCGAGCGATCCGCCAGGCGATTTCGACCCTGATCGGGGAGAGCGAGGCGGTGGAAGCGTCCCAGCTCGGTGGCGTCTTGGCGCAGGCAGTCGAGCGCATCGACTTCGACATCGAGCCGGCGCTGCAAGAGCTGGTTCATCGCCACCGGATGCTCAGCCGCGACCTTTCCCGATACGAGCAGAGAGAGCTTCCATTACCGGATGCAGGGGTGATGAATCGCCTCTGGGCGATTCACGCCCGCCAACGCGCCGCGATCGACGAGTGCATTCAACAGGCAGCCAACGCTCAGGCGGCGCTGGTCGCGCTGCTGCGAGAGGGAGATAGCAGCGTCATGGCGGCGCGGGCCCGCGAATGGGTCGATGATCTATTGACGCTTCATGACTCTCTGGATGAGGTACTCCGCGGGGGTGACGCGCTCGAATCAGTCGTCTCGGTCGAGAAGACCCGATACGGGAGCGACCATGAGACAGTCGTTGCCGACAACTTTGCCGGGTCCGCGGTGCCGACGCGAAATGGCCATAGCGTCGGCCGCCACGAACCGGATGTGCTGGCACCGTACTCGCCGGCGGAGCCTCACGTCGCCCAGACCCCGCCCGTCGTCCAGATCTCGGAAGAGACGCTGGTACGGCTGGTCGAGGAGACCTTGCGGCGGCTACAGAACCCTGGAGCTTTGGCCAACTGTGAGCTGATCCAAATTCTTCCGTTGACGCTCACCGCCGCCTCTCCGGACGCGAATCTCGATCAGACACCGCTTGAGCGCGGGCGGGCGCTCCGAAAGGTTCTCGATACGGCCATTGAGGGGCTCGCGGACCCGGCAGGAGCGACAGCGCTCCAGCACGACATCATTCACGAGGAATATCAGGTCGGCCGCTCCAACAAGGAGATCGTCGCGCGCCACCACATCAGCGAAAGTACCCTGCATCGGTACCGGCGCGATGCCATCCTGGTCCTCGCACGCGAATTGAAGCATCAAGAGGAACGACTGGCACTCCGGGGCAGCAGGATCTCCGAGAGCTACGCGGCATCGAGATGACGGAAGTCAGACTCGAAGTCCCTCACTGCATCCATTCCGTGGCGGCGCTGAATGAGCGCAGATGCTTCTACGAGCACGTAATTCGGCGTGAGCAAGTACGCGCCGGATTGTGTTGAGTCCGCCTGAGCCCTCCGTGCTGCCGTGTGGTGATCGTCGTGATTGTCAAGCAGCGCAATCAGGGCTGAGGTATCGACATAGACCGCCACCTCGCCTGACCCCGTCCGCTGGCGAGATCCGCCCGTGGGCGCTACGATGCACATAGAACGCGCGCGGTCCGGGGATCGCCGGGCCGCGTAACCGCGAAGGAGTAACCGCAATGGCGGAGATCGTGCTTGGCCTGGGCAGCTCGCACGCGCCCCAGCTTCGGCTCACGCCCGACCAGTGGTGGCGGCGCGTGGAGGCGGACAAGAAGAACCCGGAGCTCTGGTACCGCGGCAAGTCCTACACGTTCCCGGAGCTCGTCGAGGAGCGCGGTCCGGCGCAGTTCCAGGGCGAGCTGAACGACGAAAAGTGGCAGACCCGCTTCGACGCCTGCCAGCAGGCGATCTCCCGCCTCGCCAGCACGCTCGACGAGGTCGCGCCGGACGTCGTCGTGATTCTCGGGGACGACCAGCACGAGTCCTTCCTCGATGACAACATGCCAGCCATCAGCATCTACTGGGGCGACACCGTCGACGATGCTCCCGACGCGTTCGGCCGTCGCCTCGCCAACGGCGTGGCCGGTGGTATCTACGACAATGCGCCGAAGGAGCGCACGAGCCACCCAACCGACCCGGTCCTCGGCCGCTACCTCATCGAGACGCTGATCGAAGACGGGTTCGACGTGGCCCATACGAAGTCGCTGCCGAAGGAGAACCACAGCGGCGCGATCGGCCACGCGTTCCACTACGTTTATCGGCGGCTCATGAACAACGAGGTCATCCCACACGTGCCGGTCTTCATGAACACCTATTTCCCGCCGAATCAGCCGACGATCGCGCGCTGCTTCCAGCTTGGCAAGGCGCTGCGCAAGGCAATCGAGGCGTGGGATAGCCCGAAGCGCGTCGCGCTCGTCGCATCCGGCGGCCTGAGTCACTTCGTCATCGAGGAAGACCTCGACCACCACATCCTTGACGGCCTCAAGCACAACGACGAGACGAAGCTGACGGATCTGCCGAACATCCGCTTCAACTCGGGCACGTCGGAGATCCGCAATTGGATCACGCTGGCAGGCGCCATGGCAGATGACGGCCTGAGCATGAGCCTCGTGGATTACGTGCCCTGCTACCGGTCCGAGGCCGGCACCGGCTGCGCAATGGGCTTCGCGGAGTGGCGCTAGCGCGCTAAATACACTCAAACATGAGGGGCCCCGATGTTGTCGGGGCCCTCATGCTGTGTTTTTAGGTAATTGGCGCGGGGTGGATCAGCCGTTCGCGGTCGCGTCCGCCGTTTCCTTGGCCACGATGCCCGTTGGATATTGCATCGTGATGGACTTCTCGAGGTTGGTGTCGATCTCGGGATGGTTCGGGTCGCGGATCACGCCCATGGGGTCCTCGCCCCGCTCCACCTTCGCGACCTGCTCGAACATCAGATCCCGCAGCATCTGGATACCCTTGTCGGACGTGGCCAACCGTTCGTTCGGCCGATCGCCCCTCGGGCCCTGCGTCTCCCACATCACGATGTCCTGGGAGAGGATCTGACCGAAGCGCGCCTGCAGGTTGTAGTGGGCCTCGGGGTGCATCTTGTCGGCTGGCTCCTTCAGGGGCGGGAGATACTCGACCGCTGGGACCTCGTTCTCGATCTCACGCCCGTCCTCGGTCGGTTTGAAGCTCACGGTCCACTGATAGGTGTGGGTGTCGTCCATCGGTGTCCGGAGCCAGATCGACCCGCGCGTCCGGAGGTGGGTCGGGAAGATCATCGGGTGCTCGTCGATCGTCCCGTCCTTGTAGGTGCGCTTCTTCATGATTCCGTAGTCGGTCAGGTAGTAGTCTGAGCTCTCGATGTCGTCGATGTACCCGCGCGTCGTGTTGAGCGGCCGGCGGGAGGAGAACGGCGTGTCCTGGTGGAGGATCTGCAGGTGGGTCGAGTCGACCGCGTTCTCGGCAGATGCGAACCAGTTGCAATCCAGGTTCGGGTAGACCGAAATTTTTCGCGTCGCATCCTTGCGGACCAGGACGTCAAACCTTGGAAGCTCCGGCGCTGGCAGCGGGCCAAGGTACGCCCAGAAGAATCCAGCAAGCGTGCGAACCGGATAGGCCCGCATCTTCACCGTGAGGTGGAACTTACTGCCCGCGGGCTCGGCCGGGCATTCGAGGCAATCACCCCGCGTGTCGTACAGCCAGCCGTGATAGGCGCACGAGATCCCGCGCTCCTCTACCCGGCCGTACAGCAATGAAGCGCCGCGGTGCGCACAGTGATCCTGAAGCAGGCCAACGTTGCCGCTCTTATCTTTGAAGAGGACAAGGTCCTCGCCGAGTACCCGCACGAACTTCGTCGGCTGCTCATCCGTGAGCTCCGCGGCGATCGCGATGGGGTGCCAGTACCGTCGAAGGAGCTCTCCGCCGGGCGTCCCCGGTCCCACCCGGGTAATGCGGTCGTTCTCTTCCTGCGTCAGTGTCATGATTTGTCCCTTCTAGGTCAGTCTGTTGGCCCAGACGATACCACGATCGCACCTACAATTCGAAGGCCAGGCACACGCGTTCGATTCGAAATAACGGCACGCGTCGAGGTGCGCGAACACGCGCTGAGTGAAAAGGAGCTCGTATGAGCGAAGAGCGGCGGCCAGACGACCCAACGCGACGCATGTTGCGGATCTTCGGCGTCACCGTCTCGAACTATGAGGAGAAGACGGCACGGCTGCTCGAGGCGAAGTTCGACGAGATGCCGCCCCGGGAGCTCGCGCAGCTCGCGAGTGAAGCGATGGAGCTCACCGCGGAGCTCGACCGGGTCCTTCAAGATACGACGAACCACGTCCTCGAGATCCAGGTCCGCGTTCTTGCGCAGATCAAGGCAGCGCTCGAACAGGCGAAGCAGGCTTAACCTGCGAGACGGTTGGCCAGCGCGAGATCCTCGGGCGTGTTCACGTTGAACAGCGAGCGGAGCTCGGGATCCATGATCCGCATCTCGGCCTCGCCGACCTCGCGCACGCGGACATCGCTGAGATAGGAGATCATCCGTTTTTCGCCACGCGCGAGGGCGCTGCCGATCGCATCCAGGCATGGCTGCCGTCGATATATGGCGTGGAGCGGGTCGAGCTGCCCCTCGGTCGTCGGAATTACAACATCGTGGGCATCCGCCTGCTCGATCATCCAGGCAAGCAGCTCGCCGTTCACGAACGGCATATCGCACGCCAACGCGATGCAGAGCTCGCCGCTGGCGGCCGACAGCCCCGAGTGCAGCGCAACTAACACGCCCGCCTGGGTCTCCGAATCGGGCACGATGCGAATCCCCGGCAGCGCCCGCAACGTATCGTCATTGTCGACGACGATGACCTCGCTGGCGAGTGGGCGGACGGCGTCCAGAATGCGCGCGATAATGGGTTGGCTTCCGACCTCGAGCATCGCCTTTTTTACGCCGCCCAGCCGCGTTCCCTGGCCACCGGCGAATATCACCGCGCTGACGCTTCGTGACTGCATCTGTCGGCATGTCCTCCAAGAAATGTCTATGGAGAATCTAAGACCGCGAGCGAACGGACTGTAAGATCGATTATGGGACTGGAGGCCGCTGCTTCCAGCGCTGCTGGGAAAACGGTGGGCCAGTCCCGGTCGAGCTCATCGGAAAAGCGGGGCGACGCAAGCGCCAGCGCGAAGGGGAGGATTGACCGTGGCCGAGGCGACCGCCGACGTCTATAGTGCGGGATCCACTGGGTGCTGGGTCGAGCTCTTTGGGCCGGCGCGCTTGGCCGCGGGCGTGCGCGACGTCATCCTACCGCTGCAGACGGTGACTCGGGTGGCGGCGCTGGTCGAAGCGCTGGCGCATGCATGCCCCTCGCTGGCTGAAGGCGTACTTGACGTAACCACTGGTAAGGCTGGTGACGGCTACATACTGAACCGGAACGGGCGCGAGTTCCTATCACGGCCCGAGATGGAGGTGGCGCCCGGCGACCACGTGCTCGTGATGTCCAGCGCGGTCGGCGGCTGACGTCAGCATGAACGGCTATCAGGGGCGGCTGCTCCGCGTCGACCTTACGACGGGACAATCGTGGGACGAGGAGATCCCCGAAGCCGTGCTGCGCTCCTACGTTGGGGGGATAGGCCTCGGCACCTGGCTGCTCCATGAGTACTGTCCCGCGGGTGCCGACCCGCTCGGGCCCGAGACCCCGCTCATCTTTGTGACGAGCCCATTCGTCGGGACGGCGATCACGACCTCGGCGAAGTTCGGCGTCCTCACGAAGTCGCCCCTTACCGAATTCATCGGCGATTCGCTCTCGAGCAGCCACCTCGCCATCGCCCTCAAGCGCACCGGCTACGACGCGCTCGTGATCACCGGCGCGTGCGCGAGCTGGAGCCTGCTGCATCTGCGCGACGGCGAGATCGAGCTGCGCGATGCCCAGCACCTGCTCGGGCTCGACACATTCGAGACCGACGCCGCGGTGCGGGCGGAGCTGCCCCGCACGCGGGTTGCGGTCATCGGTCCCGCCGGCGAGCACCTCGTGCGCTTCGCGACGATCAGCAATGACGGCCGTCACGCGGGTCGAACGGGCACCGGCGCCGTCATGGGGGCCAAGCGGCTCAAGGCGATCGCGGTGCAAGGCTCTCAGCCGATCGACGTCGCCGATCCCGCGGGCCTGAAGGTACTGAACGCTCGACTCATTGAGCGGAGTCACGGGCCGCACACCGCGAAGTACCGCCTGCTCGGGACGCCCGCCAACATGCTCACGTTCGATCGGCTGGGCGTGCTGCCGACCTACAACTTCAGCCAGACCACATTTGAGGGCGCCGAGCAGCTCAGTGGCGAGGAGCTGCACGAGCACCACCTCGTGAAAGTCACCGCCTGCGCGAGCTGCACCGTCGGCTGCGAGCACCTGTTTCGCGCGCTCGACGAGGACCCCACTGAGGCGGTACGCCTCGAGTATGAGACGACCTTTGCGCTCGGCCCGATGCTCGGCATCGCCGATCCTAGCGCCGTGATCCGGGCCGCCCGGCGCTGCGACCGCCTCGGACTCGACAGCATCAGCGCGGGCGGCACCCTCGCCTGGGCCATGGAGTGTGTCGAGCGCGGCGTGCTCGGCGAGGCTGACCTGGCCGGCATCCCCCTCCGCTTCGGCAACGCCGATGCGGTTGGCGCTGCGCTCCAGGCGATCGCGACTCGGACGGGCGTGGGCGACCTGCTGGCGGAGGGGAGTCGGCGCGCGGCGGCGCGAATTGGACAGGGAAGCGCGGCCTGGGCGATGCACGTCAAGGGGCTGGAGATGCCCGGCTACGAGCCCCGCGGCCTCAAGACGCTGGCGCTGGGCTTCGCCGTCTCACCGCGCGGCGCCTGCCACAATCGAAGCGCGGCCTATGAGGCTGATCTATCGGGCGAGGTCGACCGGTTCAGCGCGGAGGTCGCGCGCGGCCGGATCGCAGCGGAGGCGGAGGACCTGGCCAGCGTGCTCGACTCGCTGATCCTGTGCAAGTTCGTCCGCAAGTGCTTCGACGACCTGTACGCGGAAGCGGCCGAGATGTACCGGCTC
>Ga0209726_10001174_pt1 | contig 43537 bp, 44 predicted proteins | sample Subgrocontami54m_FD_187453 | JGI IMG/M metagenome (GOLD analysis project Ga0209726, IMG submission 187453) | Subsurface groundwater microbial communities from S. Glens Falls, New York, USA - GMW46 contaminated, 5.4 m (SPAdes) (version 3) | ecosystem: Environmental > Aquatic > Deep subsurface >...
TTTACGGTGAGGTGGGTATTTTCAGCGGTCAGAAGGAGATAATCCATCCTGATGTAGAAATATTTGAAAATGATGACGAACTGGATTCCATTAACTTTAATGCGATAGCGCCGGTCTATTCGCAGGTCGGGAATATGCATCAGAAGACAATCAGAAAGATTATACGAAGCATAGTTGATGAATTTTCACCCCTGGTAATTGGCTCAGTTCCATCAGATATTTTGAAGAGATATGGGCTTCTTGAGTTACCGTTTGCTGTGGCAGAAGTTCATAAGCCCAACTCCGAACTCCCAACTCCTAACTCCGAACTATCTAAAGACTGGCTTCCAAGAAAAAGCATTGTGTTTGATGAACTATTCTCCCTTGAAATGGGGCTTGTGCTCAAACAAAAGAAGCTTGGCAAAGAAGAAGGCATTTCATTCAATACTAATTCCAGGATGATCGAGGATTTCAAAAAAATGCTTCCATTTAAACTGACATCTGCGCAAGAGAGGGTAACCTCTGAGATTAAAAGGGATATGGAAAAGCCGCACCCCATGAACCGCCTTATACAAGGCGATGTCGGTTGCGGCAAGACTGTTGTTGCGTTTATGGCAAGCCTTATTGCCATTGATAACGGCTATCAAGCCGCAATTATGGCGCCCACGGAGATACTTGCAGAACAGCATTATCTTAATATCCATAAATATGCAGAAGGACTTGGCATTAAGACTGCTCTCCTCACCAGCAGGCTCACGAAATCTGAAAGGAAGGCAATTCTGGATGATATAAAAACGGGTGAGATAAATCTTGCCATTGGCACCCATGCCCTTATTCAGGAGGATGTGGAATTTAAAAGGCTCGGACTTGTGATTGTGGATGAACAGCACAGGTTCGGTGTTATCCAGAGGGCGATGCTTAAGAAAAAAGGGGCAAATCCTGATATATTCGTTATGACAGCAACACCGATACCGAGGACATTATCCATGACAGTTTTCGGAGATTTAGATGTATCGGTTATAGACGAACTGCCTCCGGGAAGAAGGCCGGTTAAAACAAAGGTCTTCAGAGAAAGGGAGAGAGAAGGAGTTTATAAGATTATCAGGGGTGAGATGGAGAAGGGAAGACAGGTTTATATTGTCTATCCCTTGATAGAGGAATCAGAAGAACTTGATTTAAGGGATGCTACGAGGATGTCAGAGCACCTTAGAAAAGATATATTTCCTGAATATAAGATAGGCCTTCTCCACGGAAAGATGAAGTCTGATGAAAAAGAGGCTGTTATGAAGGCATTTAAGGCAAGGGAGGTGGATATACTTGTTTCAACCACTGTCATAGAGGTAGGTATAGATGTGTCTAATGCAACCTGCATGGTGGTGGAACATGCAGAGCGGTTCGGCCTTTCCCAGCTTCATCAGTTGAGGGGCCGTGTGGGAAGGGGAGAACATGATTCATACTGCATACTCCTTGCCGGTAAAATTGGCTCAGTGGATACATACAAAAGGCTTAAAGTAATGGAAGAGACAAACGATGGTTTCAAGATAGCAGAGGAGGACTTGAAGATTAGAGGCCCTGGAGACTTTCTCGGCACGCGGCAGTCAGGCCTGCCTGATTTCAGGGTTGCCAACCTTTTGACCGACAGCTCCCTGCTTCAGAAGGCAAGGGATGAGGCGTTTAATCTGATAAAATCCGACCCTGAATTTGAACGGGAAGAGCATAGGGTGTTGAAGGAGATAATCAATGCCAGATGGAAGGGAAGGATGGAGTTGGCGACAGTAGGGTAGACTGGAGGGCGAACCCTTCCTTATCAAACCGTAGAAACAGGTCTTTAGACCTGTTAATCCCCTCTTGAGAGGGGTAGAGGTGTGCAACATGGTTGGAGCCATGTTACTACGACTTTGCTGCAAATAACATTCCCAACTTTTGAGCATACTTGCCTATATTAAGAGGTGTTTGACTTACCTGTTTACAATAAGATAAATATTCATCGTAATCAAAAGGTTTTTGAGGTTGGAGACTATATCTGTATTATTACTGCGTATCATGGACACCTCTTTGGATATTCACTCATTGCCACCATGAGCATACCAACTTTTTGAGAAAACTCGGATATGGATAATGGGTCTGCATTTTGCTGAATACAGGCTGTGGCAAAATCTTTATAACTGAATTTATTTTCTAGTGCCAGCCATATATTTAACCTATTGTTTAATAGCACTATGGACACATCCAAGAATAGCTCTCAGTTTGATTATATCTATCTGTTGTTGTCTGACTAACATGACAAGGAGCAACTGCGCAGCTTGGTAAACCAGCGCAAGGAGCATTAGCGCAAGAGTGAAGAATATATCTTGTCAATGACGCTCCAGTAATAAAATCGCAGAAACCAACAAGAGAGCTCCACGAAAAGCAGACACTACCAAAATGTTACACATCCTGGAACTGTGCAGTCTACTGCTTGACCTACACTGGTTAAAACCCACTTTCCACTAGGCATCCTCACATCTTTTGTGGCCTGATTCCCACAACTGTCTTTTACTGTAATTGTTGCACTGCCGCACTGGCCTGAAACCGTAACAATTCCAGTTTGAGTTATAGAGCCTTTTGTTATGCTCCATGTGTACGGCGATGTTCCTCCGCTTGCAGTATATTGGGAACCGTTAGATGGCACATCGGGGCCGGAGAGGGTGAGGGTAACACCAGTAGGGCATTTAACAAGACAGGGATTGGGGTCTTTTCTTGATGGTTTATCCCGCCACCTTCCATTTGGAGCATATTCAAGGTGCAGATGAGGTCCACTTACACCCCCTGTAGTATCTGCCTCTCCTATTTTCGTGCCTTTTGTTACCTCTTGTCCTTTAATCAGATGGTTCGTACTGCCATCAAGAAGATGGGCATATAATGTTGTTGAGCCGTCTTTATGTTTTACTACCACATATTTACCCCACCCTTGTCCCTTTTGTCCAAGACGGTTTATGTCGTCTGGCCTAAAATCAGATCCATTTGCCACAAGCACATTTCCATCTGCCACTGAAAGCACATTATCCCCATCTGCTGCTATATAGTCTGTACCATTGTGTTTGGGCGGATTAAATGGATCTTTAATAGTCGGTGGGCTTTCAAGCGGCGAACCCCAATTGGCTCCTTCACATCCTGATTGCCCGTAGACAAGAACTGTAAATTCAGGGGCAAACCCTGATAGAAGAATAACTGAGAAATAAACTATAAATCTATTGCACATAGTTTGCTCCTCTCTTATAAAGCTGGAATGGCTCCCACAATCACGATGGTTTCATATGTAGCTTCAACATGCCGCAGATTTGTAAATACATATTGTGGCAATGTTGCTCGAAGTATTTTGGTTGTTGAATCAAATGTAGACGAAAATCTGCCAAAGTGGTCATAGAGTTCCGGAGCATCCAGTGGTTCATGATACTGGGCAAATACATGGATCTCATAGTCAGAAGGGATAGATGCAATAAAAGAATCTGGAACATTAAGAAGCACTTCAAAGGAGGTTGTAGGTTCTGAATAACCTGAATTTATCCTTATCTCATAAGGGAGTCTTGGGCCTTCGGCAGTTGCATTAAAATCTTCCTGCGTTTTAGGAGAAGCCGTTGCAGATACAGTAACATACCGATTAGTAGCAAATGCCCCAGCAGGAAATGTTACAGAGGCATATCCCTCAAGTGTAACTGTTCCACCTTGTGGTGAAATTATGCCAGTTACTGTTGGATTCTTAACAGTTACAGCGGCCGTTCCCATCTCATACGAATTTGCAATGCTTTGTGCCTGAATGGTTACAGAAGGTGGATAAGGCACAGCGTCTGGAGCGGTGTATAAGCCTGTAGAATCAATCGTCCCAAATCCCGCGCTTGTGGTGCCTTCTTCAATCACAGACCAGACTACCCGCTGGTCGTTTGTCCCTGAAACAACCGCATTAAACTTAACGCTATTTTTTACTATAACCTCAGGGAGCTCAGATGTTACCGTTACCTTTACAGGAGATAAAAAGGTAATGGTTATCTTTAAAGAAGATGTCGGCTGACTGGCAAGTTGTATGTTCAGGGTGTTGCTGCCAAGAACAGGAGTAACCTGTTTGGTTAAAAAACTTATATTTTGATTAAAGTCTTTAGGCGTGAATATATCTGTGCCATTGAGTTTAATTGATGCGCTGCTGACCTTGCTGCTTTCCACTTTTAGGGTAAATGTCCCCAATAGGGTCGGAATATCAAAACTCTCCTGAAATACATTCGGCGCGCCTGTTGTGCGTATAAAGGTCTTTGGGCCAAAGACATCTACAGGATGAATCGCTAATGCATCTGTAATTAACAATGTGAAATTAGAGACAAAGACCAATAAAAATGTTATTAAAATTTTCTTTTTAAGCATGACATACCTCCTTTGAAGAAAGGTCTTTTATTTTCACACATTTTTGCACGCACTTTTTAAAAGTAAGTATAGTAGGAAAAATAATCATGTCAATGCCTTTCTTTCTTGCCAAAGAATAATACATGATGGGTAAAGTATCATGACATTTTCTTCTTAAAAGATTTAAGTTCATCTGCTTCAAACACTATATTTTTGCCAATTCTTTTAAACTTCAAAATCCCTTGTTTTACCCATCTCCTGACAGTTATCTCTGCTACCTCAAAATACTCCGCTGCTTCTTTTATTGTAAAAGGGGACCGCCTTACATCGTCAAACACATCATCATGTGTATAAATCTCTTTTTCAAACCCATATCTTGCTATAACGATAAAAAGTTTCTCTCTTTCTTTTACCGGCATTTTTAATATTTCCGTATAAACCTTTTCCGCTGTTATTGTGGTTATCATAATTATTTACCCCCTTATATAGTGTTTCAGGTCTCTGTAAAAGTTTTCATGCGTCCCTATCATGTAGACTACTATGTCATTAGCCCGTATTTCGTATGCAAGAAGATATTGCTGATGGTGGAATTTAAACTTATGAACTCTAAATCCTGCAAGGTCTCCCTTTTTAATTTCTCCAGTAGATGGATTGTTTTTAATTCTGCCAATTTCATCTTCAATAACAAGTTGAAAAGGTCTTGTCTGTTTTTTGACAAAATTTCTAAATGCAGGCTTATAAAAAACATCCATGATTAAGAAAATGATAAATTATTTAATCATATATGTCAAGAGATTTAGCCGTGTTCTTTCTTGCCAAAGAATATATAATAAGTTATATATCTATTTCAAGCTCAGGGGAAATTACTGGCTTGAAGTAATTGCAATGAGCCATTTAAAAATTTCTGAGCATATAAACCGTATCTTTAATAAATGGATGGAAGGTGAGGGGAGAGGATTTTTGTTCTATCTCCTTGTCCCGTTTTTATACATTACTTTCCTTCTTTACGGCATTGGAGTGCGGCTTAGGTTTTTTTTATACCACATTGGTGTATTTCAGACACACAGGCTTGATTGCAAGGTCATTTCCATTGGCAATATCACCACAGGCGGAAGCGGCAAGACACCGATGGCCATATATCTTGCGGAGCGATTACTGGAAAGAGGCAAAAAAGTGGCTATACTCAGCAGGGGATATAAGGGGAAGATAAAGGATGTCGGCGTTGTTTGTGACGGAGAAAATATATTATTAGGCCCGGAAGATGCAGGGGACGAGCCGTATCTAATGGCTGTAAGATTGAAGACTGTTCCTGTGATAGTCGGCAGAGACCGTTATAAGACAGGTACATATGCAGTTGAAAGATTTAATCCGGATATTATCCTACTTGATGACGGCTTTCAGCATATAAGGCTTGCAAGGGATATGGATATTGTGCTTATAGACTTACGGAGAGGGTTTGGAAACGGCTATCTTTTTCCAATGGGTATTCTGAGAGAGTCTTTGAGAGGTCTTAACCGGGCGTCATTTTTTATGGTTAAGGGCAATGAATTGCAAATTGCAAATTTAAAAAAACAAAACAAGCCTATTATTTCATTTAATTATAAACCGCAGGCCGTTATAAATCTTCTTGATAACAGCAGGCATAATGTGGATACTTTAAAAGGGAAGAAGGTTGTCGCCCTTTCAGGCATAGCAGAGCCAAAATCATTTAGCGAGACACTAAAAGAATTAGGGGCAATTATAATCAAAGAGATTATCTATCCCGACCATTATTTTTATACTTTTGATGATTTGAAAAAGATTAAGGATGCAGCGGCTGAGGCTGAGATTATAGTTACAACTGAGAAGGATGGCGTAAAGTTAAAGAGGCTTTCCCCCGATAAACCTGTCCCTGCAAGTAGTAAGCAGGGAAACATTCGGGGACAAGCAATAAAAGATCTGCCTATTTATACTATTGCAGTAGATATTAATATTAAAAACACTAAAGATTTCAATGAGATATTGGTGAATGTTTAAGAGATTTGTAATCATTGCGTTTAAGATTTTATCCTGGTTTATAGGGCATATACCTCTGGCTATAAGCCTCTGGATTGGGAGGGGCTTGGGCAGAATTGGTTTTTATCTGGATAAAAAGCACAGAGAGATTGCGCTAAATAATCTCAAGGCGTCCTTTGGAGATGAAAAAACATCTGATGAAATAGATATCATAGCAAAGAAGGTTTTTGAAAATCTTGGAATGAATGTAGTGGAGTTTTGCAGACTCCCCTGGCTTAAAAAGGAAAGTCTGGACAAATATATTGAGTGCGAAGGGTTTGAGAATTTTAAAATGGCGTATGACAAGGGGAGGGGAGTGATATTTCTTACCGGCCATTTCGGCAACTGGGAACTTATGGCCATCTTCTATGCCCTGAAGGGGTATCCGGTGGATATAGTAGTAAGGGACATGGATAATCCTGCTATAGATGAATTTGTAAGATGGGTAAGGACGAAGGCCGGTAATAGGATAATTTCTAAAGGACGTTCAATGCGGGAGCTTCTCAAGATACTCTCAAAAGGCGGGGTTGCGGGGATTTTACTTGACCAGAATGTAACATGGGCCGAGGGCGTGTTTGTCTATTTCTTTAACAGGCTTGCGTGCACAAATAAGGGGGCAGCGCTTATGGCCATATCGAGCGGCGCGCCTGTTATTCCAACATTTATAGTAAGGGATGGGAAGAGGCACAATGTTATTATAGATAAGGAGATTAAAGTTGTTGATACAGGCGACAGGGCAAAAGACCAGATGGAGAATACAGCTGCATTTACAAAGGTTATAGAGGATTTTGTCAGAAAACATCCTGAACAATGGTTCTGGCTCCATCAGAGATGGAAAAGCAGGCCTGAGAATGATCCGAATAAAGGAACTGAAAGGGCATCGCTGATAGAAAATAGGTTAAAGATATGAATTACGAAATTACAAATTTCCTTTTGGCGCTAATCCCCATATTCGTGGCTATAGACGCTATAGCCGTACTTCCCATATTTTTGTCCATGACGGAGGGGATGCCACCTGACGACAAAAAGATTATTATAAAACAGTCGGTAATTACAGCCTTTCTGGTAAGCGTCTGTTTCCTTGCTGTAGGAAAATTCATATTCTCGGCCCTTGGCATAACTGTCGCAGATTTTAAGATAGCAGGCGGGATACTCCTTCTTGTTTTGGCAATCAACGATCTCTTATTTCCAGAGAAGACAAGGAGATTTCAAGGTTCATCTATCGGGGTGGTGCCGCTCGGGATGCCTCTGATTGTGGGTCCAGGCGTATTGACAACTATAATAATTCTGGTGGATACATACGGCTATCTGCCCGCGCTTTTTTCCATACTCATAAATCTTTTCATAGTCTGGTTTACGTTTAACAAGTCAAATGCAATAATGAAGATATTGGGCGAAAACGGCGCAAAGGGATTTTCCAAAGTCATGAGCATATTCCTTGCCGCCATTGCAGTAATGATGATAAGAAGGGGTATATTTGAACTGATTAATATGGGATGGTAGGAATCCTTGCAAAAATATCCTGATTGGGTTATTTTAAATTGCCATGTATCGCACATCGCATATTACATATCGCATATTACACATCCTTCTGCCATTTATTACTTTTCTTATTACTAACTGCGCCAAGATAGACAAAGAAGCTAATGCAGTGCAGCTTGCAAATAGCGATACTGCCCCTGCCTACGGCGATACCATTGTGGAAGGCACAATCGGCGAGCCAAGCGTCCTAATCCCCATGCTTGCAGGTGATTCGGCATCCCATAATGTGGCAAGCCTTATTATCAACGGGTTAGTAAAATATGATAAGGACTTAACGCTCATAGGTGATTTGGCAGAGTCATGGGACATATCAAAAGACGGCCTTGTTATTACATTCTATTTAAAAAAAGGTGTTAAATGGACAGACGGTGTTGAGTTTACTGCCGATGATGTGATGTTCGGCTATAAAACCATAATAGATGAAAAAACACCTACCGCATATTCAGAGGATTTTAAGCAGGTAAAAAAGGCTGAGGTTATTGATAAATACACATTCAGGATTATCTATGAAAAGCCCTTTGCCCCTGCATTGGGGAGCTGGTCTTATATAGTGGTACTTCCCAAACATCTTTTAGAGGGCAAGGATATAACAAAAAGCGAACTTGGAAGACACCCCATCGGCATGGGCCGTTTTAAATTTCTTAAATGGACGCCGGGACAGGAGGTTGTCCTTGAGGCAAATCCGGGCTATTTTGAGGGAAGACCGTATATAGACAGGTATATATACCGTGTCATACCTGACCCTGCGACCATGTTTCTTGAGCTCAAGGCAGGCGGTATTGACTGGATGGGACTTACGCCGATTCAGTATACAAGACAGACAAACACTGCGTATTTAGAAAAAAACTTTAAGAAATACAGATACCCTGTGCCTGCGTATACATACATGGGTCTGAATATGTGCTTAAGGCGCGAGCCTGACACAGGAAAGTGTATGGAAAAACATCCCTGGTTCGGCGACAAGAGGGTGCGCCAGGCAATAGCATACGCCATAGACAAACAGGAGATAGTGGACGGCATTCTCTTTGGCCTTGGAAGTCCAGCCACTGGGCCGTATGTGCCGAATACATGGCCTTACAATCCCAATGTAAAAAAATATGAATACAATCCGGAAAAGGCGAAAGAACTCCTTGCTGAGGCAGGGTGGAGGGATACTGACGGAGACGGTATTCTTGACAAAGACGGCAGGCCATTTGAATTTACCATACTCACCAATCAGGGCAATACGGTAAGGATAAATACTGCAACCATTATCCAGTGGAGACTGGCCAAGATTGGCATAATGGTAAAAGTGAGGACACTGGAATGGTCGACATTCATAAATGAATTTATAGACAAAAGGAGATTTGAGGCGGTGATACTTGGATGGAGTATTGGCCTTGACCCTGACCAGTACGATATCTGGCATTCGGGCAAGACAAAAGAAAAGGAATTTAATTTTGTAAGCTACAACAATCCAGAGGTTGATGCGCTTCTGGAAAAGGGTAGAAGGACATTTGATACAGAAGAAAGAAAAAAGGCATATTTCAGGATACATGAGATACTTGCAGACGAACTTCCATATATATTTCTTTATGTCCCTGACGCAACACCCATTGTCCATGCGCGCTTTAAGGGAATAGACCCGGCGCCCCTTATAGGCATGGGCTACAATATAGATAAATGGTATGTGCCGGCAGGGCAGCAAAAACATAAGATAACTCAGTAATATGTTAACCCCGAGCGGGTTTAAGTTTGCAACTTGAACCCAAATAGTTCGTATAAAAGTAATCACGGAATTCAGGAGCAGGTTGCAAACCTGCTCCCGCAAGTGCGTAAGATGCTAACCTACCTCTTAAAAAGACTCCTTGAGATGATCCCAACTCTGTTTGGGATTACCATCATTTCCTTTTTCATAATCCAGCTTGCGCCCGGCAAGCCCACGGATGTGCTTGCTGATTTAAATCCGAAGATGACGCCTGAGGCAAGGGAAAGGCTTACAAAATACTACAATCTTGACAAGCCCATCCATGTTCAATATTTAATGTGGCTTAAGAGGGTTGCAAAACTTGATTTCGGCGATTCGTTTTCCACTGACAGGCGGCCTGTCTGGACAAAGATCAAAGAAAGACTCTCTATTACCATACTGATTAACTCCCTTGCCCTTGTTTTAATCTTTGCCATTGCCATACCCATAGGCGTATCATCCGCTGTTCATCAATATTCTCTTTACGACAAGATTACGACGATGCTTGTCTTCATTGGCTTTGCCATTCCAACTTTCTGGCTCGCATTGCTCCTCATGATACTCTTTGGCGTTAATCTGCACTGGCTTCCCGTATCAGGCTTGAAATCCCTCGGATATGAAAACCTGTCTGTTATAAACAAGATATGGGACAGCGTGAGCCATCTGATATTGCCTGTTACACTGGAGGCATTTGGAGGGCTTGCTGGCATTTCAAGATACATGAGGAGCAACATGCTTGAGGTTATAAGGCAGGACTACATCACTACTGCCAGGGCAAAGGGGCTTTCTGAAAGGAAGGTTATATACAAGCACGCCCTTAGAAACGCACTGCTTCCTGTGATAACCCTGCTTGGTCTTTCAATCCCCGGGCTCATCGGCGGCAGCGTAATATTTGAAAATATATTCGGTATCCCGGGCATGGGCCAGCTTTTTTATCAATCTGTAATGATGAGGGACTATCCTGTAATAATGGGCATATTAACCATCGGAGCAATATTGACATTGTTGGGAAATATGCTGGCGGATATAGGGTATGCTCTGACGGACCCGAGGATAAGGGCGAGATGACAGTCAGCAGTCAGAAGTCAGAAGTCAGAAGTTTAAAGTATATCTTCTGGCGCAGGTTTAAAAAGAACCGGCTTGCGGTTTTTGGCGGGGTTATTGTGTTTATACTTTTTACCGTTGCCATACTTGCTCCATTTATTGCTCCACATGGCCCAGATGTAATAGATGTGAGGCATGTGCTTGAGCCGCCGAGCCTCCAACACCCTTTTGGAACAGATGACTTGGGCAGAGACATTTTAAGCCGCGTAATCTACGGCTCCAGGATATCCCTTGCAGTGGGCTTTGTTGCTGTGGGGATTGCAACCATAGCCGGTATTATTTTTGGGGCATTGTCAGGCTATTACGGCAGATGGACGGATACTGTCATAATGCGGTTTGTTGACATTATGCTGGCCATCCCAACATTTTTTTTAATCCTTGCAGTCATTGCCATGCTTGAGCCGGGTATCTGGAACATAATGATTGTAATCGGCCTCACATCATGGATGGGTGTGGCAAGGCTTGTGAGGGCAGAGTTCTTGTCATTGAAAGAAAGGGAATTTGTGCTTGCGGCAAGGGCGCTGGGCGCAAGCGATTTCAGGATTATCTTCAGACATATCCTTCCAAATGCCATGTCACCTGTGCTTGTGTCAGCGGTGTTGGGAATTGCAGGCGCTGTTCTCGTAGAATCGGCGTTGAGCTTTCTTGGCATAGGCGTCCAGCCGCCCACCGCAAGCTGGGGGAATATTCTCACAATCGGCAAAGATAATATCGAGATTGCATGGTGGCTTTCTGTTTTTCCGGGTCTTGCCATATTTGTAACAGTACTGGCTTATAATCTTTTGGGCGAAGGTATACGGGATTCTATAGACCCGAGGCTAAAAATATAACTTATGCTGAAATCATATCTTAAACGCATATCTGATATTGCAAATAGAGGCGATGCAAGGGAAGAGAGCTACTACTCATGCCTTGAGGAGCTTCTAAAAAATTATGCTGACTCAATAAACAGGAAAAATGTAGACATTACAACCCTGCCTAAAAAAACCGATGCAGGAAATCCTGATTTCAGAATATGGGATGGAAAACAACAGATAGTGGGATATATTGAGGCAAAGGCGCCGACAGTTGAATATTTAGACCATATAGAAGAAACCGAGCAGTTAAAACGTTACCTTCATACCTTTCCCAATCTTATATTAACCAACTTTTTTGAATTCAGACTTTACCGCAACGGCCAGTTGATTGATAAAGCCCAGATTGCGCGGCCGTTTGTAGTTCATAAACTCAAAACCGTCCCGCCGATTGAGAAAGAAAAAGATTTTTGTAATCTGTTGGAAAAATTCTTCTCTTTTTCCTTGCCAAAGGTCTATGATGCCAGAGCATTGGCAGTAGAGCTTGCAAAGAGGACGCGTTTTTTAAAGGATGAAGTAATTGCGCAGGAGTTGGAGGAAGAAGAAAAAAAGGGGAAAGGGAACATCCTCGGTTTTTATAAGGCGTTTAAAGAGCATCTTATAAGCGGGCTTACAAAGGAAGACTTTGCAGACCTTTATTCACAGACAATCACTTACGGACTCTTTGCTGCAAGAACCAGAACGGAAAACGGTTTTAACCGAAAATTGGCCTATGACAAGATTCCGAAGACGATTGGAATATTAAGAGATGTCTTTAAATTCATTTCTCTTGGCGAATTGCCGCAGCAGATGGAATGGATTATTGACGATATCTCCGAAGTTTTGGCTACAACTGATGTTTATAAGATACTCGATGAATATTTTAATAAGCATAAAGGCAAAGACCCGATTATCCATTTTTATGAAACCTTCCTTGCGGAATATGACCCGAAGGCAAGAGAGAAAAGAGGGGTATATTACACGCCTGAGCCAGTGGTCTCATACATTGTCCGCTCACTTCATCATATCTTAAAAGAGTATTTCAATAAAAAGGACGGCTTTGCAAATCAGTCAGTTACTGTGTTAGACCCTGCGGCAGGAACGCTTACATTTTTAGCAGAGGCTGCCAAACTGGCAGCAGAAGAATTCACATCAAAATATGGGGAGGGAAAGAAAACAGGTTTTATCAAGGAGCATATCCTTAAAAACTTCTACGCCTTTGAGCTTATGATGGCGCCGTATGCTATCGGTCATTTAAAGATGTCATTCCTTCTTGAAGAATTGGGCTACGGATTACATGGAGATGACAGGTTCAAACTCTACCTCACCAATACTTTAGAAATGGAAGAACTTGCCCAAACCGAACTTCCAGGAATGGCATCTCTTTCGGAAGAATCTCATCTTGCAGGCAAAATCAAAAAAGAGCAGCCTGTTCTGGTTATCCTCGGCAATCCGCCGTATTCATATCACTCTCTTAATGTGGGTGAATGGATTTCAAAGGAGATTAGGGGCTATTATCATGTTGATGGTAAACCGCTGGAAGAGAAAAACCCAAAAGGTCTTCAGGATGATTATGTGAAATTCATCCGTTTTGCCCAGTGGAAGATTGATGCGGCAGGCGAAGGGGTTTTGGGATTTATTACAAATCACAGCTATCTTGAAAATCCGACTTTCAGGGGTATGAGGCAGTCTTTAATGCAGAGCTTTGATGAAATTTATCTGCTTGACTTGCATGGAAACAGTCTCAAAAAAGAAAAATGTCCTGATGGCTCAAAAGACGAAAATGTCTTTGACATCCAGCAGGGGGTTGCAATTGCGATTTTTATCAAAAAGAAGGTAGCCGCACCCTTAAAGGGTGCGGCTACTAACACAGGCATAAAGCCTGCGGCTACCAGTATATACCATGCTGAACTCTGGGGTGTGAGAGAAGCTAAATATAATTGGCTCAATAAACACGATATCAGAACAACAAAATGGAAAGCGATTAAACCCAAATCAGAGTTCTATCTTTTTATTCCGAGAGACGAAGGACTTTTAAAGCAATATGAGAACTATTCTAAAATTACGGAAATCTTTCCGGTCAACAGCGTCGGCATTGTTACATCGCGGGACGGCTTTGTCATTGATATAAATAAAGAAGTTCTCAAAAGACGAATACGGCAACTCAGGGATAACAACCTTGCTGATGAGATTATAAAGCAGACTTTTGGTTTACATGACACAGCAAAATTCAAATTAAAAGCCGCAAGGGAAGCCCTGATCAAAGATGCAGATTGGGAAAAATCAATTATGCAAATCCTCTACCACCCCTTTGACGAGCAGTGGCTTTTCTATTACGATGCTTTAATAGAACGTTCCCGCAAAGAAGTCATGCAGCACATGATGCAGGAGAATCTGGGGTTGGTTACCGTAAGGCAGGTTGCGGAAGGAGTTTTTAATCATGCCTTTATAACTGATAACATCATTAATTATCGCGTAACCATAAGTGCTAAAGGTGGTGCATATCTTTTCCCCCTCTACCTTTACCAGCAAAAAGACAAACCAAAAAAACGCTCCTTTGGCGCTACCATGATGCTATTTGAGCCGCAGGCAGGATATATGGCAAAAAAGCCAAATCTCTCTCCTGCATTGATGGAGAGATTGACAAAAGAATTTAAAAAAGAGCCAACCCCTGAACAAATCTTTTATTACATTTACGCTGTTCTCTACTCAAACATCTACCGCACAAAATATGCCGAGTTTTTAAAGATAGATTTTTCAAGGATTCCTTTTGCAAGAGATTATACACTCTTTAAAAAAATGGCTGACTATGGGGAAAGGCTTGTTGAGCTGCATTTACTGAAAGACTCAGAACAACCCCCTGAGTCCCCCTTAACAAAGGGGGAATTAAAGGGGGTTGTAAAATTTCAGGGCAAGGGGAATGACAAGGTTGAGAAGTTGAAATACGAAAAAGGCAAGCTCTTCATAAACAAGGCTCAGTATTTTGAGGGCATACTGCCAGAGGTCTGGGAATACCGGATAGGCGGCTATCAGGTTCTGGATAAATGGCTCAAGGATAGAAAAGACAGGGTGCTGTCTCTTGATGATATAAAACATTACTGCGGGATAGTTGCTGTTCTGAAGAAAACAATAGAGATTCAGGATAAGATAGACAACGTATATCCGGGCATTGAAAAAGAGATTATTTAATTTCAGCATTAAAATACTATGTCCGAACCCTTACTCAAAATAACCGACCTCCACACCTCATTTTTCACCGATGCAGGAGAAGTCAAGGCTGTGCGCGGGGTGAGCTTCAGCCTTGAAAAAGGCAAGACCCTCGGTCTCGTAGGAGAGAGCGGATGCGGGAAGAGCGTTACAGCCCTTTCCATAATGAGGCTTGTCTCTTTTCCGGGCAGGATTGTAGAAGGAGAGATTATATATAGAGTCAAAGAGCCTGCCCCTGCGGGCATTAAGCAGGGATCAGAGAGTCAAAGGGTCGGAGAGAAAGACCTCCTCAAACTTTCCGAGGAGGAGATGCGGAAGATAAGAGGCGCTGAGATTGCAATGGTATTTCAGGAGCCGATGACATCCTTAAATCCTGTGCTTACCATTGGGAATCAGATTTCAGAGGCTATCTCCCTTCATCAAAATCTGAATAAAAGAGAGGTAATTGATAAAACCGCAGAGATGCTTAAGCTTGTGGGCATTCCATCGCCAGAGAAAAGGATTAAGGATTATCCTCATCAGCTTAGCGGCGGCATGAGGCAGAGGGCGATGATTGCAATGGCGCTTTCGTGCAACCCAAGCTTGCTCATTGCCGATGAGCCTACAACCGCGCTTGATGTTACAATACAGGCGCAGATTCTTGAACTTATACAAGGTTTGCAAAAACAGTTTGATATGGCAATGATTCTCATTACCCACGACCTTGGCGTGGTTGCAGAGACAGTAGATAATGTTGCGGTGATGTATGCGGGGAAGATTGTAGAATACACTGATACAAAAACTTTATTTGCAGAGCCGCTGCATCCATATACTATCGGACTTCTCGATTCTCTGCCAACAATAGAAAGGGCAGGCGGAGCTTTGAAAACAATCTCAGGTACAGTGCCGGGGCTTTTAAATCTCCCTCCCGGATGCAGCTTCTATGACCGATGCCCAAAGAGGGATGCCATCTGCACTGAACACGAGCCGGAGCTGCTGGAAATTAAAAAAGGACATTTAGTGGCATGCTATAAAGTGTCATAGAGTCGAAAAGTCATATAGAGTATAGCGAAGCTGGTAATTAAAGAAAGCAATATGAGCAGAAAACTGAAACTCACAATAATCCTGATTATCGCCGCAGCCGTGATAGCGGCGCTGGCGCTTCCAAAAATAGGTTTGTTCAAGGAAGCGAAGAAGGAGAGCGGCCCCGTAAATGCTTCACGCGATAAGAGAATGAAGGTAAAAATGCAGACCGTGAGCACAGTAAGGCTCGGCAGCAAGGTCTCAACAATAGGCACAATCCTCCCTAACGAAGAGGTTGAGATACGGAGCGAGATTTCCGGCAAGGTTGAAACGATTTACTTCAAAGAAGGGGCCTCTGTCAGAAAAGGCGAAGCCCTGTTTAAGATCAATGACGATGAGATTCAGGCGCAGTTCCTGCGCGCTAAGTACCGCCAAACATTGGCCGAACAGCAGGAGGAGCGGCAGAGGATGCTTATTGCGAAGGGTCTTGTAAGCCAGGCAGAGTATGATAATGCTGCTGCGAATCTAAATATTGTAAAAGCCGAAGCGCAGTTGATTAAAGTGCAGTTGGGCAAGACCGAAGTCCGTGCGCCGTTCAACGGGCGCATAGGCCTGCGCTATGTGAGTGAAGGGAGTTACATCACGTCGTCAACACCGATTACCGCTTTGCAGGACAACAGTGTTCTTAAGATAGACTTTGCTGTCCCGGGAAAATACGCCGGAAGCATCCGAACAGGCGATACAATCACATTCGGTGTTCAGGGGACATCAAGGACATTCAGCGCCACGGTCTATGCCATTCAGCCGAAGATTGATCCGTCCACCCGAACGCTTAGTCTTCGCGCAATCACCTCAAACGATGACGGCGCATTGATCCCAGGCTCGCTTGCAACAGTCAATATCTCCATGGAAGAAAAGGAAACTCTTACGATCCCGTCGTTTGCGTTGATCCCGGAGTTGAAAGGACATAAGGTGTTCCTCTACAAAGACGGCAAGGCAGAGGAGCGCAGGGTGGAGATAGGCGCGCGCACAGACGAAACAGTGGAAGTAACGCGCGGACTTAAGCCGGGGGATACGCTTATTACTTCAGGCATATTACAATTGCGGCCGGGGATGCCGGTTGAACCTGAACAGAGTCAGAAGGCAAAATCGCCGGCAGAGGCCGATGTGGAACAAGGACTATGAGTCTTTCCGCTGTATGCATAAGACGCCCGGTGCTGACGATCGTGATGTCGTGCGTAGTCGCGCTCTTCGGCATTATCGGATTTACGCGCCTCGGTGTGCGCGAATATCCCAAGGTAGATCCGGCTGTTATTACAGTTAACACCTTTTACACCGGCGCCAATGCGGATGTGATAGAGTCTCAAATCACAGAGCGGCTTGAAGATGCAATCAGCAGCGTCCCGGGTATCCGCACTATCAATTCTACCAGCCGCGACGGCCGCAGTATCATTACCATTGACTTTGGACTGGAAACAGATATGGAGACTGCGGCCAATGATGTGCGCGACAAGGTTGCAGGCGCTGTGGGCCGCCTTCCCGCTGATGTAGACCCGCCGGTGGTTTCCAAGGCTGACGCAGACGCAACTCCTATTATAGTCATGAACATCAGCAGTAACTCGCGCAACCTTCTTCAGTTGAGCGATATTGCAAACAAGGTTTTTAAGGAGCGTCTGCAGACAATTCCCGGCGTGAGCGATGTCCGTATCTTCGGCGAGAAGCGGTATTCCATGCGTCTCTGGATGGATCCGCGCAAAATGGCTGCATATCGGTTGACACCGCTGGATGTGCGCAACGCCCTCAATGCAGACAACATTGAACTGCCGGCAGGGCGCATAGAAGGCAATGATGTAGAACTGACGGTGCGTATGCTGAGCCGTTTGGAAAGGCCGGAAGAGTTTAACAACCTCATCATCCGCGAACAAAACGGCCAATTCGTCCGCTTCCGTGATATCGGCAGCGCAGAACTGGGGCCTGAAGATGAGCGCCAGGCGTCGAGAAGTCTTGCAGGTCCACGTGTGGCGGTTGCAGTTGTGCCGCAGCCCGGTTCCAACCATATCGCTATTGCCGATGAATTCTTCCGCAGGGTTGAGCATATTAAAAAGGAATTGTCCGAGGATATGGATCTGAGTATAGGCTTTGATACGACCCGCTACATCCGAACATCAATTGTGGAAGTAAGGGAAAGCATCATTCTGGCGTTCGGACTGGTTGTACTTATCATCTTTCTCTTTCTGCGTGACTGGCGCACAACGATCATTCCTGTTTTTGCCATTCCCATTTCGCTTATAGGCGCTTTTTTCATCATGTATCTGGCCGGCTTTTCCATCAATGTCCTGACACTGCTTGGTTTGGTGCTTGCGATCGGTGTGGTCGTGGATGACGCCATCATGATGCTGGAAAATATATATTCAAAGATTGAGGGAGGCATGAATCCTATAGAGGCCGGACTAAAAGGCTCGCAGGAGGTCTTCTTTGCAATAATTTCAACGACTGTTGCGCTCATTACCGTATTTATGCCCATCGTCTTTTTGCAGGGATTGACAGGCCGGCTCTTCAAGGAGTTCGGCATTGTCATAGGCGGTTCGATAGTAATATCGGCATTCGTTGCCTTGACGCTGACACCAATGCTCAGCACGCGGATGATCAAGGGGCGCACAGGGCATAACCGGTTTTACAACGCAACAGAGCCGTTTTTTGCCGCGATGATAGGCAAGTATGAGAGTTCGCTTAATATATTCCTGCAGAGGCGGTGGCTTGGGCCTTTGGCAGTTGCGGCAGCCGCAGGGTCGGCATGGTTCTTATTTACCGTTCTTCCGCAAGAGCTTGCGCCGCTGGAAGACCGCAGCCGCCTGCGCATGAACTCCACTGCGCCGGAGGGGACTTCGTTTGAGCGGATGGATAACTATATGAAACGCATCGTAGAGATGGTGAGGAAAGAGGTCCCGGAAGCCGAGGCGGTCATAGCAAACACTTCAGGGTTTGCAGGCGGGGCGAACGCAGGAAATACCACTATTACACTATCGCAGCCCGGCCAGCGGAAACGCACCCAGCAGGAGATTGCCGAGACATTGTCCCGCTCTGTCAGGCGATTGAATGACGCCAGGACTATTGTTGTGCAGGAGCAGACCATCGCCATCGGAGGCGGAATCTCAAGCTTTAGCCTGCCGGTACAGTATGTGATACAGGCGCCGAATTTTGCGCAGCTTAAGGAAGTTATCCCGCGTTTTCTGGAGGAGGCAAACAACAACCCGGTGTTTAGTATTGCCGATGTAAACCTGAAGTTCAACAAGCCTGAACTTGTCGTCAGCATAGACCGCTCACGGGCGCATTCGATAGGGGTATCCGTAAGCGACATTGCCCAGACGCTCCAGTTGACGTTAAGCGGCCAGCGGTACGGTTACTTCATCAAGGACGGCAAACAGTATCAGGTAATCGGCCAGTTCACACGAGAAAACCGCGACGAACCGCTCGACCTTGCATCCATCTTCGTCAGGAATAGCAGCGGACAGTTGATTCAGCTTGACAATATTGTCACTTTAACAGAGCAGGCCAATCCTCCGCAGTTATATAGGTTTAACCGCTACATCTCTGCGACAATATCTGCGGGGTTGGCGCCGGGCCGCACACTTGGCGAGGGGATTGCGGCGATGGATAAGATTGCAGGCAAGGTGCTGAACGAATCCTTCAGCACATCCCTTGCAGGCGCATCGCGTGATTTTGCGGAGAGTTCCTCAAGTCTTGTGTTCGTATTCATCCTTGCCCTGCTGTTGACCTACCTGATACTTGCCGCACAGTTCGAGAGCTTCCGCGACCCATTCGTTATCATGCTTACTGTCCCTCTTGCTGTTGCAGGCGCACTGCTGTCGCTTTGGTATTTCAAGCAGACCCTCAACATTTTCAGTCAGATAGGGCAGATAATGCTCATCGGTCTGGTTACCAAAAACGGCATCCTGATTGTGGAGTTTGCGAACCAGCGCAAGGCCGCCGGATTTTCGGTGATGGAGGCTGTGAAGGGCGCGGCAGCAGCCCGGTTCAGGCCCATACTTATGACAAGCCTCTCCACCATTCTCGGCATCCTTCCAATAGCGCTGGGACTTGGATCGGGATCGCAGAGCCGCATGTCTATGGGTATTGCCGTTGTCGGCGGTATGTCCTTCGCCAGCGCCCTGACCCTGTATGTGATCCCGGCTGTATATTCCTACATTTCCAAAGAGCAACATGTGTAAAGGGGGAAAATAGATTACCTTATGCCACTTCTCACATTAAATAATATCACAAAGTACTTTCCTGCACGCGGCGGTATTTTCAAGAAAACCGACGGGGTTGTTTATGCGGTTGACGGTGTGAGTCTTTCCGTAGAAAAAGGGGAGATATTCGGGCTTGTTGGTGAGAGCGGATGCGGGAAGTCTACCCTTGGCCGTGTTGTTGCAAGGCTTATTGAACCGACATCTGGCAATATAATCTTTGATGGCAGAGATATAACCTATCTAAAATCAAAGGAGCTTAAATCCGTAAGAAGGGACTTGCAGATAATCTTTCAGGACCCTTACGCATCTCTTAATCCGAGGATGCCTGTTGGGGAGATTATAGGAGAGGCATTGACCATTCATGGTATAGCGAAAGGTGTGGAGAAAACAGAAAAGGTCAAGCAGCTTATTGACATTGTCGGCCTTCCAAAGAATTCCATCTCGCTCTATCCTCACGAATTCAGCGGTGGTCAGAGGCAGCGGATCGGCATTGCCAGGGCAATTGCACTGAACCCGAAGTTTATCATAGCAGATGAGCCCATCTCAGCGCTTGATGTTTCAATCCAGGCGCAGATTATAAATCTCTTTAAGGATTTGCAGAAAGAGTTTAACCTGACATACCTCTTTATTGCTCACGATTTAAGGGTTGTGGAATATCTGAGCGACAGGGTTGCAGTCATGTATCTGGGAAAGATTATGGAGATAGCGACATCCAAAGAAATCTACAGCCATCCTGTGCATCCATATACAGAAGCGCTATTATCAGCAGTTCCAATACCAGATCCAAATAAAAAGAAGAAAAGGATTATACTTAAAGGTGAGATACCAAGCCCCATAAATCCGCCGTCTGGGTGCGTATTTCATACAAGATGTATATATGCGCAGGAGAGGTGCAGAATAGAAGTGCCTCTTTTAATGCCAAGGCGGGATAGTAGATTGGCTGCCTGCCATTTCCCGATTTGATTATTGCTTGCACTATTGATTTATTGTGCTATAAATTTACAAGAGTCTATATTCTTAAACAGAATGCAAAAAAAATGTCACCACGGTGATTAGGAGCAGTTGCAAAATGCTCAGACCAGCGCTGTGCCTAAACAAATATGCCCAAAGATATATACACAAATGGTAAACCAAATACTACAACAGGACGACCTAAGCAGCGATATACTGCGCTTACCGGTTTAGTATTCATCTGTTTTTTCATATCGATACTGGCAGTATCTGCTGTTATACTGGCAGGCTTCGGCAGCCGCTGGGGATGGTGGCATTTCAGGACAGGGCTTGCTATTCTTAAATACAGCGGTTATGCAAGCCTTGTTGCGGCAGGGTTGTCGCTGCTCGGGTGTGTATGGTCAGGGTTCATTGGTGCACGGTTGAGTTTTGCTATTGCACTGATAGGCCTGCTCATCACTCTTCCTGTTGCTGGAACCCTGTGGCAGTGGAAGATAAAGGCTCAGACTGTTCCGAGGATTCATGACATCACTACGGATACAGAGAATCCGCCATCTTTTAAGGCAATCCTTCCCATGAGAAGAGATGCGCTCAATCCATCAGATTACGGAGGCAGGGAGATTGCCGCTCAACAGCGTGCCGGCTACCCGGACATAGGTCCATTGGCGCTTACTGTTTCACCGGATAAGGTCTTTCAGAGGGCTGTCTCAGCGGCAGTTAATATGGGCTGGCAGATCATTGATGCAAATCAGGCAGAGGGGCGCATAGAGGCAACTGATACAACATACTGGTTCGGATTTAAAGATGACATTGTGGTGAGAATCATATCCGAAGGAGCCGGGAGCCGTATTGACATCCGATCAGTCTCAAGGGTTGGTATAAGCGATGTGGGTACCAACGCAAGGAGGATACAGAAATTCCTGAAAAAAGTGGGTTAATAACCCCGCCCATAGGGCTGGGCTTATTGACTGCAAATGACGGGTGTAAACTTATTTCCCTATCACCTTTACAGTGCTGGCCTGAGGGCCTTTTTCTCCTTGTTCTTCCGCAAAATGCACTTCTGCGCCTATCTTGAGATTCTTGAAGTCGCCGTTCACTACGCTGTTTTCATGAAAATATATTTCCCTGCCATTCGATGTAGTGATGAAGCCGTAGCCTTTGTCAGGAAATATGGCGCTTATCATGGCATGAGGAACTTCCTCGTGCCGTTTTGTATCACCCCGCTGTTTTCTGGAATAGTCCTCTAATTGGCGGCGCGCTGCGTCAAAGGCATCCCTTATTGCCACAGAGATGTCTTCATTCGGCTCGCGTTTTATTGCCAATTCTCCGCCAGGCACTGTCATGTAGATATGAACATCATACAAAATACCCTTATGTTTATGGTGATGAGGAACCTCCACCACGACCCTGCAGCGCATAATGCGGCTATAAAAGCTGTCTAATTTTTCCGCTCTTTCCTTGATTTGTTCTCTTATAAGCTCAGTAATCTCAAAATTGCGGGCAGTGATTTGCAAATCTATTTTCATATTAGACCTCTCTTAAATTTTGATATATCGCAGCTTGCTGCGGGGAGGTTCATTGTTGCATATACTCTAAAAACTATACAGCCCCACCTCCCACTTTATCCCCCTCTATGAGGGGGACAGGGGGAGGTGGGGCTGTTGATTATAAGGCAATTAACCCCATTTATTTTTTCTTTCCAGAAGCCTCTTCGCCATGGAGTATTGCTTGTTCAGCGTGATTGACGGCTTCTTTTGCATGCTCCATAGCCGATTTTGCATGAGGATTGCTATTCTGCTTGAGACCCTCTTCAAGGTGTTTTATAGCCTCCTTTAGATGCATTACACCCTCTTTTGCATGTTTCACCCCTTCTATTGCATGTTCTTCACCCACTGCCAAAGATACTGCGGGGGTTGCCAGGCTGAATGCCACAGCCATAAAAATGGCTAAAAATAAACCTAATGCCGTGTGTCGTTTCATGTCATGCCTCCTTAATACTTCCCCGCCTCCCTTCCGGTGAGGACTTATGGGATTAATGTATTTTGAACGAAAATTATTGTAGCATGGTTTTGCCGGTTGTCAAGTTTGTTATAAAAATTGGTGGGCCGCGGGAGGCTCGAACTCCCGACCCGCTGATTAAGAGTCAGCTGCTCTGCCAACTGAGCTAGCGGCCCACGTCAGACTTTAATAACATATTCCCACTGTCGCTTCAAGAAAAATTTTATTACCCTTGACAATATTAAAAAATAGGATAAAATTGCCAAATGGTGGAAATCGGTAAAGGGCTTTCCAAAAAAGAATTGGTTGCAATCCTGGAGGTTATTGAATCTGCCCGGACTTGCAATGATAAGAGAGATGTGCAAAATCTTATTATCCGGGCTAAAGACCTGCTTGATGCTGATTATTGTATCTGCGGATTAGGAAAAATTTTGGCTGACGACATATTAGAGCCATCTGCTATTATTAACGGCAATTATCCGGAAGAATGGGTTAATATGTATAAAACCGAAAGGTTTTATACCAGGGACCCTGTTGTTAAGTTTCATTCCCGATTTATGATGACACAATTCTGGTCAGATACATTCAAATCTTACAAAGATGAAGAAACAGTTAAATTCCTCCAACGCGCTGCTGATTTTGGTCTGAAATATGGCATTTCAAGCGGTATATATGACCCTGACTTAGAAAAGACAAGTCTTTTTTCATTTGTATCCAATCGTCCGAGATTTAGTCAGCATCATAAAAAGGTGATGGATATAGTTACCCCGCATCTCCATAATGCCCTTGCCGGAATATATGAATTAGAAAGACCTGTCCAGATGGATAGTATTCCTGATGTCATTGGAGGGAGTCAGATTATCAGATATATATAAGACTATAATAAATTTTGTTTTACCATGGCCTGAACATTATAGATGCGCGGCAGAGACTTTTTAAGACCTTTTCTAAGATTTATTTAGCGGGGTATTTATGGACTATAAAAGGTTTAGTAAAAAAGAGTTGATGGATATTCTGGATGTAATCCAGGCCAGTCTTTCCTGCAAAACAGAAATGGATTTTAAATCCCTGCTGGAAAAGACAAAGGTATTAGTAGGCGGGGAACACAGTATCAGCGGTCTGGGGATATACGATGCTAAAGGATTGGTTGATGCTAAAACAATTATAAACAGCACTTACCCTCAGGAATGGTTCTCTGTATATCAAGAAAAACAGCTTTATTTCATAGACCCTATTGTTATTCAGCAGTATAAATCCTCCGGCACACAACTCTGGATGGATACATATAAAAAATACAGGGGTAAAGATATCTCTGAGTTTATTCATAATGCATCCGCCTTTGGCCTTAAGTATGGAATAACCTCTGGCATTAAATCCCAGTGTAACAGGATTGGTAGTATCATTACCTTTTCTAACAGTAAAGATTATTTTGAAGAACATCAGAAGGAGATAATGGATGCCATTATCCCGCATCTGCATCAGGCGCTTGTCAGGATATACAGGCAATTAAAGACTGATATTTTATCCCCTCTTACTGCAAGGGAAATGGATATGGTTCACTGGGTTAAAGAGGGTAAGACAAACTGGGAGATATCGATGATATTAAAAATCAGTGAAAGGACAGTGAAATTCCATCTGAACAATATTAAGGAAAAACTCGGCGCGGTTAGTAAGACCCATGCAGTAGCAATCCTGATGGAGCATGAGCATGAACAGGAAGGGGAACTTGTATCGTAGTCATCCATTTCAGAAAATCCGGTCTTCTTTCAAGAGATACCCTTTCAAAATCCCGCCAGTCGAGTAAAACTGTCCCTGTTAATACCCCATCCCCCATTGGCAGGAACCCCCCTAATGGTTCAAAAGGGAAAAGGGATTTTAAATATCTGTAATATCTCTTTTCTATGATGGTTACCAGAAATCTGGAATTATGGATAAGGCACCAGTTATAGATAGCCTTATAAAGCAGATGACCGATTGTTAAATCTAAATCACCAACCTTATCTGCCCTGCGCTCTTTTTTAACACATATCCTTGTGGATTCTACCATATCCGGAAGTTTCTTTAACGGCTTATCCTTTGGGAGCAGACATGCAAACTCCTTTTCAACCATAAAAGGATAATTGGATTGGATGAGGCGGACATAACCTATAAGAGGCAGATCCTTGCCTGTCTGCGCAGACAGGTCAAATAACCCAAGAGGGATGGCAAATTTATCATAATCATCTATTTCTCTTTTATCCGGAGAGGGTGGCACCCACTGAAGTTCATCCACAAAGACCTCATGCCTTAAACGAAACGCCGCATCCATCTCCTCTGGCGCGCTTAAGGTCTTTATTAAAAGATTGTCCTCCTGGAAAATCAGTTCCATGCCTGAACTTTTAGCAGGAACTTATTTTTTATGTAACTGGCAGTAAGCCCAGTTTAATATTTTATAAATTAGGCATATAATATATAGTTTTGCTACCTGTCCTTTTGGACAGTTAGTTTTTTCTTGACACAGGTATATAATCTGCTCAACCAAAACAAACCCTCTTATGCGAAGGCTTATATACATACCGATTATCCATGGTGAGATAGACATGGGCTCTCTCGCAGACAGGCTCAAAGAAGAGTACATCTCAAAATTTGGCGCGGATAAATGGAGGGAACATCTGAATGTTGCAGACGAACTCTGGAATGAGATAAGGATGAGGCTGGAGAGATTAAATCTGGATTATAAAAAGGTGAAGTTATTTCAGGACGGTTTGCCCAAGAGCGGTAAAGAAATGGACATAGTCAGGGAACTGGGTGAAAAGGGGAGCGCGAATTATAAACTCCTCCTTAATTTAATAGAAAAGGGGGCGCAGCTTATAGGAACAGAAGACCCGCAGCTCCTCATCAGAGAATATAATCATGTAAAGGATATACTAAAGCCTGTCCCCGAAGGTAGTAATCGGGGAGAGACAGCCGTCGAAGACGGCAGCGAGAGGTTGGAAAAGTATAGAGAGATAGGAGCGCTGCTTCTCTCGGAGCGGGATAGCTATATAGCGGGAAGAATAAATGAAAGCCTTGAGGAAGGGGAGACAGGCGTCCTTTTTATCGGCATTGCCCATAAGGTGGATAAAAGATTGCCGGAGGATATAAAGACAGAATATCTGACCTGAAGATTAGACACAAAGGGGAAGGAAAATCTTCCTCGCATGTAGTTGCGGACATTTATGTCCGCTTTTGCCTTGGCTGGATAAAGCCGACAGACCTCCGACCTAAAGGTCGGAGGCTACGAAGTCGGCAACTACAAGGTGCGGGTCATTTTCGGGGCAAACCCTCACAAAGAGGCATGAAAAGGATTCCCAGATGAAAAAAGTCAAATACAGGGGAACTGTTCTTGTTGTGGATGATGAGGATACGCAGGGGCTTATTTCAGATATCCTCACTAAGAAGGGCTTGCAGGTTATTACTGCCAGGGATGGAGAGGAGGCCATGTCCAGCCTTGATAAAGTAGTTCCTGATATTATCATTCTGAATATAGAGATGCCGGGGACAAACGGTGTGGAGGTCATAAGGAGGATAAAGGAGAAGAATATCCCTTCCATCATTATTGTAACAGTCCAGAGCGATATCGAATCCGCAATCCATGCCGTAAAATTAGGGGTATATAAATTTATTGTCAAGCCTTTTGACAAAAATCTGTTAATCAATATCGTAAATGAGGTGATAGAAAAAAAGTTTTGTCTGGAAGATCTGAATGGGTTTATAGAGGGAGAAAGGTCATTATCCGAACTTATGGGTAAAAGCAATTCAATACGGGATGTGATTCAAAGAGTCAATAAGGTGGCAAAGACAGATTACACAGTCATTATAGAGGGTGAAACAGGAACCGGCAAGGAATTGATCGCCAGCGCTATTTATAAACAGAGCAAGAGACATAATGGCCCGTTTATAATTGTTGACTGCGGGGCAATTCCGGAGACCCTTATAGAAAGCGAAATATTCGGCCACGAGAAGGGGGCATTTACAGGCGCTCATCAGAAGAAAAATGGTTATTTCTTTCTTGCCAATCACGGCACTATCTTTTTTGATGAAATATCCAACCTACCTCTGACCAGCCAGTGTAAATTCCTCCGTGCAATTGAAGAGAGAAAGATACATGCTGTAGGAAGCGAAAGCACAATCCCTGTGGATGTCAGGATTATTGCGGCGTCTAATCTCCCGCTGGATAGAGAGGTAACTGCCGGCAGGTTTAGAAATGACCTCTATCATCGTCTGAACGAGTTCTGTATAACACTGCCGTCCCTCCGTGAGAGAAAGGAAGATATTATTTTTCTTGCAGAGAGATTCGTCAGGGAGACCAGCGGAGAATTAAAAAAGGCATCCTTGAAATTCTCCGATGAGGCAATGGAACACCTTGTCAATCATCCATGGCCAGGAAATGTCAGGGAGATAAGGAACACTATCAGAAGGGCGGCGCTTCTATCAGATAATGTCATTAGACCGGAACATCTATCTCTTAAAACAAGGGCTTGCAACGTGGAAGATATTGACACGGCTGATGCGGGTGGAGCAGCCCTAACCTTTAAAGAGGTTTCCCATAAAGCAACTGCCGAGGCAGAGAGGGCGGTGATTCAGGATGCGCTGAATACAACAAAGGGAAACAAGAGCAAGGCAGCAAAACTCTTAAACATAGATTACAAGACCCTCTACTATAAAATTAAGAATTATAGGATTTCAATCCTAAACAAATCCTAAATCCTGATATCTAAATCCCAAACAAATTTTCTGCTGGTTCAATTTTTTATGGAATACATTCCATAGTTATGGCGCAGACGCCATAATCTTTCACGCCTGCTAATATCTTTAGAAAATACCAATCCCTGCAAATCGGCTATTTCCCACGCTGGACAGCCAATCATCCAATCCTCTCCATACATGGCATGGAATTTGCTCTTCCTATAGTTCAGTAAATACACAATGAAAGGAGGTGATTATCATGGCAGTAGAAAAAAGTATGGCATCATCCAGCCTGGTAGAGGTTATTGACCGGATTCTGGACAAGGGTGTGGTCATAGACGCCTGGGTAAGGGTATCCCTTGTGGGTATCGAGATTCTGGCAATAGAAGCCAGAGTTGTTGTAGCCTCTGTTGAGACCTTCCTCAAGTATGCTGAGGCAGTTGGTCTTACGGCAACTGAAGCAGCCACAGCTTAGGCGCTTTAAGGGGTAAGAGAGCGAGACATTGGGGGCAGATTTGAAATCTGTCCCCATCATGTCCCCATTATAATCAAATACAAAGGAGGAAACTAATTATGTCAAATGCAGAAGGTATGAGATCACTGGCACAAAATATAACAGCTTCGTATGATGCGAGGGTTGGAGAACTTGCCTCCATCAGGCAGCAGACATTGGATATGCTTTCAGAATTTCATCGTATGGATGATGCGAGGAAGACAGAGGTCTCTAATATGAAAAAAGAGGTCTCTCAGTTGCGTTCTGATCTTCACAAGGAGTGTGAAGATAGGGAAAAAGAGGTCTCTAATATAAAAAAAGAGGCCTCCTGTATGCTTGATGGCTTTAAAAAGGACCGGGAAGACGCGGTAGGCGCATGGCACGACCTCGCAGCCACAATGGAGTCAAAGCGGGGGAAGAAGACAGGGAAGACTGTGAAGGTTCGGCAGGCTCACCATAAGGGCAAGAAAGGTTAAGACAGGCTGAACCAGAAACAAATTCGGATATAAGATGAAAAAATCTAAAATAGAAAACATTACTGTAAAATGCGCTTTTTGTAACGGCGATGGCAAAGACCCCTTCGGGCTTCTCTCTCCCCTTGCCTCATGTCAGGTTTGCAGCGGAACGGGTGAGGTAATTGTCCAGAAACCGGCTGTTAAGTGCACCTTTTGCAGCGCAACAGGCATATACAGGGACCAGAGGTTGACCTGCACTGTCTGCGGAGGCAAGGGCATGGTTACTGTTTATGAGCCCTCCCGGAGATGCCTCCTTTGCAACGGCAAAGGGGTTGCCCCGCATGATTATCTGCCGTGTATAGAATGCGGCGGAAAAGGTGTGGCTGCGGTGAAATAAGAAGTTCATAATTGGAGGTATTTATCATGTCAATTGGAGAATTTACAACGGTGCTTGAGCCCCGAAAGCTTCCAAACTTTGTGGAGACAGGTTACGTCCGCGATATTACGGAACGGGCGCTTGCCTATATTGCCGCGGGCTTTCCCATCCATTTCAGAGGCGCATCCGGCACCGGTAAAACAACCCTTGCCATGCATCTAGCTTCTAAGGTCGGAAGACCCGTTATCATCATACACGGCGACGAGGAGCACTCCACTTCCGACCTGGTTGGCGGACAGCACGGATACAGGAAGAGGATGGTGGTTGACAACTTCATCCACTCGGTCCTTAAAACAGAGGAGAACATGCAGAATACATGGGTAGATAACCGCCTCACCGTTGCCTGCAAATACGGTTTCACCCTCATTTATGATGAGTTTACAAGGTCAAGGCCCGAGGCTAATAATGTCCTGCTTTCGATCCTTCAGGAAAAGATGATGGATCTGCCTCCTTCAAGGGAAGGAGAAGGGTATCTCAAGGTTGACCCCAACTTTGTGGCGATATTTACGAGCAACCCCGAAGAGTATGCGGGTGTTTACAGGAGTCAGGATGCGCTAAGGGACAGGATGGTTACCATGGACATTGACCACCCGGATAGGGAAACAGAGGGCGCAATAACCGTTGCAAAATCAGGGCTGGAAAAAGAGGATGCCGGGAAGATAGTGGATATCGTCCGGGCTTTAAGGGATTCGGGCAAATGCGAGTTTGCGCCCACTGTGAGGGGGTGCATTATGATAGCAAAGACGCTCATGGTAAGAAATGGCTCTGTGGATGCGGAAAGCAGGATATTCAGGGATATATGCGCAGATGTCCTTTGTTCTGAGACCAGCAGGGTCGGGTCCAGGGCCAGCACGAAAAAGGTTGGGGAATTAATAGAAAAACTCATAGATAAGCACTGCGGGAGCGGGACAGGTTTTAGGGTTAAACAAAGAATTTATGATGGAGAGGAAGCCGCTGAGATTCCGTTAAGCTGAGCCTTGACCTTCGGCGGGTTCAAGTTTGTAACTTGAACCCAAATAATTCGTATGCAGCGCATACGAAATTTAGGGAGCAGGTTGCAAACCTGCTCCCGCAGTAGGATACACAGGCGCAAAGATGTCAGATAGGCATTTTAAGGAGGATTAAACCATGTCCAGAAAAACACGGGGGTTATCCGATATAAAGACCGGTCAGAGGGCAAAAACCCGCTCCATGCTCAGGCGCAAGGGCAAAGACTATCTCGGGCTTTTTGGCATGGCCATGAAAAAGACGAGGCTGGAACATGAGATGCACACCATTGATAAAAGAAAAATTAATATAGAGGCGGAGATTAAAGACCTCAAAAGAGGGATAGAAAAGATGGAACAATCTGCGCCGGCACAAGACAAACAGGCGAAGAAGAATAAATTGCGCCGGAATGCGGCGCCAAGGCCCCCTTTAAAGGCAATGGTAATGGATTATTAAAGGAGAGAAGATATGGACTGGAAATCTTATGAAGTGGGGATAGGGGTGAACAAAGGCAAAAACACAAGGCTTAATTCAGCATCTCTATGGCGTTTTGCCAGAACCCTTATGGCAAGGGAAAGGGCAATGGCCATGGGGAGGGGGAGGATAGACCCCGGAGTGTCAGCGCTGGAAAGGGAGGCAGATTTTTGGAAAAAGCGGAGAGAACAGGGGAAGGTATTTACCTTTACTGCATAATAGGGACGGGAGAGGCGAAAAACTTAGGGGATATCGGGATCGGCGGGAGAGGCGATGCGCTTACTACCGCAGGTTACGAGGACATCTCTGCTGTTATCAGTAAATCTCCTGAGACAAAATATGTCTTAAATAGAGAGAATCTGCTGGCGCACCAACGTGTCATTGAAAGGGTTATGAAGGAACATACTGTGCTTCCTGTGAGGTTTTCTACCATTGCCGATAGTATAGAAGGTATCCAGGGGGTTTTGAGAAAAAGATATGAAGAGTTTAAGAAACTATTAAGGGATATGGACAATAAGATAGAACTGGGGATTAAGGCTATGTGGAAGGATATAGATGCAGTCTTTCAGGAGATATTACAGGAAGATGAGGAGATTAAACGGTTGAGGGATAAGACAGCAGCAATGCCGCCTGGTAAGACTTATGGCGACAGGATTAATCTGGGTAAGATGGTGCAGGCAAGATTAAAGAGAAAAAAAGAGGCAGAGGCAGATAAGATGATGAATGTTTTAAGGACTATCTCTGTAGATACCCGCACCAATCAGGTCTATGGAGATAATATGGTTTTAAATGCGGCATTTTTAGTCGGTATGACACGAATAAAGGAATTTGACGAAAAGGTAGAAGGGTTTGACGCAGCCCACAACGAAAGGCTGAAGATAAAATATGTAGGTCCGGCGCCGCCGTTTAACTTTGTAGATATAGTGGTGGAGTGGAAGTGAAAAGACTGTCTGAACTATGATTTTTATGATTTATAGGATGATTATGATTAGAAAATTGTTTAATCATAAAATCAAACTAATCATATAAATCATAGTTCAGACAATGGAGGTGTGATATGCCTGAGGAAAAGAAAAAACAGGAAAAAGAGGGGGAGGAAGGGGTAATTGATTTTGGCCTTGGAAAGATCTCCCTTGGAGGGGTATTCAAAGGACTTAGTGATCTGATAGATACGGTTCAAAAGGTTGCTGAAAAGGGAGAGACTATCAGGAGAGAAGGAGGGATAAAAGGGGCCGGTCTGCCCCCGAATGCCTCTATCGGAGGCAAAGATATAAGAGGTGTTTATGGATTTTCCGTCAGGACATTGGGGGGAAAGCCGATAGTAGAGCCATTTGGAAATATCAAGGAGAGCCCGCAGGGTCCTGTAGTAGAGGAGGTGAGAGAGCCCATGGTAGATGTGTTTGATGAAAAAGATCATATACGGATTATAGCGGAGATGCCGGGTGTGGAGAAAGACGATATCCATATTGATGTAAAGGATGAGGTTGTTACACTGAAGGCAGAAAGAGGAGAAAGAAAATACAAAAAGGATGTTGCGCTTCCGTCCCCGGTAAATACATCCACGGTTACCTCTGCTTATAAAAACGGGGTAATGGAAATAAAAATGGAAAAGAGGGCATGAGATGTCGGAAAAATCAGGCATATTAAACCTACGTGTTTCAGAGGCAAGGACAAAGGATGTAGGCAGAGGCATTGCCAGAATAGACCCTTTGGATATGACAACCCTTGGTGTTGAGGTTGGAGATATTGTGCAGATTGCAGGCAAGCGCAAGACTGTTGCCAAGGTCATGCCCACATATGTTGAGGACAGGGGTAAGGGTATTATTCAGGCGGATGGTCTCATAAGACAGAATGCGCAGATAGGATTAGATGAAAAGGTTGCAATTGAGAAGATACCGTATAGACCTGCCCAGAGGATTATCTTATCTCCAATTACCTTTTTGAGAGGGGCAATCGGAGATATGAGATATTTAAGCAGCCTCTTGGATGGGCTGCCTCTTGTGGAAGGCGACAGGATAAGGGCAACCCTTTTTGGAACCAGAAGCCACGATTTTTTGGTTGGGGCTGCTGTACCAAGGGATGTGGTGGTCATCTATCCAAAGACTATTATTGAGATAAAGACAAGAAAGGAAGAGAAGAAGACCCCGGAAAGGGCGCGGATATCATATGAGGATATCGGCGGACTTAAAAAAGAGATACGTAGGATACGGGAGATGATAGAGCTGCCTTTAAGACATCCTCAGGTCTTTGAAAGGCTTGGCATAGATGCGCCAAAGGGGGTTTTTCTGCACGGGCCGCCGGGCTGCGGAAAGACCCTTATTGCCAGGGCTGTTGCAAATGAAACAGACGCCTATTTTACACATCTGAGCGGGCCGGAGATTATGCACAAGTTTTACGGCGAGAGTGAGGCGCATTTAAGAAAGATATTTGAGACAGCCTCATCTAATGCGCCTGCAATAATATTCCTTGATGAGATAGACGCCATTGCGCCAAAACGGGAAGAGATGGGCGCGGAAAAACAGGTGGAGAGAAGGGTGGTTGCCCAACTCCTCGCATTAATGGATGGGCTGGAATCCAGGGGACAGGTAATTGTTATTGGCGCTACAAACCTTCCAAATACGGTTGATCCCGCGCTTAGAAGACCAGGAAGGTTTGACAGAGAGATAGAGATAAGCATACCTGATAAAAACGGCAGGCTTGATATTCTTACAATACACACAAGGGGAATGCCGTTGGCAGAGGATGTTGACCTGCAGAGATTATCCCAGATTACACACGGGTTTGTCGGAGCTGATCTTGAGGCGCTCTGCAGGGAGGCGGCAATGGCTACCTTAAGAAAGATATTCCCGTCGATAGACTTTCATCTTGATGAGGTGCCTTATGAAACCCTGATTAAATTAGAGGTAACGATGGATGATTTTTTAGAAGCGCTGAAGGATGTTGAGCCATCAAACCTGAGGGAGGTCTTTGTAGAGGTCCCTGATATCCGGTGGTCTGATATAGGCGGTATGGATGATATAAAACAGATATTGACGGAGGCAGTTGAACTGCCGTTAAAACATCCTGAACTTTTTAAATATGCGAAGACAAGACCCCCGAAGGGTATACTTTTACACGGCACCCCCGGCACAGGAAAGACCATGATGGCAAAGGCGCTTGCTACAGAGAGCGAGGTCAATTTTATATCCATCAAGGGCCCGGAGATATTATCAAAGTGGGTCGGTGAGAGCGAGAGGGGGGTAAGGGAGGTCTTTCATAAGGCAAAACAGGCAGCGCCGTGTATTATGTTTTTTGATGAGATAGATTCGCTTGTCCCCCGCCGCGGCGGGGGCAGTGATTCCCATGTTACCGAGCGGGTAATCAGCCAGTTCCTTACAGAGATGGACGGCATAGAGGAATTAAAGGGTGTGGTGGTTCTGGCTGCCACAAACAGGATGGACATCATTGACCCCGCCCTTCTCAGGACAGGCAGATTTGATGTGATATGTGAACTCCCCATGCCCGATGAAAAGGCAAGGCTTGCGATATTCAAGATACATACAAAGGGAAAACCCCTTGCTGAAGATGTGGATATCAATGCCCTGACCATGTTGACCAATGGCATAGCCGGTTCTGACATAGAGGCTATATGCAGGGAGGCAACACTTCTGGCAATAAGGAAGTTCCTGAGCATTAAAGGCAGAGACGTGGAGGAATTAACCATCTCTATGGCAAACTTAGAGAGGGCAGTGGAGTCTATAAAAGGGAGACTGCATGGCTAAACACATTTATTGTATTGCAAATACCCCCGATAGAGGCATTCGGGGGCAGGCCAACGGGAAGGCAGTTTCAAAATCGACCGGCGCTAATGATGCCTATTCCATCCCTTATCAGGATATTTCTGCGGTGGTAAAGGAGGTCCCTTTTGCGGCATACAGCGCTACATCTGACAGAGAAATACTTATCCGTTATTTGACCGAGCATCAATCGGTTATTGAGGGTTTCATGAAAACCTCTACAGTCATTCCTGTAAAATTTGGAACCATTGCGAGGGATGAGGAAGAGATTATGGAAATATTAGATATAGGTTATCCCAGATTCAAGAATGCCATTGAGGCAATAGATGGAAAGATACAGGTTGAGGTTCTTGCGCTATGGAATAATCTGGATGAGGTAATAAAGGAGATTGGAGAGAAGAAGGATATAAGGATGTTTAAGGAGGAGGCAGCATTAAAACCATCAAAGGAATGTGCCATAGAACTTGGCAGGATGGTCAAAAGGGCGCTGGATGAAGAAACGGGCAGGATACGAGATGAGATATTAGACGATTTAAAAGGATATGCCCCTGGCATCCGGACGCATGACCTCATGGACGACAGGATGATAATGAATATGGCATTTCTGGTAGAAGGGAACAATATACATAAACTATATGAAGAGATTGACGGCATGAATGAGAGATATGGTGGAGATGTAAATTTCAGGATTATAGGTCCGCTTCCACCTTATAGTTTTTCCCAAATAGAGATAAAGAGGATAGATATTCATGAGATAGACAAGGCAATTGGTATTATGAGGATAAGCAGAGGGTCGATACTGCCTGCAGAAAATGAGATAAGGGCTGCCTACCGGATGATGCTTATGAAATTTCACCCTGATAAAAATACGGAAGACCATGAGGCGCAAAAAAGGTTTGAAGGGATAAAACAGGCATACGAAACCCTGATGGACTGTATTCATGGCAGCGCCAGGCCATCTATGCGCGGAGATGTTATTGTGATTAAAAAGGTGGTGTGATGGCATTTCTATTAGACGACATACTTTTTGCCCCTGTCCACGGTGTGGTATGGCTGGCGGAACAGATTAAGCAAACAGCAGAGGCAGATATGTTTGATGGGTCAAAGATTCAGGAGTCGCTGCTTGCCTTGCAAATGAAATTGGAACTGGAAGAGATAACAGAGGAAGAATATCAGGAGAGGGAGACAGAACTTATGGAGAGGATGGATGAGATAGCAAGGAGAAAATCAGAACTATGATTTTTATGATTTATATGATGACTATGATTGGGAAAAATATTCAATCATAAAATCAAACGAATCAAATAAATCATAGTTCAGACTACAGCGGGTTCAGGTTTGCAACCTGAACCCATGAATTCGTAACCGCCAAATTCTTTGCAAGAAATAAATATTCGGGAGCAGGTTACAAACCTGCTCCCGCAAAAAGGAGGTGAGACCACAATGACAATGAACATAACAGATGTGATTCTAAAGGCGAGGAATGAACTTCATAAAGTTACAGGCCTGGACCTCGTTACTACACTAAAGACAGTTAAGGATGAAAAGGGATGGCACGTATTCGTTGAGATGATAGAAAAACATTCCATCCCCGACGGTATGGATATTCTGGCAACATACGAGGCAACTCTGGATGACAGCGGTAATTTGCTGGAATTTAACCGTCAGCGCATGCGTAAACGGATGGAGACTGTGGAACCGTAAATAGCGTATATGAAGATACCATTCACCACTTTAAGCATAAGGATGCCGGCTGTAAGCCATTTCCCCTTCATTATTGCGTGCAGGTTTTTGGGGCTTATACCTGGTCGGAGAATGGAAGGATTAATAAGCAGGAAAAGGGATATTGCCCCTTTTGAGGTTGGTGTAGCAAGGGCTGCAGCAGAGACAATGATAATTCCTATAAGACTCATTGACATTGTCAGCCGGCAGGTCAAAGAAGAGGCAGAAGAGGAAAAGCAGAAAGCAGAAAAGTAGGGTGGGCATTGCCCACCAAAAGCAGTAAGAGGTGAATAAAATGGCTCTAAATGCAGAAATTAAAACAATGAATGACAGCGCTACCCTGGCGGATGTGATAGACAGGGTTCTGGATAAAGGGATTGTCATCAATGCGGACATTGCCATATCCATTGCAGGCACTGAACTCCTTAACATAAGGATACGGGCGGCCATTGCCTCATTTGAGACTGCCGCAAAATACGGCATGGCATTTCCATTAGGCACAAATCTTGAAACCGCAGCATGGAGTGAGGCAATGGTATCAAAAGAAAACTGCCCCGGCTGCAAAAAGAGACAACCTGTGGAAGAACTTTTGAATAGCGGCTGTCCATGGTGCGGATGGGTGAGCGCCAAGGCAAGTGGATTAACACAGGGTCCCGATAGAAGCATTCGAGGGCAGGCTTAAAGACATGAATATAGACATAGATAAAGGTAATTTAAAACAAGGGGTGCTGGGTCTGGTCATTGCAGTGGTAGAGATTGTACGGGATATCCTTAAGACGCAGGCGGTTAGACGAATGGATGGAGAGGGATTAACCAACGAAGAGATAGAAAGGCTGGGCAGGACACTAATGGAACTTGACATGGTTATTGAAGAGATAAAAGAGGACTATGGGGTTTCTGAGTCTGTGAAGTCAGTGAGGGATAGTCTGGATAATCTTGCGAATGGGATGATTAACGGACAGGGTTGCTCATTGTAAATTGCAAAACTATAACTCAAAACTCAAAAGTCAAATGTCAAAACTATAACTCAAAAGTCAAAACTTTAGAGATTTTTAGTTTTAAGGTTTTAAGTTTAGGTTTTGAGTTTTGAGTTTATTTTCATCGGAGGTTCACTATGGATGGCAGATACATCTATTGCATAACCGATGGCGGGAAAAATATATCACCGGGGAAGATCGGCATAGAAAAGGCAGAGGTATACACCATTTCCTTTTGCAATCTTTTAGCAGTTGTCCATAACTGTGAAGCCAAGGCATATTACTCAGAGGATGAAGATGCCGTGATAAACTGGATAATCACACATCAGCAGGTGGTTGATGAGGCATGGAAGAGGTTTGGAACAGTGCTTCCCATAACCTTCAATACCATTATTAAGGGTAACACAGAGGATGTCCGGGCATGGCTTAAACAGGAATATGAATCCCTGTGTAAAAAGATTCGCCGGTTCAGGGGCAAGGCAGAATATGGAATTCAGGTATTCTGGGATATAAACATGATTGAGGGAATACTTGTGGATAGAGATACAGGACTTAAGGGACTACAGAGGGAAATGACATCTAAGACAGATGGCATCGCATATATGTATAAGCAGAAATTTGAAAAAAGATTGAAAGCGGAGATAGAGGCAGAGGCAGAGCTCTGTTTTAAGAAATTATATAATCAAATAAAGGCGCATGTTGAGGACATCTTTGTGGAAAAGATAAAAAGAAAAGAAGGGAACACGCAGATGCTTATGAACCTGTCATGCCTTGTCCCAAAAGATAGACGCAGTTATGTAGGTGAAGAGATAGAGAAGATTAACAGTACCAATGGGTTGTCTGTACGTTTTACAGGGCCCTGGCCGCCTTACAGTTTTGTTGAATTGGACAGGATATGAAACCTATAAGGGAAAGAGATGTAACGTTCATAGACCTTGTAGACAGGGTTTTAGACAAAGGGCTGGTCATCCGCGCAGACATTATTATTTCCCTTGCAGGTATTCCACTGGTCGGGATCAATCTGGGCGCTGCCATAGCCGGAATGGAGACAATGCTCAGGTATGGGATTATGGAAGAGTGGGATAAGGAGATCAGGGGCGAGGCGATATGTCAAAAATAATAGGTATAGACCTTGGAACAACCAATACAGTTGCGGCATTTATGGATGGAGGCCAGCCTGTCATTATACCCAATGCCGAAGGGGAAAATCTGACCCCATCGGTCGTGGCATCTGTTAATGGCGCGATATTAGTTGGCAGGGAGGCAATCTCAATCCATTCCGCAGCAGAAACAACCATCGCCTCTGTCAAAAGGCATATGGGCACCGGCCGCAGATTTAATCTGAATGGCAGAGATTATGCGCCGCAGGAGATTTCAGCCATGATACTTCAAAAGATAAAGGCCAATGCCGGCGCATACCTTGGTGAACATATAGACAAGGCTGTAATAACTGTCCCTGCCTATTTTAATAATGAACAGCGTCAGGCAACAAGGGATGCCGGTATCATCGCAGGGCTGGAGGTAAAGAGGATAATCAATGAGCCGACTGCGGCAGCATTAGCCTATGGATTGGGTAAGGAAGATACGCATACGGTTATGGTCTGGGATTTAGGCGGAGGCACCTTTGATGTGTCTATACTTGAGCTGGGTCAGGGTATATTTGAGGTCAGGGCTGTGAATGGGGATACACACCTCGGCGGTGATGACTGGGACCAGCGGATTGTAGAACGTCTGTCCAATGGATTGCTTACTCAGAAGACAGAATTCAGAAGATTTAGAGAGGCAGTAGAAGAAGCAAAGATTGCCCTGTCTTGTGCCTTATCCACCACTATCAATATTCCCGGCATTATGGGAAATAATGGTCTTTTTGAAATTATATTAACAAGAAAAGGATTTGAGGAAATGACCTCAGACCTTCTTAAGAGATTGGCTGAACCAACTATGCAAGCCCTGTCTGATGCAGCTCTTTGCTATGAGGATATAGACAGGGTTATCCTTGTGGGCGGCGCTACCAGAATGCCTGCAGTGCAGGAATTGGCAAGGAAACTGACAGGTAAGGAACCACATAAGGATATTAATCCGGACGAGGCAGTTGCCCTTGGCGCAGCAATACAGGCAGGGATACTATCAGGCGAGATGAGGGATGTTGTGCTGGTGGATGTTACCCCGCTGTCATTGGGTATTGAGTCGCAGGGTGGGGTATTTGCGAAGCTCATTGACAGGAATACTCAAATCCCGGTATCCAGGAACAGGATATTTACAACAGCAGAAGATGACCAGACCTCTGTTGATATCCATATCCTGCAAGGGGAAAAAGGCATGGCAAGATACAACATGAGTTTGGGAAATTTCAGGCTGACTGATATCACGTCTATGCCGGCAGGGACGCCCAGATTAGAGGTGCAATTTACCATTGACAGCGATGGCATCCTTCAGGTTTCGGCAAAAGACCTCCATACAGATAATGAGCGGATGGTAGAGATTACATCCGTGTCCAGACCTTTGCCCGTCCCCGAAGTTCCTATCGGGGATAGAGGCATTCGGGGGCAGGCGGACAATGAAATAGAGGAGATACCGGCGGAGATGATATGAGACCGATACTTTCTTTGCGAGTTCAGGTTGCAAACCTGAACCCGCAAAGGGTTTTCTTCTAACAGGAGACATTATGAGACCAATACTCTCTATCACTTTTTTTCTCTTAATAATGGCGGCCGCAACTGATAAATTGGCAGAGACAAAAATGCCCCTGATAGAGACATTCAGGGGCAGGCCCCTGCCCGACAGGTCTGCAATATCGGATATTGAATTTAGAATCAAAGACCTGCAATCTGAAATCCAAATGCGTTTTACCAAGGATGAGAAGATACTTGCTATGAGTGAGAGGCTATTAAAGGTCAATCCCAAACTTGGTATTTCAGAGATTTATACTATATGCAGCCTGGTAGAAAAGTATTCAGGCCTTCAGGGAATAGACCCCTATCTGGTAATGGCAATTATTATTGTGGAGAGCAGCGGCAGGTCTTTTGCAGTGAGCCCAAAAGGCGCAATCGGCCTGATGCAGGTCATGCCGCATATGGCAGAGGAACTCGGACTTGATGCTGACCTCTTTGCCATTGACACTAATATCAGATTAGGCACATTTATCCTTGCTGACAATATCAGTAGATGGGGATACCGTAAGGGCATAGAGCGATATTTCTGGGGGACAGGCGCGGCAGACGATAGGTACATCAGCAAGGTCTTAAAGGTGATGGAGGGATTTAGGTATCCAAACAGAGTCTTGATTCAGAAAGGAGGTATAACGTGATGAAGGCGCTCAGGGACTGGATACATAAAGAAAAACCGCTTGATAAATATGATAGGGAAAGATGGCTGCAATATCTCTCTATCACAAAAGAGGACAGGAAAACCATTGTGGCAATGAAGGATGATTTTGCCTCGCATATAGACGAATTTATTGCAGGTTTTTGCGAGCATATATTAAAGCAAAAGGATACATCGGTATTTATAATGGATACGGATGTCATAAAGAGATTGAAGCCGTCTGTGAAGAAATACTTTACGCAACTGTTAAAAGGGAATTATGGCAGCGGCTACTTTAATGACCGCTTAAAGATAGCCAATACCCATGAAAGTATTGGGGTCGGACCAGGGTGGTATATAGGGGCATACACCCGTTGTTTTCAGTTTGCAACAGACCGCATCTTTGAGAAGTATCCTAATAAACCGGAAAAGGCGCAGCAGGCTATTAACGCATTCACAAAGGTCTTTTTCCTGGATATGAGCATTGCTATGGAGGCGTATGCGTATAAGACCCATGACAGATTAAAAACCGCTGAACTTGAGACAATATACAGGCTTTCCAGGGCAGCGGAATACCGGGACGATCAAACAGGCAATCACATAATGAGACTCGGTCATTATTCAGCAGTTGTCGCAAGGAATATGGGTATGAAAGGTGATGAGGTGGAAGATATATTTGCGGCAGCGCCAATGCATGATATAGGAAAGATAGGTGTGCCTGACTCCATCCTCCTTAAGCCTGATAAACTTACACCCGAGGAGTTTGTAAAGATTAAGACACATTCCATCGTTGGCGGCTTAATACTTGCCACTTCAGAATCAAGGCTTCTCCAGAAGGCCCAGGAGATAGCCCTCACACACCACGAAAGGTATGACGGCACCGGTTATCCGCACGGGCTTCACAGCGATGAGATACCTTTGTCCGGAAAGATTATTGGTATATGCGATGTGTTTGATGCCCTGACCACAAAAAGACCCTATAAACCCGCCTTTTCAAATGAGGAGGCTTTGAATGAGATTAAAAAAGGCGAGGGGAGTCATTTTGATCCTGAGGTATCAGTCGCCTTTTTTAAATGCCTGAATGAGATTCTGGCAATTCAAAAGAGATTTCAGGAAGAAACAGCTAATCAGATCATCAGATAGATTTAATCCCTTCCTTTCGGAAAAGTTCATTAAATAATACCCTCTTGAAATTTTGCTATCTGTCTTTTTGGGCAGGTAACAAACATGTTACATGCCTTGACATGCCTAATTTGAAATTATAGAATGCGGATACTGTAATTAACCAAATTACACCGCGAGATAGTCATGTTAGGTGATATAAACAAAGAAAGGCAGCGAAATCTTCTTTTGCCTGCCTTTCTTTATGTGAAGTAGGGGATTACGACAGGGCCATCCTTAAGGAGATAGTAAAGAGGATTGGTTGAATAAACCTTTGGAAATCGGCAGACTCTATCTTTCATATCCTGAGGGACAGAGCCTGCCGCACGGAGAACTCCTCTTACAATAGCGGCCTTATGTCCCCATCTCCCACGAGGCAAGATATTTTTTCTGCTCGCTTGTGAGGGTGTCTATCTTGACGCCCATGGATATAAGTTTTAATCTGGCTATTTCTTTATCAATATCCGCCGGAACCGTGTAAACCTTCTTTCCCAGTTTCTTAAAGTTCTTAACCACATATTCCGCTGACAGCGCCTGGTTTGCAAAGCTCATGTCCATAACGCTTGCAGGATGTCCTTCTGCTGATGCAAGATTTACAAGCCTGCCGTCCGCCAAAAGGCATATCCTTCTGCCGTCCTTCATAAGATATTCTTCAACAAAGTCTCTGACAGTCCTTACACCTGTGCTCAGGGATTTAAGCCCTTCTATATCAAGCTCAACATTGAAATGGCCCGAATTGCATACTATGGCGCCGTCCTTCATCGCCTTGAAATGTTCTTTTCGGATGACATTGATATTGCCGGTTACGGTGCAGAATACATCGCCTATCTTTGCCGCCTCTGCAATGGGCATAACCCTTAAGCCGTCCATGACAGCCTCTATTCCCTTTAACGGGTCAATCTCGGTTACAATAACATCTGCGCCCATGCCTTTAGCCCTCATGGCAAGGCCTTTGCCGCACCATCCGTAACCGCACACAACAAACTTTGCGCCTGCAAGTAGTTTGTTCGTTGCCCGGACAATGCCGTCAATGGTTGACTGTCCTGTGCCGTATCTGTTGTCAAAAAAGTGCTTTGTGTCAGCGTCATTAACAGCGATGACAGGAAACATGAGCACATTTTTAGCTGCCATGCTTTTTAGTCTTATTACCCCTGTTGTGGTCTCTTCTGTTGAACCGATTATATTTTTAATCAGGTCTTTTCTTTCGCCGTGGATTGCAGCCACAAGGTCTGCGCCGTCATCCATTGTAATATTCGGTTTTGTATCCAATACGGCGTTTATGTGCTGATAGTATGTCTTATTGTCTTCGCCTTTTATTGCAAATACAGGTATTCCGAAATCCTTTACAAGGGATGCTGCCGTATCATCCTGTGTGCTTAACGGATTTGAGGCGCAAAGATAAGTATCAGCTCCGCCCTCTTTCAGGGTCCTCATCAGATTTGCCGTCTCGGTTGTAACATGAAGACATGCAGCGAGTTTATAACCCTTGAGCGGTTTTTCCTTGGCAAACCTGTCACGGATGAGTCTGAGAACAGGCATGTCCTTTTCAGCCCACTCAATCTTTAGCTTCCCCTTTTTAGCCAAACTAATGTCTTTTACATGATATTTCATTTAACCTCCATTAATATAGTGTCAAAGTGTCAAAGAGTCATAGAGTCAGAGTTTTTACTTTGACACTCTGATACTTTGACTCTTGCTTTTATAACTTTGCCGCTTTCTTCAATGCCTCTGCCTTATCTGTTTTCTCCCATGTAAACTCCGGTTCATTTCTTCCGAAGTGGCCGTTGGCCGCTGTTTTTCTGTAGATAGGCCTTAAAAGATTAAGCGTCTTGATTATATCCGCAGGTTTCATTTTGAAGTTTTCTCTTATAAGCTCAACGATCTTTTCCGGCGAAATCTTCTCTGTGCCGAATGTGTCAACCATGACCGATACAGGCTCTGCAACGCCTATAGCATAAGCAATCTGTATCTCGCACTCATCTGCCAGACCTGCTGCAACAACATTCTTTGCCACATATCTCGCCATGTATGAGGCAGACCTGTCAACCT
>Ga0209726_10001178_pt1 | contig 43408 bp, 24 predicted proteins | sample Subgrocontami54m_FD_187453 | JGI IMG/M metagenome (GOLD analysis project Ga0209726, IMG submission 187453) | Subsurface groundwater microbial communities from S. Glens Falls, New York, USA - GMW46 contaminated, 5.4 m (SPAdes) (version 3) | ecosystem: Environmental > Aquatic > Deep subsurface >...
GCAGTGGAACGGCGGCCTGGAATTCCACCCGGTGGACAACGACCGGCTGCTTTGCTACAGCAAAAGCAGCCCTGACGGCGCCAACCGCCTGCTGGTGGTGGTCAACCTGGACCCCAAGCACGCCCAAGCCGGCACCGTGGATCTCCCGCCGGAGCGCCTGGGATTCACCTCCCCCTCTTTCGCCGTTGAAGACCTGCTCAGCGGCTCTTCCTACAGCTGGCACGGCTCCCGCCACTACATCGAACTCAACCCCGCCCAAGCGCCCGCCCACCTCTTCCGGGTACGCGCATGATGTCGCCTCATGGGTTTTCCGCCTCGCCCCGATCCGGGCCGGGGTTCACTCGCACTCCCTCCTCGCCTCACTTAGAGGTCCCCGGCTCGTCGGTCAACGCTCGTTCACCCCGTCCCGGATCGGGGCTAAGGGCGCTATTACACGCGATCGTAAGTTCGCCAATGGTTTGCTTGCTCCCTCACCCTCCCCCTCTCCCTCGAAGGGAGAGGGCAGGGGTGAGGGTGAAACCTGTGGCGAATTTATCGCCGCGTGTACTATGGCCGTCGGAGAGGGGTACGTGTCTTAGCCCTGTCCGGGAGCGGGTGAGCGACTTTGAGGGCCGAGCTGGGACCTTCCGGGTGCTGCGCTTTAGTGCTCGGCCCGAGCGGAGCGAACCCGCTCCCGGACAGGGCGGAGAGGCGCGAGTGAACCCCGGCCCCGAGCGGGGCGAAGAGGTGATCAGGTAAAATGAGCGATTCGCTGTGGTACAAGAACGCGGTCATCTACCAGCTCCACGTCCGCACCTTCTGCGACTCCAACGGAGACGGCATCGGGGATTTCCGCGGCCTCACCTCCCGGCTCGGCTACCTGCAGGACCTCGGCATCACCGCCCTCTGGTTGCTGCCGTTCTACCCCTCGCCGCTCAAGGACGACGGCTACGACACCAGCGACTACACCGGCATCCATCCGCGCTACGGCACCTTGAGCGATTTCAAGCGGTTCCTGAGCGAAGCCCACCGCCGCGGCATCCGCGTGATCACCGAGCTGGTGCTCAACCACACCTCCGACCGCCATCCCTGGTTCCAGCGGGCGCGGCGGGCCCCCCTTGGGAGCCCGGAGCGGGACTTTTACGTCTGGAGCCCCACGAAGGACCGCTACAAAGAGGCGAGGATCATCTTCAAGGATTTCGAGAAATCCAACTGGACGTGGGACCCCGTGGCCAAATCCCACTACTGGCACCGGTTCTACTCCCATCAGCCGGACCTGAACTACGACAACCCCCGCGTGCGCCGGGAAGCCCTCCGCGTGGCCGATTTCTGGTTCGGTCTCGGCGTGGACGGCATGCGCTTGGACGCGGTGCCCTACCTGTTCGAAAGGGAAGGGACGAACTGCGAAAACCTTCCGCAGAGCCACGCCTTCCTCAAAGAGCTGCGCCGTCACCTGGACGCCAAGTTCAAAGACCGGATGCTGCTGGCCGAGGCCAACCAATGGCCGGAGGAGGCCAGCGCCTACTTCGGCCGCGGCGACGAATGCCACATGGCCTTTCATTTTCCGGTGATGCCGCGGCTCTTCATGGCGATCCGGCAGGAGGACCGCTTCCCGGTCGTGGACATCCTGGAGCAGACGCCCGAGATCCCGCCGGGCTGCCAGTGGGGCCTGTTCCTGCGCAACCACGACGAGCTGACGCTCGAGATGGTGACCGATGAGGACCGGGACTACATGGTGCGCATCTACGCGCGGGCGCCGGCCGCCCGGATCAACCTGGGGATCCGCCGCCGGTTGGCGCCCCTCTTGGCCAACCACCGCCGCAAGATCGAGCTGATGAAGGGGCTGCTCTTCTCGCTGCCCGGGTCGCCGATCCTCTACTACGGCGATGAGATCGGCATGGGGGACAACGTCCGCCTGCCGGACCGGGACGGGGTCCGGACGCCGATGCAGTGGAGCCGGGACAAGAACGCCGGTTTCTCGAAAGCGCCGCGGGCGAAACTCGTGCTGCCGCTGATCACCGATCCGGAGTACCACTATGAGGTGGTCAACGTCCAAGCGCAGGAGCAGAACCCCCATTCGCTGCTCTGGCAGACGCGGCGCCTCATCGCGCTGCGTAAACAGTACCGGTCGTTCGGCCAGGGGAGCATGCGGTTCCTGAATCCTGAGAACGCCAAGATCCTGGCCTTCGTCCGGGAGCTTGGAGAGGAGAAGGTGCTCGTGGTGGCGAACCTCTCCCGGTTCGTCCAGCCGGCGCAGCTGGACCTCTCCGAATGGAAAGGCCGCGCGCCGGTGGAGCTCTTCGGCGCGACCCGTTTCCCCGAGATCGGGGAATCCCCCTATTTCCTGACGATGGGCCCCCACAGCTTCTACTGGTTCGCGCTGGAGCCGGCGCGGCCGGCCGCCCCCTCCGAGCCGGCCGAAGAGCCGCTCCCGGTCCTCGAGGCGCGCGGCCATTGGGATGATTTGGTCCTGCCCGGAGGGCGCCGCGCGCTGGAGGGGATCCTCCCGTCCCACCTCCGCCGGCAGCGCTGGTTCGGCGGCAAAGGCCGGGTCATCCGCCGGGTCCAGGTGGAGGAGGCGGTCCCCGCCCGGGCCGGGGAGAGCAAGGCCTATTGGCTGCTGCTGAGGGTCCATTACCTGGAAGGGGAGCCGGAGCGGTACCTGCTGCCCCTCTCCTATCTGCCCCCCGGCGCCAGGGACTGTCCCCGAAGGGGACAGTCCCCGCCAAGCGGCATCGTGGCCCGCGTGAAACTGCGCGGCCGGCAGGAGGGCTACCTGCGCGACGCCTTGGGCGACAAAGGGTTCTGCCGTTCCGTATTGGCGATGATGGTCCGTCCCCATCCGCTCAAGGGAGAGCGGGGAGAGCTGATCGCGGAAACGGAAGCGCCGTTCCGGAAACTGCGCGACCCGAAGGAATCGCTCGAGCCCTCCCTGCTCAAGTCGGAGCAGAGCAACAGCGCGGTGGCGTTCGGCAACCGCTGGTTTCTCAAAGTTTTCCGCGGCATCGGCGAGGGAACCAACCCGGAGCTGGAGCTCCTGCGCTTCCTGACGGAGAAGACGTCGTTCGCTGCTTTCCCGGCGCTCGGGGGCGCCCTCGAGTACCGCTCGCCCGGGGCTGAGCCCGGCACCGTGGCGATCCTCCAGCGGTTCGTCCCGAACGAAGGGGACGCTTGGGGTTACACGCTCGACGCCCTCGGCCGCTATTTCGAGGAGGCCCTGTCCGCCGGCCAGGGACTGCCTCCCGCCCAGGAGATGATCGGCGAGTACCTGGAATCGGCGAAGCAAATCGGGCGCAGGACGGCCGAGCTCCACCGGGCCTTGAGCAGCGTCCCGGACGACCCGCAATTCGCGCCGGAACCCTTCGGCGAGCTCTACCAGCGCTCCGTTTACCAGTCGCTTCGCGGCACGGCGATCCGGGCTCTTCGCCTTCTGAAACTCAGGGAAGGGACATTGCCGGAAGACCAGCGGGCTCAGGCCCGCCAAGTGCTGGATCGGGAGCCGGAGATCCTCAAGGAGTTCGGGCAGCTGCTCAAGCGCCGGGTCCAAGCCCAGCGGATCCGCTGCCACGGCGATTTCCACCTGGGGCAGGTCCTCTACACCGGAAAGGATTTCGTGATCATAGACTTCGAGGGGGAGCCGGCCCGCCCCTTAAGCGAACGCCGAATCAAACGCTGCCCCCTGCGGGACGTGGCCGGCATGCTGCGCTCCTTCCAGTACGCCGCCGACGCGGCGCTCCTGGCCCGCGACGCCGGCTCACCGGTCCGCCCGGAGGACTTGCCTAAGCTGGAGGCCTGGTCCCTCTCCTGGCAGTCCTGGGTCTCGGCCGTCTTCCTCAAGTCCTACTTAGAGGAAGCCTCGAAAGGGAACTTCCTCCCTAAGAAAAAGGAAGACCTCGACCTCCTGCTCCGCCTCTTCCTTCTGGAAAAGGGGCTGTACGAGCTCCACTACGAGCTGAACCACCGCCCCGAATGGGTCCGCATCCCCCTCCGCGGCCTCCTCCGCCTCCTAAACGAAAAGAGCTAATACCCCACATCGGTACCGGGTACCTAGGGGACACTTACCCGCGCCTTTCCGTTCGTGCTGAGCCTGTCGAAGCACATTTTCTTTCGCGCCGATATTTGATTTATATGCATAAATAGTGTTAAGAGGTATCTTTCCCGGCGCGCAAGGCGCGGCGCAGGAGTTTGGCGCTCAAGCCGGTCCTCTGAGCCAGCTCCCGCTGGGTCAACTCAGTAAGACGTTTCCCCTCTCGTTGCTGCAGGGCAAGATCGAACAGCTTTAAGTAGGTCACGGCGGCCGCCGTTTTGGCGAGCGAAACCGGTTCAAACAGGTCCGACGGGACCGTCACGGCAGGCCCCTCCGGCAACATGAATTTCACCCAGGCGTCTTTGCCGTGGGTGAAGTGAATGCCCACCCCCGCGGCGGGATCCTCTCGGAGTCTCCTCAGCACTTTGATCATCTGCCGGCGGGCGGCGGTGTCATCCCAGCTCTCCGGCAACCCGGCGTCGAGCCCCAGCTCCTCCAGGTTGACGAAGAATTCCGGCCCGCCCTGCGCGGCCGCTTCCAGCCGGAGAAGAAGCAGCGTGTCGAAGGCCCGCTCATCGTTGGAAGAAACCATCCGGAGGAGAATCCCTCCCCGATGGAGCCAGGCGGCGGGGATCTCCAGAGTTTTCGGCGGGGGAGGGCTCTCCCGAACGGCGGGTGTTTCCTCTTTCGGGCCGGCGGTCATTTGCCGCACCCGGTGGAGCTTCTGTTTCGCCAGGGGCGGGGAATCCATCAGGGTGTTGGACTCCCAGTTTGTTTTTAAGGCCTCAACGCTCCAGTTGGCGGAGCCCTCCAGGACCCATCGCTCATCCACGATCAGGAGCTTATCGTGCAGCCGCCGGTTCGCCGGAAGCCCGGTCACCTGCGCCCCCGCCTCCTTCAGGCGTTTCAAGGCGGGTGTTTCAAGGATCTTTTCGGGACCGCCTCCCTTGAACCGGGTGTTGAGGTAGAGCTCTACCCGGACCCCTCGCTGCGCGGCCTCCAGCAAGTCCTTGAGCAGGCGGTTCACCGGATGTCGGTCATCCTCGCTTTCCCTCACGAGATAGATGCTCAGCGCCACCGATTGTTTTGCCTGGTCAATCAGCCCGATGGCCGTCGGCTCGTAGGCCCGGTCGGAGGCGTCGGCCACCCGCGCCTCGACGAAAATGGGGGATTCAAGCCGGTTCTCCCCTTCGCACCAACCGGGTGAATGTGCGGCAAGAAGGAGGGAACAGAGCAGCAAAAAGAAGGTTTTTGTTTTCACGCGCCCTATTGTACTAGGATGGAAGAATGAAGACGCGGGAAGGATTAAATCTCCTGGCGAAATCCCACGGGGTCCAAACCTCCTACGTGGACATGACCGGCCGGACGCGGCACGCCTCGCTGGAAGCGCTGATGGCAGTCCTGCGGGCGCTCGGCGCCCCGGTCTCTTCTCTCCGGAAAGACGGTAGTAGGTCATTTCGACGAGCGAAGCGAGGAGAAATCTCGGGTTTAAAACGGGATTTCTCGGCTTCGCCTCGAAATGACGGCAAATGGAGCCACTACCGGAAAGACGACTCGGTTCCAGCGATCCGGACTCCCCGAACCTGCTTCGGCGCGGGGGACCGGAAGCGGAGCTGGGGTCTCTTCCTTCCTCTATATGCGCTCTGGTCCGAACGCAACCCGGGCGCCGGGGATCTCACAGACCTTAAGAACTTCGCCCGCTGGGCCGGCGGTTTGGGCGCCGCTTGGGTGGGCACCCTCCCTCTGTTAAGCCAATTTCTCGATAAGCCGTTTGATCCCAGCCCCTACTCTCCCGCGAGCCGCCTCTTCTGGAGCGAATTCTGGCTGGATCTTGGAGAGATCAAGGGTTTGCCCCGGGGTCGCCAAGTGGATTACCGGCGGCAGATGCGCCTGAAGCGGGAAATCCTTGAAAAGCGGGCCGCCCGCTGGCTCCCGCCCGCCGCCTGGCTGCGCGAGCATCCCGAAACGCTGGAGTATGCCCGCTTCCGGGCCGCCGCCGAGCAGCGGGGAGCTTGGCGGCGGTGGCCGGACCGGATGCGCCGCGGCGATCTGCGCGCGGGGGAGATCTCCGAGCGGATCGCCCGCGTCCATCTCTACGGGCAGTGGCTGGCCGGCCGGCAGATGGGGGATCTGCGCCGCGCGGCGGCCGCGGCCGGGACGGGTCTCTACTTCGACCTGCCCCTCGGGGTCCATCCGGACGGCTACGACGCCTGGAAGGAGCAGGACCTTTTTGTGGAGGGGGCGACGGTCGGCGCTCCGCCGGATCCCTTTTTCAGCGGGGGGCAAAACTGGGGATTCCACCCCATCCATCCGGAGCGGATCCGGCAGCAGGGGTACGGTTACTGGCGCCGCTGCCTCGCCCATTCGATGCGGTTCGCCTCGATGCTGCGGTTGGACCATGTGATGGGCCTGCACCGCCTTTTTTGGATTCCCAAAGGGTTCCCCGCCTCCGAAGGGGTGTACGTCCGCTACCATTCGGAAGAATGGTACGCGGTCCTGGCCCAAGAGTCCCGGCGGAACCGCTGCGCCGTCGTCGGGGAGGACTTAGGGATCGTCCCGCCGGAGGTCTGCCGGGCGATGCGCCGTCACCGGCTCTCCGGGATGTTTGTGGTACAGTATGAATGGCGCCCGGATTCTCGACGGCCGTTTCGCGCGCCGCCCCGCCGGAGCGTTGCCTGTTTGAACACGCACGATATGCCTCCCTTCGCCGCGTTTTGGCGGAAGCGGAAAAGGGCGGGCGGCGCGGGCGCCGTCGAGACGGCACGGGCGCTTTTGCGCCGCCTGGCCGCCGGCCCGGTCCGGGATCTGCAGGTGAACCCGGAGGATCTCTGGGGCGAGACCCGGCCGCACAACCGGCCGGGCACCGTGGGGAAGGCCAACTGGCGCCGGAAGGCGTTGGTTTCATTGGAGCAGATGCGCTCTATGAAGGAGATGACGCGATTCTTCAAAGAGATCAAACAATTGCGCGCCCGCTCCTGACGGAGCAGGACTTCTACCTCTTCAACGAAGGGACCCACTGCCGGCTCTACGACAAGATGGGGGCCCACCCGCGGGAGGGCGGCACCTCCTTCGCCGTCTGGGCTCCCGACGCCGAGAAGGTCTCCGTGGCCGGGGATTTCAACGGGTGGGACCGGAGCAAGCACCCTCTCTCGCAGCGGGGCGTCTCCGGCATCTGGGAAGGGTTCGTCCCGGGTGTGGGCAAGGGCCAGATCTACAAGTACCACATCGTTTCCCGCCACAACGGCTACCGGGTGGATAAGGCGGACCCGTATGCCTTCCACTGCGAAACTCCACCCAAGACTGCTTCCGTTATTTGGGATCTCCAATACTCCTGGCAAGACGCGGAATGGATGCGGACCCGCCGCGAGCGCAACGCCCTCGGGGCCTCGATCTCCATCTACGAGGTGCACCTGGGTTCCTGGATGAGGAGCCCGGACCACCCGGACCGCCCCCTCACTTACCGGGAGCTGGCCGTCCCGCTGGCCGAGCACGCCCGCCGCGTCGGCTTCACGCACGTGGAACTCATGCCGGTGATGGAGCACCCTTTCTACGGCTCCTGGGGCTATCAGGTCACCGGCTACTTCGCGCCGACCAGCCGCTACGGGACGCCGCAGGATTTCATGTTCCTCGTGGACACGCTGCACCAAGCTGGCATCGGCGTGATCCTGGACTGGGTGCCTTCCCATTTCGCCACCGACGAGCACGGCCTGGGCCTGTTCGACGGCACCCACCTCTACGAGCACGCCGACGGCAAGCAGGGGATCCACCCGGACTGGAACAGCTACGTCTTCAACTACGGCCGCAACGAGGTGCGCAGCTTTCTGCTCAGCAGCGGCCTCTTCTGGCTGGACAAGTACCACGCCGACGGGCTGCGGCTGGACGCGGTCGCCTCCATGCTCTACCTCGATTACTCCCGCAAGCCCGGCGAGTGGATCCCAAACCCGCACGGCGGGCGGGAGAACCTCGGGGCGATCCATCTCCTGCGCCGCCTCAACGAGGAGGTCTACCGGAGCTACCCGGACGTCCAGACCTTCGCCGAGGAGTCCACCGCCTGGGGGGCGGTCTCGCGGCCCACCTCGTTCGGGGGCTTGGGCTTCGGCATGAAATGGGACATGGGCTGGATGCACGACACGCTGGACTACATCCGCCGGGAGCCGGTCCACCGGAAGTTCCACCACAACACGCTGACCTTCCGGATGCTCTACGCCTTCACCGAGAATTTCGTGCTGGCCCTCTCCCACGACGAGGTGGTGCACGGCAAATCCTCGCTGCTGGGGAAGATGCCGGGCGACGACTGGCAGAAGTTCGCGAACATGCGGCTGCTGTTCGGCTACCAGTTCGCGCAGCCGGGCAAGAAGCTGCTCTTCATGGGGGCGGAGTTCGGCCAGTGGAAGGAGTGGCAGCACGAGGAAAGTTTGGACTGGCATCTGACTCAGCACGACCGGCACGCCGGCCTGCAGCGATGGGTGGCCGACTTGAACCGGCTGCACCGGGAGGAACCGGCCCTGCACGAGCTGGATTTTGAGGAGCAAGGGTTCGAGTGGGTGATCGCCGACGACGCCGACAACAGCGTGACCGCCTTCCTGCGTAAGGGGAAAAAACCGGGCGAGGCGGTGCTGGCCGTCTGCAACTGGACGCCGGTGCCCCGGCCCAACTACCGGGTCGGCGTCCCGCGCGGCGGCGTCTGGAAAGAGCTCCTGAACAGCGACGCGAAGGACTATGGGGGGAGCGGATGGGGGAACCTCGGAAAGAAAGAGGCGGAGAAGGTGTCGTGGAACGGCCGGCCCTACTCTCTGAACCTGGCGCTGCCGCCCCTCTCCGCTCTGTTTTTGAAGGGGTGAGCGCGTGGAGCGATACGTCTGCGTCCATGGCCACTTCTACCAGCCGCCGCGCGAGGACCCCCGCACCGGCGAGATCGCTCCGGAGCCCTCGGCCCAGCCCTACGCCAACTGGAACGAGCGGATCACGGCCGAATGCTACCGGCCGTTCGCCGAGCGGGGGGTATATGCCCGCATGAGCTTCGACTTTGGCCCCACCCTGCTTTCCTGGCTGGAAAAGAAAGAGCCCCAGGTTTACCGGGCGGTCCTGCAGCAGGATCTGGAAAGCCAAAAGAGATTCTCCGGGCACGGCTCGGCGATGGCGCAGGGCTACAACCACATCATCCTGCCCCTGGCGAACCACCGGGACCGAGTGACCCAGGTGGCGTGGGGGATCCGGGATTTTGAATGGCGCTTCGGCCGCAAGCCGGAGGGGATGTGGCTCCCGGAGACCGCCGTGGATTTGGAGACGCTCGAAATCCTGGCCGAGCAGGGGATCGCCTTCACCCTGCTGGCACCCCATCAGGCGCTGCGCGTCCGGTTCCCGCCGCACGGGCATTGGAAAAAACCGGATGAGGAAGGGATCGACCCCCGGCGGGCGTACGAGCTTCGCCTGCCGTCCAAGCGGAGGATCCGGATCTTCTTTTACGACGGGGCCCTCTCCCGGGCCGTGGCGTTTGAGGGCCTTGCTTCCGACGGGCTCCAGCTGGCCGCCCGTCTGGAGGCCGCTTTTTCCGCGGAGCCCTCCCAGGCGCAGCTGGTCCACGTGGCGGCCGACGGGGAGACCTACGGGCACCACCATCGCGGGGCGGACAAGGCGCTGGACGAGGCGCTCGGCCGGATCGGGTCGGAAGGGGCCGTCCGGCTCACCAATTACGGCGAGTATCTCGAAAAACGCCCGCCGATCCACGAGGTGGAGATCGTCGAGAAAAGCTCCTGGAGCTGCCCGCACGGCGTGGACCGCTGGTGGAGCGACTGCGGCTGCAGCAGCGGCGGGCATCCGGGCTGGAACCAGCGGTGGCGGACGCCCCTGCGCAACGGGCTGGACTGGCTGCGGGACGCGGCGGCCCCCCTCTATGAGCGGGAGACGGCCAGGATGGTGAAAGACCCGTGGGCCGCCCGGGACCGCTCGATAGACCTGTGGCTGGACCCCTCCGCGGAATCCCGCCGGAAATTTTTGGAAGGGCAGGCCACCCGCCCCCTATCGGAAGAGGAGCAGCAGGGGCTCTGGAAGCTGTTGGAGCTTCAACGGCAATCCCAGCTCATGTACACCAGCTGCGGCTGGTTCTTTGACGACTTGGGCGGCATCGAAGCCATGCTGGTGCTGCGCCACGCGGCCCGCGCGGTCCGGCTGGCGGAGGAGCTGTTCGGCGTTCCCTTGGAGGGGCGTTTCCTGGAGCTGCTCTCCGAGGCCAAGAGCAACGACCCGGCCGTCGGCGACGGCCGCCGGGTCTACAAAATGGCGACCAGTCATTTCGACGAGCGAAGCGAGGAGAAATCTCGTGTTTAGAGCACAGTTCACAACGTCATCATGAACTTCTATCTCGCGGATCTGTTCGACGTCGCGCTGATCTCCGTCTTCATCTATTCGATGCTGCTCTGGTTCCGGCGGACCACTTCCCGCCGCGTCGTGATCGGCATCTGCCTGCTCTCCGCGGTCTATTTCCTGGCCAAGCTGTTCGACCTGTACCTCACGCAGCTGCTCTTCCGGACGATCTTCGCCGTGATGCTGATCGCCGTGGTCGTCGTCTTCCAGGAGGAGATCCGGCGGGGATTCGAGCGGATCGCGATCTGGGGCACCTTCCGGGAGCGCCGCCGCTACGCCGGGTTCCAGGCGGCCGACACCCTCATCGAGGCCGCCTCGCAGCTCGCCTCCAGCCGGACCGGGGCCCTGATCGTGATCAAGGGCAGGGAGCCGCTCGACCGGCACGTGGAGGGGGGCATCCTGCTGCAGGGCCGGATCAGCAAACCGCTGCTCTACAGCATCTTCGACCCCCATTCCCCCGGCCACGACGGCGCCGTGGTGATCGACGCGGACCGGCTCGTCAAATTCGGCGTCCACCTGCCGCTCTCCAAGAACTTGGCTCAGGTGGGGATGCTCGGCACGCGCCACACGGCGGCGCTGGGCACTTCCGAATGCTCCGACGCCTTCGTGATCGTGGTCTCCGAGGAGACCGGCGAGCTCCGCGTGGCGCAGGACGGGCGGCTTGCCCTGATGGGCTCGGTCGCGGAGCTCAAAGGGCGGCTGGAGCGGTTTTATCAGGAGAAGTTCCCAAAACCCTCGCGGCTGAATTGGAGGCGGGCCCTTGGGCAGGACGCGCGGCTGAAGGCCCTCTCGCTGCTGCTGGCCCTGCTCGCCTGGTCCATGTTCGCCAACCGCTCGCAGAACGTCCAGCGGACCTTCGCGGTCCCCGTGGAGTACCGGAACCTGCCGGCCGGATTGGAGCTGGGAGGGGTGAAGACACCCGAGGCCATGGTGACCCTCACCGGTTCCCAGCGGGACTTCAACCTGCTCAACCGGTCCGGCCTGGTCATCTCGCTGGACCTGAGCAACGCGCGGGAGGGGCCCCAGAGCTTCATCCTTTCCGCGCAGGACCTGCGGCATCCTCCCACCCTGAAGGTCTACCGGATCGAGCCGACCCTGATCACCGTGGCGGTCCGCCGCGAGCTCCGAAAAGGCCGCCCGCCGCCCGCCCAGCCATGACGGGTGAGCTCCTGCGGCGCTGCTACCGCTATTGCGAGTGGATCACCGCCCGCCATTACGAAAACTTCCCGGTCGCCTCCCGGCTCCTGCCGGCGGAGTTGCGCCCCCACGTGGCCGCCCTCTACGCCTTCGCCCGCTCCGCCGACGACTTCGCCGACGAATCCCGCTACCAGGGAAGGGCGCTGGAGTTGCTGGCTCAATGGCGCGCCGCGCTGCAGCATTGTCACCCTCGCGAAAGCGAGGGTCAGGTGGAAACGGTACCGGGTACCGGAACGGTACCCGGTACCGATGTTTCCGAAATGTTGTGGGACAGTGAAGGAAGAGAGCCGGTGACGGGTCCTGCCACCTGCGGGTACTCCCTCCGTCCTCGCTTACGCTCCGGGCGGAGGGTCCTCCCTCCGGTGTCACCCGTCACCGGCTCTCTTCCTCATCACCCCATCTTCCTCGCTCTCGCCGAAACCGTGCGCCGCCACAACCTGCCGGTCCAACTGCTCGACGACCTCCTAACCGCCTTCACCATGGACGTCACTAAGCGGCGCTACAGCGATTGGCCGGACCTGCTCAACTACTGCCGCCACTCCGCCAACCCGGTCGGCCGCCTCGTGCTCCTGCTTTCCGGCATCCGGGAGGAGGAGCTTCACCGCCGCTCCGACGACATCTGCACCGCGCTGCAGCTGGCCAACCACTGGCAGGACCTCCGCGTCGACCTGGCGCGGGACATCCTCTACATCCCCCAGGATATGCTGCGCTCCTTCAGCGTCACGGAAGCTGATTTGAGAAACCTTTCCGTTCGTGCTGAGCCTGTCGAAGCACAGCAGCGAGCGGAAACGGTACCGGGTACCGGAACGGTACCCGGTACCGATGTTCGATTTCAATCCCTCATGAAAGACCTCGTCGCTCGCACCCGCGCCCTGTTCGATTCCGGCGAGCCTTTGGTGAAGCATTTGGAGGGTGGTCTCCGCATCGAAATCAAACTGACCCTGCTCGGCGGCCGGACCATCCTGGACCGGATCGAAGCGGCCGATTACGACGTCTTCCGCCGCCGCCCGGTCATCTCCACCTTCGATAAAATGGGATTACTTACGCGTGCTCTCTTCTCTCGTTCGCCCTGACCCTGTCCCCGCCAGAGGCGGGTCCGCCTCGGGCGGAGAAGGGCGAAACCGCGCCGCTTTCCGGTATTGTCATTGGCTGACCGCCCGCTCCGGCAGCCATTTTGTCTCCAGCTTCCTGCTTCTTTCCCCGCCGCGCCGCCGGGCCATGGAAACGGTCTACGCCTTCTGCCGCGCGATGGACGACATCGTGGATGAAGAGATAGAAGACAGTGGACAGAGGACAGAAGACAGAAGACGGGAGGAGCTGGACCATTGGCGCAGGGAGCTCGACGCCTGCGAGCAGGGTTTTCCGGCCCACCCGATCGCCGTGGCCATCGCGGAGATCCGGCAACAGTATTCGATCCCGATGGACCTCTTCCGCAAGCTAATCACCGGCGTCGAGATGGACTTGGGATCCCGCCGCTACCGCACCTTTGAGGAGCTCAAGGTTTACTGCGAGCACGTCGCCTCCGTCGTGGGCCTCATCTCCGTGCGGGTCTTCGGCTGCATCCATCCCGACGCCGACCGCTACGCCACCGACTTAGGCATCGCGCTCCAACTGACCAACATCCTGCGCGACCTCCGATCCGACGCCCAGCGGGGCAGGGTTTACCTTCCACAGGAGGACCTTAAGCGTTTCGGCGTGACCGAGACCGAGTTGGACGATCTTGCCGTTCGTGCTGAGCCTGTCGAAGCACAGCAGCGAGCGGAAACGGTACCGGGTACCGTTCCGGTACCCGGTACCGATATTCGGTTTCAATCTCTCATGGTTTTCCAAGTTGATCGCGCCCGCACCTATTTTGATCGTGCGCAGCAGTCCTTGCGCTCCAGCGGCGAGGGCCGCAAACTGCTCCCCGCCCAAATCATGGCCGGCATCTACGCCCGCCTGCTGCGCCGCATCCAGGAATCCGGCTACGACGTCTTCTCCCACCGGATCAAGGTCAGCCGCGCCGAGCAGTTTTGGATCGCCGTGAGGTGTTTATTCAGCTGTCATTTCGAGGCCGATAGGCCGAGAAATCCCGTTCCTCAAAAACGAGATCTCTCGCCGCTTCGCGGCTCGAGATGACGAGAGGTCACGTTGTCATCATCGGCGGTGGTTTCGCCGGCCTGCGCGCCGCGGTCTCCCTGGCCGATGCCGGTGCCCGGGTCACCGTCTTGGAAAGCCGCGCTATGCTGGGCGGCCGCGCCCGCTCCTTCACCGACCCGGCCACCGGGGAGGTGGTGGACAACGGCCAGCACCTCTTCCTCGCCGGCTACCACCGCACCCTCGCCTTCCTGGACCGCCTCGGCACGCGCGACCAGGTGATCTTCCAGGACCGCCTGCGGGTCTCCTTCATCGAGCCGGGAGAGAAAAGCTTCTTGTTGGATTGTCCTCCTCTTCCGGCGCCGCTGCATTTGATCGGGGGCCTCCTTGGTCTGCGCAGTATCCCAGTCCGGGATAAGCTCCGGCTGCTAAATATTTGGAGGGAGATTGCGCGAACCCCTCACCCGTCACCCTCTCCCCAGAGGGGAGAGGGCCGGGGTGAGGGGGAAACGGTGGCTCAATGGCTGGCCCGCGCGGGGCAGGGGAAAGAGATCCGCCGCCTCTTCTGGGACCCCCTCACCATCGCCGCGCTGAACGAGGATCCGACGAAGGCGAGCGCTGTGGGTTTGAAACGAGTCCTTCAAACCATGATGGGCGAACCCTGGCCCAACGCCCGCCTCGGCATGTCCGCCGTCGGCTTGACCGATCTGTACGGCGCCCCAGCCCGCCGGATCATAGAGGAAAAGGGAGGGCAGGTCCGCCTGAATCGCCCCGCCGCCGGGTTGGAGCTCGACGGGAACCGTGTTAAGGCGGTCCGCCTGGCCGACGGCAGCCGGATCGAGGCGGATGCCGTGATCAGCTCCCTCCCGCCCGCCGCCCTGCTGAAACTTCTAACAGGGAGTACCGGGTACGTTGTACCCGGTACTCTTGTTCAAAACCTGCGGAAATTCTCCAGCTCTCCGATCCTCTCGGTCAACCTCTGGCTGTCCCCGCCGGTCACGCAGGAGCTCTTCGTGGCCCTCATCGGCTGCCGGTTCCAATGGCTCTTCAACAAGCAGGCGATCTTAAAACTGGCCGGCCTCAACGCCGGCTACGTCTCCCTCATCATCAGCGCCGCCGCCGATTTCCTGGACCGCCCCAACGAGGAGCTGGTCCGGATGGCGGTGGAGGACCTGCAGCGTTGCTTCCCGGCCTCCGGCCCGGTCGCCCCCACCCGTTCCCAGGTGGTCCGGGAAAGGGACGCCACCGTCTCCCTCACCCCCGAAACGGAGCGCCTCCGCCCCGGCCCCCGCACCGCCCTCGCCAACCTCTTCCTCGCCGGCGACTGGACCGCCACCGCCCTCCCCGCCACCCTCGAATCCGCCGTCCTCAGCGGCGAATCCGCCGCCGAGTTAGTAGTCTTTAAATCTGCATAGGCCACTTGACATTCCCATTGGGCCTATGGCACTATTGCACTAACCAAGCCGATCTTATGAGAAAACTTACTTTCCTATCCCGATTCCTAGCCCTTTGGCTCATCCTCTCCTTAAGTCTGCCCAATCCCGCTTTCGCGCTCCGAACCGGGCAGAAAGTTGAGCAGGATAACGCCGGAATGGAAGAGCTGGAAAAGGCCCTTCGTTCCGGTGATCCCAGAAAGATTTTTCAGCTTGCTGCTAACGCCGCCCTGACGTCCCCCGCTGTTTCGCCCGCTCCCGTTCGTGCTGGGCCCTTCGGCTCGGTCGTTCATCCTGAGCTTGTCCCCGCCAGAGGCGGGTCCGCCTCGGGCGGAGAAGGACAAACGGTCCCCCTCGCCGCCGCCGGCGCGGAGGAAGGGGAATTTTCTCCGGAGACGGCGCGGATTGCTCTCGTGGAGGATTCTCGAGCACTTGGGAACAGATTGGTTAGGGTCGTTTGGGAAACCATCAGCCAGTCAACCCATCCTCTGGCCGGGAAAATTTCCAAGGGTCAAGTTAGGCTCTTCGACAATGGAAAGACAGCCATGGAGTGGATCAGGCAGGAGAAGCCGCAATTAGTTATTACAGATAACAATCTTTTGGATGGCAGGCGGGGTACAGCGATTGTCCAAACTGCCCGAGAGGCCAACTCAAAAGTGGCGATAGTTTGGGTGTCCGGTGGTTCTGCGTCTGATCAAGGCCTTGAAGTAGAAGAAGACATCGGAGGATTATGGGAGGATGAAGATATTTTAAGAATAGTCCAAAAGTATATTCTCGATCGTCTCGCCGCCGGCGTGGAGGAATCGCACTTTGAAAACATTCTGAATTCGGCGCCAAACATTCGCCCTATTCCAGGACGTCTTGGAAATTACCCGGATGAGACGGGATATCATCTTTCCTACCGGACGAGGGATGAGTTCTTCCACTTGAGCACCCACCGTCTGGAGGTACGCGATGCAGCCCATAGCCCCTACGAGCTCAGCATCTACGCCTCCGGTCCCCCCGCGACGAAGACCTTTTTCTCCGTGGATGAGAAGGTAGCAGAAGCCGGGACAAGCAGATCCCTCTCCATCCGCTGGGGGGATCGCCTACTCTCCAACGAATTGCAGGTGGAGGGAGAAATCCGCTGGGAGGATTCTCAGGTGGATCAACCCTTCGTCCGCGGGATTCGTTACGAGTTCCTCCCCCGCAAGATATTAACCCTCATCTTGGATCCGCGCGTCGGCGTGATCGATCGCCAGCCGCCGCCCTTCCTTGCCTCAGGGAAGGGTGGGATCGCCCGGATTGTTCGCGTGCGGCTTGAGATACAATCGACTCCTCTGCCCCAAGCCACCGCCGCCGGCGCGGAGGAGCCATGGAAAACAAAGGCAAATCGTCTGGAAGACATCATCGGACTTGTCGTCGACCTTATGCGCGATGACAACCAAAACGTGACGGAGGCGCTAGTGCAAGCCTTCGAAATGTTTAAGCCTTACTTCCAGAAACAAAGCGCGGCAAAGGCGAAAGAATTTATTAAAGATTGGAGCGATCTTGTCTACATCGTTGCTGAGCATCGGAGCTCGAAACCGGAGCAGGTTATCGAGTGGCTCGATGAGCAGGAGCTTGATGTGGAGAAAGAGTTTGAGCTTACAGCGAAGCTGTTCATCGCCAATGGGGCGACCAAGCGGTTTATTCAATTGCCCGCGCCGACTTCTATGAATAGCTTCCCTCTGGTGGTCGATTTGGAAGCTGCAACCGCGCATCTTTCTGATGCTCATAAGGACCTTGCGGCAGGTCTCGCAAGGCCGAATCTCGAAGCGGTTGTTCTTCGCATGGCGGAAGCCATTGGATACCCCCACAAACTCACCTCTAGCGCGGAGGAAGGGGAGCCGATCACCGATTCGACGGTCCTGGAGGCGGGGATTCGGATGGTCGAAATCGCCACCGGCGATTACTACGAGGTCCTCATCGGCTATCGCGCAAATGGTTCGGCCGGCATCTGGCGGGTTGGGCCCGTCCTGTCCAGCTCTGTCAGCAACGCGCCGATCTCGGATAAATCCCGGGAAGAGCTGAAAGCCGGATTCCGGCTTATCGCCGCCGCCGGCATGGAGGAAACACAGCCAATCACGGATGAGACGAGATTGGTTTACGGGGACCTCTTGATTAAGAAAGAAACCGGCGAGTCATATTTTGTATTGTATGCAACCCGCGACGGTTTGGACATCCGACTCGTGAGGCCAGGCTTTGTGAGGCCATACGTTGAGGACACGGTGTTCCTTACGCACCTGGAATCTGTGAAAAAGAATTTTGTTCGTCGTATCACCGCCGCCGGCGTGGAGGAAGCGGAACAAGAGATCCGGAATCTTCAGAATGCAGATTCCGATGTGCGCAGGGAAGCGGCTTTTCAGTTGATCTCCATTGCTTGGCGCCATAGTCAATCCGGAGCGGATCCCTTGGCGCTGGCGGGGGCGGTGGGGCCGTTGGCGGTGGCAATGGAGAAGGACAGTGATGCTGAAACGCGTAGGGCCGCGGCTCTTGCGTTGGGTGAAATCGGCTGGGCCTATGCTCAGTCCGGAGCGGATCCCTTGGCGCTGGCGGGAGCGGTGGGGCCGTTGGCGGTGGCAGTGGAGAAGGACGGTAAGGGTAACGTGCGCATGTCCGCGGCTAATGCGTTGGGCAGAGTCAGCAGAGCTTACGCTCAACCCGGCTCGGATCCGGCGGTGCTGGCGAGGGCAGTGGGGCCATTGGCGGTGGCAATGGAGAAGGACAGTTATGCTGACGCGCGTATATCTGCGGCTTATGCATTGGGTGAAATCGGTTGGGCCTACGCTCAATCCGGCGCGGATTCGGCGGTGCTGGCAGGGGCGGTCGGGCCGTTGACGATGGCAATGGAGAAGGACAGTGATAAGTACGTAAAGAGCCAGGCCGCCGTAACGCTGTTATCTCTGGATCAGCTCGGTATCACGGTTCTTTCGATGGAAACGAGGTCCAAAGCGGAAAAGAGCCGAGATGGTTTGGATCTCGCCGCCGGTGCGGAGCAGGGATGGATTGAGATTACCGGCGATAATCTCAAGTCGGTCATTTACCACGCGGATCCTCCGCATGTTATCTACAGGCCATCCGATAAAAGGCCTCTTTATTGGTTAGGTTCATTTGCTGCCGGCAGCGATGGGCGGGTTTCTGTCTACAAAAATAACGCTCCAGAAGGTTCTCCGGAGCCGAAGTGGTCTTCTGAAATGGAGAGGATTCCTCTTAGCCAGGTTTTAGGGGGACTGTATAGAGATAGAACGGTTAAAGTCGTCAGCACAGAGGAGAGCGTGGCACCACTCGTGCAACAGCTTCAATCGGGAAGTGATCAGGAACGAGCGCGTGCCGCGGAAGCTTTAGGTAAGCCCAGGTTGTACCGGGCCGCTCCCGAGGGCGAAATTCGAGATTCGGATCTTGATCAGGGTTTCAGCGCATTGATTCAAGCTCTGGGGGATCTATCTCCAGAAGTGAGGAGGCGTTCAGCAGAATCATTGGCGGAAATCCCCCATAAGCAAACTCGCCTGGCCCAAGCCAGCCATCCTCTTCTAGATGCAATTGGCCGCGAATCCGACGTGAACGCGAAGATTTCAATGATCTACTCAGTGATTTATCTAGACCGGGTAGTCTCCTCGGACAATTCCGACCTTATTGTTGAAATGATTCGAGGGTTTCTGCGCGATCTCAACGTAAAGATACGAATGGCCGCAGCGATTGCTTTTGGACAGTATTTCCTTCCAACGGCGGCCGGTGAGCTTGCGGAAGCATTTCAGAAAGAGTCGGATCAAAGGGTGCGGAGAGAGCTTGCTCTGTCATACCTGAGGGTGGGTGGAGATCCGAAAAAGATTTCAGGAACTGCTCCCCTAACGATTGGTGCTCAATCTGGACTGAAAGAGCTATCCGTCGTTTCGCCAATTGTCGATATGCCCCACGTCCCTTGGCTTCAATCGTCCGGACCATCTATTTGGTTCAACGCAGAGGAGCCTACGCTACCGGTTCGAGGAACTGAGGACGAACCTAAATGGGCGGCCATCGGCGTTGCGTTGGGCGAATCCGTAAAGGAAGGTTCACTCTTCCGTCACGTCGTATTACCAGCGGGGTGGCAAGTTGTCCCCACGAACCATATTTATTGGAGCTACTTGGTGGACGATAAAGGGCTGGCTCGAGCTAGTATCTTCGTAAAAGACGTCTTGTATGAACGAAGGGCATGGGTTTTTCTGATCGAAGAGAAACCCGCCGCCGGCGTAGAGCAGGGGGAGCCGATCACCGATTCGACGGTCCTGAGGGCAGGGGTTCGGATGGTCGAAATCGCCACCGGCGATTACTACGAGGTCCTCATCGGCTATCGCGCAAATGGTTCGGCCAGCATCCGGCGGGTTGGGCCCGTCCTGTCCAGCTCTGTCAGCAACGCGCCGATCTCGGATAAATCCCGGGAAGAGCTGATAGCCGAATTCCGGCTTATCCCCGCCGCCGGCTCGGAGCAGGACGAGATAGGCACATGGATCGCCTCCCTTAAGTCGGATAACCCAGAAACCCGGGTTAAAGCAGCGCGGGTCTTGGGGGATAGGCTCGCTTCCCAGAGAGACTTGAGTAAAGCGCGTATAGAAGAGGGGGTTAACGCGCTGATGGTGGCTCTTCGCGAGGATACGGTTCCTTCGGTTCGCCAGATGGCAGAGGGTTCCCTCGATAGAATTCAGAGAGCTCAAGGTATTCGGATTTTCGAGAACCCCGCCAATGCGGAAGGATTGTCATTTTATATCAAAACAATAGATGAGCTTTCGAGACTCGACGAATCTTCCGCCGGCGCGGAGGAAAAAACCGTAGAAGGTTTCATCGAGGTCGCCATCGGGAATACCCGACCCGAGTTATTAGCAACGTTGAAACCCCATCTTTCAAGCCTGCCTACAGCAAGTCTCGGAGACGTGAAGAAGATGATCCGGGCTCATGTGCCTCGTAAGAGACTGGACAGGGCCGCCGGCGATGTTCTCCAGGCGATCCAAGAGGGAAGGATGCGGTGGGGGCAATACCAGGAAGAAGAAAAAGAACGAAAACAGCGGGAGGTTGTGGGGGAGGAATGGAGGGGCGAGATTAGTCAATTAGGCACTTTGTCGGAGTTGGTTTTTAAGTTTGTGGAAGCAGGATCCGACCTTGCGCAGTCTCTTCTGTATGCTCTTGAGTCAGGACGTGAATTCATGCAGTCGCAAAGTCCTAAGGATCTGCCGGTTTATCTTCAAAATTGGGCGGATTTCGTTTACATTCTCACGGAAAAACGAGGTACGCCAGCCGAGGCTGAAACGCGGATTAAAGGTTTTGTCGATGACGCTCGCTGGAACCTGAGGGCCTTTATTTCTTTCATGACAGTTCGAGGAGTGCTAAGAAGGTTTCTCGAGAACCCCGAACCGCGCTCGTTATTATCTTTCGTTTTGACCACGGAAACCGAGACTTTTGAAACATTTCTAACTGGCCAAGGTCTTACCTCAGTTACTCAGAAAGATATTTTGACTGAGATGGGTGCGGTGTTGCCAGGAATCGTCAAACGTACCGTAGAAGTGTCGAAGTATCCTCAAAAGATCATCCCCGCCGCCGGCGCGGAGGAGGATGAGAAGGATCAAGCAGCGCAACAGTGGCAGGAGCGTCTGAAAGAAATATCTCAGTCAGCTGACGAGAGCAATCTTTACGAGAGAGCCCTGCATTATTCGAGACGAACATCCGGCAGAGTGCTTCCGCAGTACGATCCGGCGTCCGGCAAGCATTCAATCTATGAATTGCCGGAGGCTTTCGATCAATACATCACGCCGGAATGGCACCTCAGTAATTTAGGAGAACTGCTGGGAGCGCTGGGGCTTGGAACAACGGAAGAGTTGTTTTCATTGCCGGCAGGATACGCCTATCGGGAAATAACAGCTCGGATTGCTGAACTGCGTCAGTTCATTGATCAGCATCCGGAGTGGGGGGTGAAAGATCTTGAGGACTTGCAACAGCGACTATCGGTTCCTTGGGCCTCTCTTTATCAGATATCGCTTGCTGGTGTTCAGAAACGTATGGATTCCGCCCCCGGCGTGGAGAAAGTTTCCATAGAGGATTTTGTGGGGAACGGGAGGTACGCGGCGGGAGTTCCCGAGGGTCAACGGGCTCTTGCTCAAACGTTGCTGGACAATGGCAAGGTGACCCTTGCGGCGGGTGTGATTACGGATACTTTTCAGTTGGTGACCGACTCGGATTTGGTGGTTGCCGCAAATAGGAGCCTAGAGGAATCTCCGATAGAGGGGGTTGGGGTCATCATTTCCGGCGATTTGAGGACAGCGCGCAGCTTTCAGGGGGAGGGGTTGATTATTCCCTCGAATGCTCAGGGACCTTTTGGGCGATCTGGAGTCTCGCTTCGGATTCTTGATCCGATTTCCGAACAGCAGATGAACGCCCTGACGCCCTTGGCCTGGATCGCCTTAAGTCTTAACCGGAACCTGACCGTCGATGATCTCTTGAATCTTCAGTTGCACTTGCTGACTTCCCGCGACGTGGAAGGCCGCACCATCTATGCCGTCTTTGCCTAACCTCCTGAAATGAAAAACCCCTCTTTTCTGCCCCGATTCCTGGCCCTTTGGCTCATCCTCGCCTTAAGTCTGCCCAATCCCGCTTTCGCGCTCCGAACCGGGCAGAAAGTTGAGCAGGATAACGCTGGAATGGAAGAGCTGGAAAAGGCCCTTCGTCCCGGTCATCCCGGAAAGATTTTTAAGCTCACCAACGCCGCCCTGACGTCCCCCGCTGTTTCACCCGCTCCCGTTCGTCCTGAGCTTGTCCCCGCCAGAGGCGGGTCCGCCTCGGGCGGAGAAGGACAAACGGTCCCCCTCGCCGCCGCCGGCATGGAGCAGGGCGTCTTTCCCCTCACTGAAAAGATGCGCTTGGAACGCCGGCAGGAAGTGCTCCACATCGTTGACGCTTTGGCCTCTCGCTCGAGTGGCGCGCGCGATGCCGCGAGAGAGATCATTCGCAGTAGAATCCTGGACCTGTTGGAAAGACACCGGCTGGATTTGGGAGTACAAAAACGCGACTTCATCAGAGGATTTTTCCTTCCTAAGGAAGGAGATACGCGCAGCGACATCCCACTCAAAGACACAGTGTTCAGTCAAGCCCGGTTCCTTAACGCGATCCGTGCTTTGGAAGAGATTGACCAACAGATGAGCGATGCGGAGCATGATCTGGGCCAATCTTACGATTGGATGACGATGATGGTGTTCGATGCCACTGCCCGGGGGATCGATCTGGAGGAAGACCCCATCACCGGCCCGATTTATGAGACATGGCTGAGGAATTCCAGCTTGTTTTATTCCAAACTGCGCCCCCTCAGTGATGACCTGGTTTATCTCAAAGAAACGGTGATGTCGCTTGCTAAAACCCAAGATTCCATCCCGGCAGGTACCCGTCTTCGAGCCCAAGCCCGCATGCGCTTGATCGGAGACGCCGGGTCCTATGTCGGCCGGATGGAAAGCCACTACCAGCGGGTTAGGAAGGCTTTCCGAGACACCGTGCCGGTCCCACAGCCGCGTTTTCCCAGTTGGCGTGGGGTTGCCTTAGGCGTCGTCGGGGCATCGGTATTCTTTGGGCTGGGAGCTCTCGCCGGGAGCTACCTCCGCTCCCCAGCGCCGGTGCAAGAGCCGCCGGCTTTGGAGTTGAAGGCTCCTCAGTCGCCCAAAGCCGGCGTGGAGGAGGGAAGGAAGGCTAGCGAGGGTGTTGCCCTTGATGGTGACGAGTTTGGAACCGGTCAACGGCCCACAGCAGCAGGCCCAGACCGCACAGCAACAGGCCGATCAAGAGGCTTACCCACATTTCAGGCTTCTCCTTTCCCCGGAGCGAAGGTGCAGGCTAGCGCAAAGAAGCCGACAACCACTGCTACAAAGCCTCCTTTTAGCAACACGGAAGGCAGCTTGCCGAACAAATCTCCCGCTACCGCGCCTGCAAAAAGTATTTTACCCGCATCGCCAAACGACTTGCTCAACACCGCTCGCCGACCTTCGGTGAGCAACAATCTCTTGGACATCTCTAGTCTACCCTCGTTTTCCGACGCCGTCAAACCAGCTCCTGTCTTGAGACAAGGGGCTGCTCCAGTGTCATTAATGAATATAGACAAAAATATTATTAGAATCAACAATAATCTCACCGCCGGCGCGGAGGAGGCGTGGAAGGCAAAAACAGCCCGTTTGTCGCAGATTATTGGGCTGGTCGTGACCCTTATACAGCGCGACGATTTGACTGCCGCGAGAGGGTTTGCTCGAGCTTTTGAGATGGCTGAGCCTTATTTTTTGCAGCAGGGCGCCGAAAAGCTGGAGGAATTTGCTCAAGATTGGAGCGATCTCGTTTACATCGTTACCCAGCATGAGGGCTCGGACCCGGAGCAAGTTATCCGCTGGCTCAACGAACAACAGCCCAAACAGGAAGAAGAGTCCGATTTTGGTTACAAACTGATGATTGCCAATGGGGTGACCAAGCGGTTACAAGCTTCGCCCGCGCCTATTTCCATGAACGGTTTCGTTCTGGTGGTCAATTCGGAGATCGAAACGTTGAATCGTCTCTCTGATGAAGTCAAAGATGCTTCAGCGGAGCACGGGGAACAGTATCTCAAGGAGGTTGTTCTTCGCACGGCGGAAGTCATCGAATACCCCCATAACCTCGCCGCCGGCGTGGAGGAGGCCGTCACAATCCATACGGAACCGATCCCCGCCGCTTCCCCTTCGCCTCGCCTTTATGGAAAGAATGCGGAATACAGGAGCATTGCGGACACCCTGACGGCTGCCTGGCGGGTGTCCCCGGGCCAGCCGATCTCCGATACGGCCATCCATTTCCTTCGTTATCTCGCCGCGGACGACCCGGTTGATCTGGATGCGTGGCGCCAAGGGAAACCGGAGCCATCTACGGGGGTAACCCTGGAAACGAAGAACGGCGGCGAGAGCGCGGCCCGGCTCTTAGAGATGATTGCCCGAGGAGAGCTTGATCTCAATCAGGCGCTGGATGATCTGACGCGGATGTGGGAATGGAGGTATGCCGCGCGGAAGGATGCCGGCGCTCTTGGTTTCATAGACGGAGAGATCAAGCCGGCCCTCTCCAGGGCAAGGACCCGGGAATTCAAGAATGTTGCCGGCGGGGACGAAAAGGATCAGGCGCTGGCTCAAAAAATCGCCGACGGGTTGATCCAGAAGAATCCGGATATTACCGGAGTGGATGTCCTCCTTGCGCTGATGCGGCCGGACTCGACCGAATATTCAGAAATTATCCAAGAGGCATTCCTTGTTCATGGCATCGCATTGGATTCGGCTGTTCTGCACAATGCTCCTCGTGCGAAAAAAATATTCGGCCGGGTTGCAGCGACCATTGATGTGATGAGGATAACCCGTGCCGGGGGCACAGGGGAAGGGGAGACGGTGGTTGAGGATCTTGGCCTGCGTGCGAAGCTGCAAGGGGCCTTCCAGAAGGCCCGAGATCTTCTGCGGGACGGCAGCATTACCATGGTGACCGTCTCTTCTCTGGAGGATTATAAGAAGGGGTCCCACCATGCTCCCCTTCGCATCCAGGGAACGGCTCGCATGTCGGATGAACACATAACTCGTCTGGAGAAGCTGACGCCTGCATACATCCCCGCCACTGCAACGTACCATCTGTTGCGGATCCGTGTCCCTGTGAAGGCCGGAAGCGGCACAGTCAACGTGGACGCGCTGCTGATCCTTGGCTTGAAGCCGGGGGAACAGTACAGCGCTCCCGCCGCCGGCGCGGAGGAGAAGGATCGGTTGTTGGCCGAAGAGATCGGCCGGAAATTAATCCGGAGGAATCCCGACATCGCTGGAACGGATATGCTCCTTCTGTTCGGCGGCCAAGAAACGTTCTACACGAAAATCCTCAGGGAGATATTTCTGGAGTACGGCATTGTTTTGGATCCGGATTTTCTGAAGTCGGCTCCTCGGGCAATGAAACTGCTCAGCTTGGTTGCGGAAGCCCTTGACCGGCTGCCCCGCTACTGGTCGGAGCCGTTGATTCTTCCGCCGGATCGAAGACCCAAAGAGCCGTTCTGGTTTCCTGCTTCCGAAGGGGCCCTGCTTTTGCGCGGTCTTTTCAGCGTGGGAACTCAGGGCGGTATTTTGCATTACGCCGCTCCGAGCGGGGTAGCCATAGTCAGGAAAATTCCAGAGGAATGGGAATTCAGAATTGAGAAGGATCGGATCCTCTCTAGACCCAGCGCGTTTGAAGCCTTTAATTATCGTGCTCCTGAGGAAGGTCAGGATATCTACCTTTTTCATCCGGATGGCTCGATAGAGCTTTATGAATTTAGCGACAGAAAGGGACGCACCTCAGAATCTCTGCTTGAGAAGGTCAAGAAAGCTTACAAGCAAGGCGTATCGGCCTATTTTCTCTTGCCCGCCGGCGTGGAGGAGAGATTGGAGCCGGCAGTGCGGGATCTGTTACTGAAATTGGAGAAAGAGCCGGGGATGCACGGCCAATTGGAGCTACTGAACGAAAACCTGCCGAAGCTGGACACCACTCAACAGCTCGCCTTTTTGAGGGCGCTGCCGTTCTTAAAAGATCGGCGGAAGGTTCTCGGTTGGTTCGGCGTGATCTTTACAGGAGGAGATTGGGTCTCCCCCCTTCGCAATCTGCTGCTGGATGCTTTGTTGGAAAGGGGAGAGTTTCCCGATGTGGCCGCCCTGACGGTGCTGTTGCGGGGGTTGCCTTGGAAAGAATCCAAGATGGCTAGCCAAAGAATCATGGGCATAGTACGGCAGAAGTCGGAGGCTGATCCCCGATTGGGGTCTGATCCTCGAGGGGCAATCGTTAAATCTCTTGTTGTGACGGCCACTTTGTCGGCGTATTACGCCTCGGTTCAGGATTTCTTGGAGCAGTTTCACTCTGCCAAACCGTCTTTACCTCGAATTGAACTGTACACTCGCTTGCAGATGGTCCATGACAGGATGGCGAATGCCTTATTGGCGTTCTCTTTCCCTCCGTCGATTTTTGTCGGCAGCACTGAAGGAATCGAACGAGGCCTCTCTGCTCTTTACGAAGCGATCGTGATTACTCAGCGCGGGCCCACCGCCGACGAGCAGAAGATCCTTCAGGCTAATATGCCGAATATTTACCCTCAAGTCGGCCCTTGGCTGACGCAGTGGCTTTCGGATTGGTCCGGCGATCGGGCGGTCCGCCTGATGGAATTTGACGCCCGGATTGAAATGGAACAATCCTACGGCGATTATTTGAAACTCGTCCATCAGCCGGGCGACCTGGGACATCATCAGGAAGCGCAGCGGCTTCGAAAACAAAAAGAGGATTTCATCGCCGAGCGCAGGCAGGCGTTGGGTCTATCTTCCGCCGCCGGCGTGGAAGAAATCCAGGTGGGAAGTTGGGACTGGGGGACTGCCGATACGGCTTGGATTCGCTGGTCGCCGGGAGGGAATTGGCACTGGGCTCTACGGATCCCGCGCCAAGGTTTGCGCATCCCTGCGGATGTTTTTGAGACGAAGCTAATGACCACCATTTCCTTATCCGCCGACGGTAAGGCCTCGGTGAAATTATGGATCGATAAGGACAAAAAGGGGAACACTTCCTTCTCGGTTACAGTCGGCGACGGTTCGGGTCCAGTGGTTTTGAGAAAGGGGCCTTTTGCAGAGACGGCATTGATGGTCGGCAGCAAGCCGAGCAATGACAGTTTGCCCCCGAATTTGAAATTCGGAGCATCGTTATTAAAAGTCTCCGCAGATGCTGACAATGTTTCCCCCAACCACGTCCGCTTGTGGCATGACCCTGCCACCAACGATCTCGTCATTACGGATGTTTCACGGTACGGCACCTACATGGACGATTTCGATGTTCTCCGCGACAGCGCAAGACAGCGTGCGGGCATCACTGGGCCGGCCCCTTGGGAAGGAAGATGGAAAGGAAGAATTACCCCCGCTGGTCTGAGAACCGCATTCATCTTTGCCGGATATGCGAGTCCGGATCTGCCTAAGAGCGCGAATCAGGCGGTAAGAGAGGGCTATCGTAAGGTACTTTCACGGTACTTTCAGGAAACTAATCCCAAAGAGAAACACCTGCTCGATATGGGCAGCCGGGCATTGGGCGATCTCCCTTCCATTATTCTCGGCCAGACCGGAGAATTCGACAAATTAGCCGGTGAGCTCGACAACGACCCTCAGGTGTCGCAGAAGATGTTATTTGTGGAAATGCTGGCTTCCGTTCTGGGCTTAATGGGGGCAATGGCCGACACACGGGATAACATTTCCATTCAAACCGTCCAAATGTATCTGGAAATGCGTTGGGTTCCGGGAGAAGCAGCTGAATTTGACGAGCACCTTTCTCAAGAGACCCAGACAGATCTTATCCGCAGAACGCTGGCCGCCCTTAGCCCCCCCGCCGCCGGCGTGGAGCAGACTAGCGAAGAAAACATGAAGCGCCTTGGGATGCAGACAGCAATGGGATCTCTGTCTTTCCGATGGCAACAGCTCGATAAGACGCAAGGTGTCTTGACCTTCCCGCAGTTTGTTCGGAAGCAGGTAGAAGGAGATCTCCAAGTGCTTTTCAAGGCATACGGAATCTCCGCCTCCGACGTGTACCGGTTTATCTTTGGAGCGGAGAATCCCCCGGATCCCATGGCCGTTGTTCCGGTTGAGCCGGCCGCGTTTCTGAAATGGTCCTTATTTCTGTTTATGGCGATGGGGGAGGTTGTGCAAGAGAACGGAGCGATTCCGGGCGGCGATCAGCAGCTGTTGGACCAATTGAACTCGTTGCTCGAGATGATGAAAGTGCCGTCCACCCTAACTCAGCAAAACGCTTTGACGATGATCAGCCGTGCCAGGGCGATAATCGCGCCTCCCCCCGCCGCCGGGGCGGAGGAGATCAAGCTGCGCCTCTTTCAGCCGGAGGATCTTCCCCGGATACGTGAGATTTATCGACTCGCGAAAGAAAAGAGAAACATGGCGCCTCTGGCCTTCCCTCCTGAAAAAGAATTCTCCATCCAACCGATGGGTGACCAGAAACAGGTCATCTATCCCGGTCTAACTCGTTGGGTGGTTGCCACTGATTCCCACGATTCCATTGTGGGATTCCTTTGGTATTCCGATATCCATGATGTTGGCTACACGAATTTTATCCTGGAGTTCGGCGTGGACCCCGCTCATGAGGATCAAGGAGTCCTTGAGGCGATGATCGAATCTCTAAAGAAAGGGCTTCATATCTACGGCTCGCGGCGCTTGCGCGTCCATATTCCGCCTGAAGATAAGCCGCTCTTTGACAAGTTGACGTTCAGGCAGATGCGGCTCATTCCGAATTATTACCTAGAATCAGAAAAAGACGCTTATGAAATGGAGTATTGGATGCCCGGTTTGGGGGGCTCTTCCGCCTGGGGAAATCCCTTATTCCGCTCCGACGGTGTTTATCAGGGTACCTATGCCGATGTGAGATTTGTACTGACCGATCTACTCCGGCAGGGAGCGCTGCGTGAAATTAGGATTGGGGATGAGAAGATCGAGGCGGCCTCTATTCCTGCGACGGATGTCTTGATCGAGGTGGGATCGCGTTTAGGAAAAAACACTTTTAAATTTGAACGGGAAGGAGACCTTCTGAAAATATCTCCCGCCGCCGGCGCGGAGGAGGGAAGCGCGGTCTCGGTGGAGGTCGCTGAGGGAATGGCCCGGGTGAACGATTTCCTGGGGCGGATCGGCAGCGATCCTTCGGTCTTGTTCGGCGAGGGCATTCACGACCTGACGGAATCCTTCGGAGAGTCCCCGGAGATCGAGGCGTTCAGGCGGGAAGGGGTCCGGCCTCTGCTGCTGGTCCTGCCGGGCCGGCTCTCCTTGTCGGCGGCCTCCTTGGAATCCCCCACGCTGAAGCTGCTGGTCGAGCCGAGCTATGAGCGGGCGCTCAGGGAGCAGTTGAGCTTCGCGTTGACATCCGGCATGGTGGAGATCACGAGCGACCCAAGCGCGGCCCGTTTTGTGGTGGGCGGCCGCGATTTTGTTCAAACCCAGAAGGAGAGCCGCTTGGTTTCACGGGAAGCGACCTTCCTCCAGGTGGACCCCTCCACGGTGGGCTCCCTCACCCAGGATTTCCTCACGATGGTTGCCGCTTATAAGCCCGGCGCCGTGCTGGTGGTCGGGACGCAAGCCGAGCGCGCCGACGCCGTCGTCCTCTTCCAGTCCGCGTAAACTTCTTCTTCAACGAAATACACCCCGCAAGCCGGCGATTGGACCGCTACCGGTCTCCCCGCCACCCTCGAATCCGCCGTCCTGAGTGGGGGGAAAGGCCGCCTCGGAAGTTCTTGCCTAGTCGTTGGTAGGCGGGTAAAATAGCCAAGTCTCCATGAACCTTTCCGCCTACCTGAAACAGCGCCAAACTCTGGTCAATCATGCCCTGGAGAGGTATCTTCCGCCTCCTCATTCCGTGCCGGGCCGCATCCATGAGGCCATGCGCTACAGCGTGTTAGGAGAAGGCAAGCGCATCCGCCCTGTGCTGGCCCTGGCGGCCTGCGAGGCGGCCGGCGGCAAGCCGGCCGACGCCCTGCACGCCGCCTGCGCGCTGGAGCTGATCCACGCCTACTCCCTGGTGCATGATGATCTGCCGGCGATGGATGACGATGATGTCCGCCGCGGTAAACCCTCTTGCCACAAGAAGTTCGGTGAAGCGCTCGGGATCCTGACCGGCGACGCGCTGCTGTCCTACGCTTTCGACCTGCTGACCCGCGCGAACCATGACGCCTCGGTCCACCTGCGGGTGATCCGGGAGGTGGCGGAGGCGGTCGGTACCAAGGGGATGGTGGGGGGGCAGGTGGCCGACATCTCGATCCCGAAGTCCAAGCTGGATTCCCGGGCGATGGAGTTCATCAACGCCCGCAAGACCGGGGCCCTCATTTCCGGATCGGTTCGGGTGGGGGCGCTGCTGGGCCGGGCGACGCCCGCCGCCTACTCGGCGCTGCGCCGCTACGGCGACCGGGTGGGGCTGGTCTTCCAGCTGGTGGACGACCTCCTGGATAAGGACGGCGCGGTCATGCTGCAGGGCAAGGAAGAGGTGTGGCGGCGGGCGCAGCGGCTGACGCAAGAAGCGGTCGCCGCCGTGAAGCCCTTGGGGCCCCGGGCCGAGCCGCTCAAGGAGCTGGCCCGTTTCATCCTGAACCGGTCTTACTGAAGCCATGAGCCGACTGATTGATCAAATCAACTTTCCCAATGAACTGCGGGCCCTGAAGCCCGAACAGCTGCCGCAGGTCTCCCAGGAGATTCGCCGGCTGATCATTGATAAGGTCTCCCAGACCGGCGGCCATTTCGCCGGCCCGCTCGGCGCGGTGGACTTGGTCGTCGCTCTCCACTATGTTTTCAACACGCCGCAGGACAAGCTGGTGTGGGACGTCGGCTACCAGGCCTACGCCCACAAGATCCTCACCGGCCGCCGGGACCGCTTCGGCACGCTGCGCCAGTGGAAGGGGATCTCCGGGTTCCCGCACCGGGAGGAGAGCCCCTACGACCTCTTCACGATCGGCCACGGCGGCACCTCCATCTCGACGGCGCTGGGGATCGCGAAGGCGCGGGACCACCAGGGGGAGTCCTACAAGGTGGTGGCGGTGATCGGCGACGGGTCGCTGCCGGAGGGGATGGCGTTGGAGGGGTTGAACCACGGCGGCCACCTGAAGAGCGACCTGCTGGTGATCTTGAACGACAACAACATGGCGATCGCGCCGGCGGTGGGGGCGCTCACCCACTGCTTCAACCGGATCATCACCGACCCGTTGTACAACCGGGTCCGCCGGGAGGTGGAGAAGGTGATGTGCAAGGTGCCCCGGTTCGGCTACCGGCTGCTGCGGGCCGCGAAGCGGCTGGAAGAGGGTTTGAAGAACCTGCTGGTGCCGGGCATCCTTTTCGAGGAGCTCGGGTTCCGCTACTTCGGGCCGGTGGACGGCCACAACCTGGAGGAGCTGGTCGGCACCTTGAAGCACATCAAGGATCTCCCGGGCCCCAAGCTGCTGCACGTCAACACCGTCAAGGGCAAGGGCTACGGGCCGGCTGAAGCCAACCAGTGGAAATACCACGGCGTCACCCCGTTCGACCCGGCCACCGGGGAATTCATCAAGAAACCGGCCCCGGAGAGCTTCATGCAGCGCTTCGGCAAGACGATGGTTCGCCTGGCTCAGGAAGACAAGCGCGTCGTGGCCATCACCGCCGCGATGCCGGACGGCACCGGGCTTGTGGAGTACGCCAAAGCGCTGCCGGAGCAGTTCTACGACGTCGGCATGTGTGAGCAGCACGCGGTCGGCTTCGCGGCGGGCCTCTCTCGGGCCGGCATGAAGCCGGTCGTGGCGATCTACTCCACCTTTCTGCAGCGCGGCTACGACCAGGTCATCCACGACGTTTGCATCCAGAACCTTCCGGTGGTCTTCGCGATGGACCGGGCCGGCCTGGTGGGGGACGACGGCATCACCCACCACGGCGTCTTCGACATCGCCTACCTCTCGGCGCTGCCGCGCATCACGCTGATGGCGCCGAAGGACCCGGATGAATTGGAAGGGATGCTCTCCTTCGCGCTGCGCCACCGGGGCCCGATCGCCCTGCGCTACCCGCGCGGCGGCGTGCTGCGGTTCCACCCGGAGCTGCAGCTCTCGGCGCCCCGCGAGCCCGCCCCCCTCGAGCTGGGCAAGGCGGAGGTGCTGACCCGCGGATCGGACCTGGCGATCGCGGCGGTCGGCAGCATGGTCTACCCCGCGCTGGAGGCGGCCCTGCTGCTCGAAGAGAAAGGGATTTCGGTCACCGTGGTGAACGTCCGCTTCATCAAGCCGCTTGACCTGGAGCTCTTCACGGCGTTGGCCCATGAACACCAGGCCCTGTTGACCGTGGAGGAGGGCTCTCTCCAGGGCGGGTTCGGCATGACGCTCACCGAGCGGCTGGAGGGGCTGCGCAACGGGTTCCGCATGAAAGCGATCGGGATCCCGGACAAATTTTTCGAGCACGGGAAACGGGAGATCCTGCTGCGGGAGGCGGGGTTGACCCCCGCGCACATGGTTGCGGCCGCGCAGGAGCTGCTGGAGAAGGGTTCCATCTATGCCCGATAAAGTCGTCATCTCGAACCGCGAAGCGGTGAGAGATCTCGGTTCTGAAAACGAGATTTCTCGGCCTACCGGCCTCGAAATGACTGTGAACGAAGCGGTCCGTCGGGCAGGGCAGTTCCTGTTGGACCAGCAGCAGGGGTCGGGCTACTGGTGCGGCGAACTGGAAGCCGACACCACGCTCGAGTCGGACACGATCAAGATGTGGCATCTGCTCGGGCGGGTGGACCCGAAGAAGCAGGACCGGCTGGTCTGCCGGATCCTCAAGCAGGAGCTGCAGGGAGGGGGCTGGCCCGTTTACACCGGAGGCCCGGCAGAGCTCAACGCGACGGTCAAGGCGCATGTGGCGCTGCGGCTGGCTGGCTTGTCCGGGGAGCATGAGGTGCTGCGCCGCTCCCGCGCGGCGATCCTGCGGCTGGGCGGGCTGGAGCGGATCAACAGCTTCGAGAAAACTTACCTCGCGCTGTTCGGGCTTTACCCCTGGAGCCAGGTGCCGGCCCTTCCGCCGGAGGTGGTCCTGCTGCCCGCGTGGTTCCCGGTCAACATCTACGAAACCTCCTACTGGTCCCGCACGATCCTGATCCCGCTGGCGGTCCTCTACGCCCTCCGGCCTTCCTGGAAAAAAGCCCCGTTCACCGTGGAGGACCTTTGGGCGGATCCGGCCGGGAAACGGGCGCGGATCACCAACTTCCAGAAGGGCGGGGCCGTGTGGCGGCTCCTCTTCCTGGCGGCGAACCGGCTGCTGCAGTGGCACGAGCGGCTCCCCTGGAAGCCGCTCCGTCGTGCCGCGCTAGCCAAAGCGGACCGCTGGATGAACGAGCGGATGGTGGGGGCCGACGGCCTCGGGGCGATCTTCCCCGCGATGATCAACGCGGTCTTCGCGCTCAAGGCGCTGGGTTACGCCGACGGCGACCCGCTGTTCGAGCAGGCGGTCAAGGAGATGGAGCGATTGGAGCTCCCCGCCGGGGAGGGCCTTAAAATCCAGCCCTGTTTCTCTCCCGTCTGGGACACGGCGATCGCGCTCACGGCGCTGGGGAAGATGCAGCAGACACCGGGTTTAGAGGTTGCTCTTGAAAAAGCGGTCTCCTGGCTGAAAGAGAGGGAAGTCCGGACGTGGGGCGATTGGCGGATAAAGAATCCCCGCGCCCGGCCCGGCGGCTGGGCCTTCGAGTTCCGCAACCCGTTCTATCCCGATGTGGACGACACCGCGCAGGTGCTGCTCGGGTTCCAGGCCTTCTACGGCAAGCCGGCCGCCTACTCAATCAGCGCCTATGATCGGGGCCTCGAATGGACGCTCAGCATGCAGAACCGGGACGGCGGCTGGAGCTCCTACGACAAGAACAACGATAAGACGGCGCTGAACCATTTTCCGTTCGCGGATCACAACGCGATGTTGGACCCTTCCGCCTGCGACATCACGGGGCGGGTGCTGGAGATGCTGGCAGGGGCGGGACTCACCCGGAGCCACCCGGCAGTCCGCCGGGGGATCGCGTACCTCAAGAGAAACCAGGAGCCGGACGGCACCTGGTTCGGCCGATGGGGCGTCGCGTATCTCTACGGCACCTGGCTGGCGCTGCGGGGCCTTCAGGCGGCTGGCGAGCCGATGGAAGAGCCGCGCTACCAGAAGGCGGGCCATTGGATGATCGGCTGCCAGAACCCCGACGGCGGGTGGGGCGAGAGCTGCCGCTCGTACGACGATCCTTCTCTGAAAGGGAAGGGCATCTCCACCCCTTCGCAGACCGCTTGGGCTCTGATGGCCCTCATGTCGTTGGGGAAGACGCAAGAGCCCTCTTTCCGAAAAGGGATTGATTATCTGCTGCGCGGCCAGCAGGAAGACGGCAACTGGGAGGAGGGGCCCTTCACCGGCACCGGGTTCCCGCGCGTGTTTTACCTGAAGTACCACCTGTACCGGACCTATTTCCCGCTGCTGGCCCTGATTGAGGCGCGGGAATGGTACCAGGTACCGAAGACCCTTTCGGTACCTGGTACCGATTTTAAGGAGTAACCTTATGGCGATCGCATGGCGGCAGGGAATGGCGGTGGCGAACTACATCTTCCGGCAGAAGCTCAAGGGGGTGGAAAAATACCCTCTAGTGCTGATGCTCGAGCCCCTTTTTCGCTGCAACCTGGAGTGCGCCGGCTGCGGGAAGATCCAGTACCCCGAGGAGATCCTGAAGAAACGGCTCTCCGCTCAGCAGTGCGAGGACGCGGCGATGGAGTGCGGGGCCCCCGTGGTCTCGATCGCCGGCGGGGAGCCGCTGATCCACCCGGAGATGCCGGAGATCGCCGAGCGGCTGGTCAAGCGCAAGAAATTCGTTTACCTCTGCACCAACGCCATCCTGCTGGAGCGGGAGCTCAAGAAATACAAGCCCTCTCCCTACTTCCGCTTCAGCATCCACCTGGACGGGTTGGAGGAGACGCACGACAAGTCGGTCTGCCGCAAGGGGGTCTTCAAGCTGGCCGTCGAAGGAATCAAGAAGGCCAAGCAAGCCGGCTTCACGGTCTCCACGAACACGACCATCTTCCTGGGGGCGGACCCGGCGGAGTTCCGCCGGATGTTCGATTTCCTGACCGACCTGGGCGTGGACGGCATGATGATCTCCCCCGGCTACCCTTACGAGAAGGCGCCGGACCAGGAGCATTTCCTGCAGCGGGAGCAGACGAAGGCGCTGTTCCGCAAGATCCTGGACAACGCCGATCCCCGCTGGCGGTTCAACCACTCCAACTTCTTCCTGGAATTCCTGCAGGGGGACCGGGACTACCAGTGCACCGCCTGGGGCAACCCGACCCGCAACGTCTTCGGCTGGCAGAAGCCCTGCTACCTGATGAGCGACGGCTACGTGCAGTCGTTCCGGGAGCTGATTGATGAGACTCCTTGGGAGCGCTACGGCAGCGGGCGGGACCCGCGCTGCAACGACTGCATGGTGCACTGCGGCTACGAGGCGACCGCGGTCACCGACGCCACCCGGAACCTCCCGAACATGCTTCACGCCCTAAAACCGATCGGAAGATCCCCCGTTCGTGTGGATCCTGAGCAGAGTCGAAGGCGCGAAGCACAAATGGTTGAGGAGGAGGTTTCCGCGCATGAGTGAAGCCGCCTCGGGCGCCGCCGCGGGAGCCCCTGCCGTGCTCGGACAGTCCTCGACCCTTCGCATTAACAAAACAAGGAAGGATGGGTCTGCGGAACTGCGCGCGGCAGGGGCTCCCGCGGCGGCGCCCGCTGCCGTTTTTCTCAAGGCGCTCAGGGCGCGCGGGTTCAACTTTTTCACGGGCGTGGCCGATTCCACGGTCGCTTCACTGATCAGCGAGCTGGGGCCCGAATACCTCTCGGCGACGCGCGAAGATCTGGCGGTCGGCATGGCCTCGGGCGCTTACCTGGCGGGCCGCCGCCCGGCGGTGCTGATGCAGAATTCGGGGCTGGGCTACTGCCTGAACGGGCTGACCTCTCTCAACCTCATCTACAAGATCCCGCTGCTCTTGATCGTCGGCTACCGCGGCTATCAGGGGAAGGATGCCCCGGAGCACCTCGTGATGGGGGCCCACTGCGAGCAGCTGCTGCGGGAGGTCGGGATCCCAGTCTTCGTGCCGGAGCGGGATGGCCTGGAAGAGTCCCTTGCCGCGGCCGACGAGGCGCTGCTGCGGGAAAAGATCCCCGCGGCGATCTTCATCCGCCCCGGCGTGCTGTGAGGATTTTCGAAGGTCATCTCGAGTCCCGAAGGGACGAGAGATCTCGCTTTTTAAACGGAGTTGGAATAGTACGATGACGACTCGAGAATCGATAGGGATTGTTGCTCGAAAATTGGATCGAGAGCTCGTGGTCTGCACGACCGGCTACACCTGCCGGGACATGCAGGCCTGCTCCGACCGGCCCGGGAATTTCTACATGATCGGCTCGATGGGGCTGGCCGCGTCGCTGGGCCTCGGGGTGGCCCTCTCCAAGCCGGGGGCCCGGGTGGTGGTCTTCGACGGGGACGGAGCGGCCCTGATGGGGCTGGGCAACTTGCCGGCCATCGGCGCGCTGGCTCCGGCCAACCTGATCCACGTCGTCTTCGATAACGAGGTGTTCGCCTCCACGGGCAACCAGCCGACTTACTCCGGCGCTGTTTCGCTGGACCGGCTGGCGAGCGCCGCCGGTTACCGGCAGGTTGCACGGGCCGGGACGCCCGAAGAGCTTTCGCAGGCATGGGACAAGATCGACCATGGGGCCGGACCGGCATTTCTTCTGGTGAAATGCCGGCCGGATGAGGGACCGCCGGCCGAGCGGGTACGGCTGGAGCCGGAGCAGATCACGGAACGATTCATGGAGGCAGTGAATGCGTCGTAGATCGAAGAAAAGATCGCCGCTTCGCAGGCGGACCCTGTTGAGGAGATTCATCCGGAGGACCCGGGGAAGGCCGGTCCTGAAAGCCCCCCCGACTTTGGCGGAGAAACAGGAAAAGGAAAAAGAGGAAGCGGCGGCGGCCCCGCCGCCGGCCCGCCCGGCTCCGAAGCGGCAGGTGCTGCTCTGCCCGGGGCCGGTGAACACGAGCCCGCACGTCCATGCGGCTCTGGGCGGCCCCGACCTCTGCCACCGGGAGCCGGAATTCTCCCACCTGATGCAGACGATCCGGGCGAAGCTGGTCCACGCGCTGGGGCTCGATGCCCGGTACAGCCCGGTCTTGGTGAACGGCTCCGGCACCGCGGCTCTGGAGGCGGCGGTCATGGCTTCCACCGATCCGGGGAAGAAGCTGCTGGTTTTCAACAACGGCGTCTACGGGTCCCGCATCGCGCAGCTGGCGAGGATCCACCAGATCCCGCTCGTGGAGATCCGCTCGCCGCTGACCGAGAAGCCCGACTTGGGCCGGGTGGCGGCGGCGCTCAAGCGGGATTCCCATATCGGGACCGTGGCGATGGTGCACCACGAGACCTCCACCGGCATGCTTAACCCGGTGGAGGAGATCGCCGCCCTGGCGAAGAAATCCCGCCGGCGGCTGCTGATTGACGCCATCAGCAGCATCGGCGGCGAGAAGCTGGAGCTCTCGAAGATGGGGGCCGGCCTCTGCGTGGGATCGGCCGGAAAATGCCTGCACGGCGCGCCCGGCCTCTCGTTCGTCCTGCTTTCTCAGGAAGAGGCGGCCCGCGTTTCAAAGCTGAAGCCGAAGTCGCTGTACCTCGACTTAGGGATCCACCTGAAGGCGCAGGATCGGGGCGAGCCCCCCTTCACTCCGGCGGTCCCGCTGGTCGCCGCGTTCGGCGCGGCGCTGGACGACCTGGCCCGGGAAGGGGTGCGCAGCCGGATCGCCCGGTACCGGGAACGGGCGATTTTCCTGCGGCAGGGCTTCAAGAAGATCGGGCTCAAGCTCTTGCTCGACGAGAAGCTGCTGTCCAACACGCTGACCGCCCTCTGGCTGCCGGCGGGCAAGGCCTACGACCCGGTCCACGGCGCCTTGAAAAAGGCCGGCTTCATCGTCTACGCCGGGCAGAGCGAGCTCAAGGGCAAGATCCTGCGCGTGGCCCACATGGGCCAGCTGCTGCAGGCGGACCTGAAGGAATTCCTCCGGGTGCTCAGGGAGGTCTCCTCGACGTCATGACGTTTTTTCCGCTCAACGCGGCGCTGGCGAGGGTTCTGATCCCCCGGTTCGTGAGATGGGGGGTTACCGCCAACCGGATCACAGGGTTCTCGCTGCTCTTCGGCATGGCCGGCGGCGCCGCCTTCCTGCAGGGGACGCGGGCCGGGATGATCTGGGGAGCGCTGGCTTTCCTGGCGGCCAACCTGCTGGATGAATGCGACGGCAGCGTTGCCCGCGCCACCGGAACGAGCAGCGGATTCGGCAGCTGGTTCGACACATTGGCCGGATGCCTCGTGCACGCGATGTTTTTCGCCAGCTTAGGCGTCGGCTTGAGCCGGCAGAGCTCCGAAGGGCTCTGGGGGGTGCTCGGCCTGCTGGCGGCCCTGGGCGTGGTGATCGCCACGGCGGCCTATGTGGCGGAGCAGGGGATTTTTCGCGGGGAAAGCGGATGGCGGCATCCGGATCCTCCCCGCGGCTCTCCGCCGGACCGGATGGAGCGGCTCCGAGGCGCTTTGAGGACCGATTTCTCGCTGGTGGTGCTGGCGGCTATCCTCGCGGGGGCGGTGAAGTGGCTTCTCTGGGGCGGCCTGCTGGGGGCGTTCCTGTTCTGGATCCCGGCCGATTTCCTGGCGGGCGCCCGCCTGCGCCGTCAAAAACAATGAAGAACACGATCTGGAAATGGCTCGGCCTCGCGGCCGGCCTGGCCCTGTTCGCGGCGGTCCTCGCCCGTTCCGACCTCAAAGGGGTCTGGTCGCTGCTCAGCGATTTCCGGTGGCGCTTCGGGGTGGTCTTCCTTTTTTACATCGTGATCTTCGGCCTGGACACGCTCGGTTGGAAGTTCGCGCTGCGCCCCCAGGTGCAGTCCCGCGTCCCCTGGAGCCGCCTGTTCCGGGTCCGGCTGGCGGGCGAGGCGCTCAATTACGTCACGCCGACGGCCTCTCTCGGCGGGGAGCCGGTCAAGGCCTGGCTCCTTTCCCGCCGGCATGGTGTGCCGATGCAGGACGGCATGGCCTCCGTCGTGGTGGCCAAAACCACCTTCACGCTGAGCATGCTGCTGTTCGCGGCCCTCGGCCTGGCTCTGACGCTGACGACGGCTCAATCCTCTGCATCGTCCGCGGGCCTCCTAGCTTGGGTTGGGGTGGTGTTGCCGGTGATGACCTTTTTGACTGGCTTGTTCCTCCTGGCGCAGTTCCTGCAGCCGTTCCGCCGCGGCGCGCGGGTGGTCTCCCGCTGGATGCCGGAATGGTTCCGGAAGCTCACTGAGCGGGTGCATGAATGGGACCACGCGATCGTGGCGCTCTACCGGGATTCCCCAAGATCGGTCTTCTTCTCCCTGGGTTTTCATTTCCTCGGTTGGCTGGCGGGCGCCGTCGAGGTCTACCTGATCTTCTATTTCCTGGGTCTGCCGGTCTCCTGGGCGGCCGCTTTTTCCCTGGAGGCCCTCTGGGTTCTGCTGCGCAGCGGCGCCTTTATGATCCCCGCCTCCATCGGCGCCAGCGAGGGGTTCCTTCTGCTGATCTGCAGCGGGCTGGGCTTGAGCGCCGTCGCCGGCCTGGCGCTGGGGCTCATCCGCCGCGCGCGCGAGGTGGCCTGGACCGGCCTGGGCCTGCTGGAGTTCTCGAGAGGAGCTTAGCGGGGATGGACCTTGTCACCGGCGCCACCGGTTTTGTCGGCAGCCACGTCGTCTCGCAGCTTCTCGCCCGGGGGGAAAAGGTCCGCGTGCTGGTCCGCCCGGGAAGCCCCGCGAAGAACCTGCAGGGGATGGAGGTGGAGAGATTCCAAGGCGACCTGACCGACCTGGGCTCGCTGAAGGCGGCCATGGCCGGGTGCCGCGGGGTTTACCACGTGGCGGCCGATTACCGGCTCTGGGCGCCGGACCCCTCGGCCCTCTATCGGAACAACGTCGTCGGCACCCGCAACATGCTGGAGGCCGCCCGCGAGGCGAAGGTGGAGAGGATGGTTTACACCTCCACGGTGGGGGCCCTGGGCCACGCGCACGACGGATGCGGCGCCGACGAGGAGACGCCGGTCTCGCTGCACGACATGATCGGCCATTACAAACGCTCCAAGTTCCTCGCCGAGGCGGAGGTGACGGCCGCGGCGAGGGCGGGTCTGCCGGTGGTGATCGTCAACCCCTCGACGCCGGTGGGCTCGCGGGATGTCAAGCCGACCCCGACCGGCCGGATGATCGTGGATTTCTTAAACGGCCGGATGCCGGCCTACGTGGAGACGGGGCTCAACCTGATCGACGTGGAGGACGTTGCGGCCGGCCACCTGCTGGCGATGGAGAAGGGGCAGCCGGGCCGGCGCTACATCCTGGGCCACCGGAACCTGTCGCTGAAGGAGATCCTAGAGATGCTCTCCAAGATCAGCGGCCGCCCGGCGCCGACGGTCCGCCTCCCGCACGCGGTGGCGCTGGGGGTGGCCGCGGTCAGCACCCTGGGTTCCCTCGTGACCCGCCGGCCGCCGTTGGTTTCCTGGGAGAGCGCCCGGATGTCCAAGAGGAAGATGTTCTTCAATTCCGACAAGGCGGTCCGGGATCTGGGCCTGCCGCAGGGCTCCGTGGAAGAGGCTCTTTCCAAGGCGGTTTTTTGGTTTCGAAAGAACGGATATGTCCGGGGCGATTAGGAGTTGTCCAACCCATGTCATCTCGAGCCACGAAGTGGCGAGAGATCTCGTTTTAAAAGACAGGATTTCTCGGCCTGACGGCCTCGAAATGACGATCCCCCAGGGTGGCATCCTCATCGTCGCCGCGGTGTCTCAAGAACTTCAGGACTTTCACCCCGACGGTGATCTTCGCGTCGAGCGCCTCATCACCGGCATGGGCCCCCGCGCGGGGGAGCCGGTCCGCCGCCGGCTGGCGCGGGGAGGTGTCGGGCTGGTGGTCAGCGCCGGTTTTTCCGGCGGGGTCCGTCCTGGTTTCCGGACCGGTGACCTGGTCATGGCTTCCGAGGTGATCGAGGCAGCCGGCGGGCGGCGTTGGAACCCTGCTCCCCTGTCATTCGGGACAGGCCGCGCAATCTCCGTCGGCCCGTTCGTGACGGTGGAGAGACCGCTCTCGGATCCGCGGGCGAAGTTGGAAGCGGGCGCCCGGTTCGGGGCGATCGCCGCCGACATGGAGACGGCCGCCGTGGCGCGGTCGGCGCAGGCCCTCGGCGTGGCGTGGGTGGCGGTCCGGGCGATCCTGGATCCGATGGAGGTGCCGCTGGCGGTCCGCTCGCGGGCGCAGGCGCTGCGCATGCTGGCGGCGCCCGGCCGCTGGAAAGAGTTCGCCGGTTTCCTGCAGACGGTCCGGACGGCAAGCCGGTCATTGGCGGACGGTTTGCATTTATGGGTGGAACAGTTCACGCAACCTGTCATTTCGAGGCCGGCAGGCCGAGAAATCTGACTCACGGGAGAAATAGCAATGGATCTGGATAAAGTGGCGGGGCTGATCGAATCGGAGCACCAGTTCTTCACGCGGGTGCGCCCCAAGTGGAGCTTGACGCAGGGCCCGCAGGACATGGAGCTGGTGGCGCACGCGCTGCGGGTGATCCTCCACATGGGGCGCGCGGGGGAATCTCTGCCGGAATACCTGGCGCTCATCCAGACGCAGCACGCCGACGGCGGCTGGGGCCGGGAATCGCAGGAGAAGGAGTCGGCGGCCTGGGTTTCCGCCTTCTGCGGGCTGATGCTGATCCGGGCCAACACCGTGCTTAAAGACGCCGAGATCGAGAAGGCGATCTGGAAATCCATCGAGTATTTCCTGAACCAGCAGAAGGAGAACGGCCGCTGGGTGGACAGCGAGTGGGGCGACCTGGACACCACCTCCCACCCGGTCAGCTTCTTCAACGTGGTGATGGCTTTGGGCGCGCCGAAAATGAGAGACGCCGTGCGCCCCTCCTGGCGCAAGGGCCTGCGGTTCATCCTGGACGGGCAGTCGCCCGACGGCGGATGGTACGACCCGGTCTTCCAGCCCTCCGGCGTGGAGACCACGGCCCACCTGGTGCAGGACTCGGTGATCGCTTCGCTCTCCATCCCGGACGGCCTGCCGGTGCGGCCCGCCTGCGAGAAGGGGCTGCGGTGGATCCTCGCGCACCAGGACGCCGACGGCTCCTGGGACGAGAAGAACGAGGACCACACGATGGACTGCACCCGTTCCACGCTGCTGATCTCCCGGATGCTTGGGGCTGAGGAGAAGGCCCGTTCCGCGATCGAGAAGGCGATGGAATGGATCGTCGCCAACAAGAACCCGGAGGGGTGGCCCGATTTCCCCGGCATGGAGACCAACCTCGAACGGACCTGCGACGGCCTGGACGTCCTGCTGAAGTACCAGGCCTGGCGCCAGCCCGACCCGAAGGAGGTGATCCGCCGCTGGGGCTACCTGCCCGGCGAGCCGACTTTCCTGCGCGGAATGACGGCGGGTGTCTGAATAAACACGTCATTGCGAGGAACGAAGTGACGAAGCAATCTCGGTTTGTCGCGAAACCGGAGGATCTCCCTCCCGGCCAATCTCTGCAGGTGACGGTGGACGGCAAGGAGGTCGCCCTCTTCAACGTGGACGGCGCGTACTATGCCGTCGGCGGCCGTTGCCCCCACCGCAGCGGCCCATTGGCCAAGGGGCGGGTTGAAAAGGTACCAGGTACCGCCGCGGCGGTACCTGGTACCGATGTTCGACCCGGTGCCGAGGTTCTAGCCGTCCGCTGCCCGCTCCACGGCTGGCTCTTCGAGCTGGAGACCGGGAAGTGTCTGACCCGTCCCGGTTCGGGTGTTGCCGTTTATCCGGTTTCCTGCCAAGGGGAGGCATTGTTTTTGGGTCCTCCGGAAGGAGAGGCCGCCGGCCCGACCCTCGCCGGCCAGATCCAATGATTCCTTCGTGTTAACGGCTGTTCTTCTTTCCGCCGGGGTCGGAAAACGAATGGGTCCCGGCGCCGGCCCCAAATGCCTTTCGCGGATTGGAGGGAAATCCCTCCTTCAGCGGACGCTGGAATCCCTGCGCGCGATCGGCGTCGGGGAGGTGGCCCTCGTCACCGGGTTCCAGCACGAGAAGGTGGCCGCGGAGGCCCGCGCCCATGCCGCCGGGATGAAGTTGGTGGTCCTGGAAAACCCCCGGTATAGGGAAGGGGCGATTCTCTCTCTGTGGACGGCCCGGGACTTCCTGGACCGGGACATGCTGGTGATGGACGCCGATGTGCTCTGTCCGCCGGCCGCTTTCGAGCGGCTTGCCGGTTCGGCCCACAGCAATTGCCTGCTGGCGGACGGCTCGGTTCGGGAGACCGGCGAGGAGCAGATGGTGTTCGGTAAGGGCGGCCGGGTGCTGCACATCGCCAAGGCCGCTCCCGAGGAGATTCGCCGGGAGATGACGAGGTACGGGGAATCGCTCGGGTTCCTTCGGCTGTCCTCCCGGGCGGCCGCGCGGCTCCGGGAATTGCTCGAGCGGAAGGTGCAGCAGGGCATCGTGACGATCGAGCATGAACAAGTTTACCCGGAACTGTTTCGGGAGCAAGAGGTCGGTTTCGAGCGGGTGGACGGGCTCTGCTGGACCGAGATCGACACGCCGGAGGATCTGGCCCGGGCGGAGCGGGAGGTCTACCCTCTCTGGTCGGGCGCAAAATGCGCCAACCGGGTGATCTCGGGATGGTTCCTCCCCGCGATCCTCCGGCTGCCGCTGACGCCGAACCAGTGGACCTTCTTGAGTCTGCTGGTGGGGGCCGGCGCCTTGGGGCTTATCTCGCGGGGG
>Ga0209726_10001179_pt1 | contig 43408 bp, 44 predicted proteins | sample Subgrocontami54m_FD_187453 | JGI IMG/M metagenome (GOLD analysis project Ga0209726, IMG submission 187453) | Subsurface groundwater microbial communities from S. Glens Falls, New York, USA - GMW46 contaminated, 5.4 m (SPAdes) (version 3) | ecosystem: Environmental > Aquatic > Deep subsurface >...
CCCAGATCGATCCGGCGGCGCCCACAATGATAAACAGCCGCCGCCAGCCTTCGCCGTGCGGGCCAACCATGGTAATAACGAGAATGGGGGTTAATACGGCGCCCAACGTCATGCCGCTGTTGAAGAGGCCGTTGGCGAAGGGTTGAGCTTCCCGCGGAATGATCCGCCGAATGATCCCCACCGCCACGGGCCAGTTAAACGCCTCGCCCGCGCCGAGAATGGCGCGGCAAACTTGCAATTGAAAGAGAGTCTCGACGAATCCGGTGGCAAACCCCGCGGCGGACCACACCAGTAGGGCGATCGGGTAGAGCCAGCGCAGGTTTGACCGGTCGGCCAGAATTCCGGCAAGGATCAGAAAGACGGCGTAACTGTATCCAAACACGGCTTCCAGCGTGCCATAACCCTTCTCGTTGAGATGAAAATCGGCTTTAATGAACGACGCCATCGAACCCAAAGTCTGGCGATCCATATAGTTGACGAGCGTGGCCAGAAGCATCATGACCACCACCCACCATTTCCAGGGAGGGATGGCGGCCTTTGGGGGCGGTATAAGCAAACTCATGAATCAACGGCTATTCTATGTCCGCGCTATTCCCACAGGCAAGACAATGCCGTGTGTGTCGAGTTGGTTAGAAGGGAGAGGAGTCGCTCTTCCTGCCGGTTCATGGAGAGATCTGGGGAGAGGAGTTGCTCAGAATGGTGTTGGATCTTGCGCCTTGTCGGCGCTGGCGGGGCTGCACGCCAGGATCTGTGGGACCGCCAGCCGACACCTGCGGGTCCTTGCCTTCGATATAGCGGAGCAATTGGGTCAGGTCGACGGTGTTCAATACACCATCCCCTTTGGTGTTACGAGGCGCGCAATCGGCGCGCACAAATCCCGCAACCAAATCATTTGCATCTTTCCCTTCAAAAAAGCGCAAGATCTGCGTGACATCAACCGCGTCCAGAACTCCATCCCCGGAAGGGGTATTGCGAGGTCCTACGTCGCCTTCCAGGCCCGTCACCAAGGCGAGTTGAGCCACTTCGTTGCTGGCAAGGGCCCGACTATACAGCCGCATTTCATCCAATCGGGCCGAATGAGCAAAGTTGTGACTTGCTCCGTTGTAGTAGTTTCCCAAATGCAACCAAGTGGGGACCATAGCCCCGAGTCCACTGGCGCTGAAACATTGCTCCGTCCCGAAGGGACGGTTGAATTTTTGCGGGTCACACGTCCTGGGCATCAATCTCAGCCGTCCCTTCGGGACTTATTATTTCTCCGACGCTGAAGCCAACGTTGAAACGTTGGACTATTATCGTAGGTCCCTCCGGGACATGGACATGTCGCTACGCGACTCCAAAACCTTCTTACTTCCCAGCCTTACGGTTGTCGGCGAGGAGATTGCATGATGGCTTCCGAGTGGTTCGCAATCCCTCCGTTAAAGTGGTGCGTCCGTCAAAATCCGGAGGCAACTCCACCACAGCAGGCAACGCTTCTTTAGGCGTTTCACTGAAAGTAGGGCTGCAAAACCTTTCTCACATCGGAATTGCCTTCCAGGTTCTTCGGAAGTTTCGCGCCGGCCTTGAGCAGCCCATAATCTTCCAGCGCCTGGCGCAGCCGCGCCTCGTTCGGTTCGGACATGGCGCAGAGCGGCAGCCGCAGCTCGGGCTCGATCGTGCCGAACAACCCCATCGCGGTTTTCACCGGAATCGGGTTGGTTTCAAGAAAGAGCGCCTTCACCAGCGGCAGGAGCTTGTCGTGCCACCGGAGCGCCTCCTCGTGCCGCCCGGCATGGAACGCATTCACCATGGCGGCGACATCGCGCGGCACCAGGTTGGCGGCGACGGAGATCACGCCGGTGCCTCCGATCGAGAGCACCGGCAGCGTGAGCCCGTCATCGCCCGAGAGCAGCGCGAGCTTGCCCTTCGTCAGCTGCAGAATCCGGCTCATCTGCTCCAGGTTGCCGCTCGACTCTTTGACGCCCACGATGTTTTTGATGGCGGCCAGCTGCGCGAAGGTCTCCGGCTCGATGTTGACCGCGGTGCGCGAGGCGATATTGTAGATGACAAGCGGAATATCGACCGCCTCCGCCACCGCCTTGAAATGCAGGTAGAGTCCGCGCTGCGTGGGCTTGTTGTAGTAGGGCGAGATGAGGAGCGCGCCGTCGGCACCGGCCTCTTTCGCGTGCGCGGTCAACCGCACCGCTTCGCGCGTGTTGTTCGAGCCGGTGCCGGCGATCACCGCGATGCGGCCCTTCGCCGCGTCCACCGCCAGGTCGACGACCTGATCGTGCTCATCGAACGAGAGCGTGGCCGACTCGCCGGTCGTCCCGCAGGGGACGATCGCGCTCGTGCCGGACTCGATGTGCCATTCGATCAGCCGCTTGAACGCCGGCGCGTCGATCCGATCGTTGCGAAACGGCGTGACGATCGCCACCATCGACCCGCGAAGGGTCAAATGACTCATGGATGTCCTCCTGAAGCGGCTACCATCAGGGTAGCCGCGGAATGCCGAGCGCGGTGGGCGCTCGGCTTAGGGGCCAGGCCACGCGCCCCTCAAACACTCGCCGCGCCGGGCCTTCCAGCATGACCTCGGTCGCACGCGGTTGCCCGCCTCCACGATGGATCCGCATCGAGACCGCCAGCGTCTCTCCGCTCCGGGTGGAGACGTGAATCGTGCGCCGCGAGGCGGTCCCGCCCGCCTGCAGCGCGTGGATGATCGCCGCCGCGGTCGCCCCGGTCCCGCACGCCAGCGTCTCCCCTTCCACGCCGCGCTCATACGTCCGGATGCGCAGCGCATCCGGATGGTGCGGATCGCGCTGGATAAAGTTCACGTTCGTGCCGCGCGGGGCAAACCGCGGGTGGCGCCGGATCGCGCGGCCCAGTCTATCCACATCGACCCCCTCAAGGCTCGACACCGGCACGATGACGTGCGGCACGCCGGTGTTAATCCGGTCCATCCGATAGCTGCGGCCTCCGACCGTGAGGCGGGTTCCCTGCTCCAGCTCCGTCGGCTCAGGCATGCGCATGGCCACCCGCCCGCCGCGGACTTCGGCGCTGACCAGCCCGCCGCGCGTCTCGATGGTGAGGCGGCGGTGGCCGTTGCTCGCATAGAGCGCCACACAGCGCGCCCCATTGCCGCACATCTCCGCCTCGGTGCCGTCCGCGTTGAAGATGCGCATCCGCAGATCGGCGCGCGTCGAGGGCTCCAGCACCAGCATGCCATCCGCCCCGACCCCTCGCTGTCGGTGGCAGAGGGCGCGGCTGGCCGCCGGCCATCGGGTCGCAAGACCGCCCGGCCGGCGGCGACGGACATCCACGACAAGAAAATCGTTGCCGGTGCCCACCATCTTGGTAAACGCGAGCGGCCTCATGAGAGCAGCGCCGTCGGCATGACATCCTGACGGATCAAGTCCCGCAGCGTCTCGCGCCGGCGGATGACCGCAAACTTCGCGCCCCGCACCAGCACTTCGGCCGGGCGCAGCCGGCCGTTGTAATTGGACGACATCGTGGAGCCGTACGCCCCGGCCCCCATCACGGCCAGGAGATGGCCCGACACGATCGCACCCAGCCGGCGGTTGCGCGCAAACACATCCGCGCTCTCGCAAATCGGCCCGACCACGTCGTAGGCCCCCGCGCCATTCCGGGAAGCCGGCGGCATGCGCACCGGCATCACTTCATGATAGGCGCCGTAGAGTGCCGGCCGGATCAGATCGTTCATCCCCGCATCCACGACCGCGAACTGCTTGCCGCGCGATCGTTTCACGTACAGCACCTCCGTGACCAGGCACCCCGCGTTGCCCACGATGAACCGCCCCGGCTCCAGAATCAGCCGGACGCGCAGCGAACGCAGCAGCGGCGTGATCGCCCTGGCGAACGCCTGCGGCGTCTGCGGCCGCTCATCCTTATAGATGATTCCCAGTCCCCCGCCCAGGTTCAACCATTCGAGCGGCACGCCGAGCCGCCGGCCGCGCGCGATCACCTCGCCGCCGCGCCGGATCGCCTGCATGAACGGCGCGGCGTTGGTGATCTGCGAGCCGATGTGCAAGTGGATGCCGATCATCCGCACGCCGGCGTAGCGCCCATGGCGGCGGAAGAGCTCGATCGCCGAAGCGGGATCGATGCCGAACTTCGTCTCCGCCTTGCCGGTCGTGATATACCGGTGCGTGTGCGCCTCCACATCCGGATTGATGCGCAGCGCCACCCGGGCCGTCATCTTCAGGCGGCGGGCCTCGCGATCGATCGCTTCAAGCTCCGGCGCCGACTCCACGTTAAAGCAAAAAATCCCTGCGCGCAGCGCCTGGCGGATCTCCTCAGCGGTTTTGCCCACGCTCGCGAACACGATGCGCGAGGCCGGGCAGCCGGCCTGCCGCGCCTTGAACAGCTCCCCGCCCGAGACGATGTCCAGCCCGGCGCCCTGCTTCACCAGCAGGCGAAGGATCGCCAGATTGCCGTTCGCCTTCACCGAAAAGCAGATGAGCGGACGCCACGCCCGGAAGGCCTGTTGCAGCTTCCGAAGATGGTCCACCATCGTCTTGTAGCTATAGATGTAGACCGGCGTGCCGACCGCCTTGGCGATGCGCGTCAGCGGCACCCGCTCGCAGCACAGCTCGCCCTTCACGCGGCGAAAGTCGTGCGGATAGTAGTACATCGTCTCCTTATCGAAGGCGGCTTCGCCAGCGGCGAAGCGCCTGCTGCACCTGCCGCGGGTTCGTGCTGCCCAGGCTGCGCTTGCGCGCGACCGACTGCATCGGGTCCAGCCGCTGCAGCGCGGTCCGATCGAATTTCCCTGAGATCTGCCGCAGGCGTGCCAGCGGCAGCTCGCGCAGCCGCACGCCTTCGCGCTCCGCCAATGCGACGACTTTCCCGACCAGCGCGTGCGCATCGGCAAACGAGACGCCCCGCTCAACGAGATGCTCGGCCAAGTCGGTTGCGCACAGCGCATCCGACGCCAAGAGCCGCGGCAATTGCGCGGTGCGGACGCGCGCATGGCGCAGGACCCGCTCCAACACCTGCAGCGCGTCATCGGTGGCTTCCACCGAGGCGAAGACGCAGCGCTTATCCCACTGCAGATCTCGATTATACGACAGCGGCAGCCCCTTCATCACCGTCAAAAGCGCGGTGAGCTCCCCGATGATGAGGCCGGCCTGGCCGCGGATGAGCTCCAGCACATCCGGATTCTTCTTCTGAGGCATCAGGCTGGAACCGGTCGCCACCGCATCATCCAACGAAAGAATGCCGAACTCCTCCGTGGTCCACAGGATCAAGTCTTCGGCCAGGCGGGAGAGATGCACCGCCACATTCGCAAGCACGGAGAGCACCTCAAGGGCGAAGTCGCGATCGGACACCGCATCCATGCTGTTTTCGGCGACCCGGCTGAAGCCCAGCAGCTTGGCCACGAACCACCGGTCGATGGGCAGCGACGTGCCGGCGAGCGCGCCGGCCCCCAGCGGCAGCACGTCGATCCGCTTGCGCGCGTCAGCCAACCGTTCGAGGTCCCGCTCCAACATCTCCACGTAGGCGAGCAGGTGGTGCGCGAGCAGCACCGGCTGCGCCCGCTGCAGATGCGTGTAGCCCGGGATCACCGCCCGCTGATGCTTCTGGCCGATTGAGACGAGTGCTGACTGGACCGCCCGTATTCGCGCCGTCAGCACCCCGACCGCCTCGCGGCAGTAGAGCCGCAGATCCAGGCTGACCTGGTCGTTGCGGCTGCGCGCGGTGTGCAGCTTGCGGGCCACCGGCCCTACCGCCCGTTCTAACATCTGCTGGATCTGCGTGTGGACGTCCTCGGCGGCACCATCCGGCTGCCAGCGCCCCCGCTCGATCGACCGCAGGATGGCCGCCAGCCCCCGCACCAACCGCCGGCTCTCCGCCTGCGGAATGATCCGGCAGCGGCCCAGCATCGTCGCGTGGGCGATGGAGCCCTGCACGTCGTAGCGCGCGAGCCGGTAGTCAACGGCAATGCTGGACGTAAACCGCTCCACGAGCGGGTCGGTCTTGCCCTGAAACCGGCCGCCCCAGAGCTTGCGCGAGGCGCTCATGCGTTCTTCCCCTGTCCTTCGTACGGCAACCCGAACAGCTTGATGAATCCCGCCGAGTGGCGCTGGTCGAACTGGTCCTTGGCCGTATACGTCGCCAGCCGCTCCTGGTAGAGGCTGTGCGGCGAGGCGCGTCCCACCACCTGGCAGGAACCCTTGAACAGCTTCAGCCGAACCGTTCCGCTGACCGTCCGCTGCGTCGCATCGACAAACGCGTCCAGCGACGTCTTCAGCGGAGTGAACCAGAGCCCGCTGTAGATCAGCTCCGAATACTTGATGGCGACCCCTTGTTTGAAGCGCAGCAGCTCGCGATCGAGCACCAGGCGCTCCAGCTCCTGGTGCGCCTCGAACAGGATCGCGCCGGCGGGCGCTTCATACACTTCGCGGGACTTGATGCCGATCACCCGGCTCTCCATCATATCCGCCCGTCCGATGCCGTGCGCCGCCCCCAACGCGTTGAGCTGTTCGACCAACCGGACCGGATCGCGCAACGCCCCGTTCAGCCGCGTGGGCACGCCACGCGAAAACCCAACCGTCACATAGGCGGCGCGCGCGCTCGCCCGCTCCGGCGAGCGGATGGAGCGATAGGTGTCGCCCGGCGGCTCGTTCCACGGGTTCTCCAGCACGCCGGACTCGATGCTCGTGCCCCACAGGTTCTGGTCGATGCTATAGGAGCTGCGCTTGGTCACGTCGATCGGGATGCGGTGGCGCTGCGCGTACTCGATCTCTTCTTCGCGCGAGCGGAACTCCCATTCGCGCACCGGCGCGATGATCTCAAGCGCGGGATCCAGAATGCGCGCCGTCACCTCGAACCGCACCTGGTCGTTGCCTTTGCCGGTGCAGCCGTGCGCGATGGCCGTTGCCCGTTCCCGATGCGCGACCTGCACCTGATGCGCGGCGATCAGCGGGCGCGAGAGCGCGGTCGCCAGCAGGTATTTGCCTTCGTAGATCGCACCCGCCTTCAGCGCCGGCCAGCAGTACCCGGTGACGAACTCCTTGCGCAGGTCGCGCACGATCACCTTCGAGGCGCCGGCCACCTTGGCCCGCCGCACCGCGGCCGCCGAGGGATCGCCCTGGCCCACGTTCGCCATGAACGCGATCACCTCATAGCCGCGATCCGCCAGCCACTTCACGCAGACCGACGTGTCCAGCCCCCCCGAATACGCCAGCACCACCCGCTTTCGGTTCATTCGTCACCTTTGTGTCCAAGCAACATGAGTAACAGTGCCTTTTGCACATGGAGCCGGTTCTCCGCCTGCTCGAAAATCAGCGAGCGGGAGCTCTCCATGACGTCGGCGGTGATCTCCTCGCCCCGGTGCGCCGGCAGGCAGTGCATCACCCGGCAGCCCGGTTTCGCCGCCGCGAGCAGTTTGCGGTTCACCTGATAGGGGCGAAACACCTTCAGCCGCTTGGCCCGCTCGCGCTCCTGCCCCATGCTGACCCACACATCGGTATACACCACATCCGCGCCAACGATCGCCTTCCGGGGATCCGTCACCCACCGCAGCGACGCGCCGTGCGCCTTGGCCTGCCGATCCGCCGCCTTCCAGATCGCGCCGGCGGGCCGGTACCCGCCCGGCGTGGCCACCGCCACGTGTACGCCGAGCATGGCGCATCCTTCGATGAACGAGTGCAGCACATTATTGCCATCGCCGACGTACGCCACCCGCAACCCTTTCTTCAGACCACCGAACTGCTCCTGGATCGTCAAGAGATCGGCCAGTGCCTGGCAGGGGTGCACCAGGTCGGAGAGGCCGTTGATGACCGGCACCCGCGAGTGCGCGGCGAACTCCTCCGCGTCGCGGTGAGCGAAGGTGCGCACCACGATGCCGTCCACGTAGCGCGACAGCGCCTGCGCCACGTCGCGGATCGGCTCGCGCTGGCCGAGCTGGATGTCGTCCTGGCCGAGGTAGATGACCGAGCCGCCCAGCTGCAGCACCGCCACCTCGAAGGCCGCGCGCGTGCGCATCGACGGCTTCTGGAACACCAGCGCGACCGTGCGATGGCGCAGTGCTCCCGCTCCATGGGCGCGGTCGCGCTTGACCTGCGCGGCGAGTTTCAGCAAACGCTGAAGCTCGTTGACCTGAAGATCCGGAATCGTCAAGAAGTGACGCGGCATTGGTCGAACACCTCTTCCAGCACTGAGAGCCCCCGTTCGAGTTGCGCCTTGGTGATCGTCATCGCCGGCAGCAGCCGCAGCACGCGCCCCTGCGTGCAGTTGATCAGCACCCGCTTGGCCCGGCAGGCCTCGACCAGCGGCCGCCCATCGAGGCTCAATTCAATGCCGATCATGAACCCGCGCCCCCGCACCTCGCGGATGAACGCATGGCGCTGCTGCATCTCAGCCAGCCGCTTCATGATGTACGGACTCAGCGTGTTCACCCGGCCGAGCAGCTCTTCCCGCTCGATCGCCTCGAAGACCGCCAGGATGCACGCGCAGCCCAGCGGGCTGCCGCCATAGGTCGTCGCATGCGTGCCGGGGGTCAACACATCCGCCACCGCGCGCTTGGCCACGATCGCGCCGATCGGGAAGCCGCCGCCGAGCGTCTTGGCCAGCAGCATCACATCCGGTTCGATACCGCTCTGCTGGTAGGCGAACATGGTGCCGGTGCGTCCCATGCCGGTTTGGACCTCATCCGCGATCAGCAGCAGCTTCTGCTCGTCGCAGAGGCGACGCACCCCCTGCAGAAACGGTCCGGAGCCGATGCGCAGCCCGCCCTCGCCCTGAATTGGCTCCAGCAGGACCGCGCACGTCTTGGAAGTGACCGCCGCGCGGATCGCCTCCAGGTCGCCATACGGGACCCGCACAAACCCTGGCAGCAACGGCTCAAACCCCTCCTGGTGCTTAGGCTGCCCGGTGGCGCTGAGCGCGCCCATCGTCCGCCCGTGGAACGACTGTTCCATGACGATCATCTCATGGCGGCCGTTCCCCCACCGACGGACGAGCTTGATCGCTCCCTCCACCGCTTCGGCGCCGCTGTTGCAGAAGAAGACCTTGCCGTCGAAGGAGACATCCACCAGCGCCTTGGCCGCGCGCCACTGTAGCGGGTGGTAATAAGTGTTCGAGAGATGGATCAGCCGTCCGGCCTGGCTGCGGATGGCGCGCATCACGAAGGGGTGGTTGTGGCCCAGGCCGCTCACCCCCCAGCCGGGAAACAGGTCCAGGTACTCGCGCCCCTCGACGTCCCACACGCGGCTGCCTTTGCCTTTGGCGAAGGCCAGCGGGCTGCGCACGTACGTACCCATCACGTACCGGTCGTACCGGTCGATCACCGCCTGCGTCGTCTGTCCCATGTTAATGGACGATCTCCGTGCCGATGCCCTGCTTCGTGAAGATCTCCAGCAGCATTGCATGCGGAATCGCGGCGTCGATGATGTGCGTCTTTTTGACGCCGCGGCGGAGCGCTGCGATGCATGCCTTGACCTTCGGAATCATCCCTTCCTGGATCACCCGGCGGTCCATCAATGTTTTGGCATCCTTGACCGAGACGGTCGAGATGAGCGATTCGGCGTCCTGCGGCTGCTGCAGAATCCCGCGCACGTTCGTCAGCAGCACGAGCTTCTCCGCCTTCAGCGCCGAGGCCACTTCGCTCGCCACGTCATCCGCGTTCACGTTGTACAGCTGCCCATGCCCCACGCCGATCGGGCAGATGATCGGAATCGCGTGCCGCGTGAACACCCGCCGGATCAGCCCGGTGTGCACCCAGGCCGGGGAGCCGACGAACCCGAGCTCCTCCGCGCGCGGATGCGGCGTGGCCGCGATCACCTTCTGCTTCGGCGTCATCCCCTCCGCGTGCCCGCCGAGCGCCTCCACCTGCTTGACCAGGCGGCGGTTGATCTCGCCCAGCGCCTGATCGACGACGCGGATCGTCGCACTATCCGTCACCCGCAGCCCATCGACGAACGCGCTCTTCTTGCCGGTCTGGGACAGCTTCCGGTTGATCTCCGGCCCGCCGCCGTGCACCAGGACGGAGCGAATGCCGACTTCGGTCAGAAAGATCAGGTCCTGCAGGATCCTCCGCATCGCCGCGGGATTGTCGATGGCGCTGCCCCCGTACTTCGCCACGATCACCTTCCCCCGGAAGGCCTGGATGTACGGGATCGCCTCGATCAGGATGTCGGCTTTGCGGATCGACTCTTCCATCAGGTCGAATAGTGCGCGTTGATCCGCACGTACTCTTCGGTCAAATCGCACGTCCGCATCCCGGCGGACGCGCGCCCGGCGTGCAACTCGACGCGCACCGCAATCTCCGCGCCCTTGAGCAACCGGCGCGCCACGGATTTGGGAATCGACTGCACTGCCCCGCGCGCCACCAGCCGCCGGCCTTCCACGTCGATGTCCAGCCGATCCGGGTCAAACCGCGCAGAGGATGCGCCGACCGCCGCTGCGATCCGGCCGACGTTGGGATCCCCGCCGGCGAGCATGGTCTTTACCAGCAGCGAGCGCGCCACGGACCGGGCGCACGCCCGGGCTTCGCGCGCGGACCGCGCGCCGGTCACCGCAATCTCCATGACGCGGCTGACCCCCTCGCCGTCCGCCACGAGCAACGCGGCCAACCGGCCGCTCACCGCGCGCAGCATCGCCGCAAACGTCTTGGCGCCCGCGGTGCCGGGCCGAACCGCCGCGCCCGACCGCCCGCTGGCCAGCGCGAAGACCGTATCGTTGGTGCTCATGTCGCCGTCCACGCTGATGCGGTTGAAGGTCTCTTCCGTCACCTCACGCAGCAGCTCGCGCAGGAACGCGGGCGCAATCGCCGCGTCCGTCGTCAGCACGCCCAGCATGGTGGCCATCGAGGGCGCGACCATGCCGGCCCCTTTGGCCATGCCGCCGAGCCGGCAGGCGCGGCCGCCAATGACCGCCGCCACCGCGGCCTCCTTCACATGCAGATCGGTGGTCAAGATCGCCTGCGCGGCATCCTCATGGTGCGCCCGGCTGAGTTGGCTCACCAGGAGCGGCACGGCGCGGATCATGCGCGCCACCGGCAGCCGGCTGCCGATCAGGCCGGTTGAGCCGAGCAGGACGTCCGTCTCCGCAATCCGCAGCGCCCGGGCGACGGCCCCGCCCATCCGCAGCGCATCCTGATAGCCTGCGGCACCGGTCATGCAGTTGGCGCAGCCGCTGTTGATAAGCACCGCTCGCGCCGTACCGCGCGCCACGCGCGCTTTGCTGATGAGCACGGGTGCCGCCTGGACGCGGTTGCGCGTGAAGACCGCCGCCCCCGTCGCAGGCCCGTCAGCGAGCACGAGCGAGAGATCGGGCTTGCGGCTGCGCTTGATGCCGGCATGCACGCCGGCGGCCCGGAATCCGCTGGCGGCGGTTGTCCCGCCCGCGATCCACCGCATCAGAGGAGCCCGGCGGTCTCAGGCCAGCCGGCCATGAGGTTGAGATTCTGGACCGCCTGCCCGGCCGCGCCCTTCAGCAGATTATCGATCGCCGCCGAGACGATGAGCAACCGCTTGCGCTCATCCACGGCGAATCCGAGGTCGCAGTAGTTTGAGCCGGCCACGTCATGAATCTTCGGCCATTGATTCTGCCCGCGTACCCGCACGAACGGCGCCTGGCCGTACGCCTCCTGATAGATCGCCCGCACCTGCTCCCACGTGACCGCCTTGGGCGTGCGCAGATAGATCGTCGAGAGAATGCCACGGTTGAGCGGCACCACGTGCGGCACGAAGCAGATCGAAACCGGCTGCCCCTTGCCGAAGGGGAGCAGCGCCTGCTCGATCTCCGGCGCGTGCTGGTGCTGGTTGACCTTGTACGCCCAGAGATTCTCGTTCATCTCGCCGAACATCAGCGCCGGCTCGGCCTTGCGGCCCGCCCCGGTGATGCCGGATTTGGCGTCCACCACGATCGACTCGCGCTCCACCAGCCCGGCATGGAGCAGCGGCGCGCAGGCGAGGATGACGGAGGTGGCGTAACAGCCGGGGTTGGCCACCAAGCGCGCCTTGGCGATCAATTCCCGGGAGAGCTCGGCAATGCCATAGACCGCCTCGGCAAGCAGCGCAGGCTGGGTGTGGGGTGTACCGTACCACTGGGTAAACGCGGAAGGATCTTTGAGGCGGAAGTCGCCGCCCAGGTCGATAACCTTGCGGCCGGCCTGGAGCAGCGCAGGGACCACCTCAAGCGACACGCCATGAGGCAGCGCGAGCAGGGCGATATCGCAGGAGGAGGCGAGACGAACGGGGTCGAGCGACTCTACCGAGAGGTCGGACTGCCCCGCAAAGCGCGGGAAGACCTGGGCAAGCGGAACGGGGCGGTCCCATTTAGCTGAGGCCGCCAGTGAGGTGAGGCGAACCGAAGGATGGCGCAGGAGGATCCGGATGAGCTCTTCACCGGCATAGCCGGTCGCCCCTGCAACCGCGACGCGTTCTGTTGGCATCTGTGAGGTTGTGTCATCTTAACAAGAGGTTACCGCTTCGTCCACTGGAACCGTTTGCGCGCGCCCTTTTGCCCGTATTTCTTGCGCTCGCGCTCGCGCGGATCGCGGGTCAACAATCCCGCATTGTGCAAATTGGCCTTGGTCGAGGGGTCGAGTTGGACCAGAATGCGCGCGATGCCGAGCTTGATCGCATCCGCCTGGCCGGTCATCCCGCCCCCGTCCACGTTGGCCATCATGTCGAACTTACCCAGTTGGTGCGTGAGCAGCAGCGGCGCCTTGATCGACAACCGCAGCGCTTCGCGGGGGAAATAGGCATCGCAAGAACGGCCGTTCACCGTCATGGTACCGGTGCCTGGTGCGAGACGCACCCGCGCGACCGCCCGCTTGCGACGGCCGGTGGCACGCAGCGTCTTCGGATCAAGCGTCACGGCAACAGCGGTCTCAGCCATGCCCGACTCCGAGGAGCTCCGGCTTGATCGGCTGAAGCTGCTGCGCGGCGTGCGGATGAGTCGAACCGGCGTACACCTTCAGCTTGCCCAGCATCCGTCGGCCGAGCGGACCGTCAGGCATCATGCCCTTCACCGCTTGCCGCAAGATCCGGTCGGGATGGCGCTCCTTCACCTGCGCGAGCGTGCGCGTGCGCCGCCCGCCGGGATAGCCGGAGTAGCGCTGGTGCACTTCCTGGGACAGCTTTTGCCCGGTCACCGTGATCTGCTCGGCGTTCACCACCACGACAAAATCGCCCGTATCCAGGAACGGCGTGTAGATCGGCTTGTGCTTGCCGCGCAGGATCATGGCGATGCGCGCGGCCAGCCGGCCGAGCACCAAGCCCTTGCCATCGATGAGGAGCCATTGTCGCCCCGTATTGCGGGCGTCCGGAAGCGTCGTCGTCATTGGAATCGCAGGAGTATAACAGAGTTACTGAGGTGTGTCAATGACCGGAGAGGGCGCCGAACATGCGCACCAGCGAGGGGCCGAGGATCACCACGAAGAGCGCAGGCAGCACGCAGAAGACCAGCGGAAACGCGAGCTTGACCGGCAGCGTGTGGATCAGCTCCTTCACGTCCTGCTGCCATTTGAAGCGGAGCGCTCCGGCGTAGACGCGCAGCGTTTGGGAGAGGCTGCCGCCCAGCCGCTCCGACTGGATGATGTTGGACACCAGCGCGTTGAGGTCCGCCGAATCGCCGCAGCGGCGCGCCAGGTGGCGCAGCGCCTCTTCGCGGGGCGAGCCGGCCAGGATCTCCTGCGCCGTCAGCTGCAGCTGCTCGCGCAGCTCGGGCGAGGCCAGCTCTGCGTCTTCCCCGACCCGCACCAGCGCCGAGTGGAAGCTCATGCCCGAGCCCAGACAGAGGACCCAGAGGTCGAGGACGTCCATCAGGCTGCGGTTGACGGCGGCCATCCAGCGCCGCGCGTGCCAGCGGCGCCACGCGTGCGCCGTGACCCGCAGCGCCATCCACGCGACCCCCACCACGACGACCCAACCCATCGGGGCCGGTACCAACATGTGCGAGCAGATCTGAACCGCCGCCCAGGCAACGAGCAGCGCGGCCAACACGGAGCATGCGGCCAGCGTAAGCCGGCTTTCCGTCGTTTGCAGCCCCGGCAGGCGCGCCTCCGGCTTCATGCCGGCCAGGCGCAGCACGGCGTCCAGGCAGGCGGTGAGGCGGCGAGCCGATGCGGCGGACAGCCATCGCCCTTCCTCGGGAGGCGGGGTGCCTGAGGACGAGAGGCCGGCCATCAGCCGCCGGCGGGTCATGGTGCGCCCCTGCCTCATGAACGTCCACAGGAGAAAGACGACCGACGAGGCGAACAGCCCCGCCGCCATGCTGAAGATCATTGCCCAGACGCGCTCACCGTTCATCGCTATTCAATCCGCGGATGGACCAGCCACCAGATGATGCCGAACCCCGCCACCTGAAGTCCGGCGGCGGCCCAGAGCAGCGTGTGTCCTGAGGCGCTCGACAGGAGCGGGCGCAGATACCCGGGACTAAGCAGCATCAGCCCGACTCCCACCACCAGAGGCAGCGTGCCCAGCACCCAACCGGTCAGGCGGCTCTCCGCCGTGAGCGTGTTCAGCTCGCGCAACAGCCGGAACCGGTCCCTGACGGCCGTTTCCAGCTGATCGAGCGTCTCCGCGAAGTTGCCTCCCACGTCCCGATGGAGGCGCGCGGCGGCCGCGAACAGCTTGAAGCTGGGAATCGGCACCCGCCGGCCCAGCCGGCTGAACGCCTGCGCGGCGTCTGCCTCGATCAGCGACTCGTTCAACAGCTTGCGAAACTCCACGCGAATGGGGTCCGGCAGCTCGCCGGCCACCAGCCCGATGCCGGCATCGAAGCCCAGTCCGGCGCGCAACGCCGACGCGATCATGCGGATGGCGTCCGGCAGCTGCTCAGCCAGGCGGGTCAGCCGCCGCTGGCGCTTGGCCGCCATGATGGCCCATGGTGCGGCACCCGCCGCCGCCGTGAGCGTGCATGCCAGCCAAAACGGCACGCGCAGCCATGAGGCGATGAGCATGGCCACCAACGCGCAGCACAACTGAAGGCTCAGATAGGAGCTGACGTTCATCGTCGAGCCGGCCTGCTCCAGGAACAGCAGGACGCGCGGAGCGATCGACCAGCGGACAATGAGATGGCCCAGCAACGGCAGATGGCTGTAGCGGGCGTCGCGGAGAGGTTGGGAGCGTTGGGAGGACGGAGTGCTCTGCGCGATGTCGCGCAAGCGGCTGGACAGCCGGCGGCCGACGGCGCGTCGCTGCCACCTGCTGATCACCTGCCAGACGAGGAAGCCGACCGCTCCCCCGCCGGCGCTAGCGAGTGCCGCGGCTGTCCACATGCGCCAGCCTCCCGGCATCGGCCGCCGAGTGGGCGAACAGCGCGGGCAGCTGCAAACCTGCCCGCTTGAGCTCTTCGACGAATGCCGGCATGACCCCGGTCGTCAGAAATTCGCCGTGGCCCGGATGCTCGGGCGACCCGGCGCGCGATTGAAACTTCACCAGCTCTTGCAGCTTGATGACCGACTCGTCCATGCCGTCGATCTCGCAGACGCTGATCACCCGTCGCACGCCGTCCGGAAACCGGTGGAGCTGAATGATGATATCGATGGCCGAGCTGATCTGCCGCCGCATCGCTTCGCTGGTCAGGTTGGTCCCGGCCATGAGGATCATCATCTCCAGCCGGGCCAGCGCGTCGCGCGGACTGTTGGCATGGATCGTGGTGAGCGAGCCCTTGTGGCCGGTGTTCATCGCTTGCAGCATGTCGAACGCCTCAGCCCCTCGCACCTCGCCGATCAGGATCCGGTCCGGCCGCATGCGCAGCGCGTTGCGGACCAAGTCCCGCTGGGTGATCTCGCCCTGCGCCTCGATGTTGGGCGGGCGGGTCTCCAGGCGGATCACATGCTGCCCCTCGAGCCGCAGCTCGACCGTATCCTCGATCGAGACGATGCGCTCCGAGGCGCTGATGTGCCGCACCAGGCTATTGAGCAGGGTCGTCTTCCCCGAGCCGGACCCGCCGGAAATCAGGATGTTGCGCTTCGATGTCACGGCGGCTTCCAGGAGCGAGGCCGTAGCCGCATTGAGCGAGCCGAACCGCAGCAGGTCTTCCATGGCCAGCGGCCGCTGCTTCAGGCGGCGGATCGAGAGTGCCGGCCCGTCGACCGCCAGCGGCGGAATGATCGCGTTGATGCGGGAGCCGTCCGGCAGCCGGGCGTCGACCATCGGGGAGGACTCGTCGATGCGCCGTCCGGCCCGGCTGACGATGCGCTCGATCACCTGCAGCAGGTGCGCATCGTCGCGGAACCTCGCCGACGTGCGCTCCAGGCGGCCGAACCGCTCGACGTACACCTCATCACACCGGTTCACCAGAATGTCGTCAACCGCGGGATCGTGCATGAACGGCTCGATCGGGCCCAGCCCGAAGGTGTCGTGCTCCAGCTCATCGACGAGCTGCCGCCGCTCCTCCTGGCTCAACGGAGGATTCTCTTCCAGGATCAGCTGCTCCAACAGCTCCCGGATCTGCAGCCGGCCCGCCGGCGAGTCGACAATGGTCAGCCTGACGGCGTCGATCCGCTCCACGAGCTGCCGTTGCAGGGTCAGCTTAATCTGCTGATACGCCGGCGCGCGGCGGTTTCGCTCAGCCGCCGTCGATGCCGGCGCGCTCGGGGTGCCGGCATCGCTGGCCGGCGGCAGCGACGTTCGCGAGAGACGCTCACGCAATCCCATGTTGCCCCTTGCCGGTTCCGGCAGGCACGGCCCCAACCCGTCTGGACAGCCACCAGGGGCGCGAGGCCGCCGGCGCCCCGTTTGTCCGCATCAGCACCTGAGTACTCACCAGCTGGTCAAACGCCGTGGCCAGCGTACCCTTCGGCTGCACCAGGCGCGCGACCGTCCCCAGATTGATCGCCTGCATGACCGTCGCATAGTCATTCGGAATCTGCGCCTGGACCGGACGCCCGAGCGCCTCTTCCATCTCCCGCTGCGTCAGTTTTTCCTTCGCGTTGAATCGGTTCACCACCACGACCACCTTGGAGGGGTCGTATTTGAGCCGCTCAAACAGCTCCAGCGTGCGCTTGGTGTTGCGGATCGACGGGAGGTTCGGCAGCGTCACCAGCAGGATGCGGTCGGCGGCGTCCAAGGCCGGGAGATTGCGGTCGTTCACCTCGTTGCCCGCATCCACCACGACCGCTTCGAAGGTGGTGGCAAGCCGCTGCAACAGCCGGCCCACCTGAACCGGCGTGACCAGCTCCGCCTCTTCGGGCGCATAGGGGGCTGACACGACATGCATGCCGGAGCGGTGGCGCGGCAGCACGCTCTTGAGATAGCTCGGGTCGGCCCGTTCAAGCTCCGTGACGAGGTTCACGACCGTATAGGTCGTCGGCACATCCAGGAAGACCGAGAGATCGCCCCGCTGCAGCACCAGGTCGACGACCGCCACCGCGCCGGGGAGCTGGTGCGCGAGTGCCGCGGCGGTATTGATCGCCACCATGGTCGTGCCCACCCCGCCTTTGTTGCTCAGCACGGCGACCATCTGGCCCCGCCGCCCGAGCCCGACCTGCCCGGTGACCCCGATGAAGCGTCCCAACAGCGCGGAAAACTCTTCGAGCGTCGGGGTGAGGGAGAGATAATCGCTCGCTCCCAGGCGCATCGCCCGCAGCAGCCGTTCGGAAGACAGTTGCTCGCATGCCACCGCAATGACGCTCCGGCCTCCCTGCTGCCGAAAGATCTGGATCGATTCCAGCACATGGTCCGCCATCGAATCAAGATCGACGATGACCAGGGCAGGTGCGGGCGCGGTTCTGGCCTCGAGCCGGTCCCCGCGTTCCAGGCGGCAGGACAGCCCCCCTTCCCGCTCATAGGACGCCGCCAGCGCCAGAAGGCGCCGCATCAACTCCTCGTCCTTCGTCATGACCTGAATCGCGATGGGATCGTGTGCCCTGGCCATCTGGGTGTGCCTCCTACTCCACGAGCGCGACCGGGATTCGCGCCGAGATTTCATCAAAGACGTGTTGCAGATCGGCGGTGGTCGGCGCAAAGAAATGCTCGCCTCCGGTCACCTGCGCCATCTGCTGCATCAGCGGACGGTTGGTGTTGAGGCCCAAGCTGATGGTGTACAGGATGGTGCGGTCTTGCGCGATGAGCTGGGCCTGCGCCAGCGCCTGCTGCTCCGAGACGTTTCCCGGTGGCTGACCATCATCCTGGCCCGCCGTCCCCGCCAGCTGGCACGTGGCCGCGTTCACCCGGCTGTTCGTCTTGCCGTCAGAGAGCAAAATGATCACTTTGATGCCCCGGGGATCGGCGCGCGAGGAGAGCGTTTCCTGCCGGGCCACACATAGCGCCGCGGCGATATTCGTCCAGTCAAGAGCCGTGGGGCCATCGATGGCTGTTTTGACCTGATTGAAGTTGTCCGTCAGCTGCTGGTTCAACGTGGCCTGGTGGTTGTAAAACACCAGTCCGGCCTGGTCGCCGTCGACCGGGAAATTGCGCACCAGATCCAAGAACCGTTTGGCCGCCTCCTTGGTGTCGGTGAGCGGCTGCTCAGGGTTGGCGTTGTCATCGTTCATCGACCCGGAGCGATCCAGCGTCAGCACCATGTTCCGATTCCCCAGCGCGGCGGTCGAGGTCGCCTCGACTTCCGACTGGTTCCGGCCCAGCACCGGCCCAAAGAACAGCGAGGGTTCCGCCGGGGTCGATCCGCCGGTCAGCCGGGCGGTCACGCGCACGCTGTTGGGCGCGCCTGAGGTCTCGATAAACTGATGGCTGTCCGCTTCCCAGAGCCCAAACACCATCTGCTGCCCTTCCACGTCGAGCGACTCCCCGAGGACCGGATTGAGCTGCGCGTACTGCTCGGCCCGCTGCGTCGCTTCCGCCAGGCCCACGGTCAGGCCCGAGGCCGCGGCGACGCTCATCGCATCGGTGGCACGTTGCAATTCGGCACGGACATTCATCAGGAACGCTCCGTCGACGGCTAACACCGCTATGCCAAGCAGCGCCGTCATCAGCACCGCGGCGATAATCAGCACCGATCCGCGGGTCCGCTTACTGCGGCGGTGAAAGCGGTCCGAATAGCTGAGGATGGGGATTCTCCTCTTTGGACGTGAACGGTTGGTACGATTTCGTCGTATTCGAAGACTCGGCCGCGGGCGCCGGAGCGTGCTTCTCCGGGGGCTTCCGCTGGGGCGTCGTGAACAAGGAGCGGCGGCTCTTCTTGTTCGCGTTGTTCTTGACGGCGGAATCCGGTGCCCCGGTTGTCGGGGCGTCGGCCTCGGGCTGCAGGCGAATCCCTTCGATCGCCCCGCGGATCGCATCGCCGCGCGCCTCCGGATACGGAGGCGGAGCCACGTGCCCCTTCAACGCATCGCTGATGGCCGCAGGCTCCGGAAAGGCCGGCGGCACGTCAAGGGTGTGCGGCGTCGTCAGCCGCGGAGTGACCACCACGAGCAGCTCAGTCTCTTCGTTGTTAAACGCTTCACTGCTGAACAGTTTGCCGAAGATCGGCACGCGCCCCAATCCCGGCACGCGGCGCTCCGTGCGCGTGTCCATCTGGGAGAGCAGCCCGCCGATCACGAGGCTTTCGCCGGAGCGCATCTCCACGGTCGTGCGCGCGCGCCTCGTCACCAGCCCCGGAATGTCAAACCCGCCCAGCCGAACCGCCGCCGGGCCGAAATCCAAAATGCTCACCTCCGGCTCCACGAACATGCGGATCTCATCCTCGCCGGTCACTTGCGGCTCAAAGTTCAGGCGGATGCCGAACTCCTTGAACTGGATCGTCACGGCGTTGTTCGCGCCGGCGGTCGCGGACTGTATGACCGGAATCGGAAACTCTCCGCCGGCCAGGAAACTTGCCTTCTCCCCGCTCATCGCGATGAGGTTGGGCTCGGCGAGAATGCGGATCAGTCCCTGCTCCTCCAGCGCGCTGAGCGCGATGCTGATATCCGTGCCCGTGCGGAGCTCCAGCAGGTGGCTGACGGTCGAAGAGAGCAGCAGATCCTTGGGATTGATGACGCGGGAAAAGGTGGGCGTGGCGGGCACTTGCGGAGTCAACGCGCCCGAGAGGAAGCCGGACTGCGTCACCTTGTTGCCTTGGACGATGTAGTCCACGCCGAGCGACCTGGCCAGTGAGCGGTCGACCTCGGCAAAGCGAACTTCGATCAGCACCTGATGCGTCGGCACGCTGAGCAGGTTGACGACTTTATCCTTCTCGCCGTATGTCTGCGCCACGGACATGGCCTGGCCGGCCGCCGCCGCGGAGCTCGCCTTGCCGGAGAGCACGATGGCTCCCGAGGCGCTGTGGACGTCGATCGTTTCCTTGGGCAGCACCGCCTTCAAAGTCTGGCGCAGCGCCTCCAGGTCCTGCTCAACGGTGATGGTAATGAGCTGGCTATTGCCGTTGCGCCAGACGATCAGCGTTGTCGAACCGGGCTGCTTGCCCTGCACGAGGAGCTGGGTCGGCGAGACGACCACGACATCGGCGATCGTCGCGTCGTTGACTGAGGCGCGCTCCACCGCCTCGGCAAAACGAAGCACCGAGGAGTGGCCGACGGTCAGCGCCAGCGGTGATGTCGAAGCAGTGGAGGCGGTCATGGCGATCGGTTCTTGGACGGCGGCTGACACCGGTGCGAGACCTGTTCCCCACGCGATCATCGCACTCCCTACCAAGAGAGTGAGCGAGGAACAGCTGTTGCGAGCGATCAATGGGCGGCTCATCAGGATGGCTGCTCAGCTATGGGTGCGGCGGCAGCGTGGGGGACGGCATCAGGAAACTGCTGCCGGCGGCGTTGCTGGCCCTTGATCAGTTCGACGGCAGCCGGCAAGAGCGTCTCTTTGCTGACGCCGGCGGTCTGGGCGGGCTGATCATCGGCATACCCGCGCACGAGCAGCTGAATGGTGCCCACCTGCATGGCCAGCGAGAGCTTTTCACCGTCACGGGGCGTCACCGCCAGGATCACTGGAACAGACTCGACCCCTCCCTGCCGGACGCGCGATTCCGCGCTATCGGAGACCGCCAGCACTTCCACATCCTGCAATAGGACTTTGGCAGAGGTGCTGCCTTCAGCATCCTCCATCGTCACCACGACATCCACATGGTTGCCGGGCTGCAGGAACTGCTGAATCCCTCCGCGCGCATCGATCGAGATGCCGAAGGCGCGATAACCAAGCGGCACCGCGGTGGCGAGCACAGGGCTGTGCCGGGCGGGCACCAGCAACGATTCAACAATCGGCGTGCCGGTCGGAACCTGGTCTGCGACGATGCGCCCCAGCAGCGCCTGCACATTGGAGGCGGCGCCGGACGCCACTTCGTCTCTCGGCCGCGTCGCCAGCTCCAGATGCGTTTCGCGCAAGACGGTGCCGCGCGCAAGCGTCGAGCTCGCCACCACGACCGTCACAGGGGGACCGGCGTGGGCGCGACGCGGATGGACCAACCGCTGGTACAACCCTCCGGCCACCACAAGACCCGAGACCATGGCAACCGTCACCATCAAGGCAATTCCGCGTCTGGACATGGCACTACTCCTTCAGAGGATTACATCTCATAGCGCGTGACGACATCGGCGCGCAGCGGAATCGCCGCGGAGCCGGCCTGAGAAAAGATCAATGAAACCATCGGGGAAAACTGCACTTCGGCCGCCACATGCACCAGCGTACCCGTTTGCAGGGGTGCGGGAAACGTCACGGAGCTTGCTGCCGCCTCCACTCCGGCATCCTGCAGCGTCGCGTCGATGCCGCTCAGGATCTGGGGATCATCCTGTTGCAATTCCGGTGTTACCGCGGCGCGCCGCGCGCCTTCGCGCACCGCATGCGTCAGCAAATTGAAGCTGAGCCACGCGCGCCCCAGCTCGATCGCTCCCATCACCAGCAGGAGTGCGAGCGGGATGATCAGGGCGGCTTCCACCACCACGCCGCCTCGCGTCCTACGCCACGCTCTGCGATGCATCGTCGCTCACCCGCCTCCATAACGCATGGTTGATGCCGATTGCAGCCGGATCAGATCCGCAAATGCCGGCACCAGCCCGACCACGACAGGCTGAAACACCCGGCTGACTTCAACGGTCACCGGATCGCCTGGCTGCAACGGCGAAGTGAACCGGACTGACCGCGTGGTTGTTCCTGGATCGATTCCTCCTCCCGCCAAGATCGCATCCACCGATTGGAGGACGGTGGCGTCATCCGGCTGGAGGTTCGGCAGCGCGGAAGCGATCCGCGCTCCCTCGCGCGCCGCCGTGATCAGCACATTGCGCATCCTCCAAGCAGCGCTGGCATCCATGACGGTAACCGCCAGGATCGCCAGAAGCACCGAGACGAATGCGAACTCGATGATCACGCTCCCGGCCCGTTTCCGGGCTGGGCCATACCCGGTCATGATTAGCCGCCAGCCACTCCACCGAGCTTGGTTCTGATGTTGTCAAACACGGTCGCCACCTGGTCGCGCAGCGCCGTCACCGACGTCACGAGAAAGAGCGCAATCAGGGCGGCCAACAGCGCGTACTCGATCATCGCGACCCCCTTGCGATTCCCCAACACCTTGTTCTTCAATGACATGCTTCTAGTCACCCCCCTTCGTCACAGTTGACTTGCACACGGACTTCTCCAGCATAAAAGGAGCATCTTGCGTGCCAGAAACGGCTGAGAAAGACGGCGAAACGTCGAACGGGTCTGCTGGAGTGTAAACGTGAATAAGATTTGTCAGAAGATGATAGAGGGTCACTGCTTATAGTCGGCATTGTACCACGCGCCTCCCCCCTTCACAACCTGGAGAAGCCGCTGAAACTAGCGACTGCGGGTCGTAAAAACGCGCCGGGTGGCGGGGTAGCTGACCGAAACCAGCACAAGTCCCTTGGCCGGCGCGGTCGTGCCGGCCGACCGCCGCTGGCCGTTGCGCAAGAGACGCCGCACCGCACCGGGCGCAAACCGCCCACGGCCGACATCGATCAACGTCCCCGCAAGGCTGCGGACCATCGTGTGGAGAAACCCGTTGCCGGCGATCTCGATATGCAGCTCTTCTCCGCGCCTGCGGACCGCAACCTCGTGGATCGTCCGGCGCGTGGATCGTCTGGGGCCAGCGGCGCGCGCAAACGCCCGGAAATCGTGGCGACCCTCCAGGGCGCGCGCTTCCCTGCGCATGAGCGCCACGTTCAGCCGCACCGGCACATGATGGACGTAGAGGCGCTCGAAGGGAGGCACGACCGCTCCGGTGAAGATCCGGTACCGGTAGCGTTTGGAGACGGCGCTGAAGCGGGCGTGAAATGCCTGGGAGGTTTCTCCGATTCGCGTGACCGTGATGTCAGGCGGCAACAGCGCGTTCAGCGAACGCGCGAGCCGCTCGCACGGGAGGGAGGAGCGCACGCGCACATGCGCCACCTGGGCGAGCGCATGCACGCCGGCATCGGTCCGTCCGCTGGCCACGACCGCCGCCGGCTCGCGCAGGATGCGCGCGAGGACCCGCTCGATCGTCGCTTGAATGGTCGGGCCGCCGCGCCGTTGGATTTGCCACCCAGCATAGCGCGTGCCGTCATACGCGATGGTGAGCCGAAGCGTCCTCACCGCTCGCCTTGCAGCACCAGCTCCGCGATCTGGACCGCATTGGTAGCTGCGCCTTTACGCAGATTGTCGCCGCTGACCCACAGCGCCAAACCGTTCGGAACCGATTCGTCGCGGCGCACGCGGCCGACGAGGACGTGGTCCTGCCCCGCGGCCAGGATCGGCAGCGGATAGCGGCCCGCAGCCGGATCATCGACCAGTGTCACGCCCGGCGCGCCGCGCAGGATCGCGCGCGCCTGCTCGATGGAAAGCGGGCGGGCGGTCTCGATCCAGGCCGCCTCCGAGTGCGAGACGAACACCGGCACCCGCACGCAGGTCGCCGACACCGGCAGGGCCGGCTCCTCGAGGATCTTGCGCGTCTCGTTGACCAGCTTCATCTCTTCCTTGGTGGAGCCGTTCTCAAGGAAGACGTCGACCTGCGGGATGACGTTGAACGCGATCTGGTTCGGCAACGGCGTGGCGGCCGTCGACTTACGGCCGGCGAGCGCGGCGTTCAGCCGCAGCTCCGAGCTCGACACCCGCAGCTGCTTTAACGCGCGCGCCGTTTCATCGTACAGTTGTGCGATGGCCTTCGTCCCGGCGCCGGACACCGACTGATAGGTGGACACCACCAGCCGCTTGATCGCCGCCTCCCGATGAAGCGGTGCGAGCGCCATGAGCAGGATGATCGTCGAGCAGTTGGGATTGGCGATCAACCCCTCATGATGCCTGAGCGCATGCGGATTCACCTCGGGCACCACCAGCGGCACGTCCTTGGCCATGCGGAAGGCGCTCGAATTGTCGACGACCACCGCGCCCCGCTTGACCGCCTCGGGCCCGAACGCCAGGCTGCGTGCGGCCCCGGCGCTGAACAGGGCGACGTCGATCCCGTCGAACGCCCGTTTCTGCAGCGCTTCAACGGTATAGGTCGAGCCGTTGAAGGGCACGCGCCGGCCCTTGGAGCGAGCCGACGCCAGCAGGCGCAACCCCTTGACCGGAAAGCGGCGCTCCCTCAGCACCCGCAGCATCTCGGTGCCGACCGCTCCGGTGGCTCCCACCACCGCGACATTGAACCGTTTCTGTTTCATTTCAAGGCTTGAACCACGAGATCTCCTACTTCCGACGTCGAATACCCCATCTTGCCGGCGGCCAGGCTCTTCAGCTTCGTGCCGGTGACCTGCATGACCGCCCGCTCCAGCGCCTGGGCGGCTTCCGGCTCGCCCAGCTGCTCCAGCATCATGCCACCCGCGCAGATCGCCGCCAGCGGGTTGATCACGTTCTGGCCCGTGTACTTCGGGGCCGAGCCGCCGATCGGCTCGAACATCGACACCCCGCCCGGGTGCAGGTTGCCGCCGGCCGCAATGCCCATGCCGCCCTGGATCATCGCACCCAGGTCGGTGATGATGTCGCCGAACATGTTGTCCGTGACGATCACGTCGAACCATTCCGGGTTCTTGACCATCCACATGCAGCAGGCATCCACATGCGTGTACTCGGTGCGGATGTCCGGATACGAGGCGGCCACCTCATCGAACACGCGCTGCCAGAGATCGTGGGCGAAGGTCAGCACGTTCGTCTTCCCGCACAGCGTCAGCTTCTTGCCCTTGGCGCGCTTGCGCGTGCACTCGAAGGCGTAGCGGATGCACCGCTCGACCCCATGGCGCGTGTTGACCGAGGTCTGCAGCGCCACCTCCTCGGTGGTGCCCTTGCGCAGAAACCCGCCGACGCCCGCGTAGAGCCCTTCGGTGTTCTCGCGCACGACGACGAAATCGATGTGCTCCGGCCCCTTATCCCGCAAGGGGGTCCACACGCCGGGATACAGCTTGACCGGCCGCAGGTTGATGTACTGGTCCAGCTCGAACCGCAACTTCAGCAGAATGCCCTGTTCCAGGATGCCGGGCTTCACGTCCGGATGGCCGATCGCGCCCAAATAGATCGCATCGACCTCGCGCAGCTCCTTCACCACGCCGGCCGGCAACGTCTCTTTCGTCTTGAGATACCGCGCGCCGCCAAGATCGTAATCGCGCCACTGCAGCCGGAACGTCCCGCGGCCGGCCAGCGCCTCAAGCACCTTCCGCCCCTCCCGGATCACCTCCGGGCCGGTGCCGTCGCCCGGGATCACGGCGATCGTGTAGGTGCGCGTGGCGGTCGGGGCCGCCGTCGCCTGGGTCTGCGGCGTCATCGGTTCCGAGCCTCGGCCATCGGGAGCACTCCTGCGGTTGGGCTGGACGCGGTCGCGTACAACTTCCTCGGAATCCGGCCGGCCTCATACGCCAGGCGGCCGGCTTCAACGGCCAGGCGCATGGCGCGCGCCATCTTGACCGGGTCCTGCGCGCCGGCGATGGCGGTGTTCATCAGCACGCCCGCAGCACCCAGCTCCATGGCGACGCTGGCGTCGGAGGCGGTGCCCACCCCGGCGTCCACGATGACCGGCACCGACACCGCCTCCATGACGAGGCGGATGTTCAGCGGATTGAGAATGCCCTGCCCGGAGCCGATGGGCGCGGCCAGCGGCATGACGCATGCCGCCCCGGCATTCTCCAGTTTTTTCGCCATGATGGGATCGTCGTTCGTATACGGCATGACCACAAACCCCTCTTTGACCAACACCCGGGTCGCTTCGAGCAGCGCCTCCGTGTCCGGCAGCAGCGTCTTCTGATCGCCGATCACCTCGAGCTTCACCAGCTCGGAGAGCCCCAGCTCCCGGCCGAGCCGCGCGGTGCGGATCGCCTCCTCGGCGGTGTAGCACGCGGCGGTGTTGGGCAGCAGCGTGATGCGGGAGCGGTCCAGATGGTCCAGCAGGCTCTCTTCATCCGGCCGGTCGAGATTGAGGCGGCGCACCGCCACCGTGACGACCTCGGCGCCCGAGGCCTCGATCGCCTCGCGCATGAGCGGGAAACTGGCGTACTTGCCCGTGCCGACGATCAGCCGCGACGTGAAGGTGCGCGAGCCGATGCGCCACTGGTTGGCCTGCTCCATCACCGGTTCCATCGGATCACGTCCCAACCAGCGAGGCGGCGGGCTGCGGCTCCTCGATCACCGTGCCCTTTTGCACCACGACGATGCCGGAGTCGGTCACATGGAACCGCCGGCGGTCCTCCTCCAGGTGATAGCCGATCTCCGCATGGCGCGGGATCACCACGTCCTTGTCGATGATCGCCCGCTTGATCTTGGCGTAGCGGCCCACCTCGACGTGCTCCATCAGGATCGAATCCTCGATCAGCGCAAAGCTGTTCACCCGCACGTCCGGCGAGAGCACGCAGCGGCGCACCTCGCCGCCGCTGATGATGCAGCCGTTGGAGATGATCGAATCGAGCATCGTGCCCACGCGCCCGGTCGCCTCATCGGCGAACACCGTTTTTGCCGGCGGCCACTGCTCATGGTAGGTGCGGATCGGCCATTCCCGGTCGTACAGGTTGAAGAGCGGCGTCACCCGGACCAGGTCCATATTCGCCTCGTAGTAGGCGTCCAGCGTCCCGATGTCGCGCCAGTACTTGGACTCTTTCTTGTTTTCGTCCTTGAAATTGTAGGCCATCACCTTCACGTTTCTCGCGGCGGCCGGAATCACGTCGCGCCCGAAGTCGTGCGTGCTCTCCGGGCGCTCCGCATCGCCGATCAGCGCATGCTCGAGCAGCTGCCGGTTGAACAGGTAGATGCCCATCGACGCGTAACACCGGTTCGGCTGGCCGGGAATCGTTTTGGGATTCGCCGGCTTTTCCTCAAACCCGAAAATGCGCCCCTGCGCGTCCACCTCGACGATGCCGAAGTTTCCCGCGCGCGCCTTGTCGACTTCGGTCACACCCACCGTCACCTCGGCGTTGCCCGCCTGGTGCACCGCGACCATCTCGGCGTAGTTCATCTTATAGACATGGTCGCCGGCCAGGACCAGCACGTGATCCGGCCGCTCCTGCTCGATCGCGTAGATGTTCTGGTAGACCGCGTCCGCCGTCCCCCGGTACCAGTGCTCGCCGGTGCGCTGCTGCGCGGGGATCACGTCGATGTACTCGCCCAGGCCGCTGTTGAAGAGGCTCCACCCCTGGCGCAGGTGGCGCTGCAGCGAGAACGACTTGTACTGGATCAGGACGTGGATCTTGCGGATCCCCGAGTTGATGCAGTTGGAGAGCGTGAAGTCGATGATCCGGTAGATGCCGCCGAACGGCACCGCGGGCTTCGCCCGGTCCCTGGTGAGCGGCCACAGCCGTTCGCCCTTGCCGCCGGCCATCACGAAGGTCAGAATACGCCGCATTTCCATCAGGGGACGACCACCTTGCCCATGAATCCCATCACGCCATGCCGGATCAGCATCACGCCGAACGCCGTCAAGATCAGGCTGGAGATCTTTGAGACCACCTGCGCCCCTTCCCGGCCGAGCCGCCGCATCAGCCACTCGGTCGACCGGAGCATCACCCACACCAGCGCCATGTTGGCGATGAGCGCGGCCAGCGTCATCAACCACTGGTATCGATCCCGCACCAGCAGGACGGTCGTCAGGACCGCCGGCCCTGAGAGGAGCGGCACCCCCAGCGGCACCACGCCGGGGCTGGTGTACGTTCCCTCCGGCGGCTGCTCCGGAAATAGGAGATCGCGCAAGCACAGCACGATCAGGATCGCACCTCCCGCGACCATGACGTCCTCCAGCTTGAGACCCATCAGCGTGAAGATGAACTTGCTGACCAGCAGGAAACCGATGGCCACCAGCAGCGCGGTCAGCGCGGCTTCCGTCGCCGCCTGCCGCCGCTGGGTGGCGTCAAGCCGCTGCGTGAGCGCCCAGAACAACGGGACCAGCCCGACGCCGTCGAAGGCGACAAAGAGCGGAATAAAGGCGTGCCAGAACTGTTCCATGTCGGAGGGTATTATAGCGCGGGAACGGCGTCTAAATCCAGGGCGGCGGAGCGGAGGAGGAGTGCGGTGTAGGGATCGCAGGGCTTGGCGAGCAATTGATCGGTAGGCGCGTCCTCGACCAGCCTGCCCTGCCGCATCACCACAATGCGCTCGCAGAGCGAGGCGACCGCCCGGATGTCATGGGAGATGAACAGCAGCGCCATGCGCCGCTCGCGCGCCAGCGCGCGCAGCAGCTCCACGATCTGCGCGCCCACCGACACGTCCAGCGAGGCGATCGGCTCATCGCAGAGGAGTGCGTCCGGCTCCACCGCCAGCGCGCGGGCGATGCCGATGCGCTGGCGCTCCCCCCCGCTGAGCTCGCGCGGCAGGCGACTGCGGTAGGCCGCCGACAACCGGACCGACTCCAGCAGCGCCTGAATCCGCGCCCGGCGATCGCCCGCCACCCGATGGATGAGGAGCGGTTCAGCGAGCGTCTCCTCCACCGTCATTCGAGGGTTGAGGCTGTTCATCGGATCCTGAAAGATCATCTGGACGCTGCGCCTGGCCTTCAGCAACTCCGGACCTCGAAGGCGGCGGAGCGGGCGGCCCTGCATGAGCACCTCGCCGGCTGAGGGCGCCGTGAGTCCCACGAGCAGCTTCGCCAGCGTGGTCTTCCCGCATCCGGATTCACCCACCAACCCGATCGTCTCTCCTGTGCGCAGGGCGAGGGTCACCTCATGGACCGCTGCCACCGCCGCGCGCACGCCCCCACCCCATCGCTCACGTGGGGCGAAGGTCTTGCTCACGCCGATCGCCTCAAGGAGAGCCGGCGTCATGGCCGCGCGCTCCGCAGCGTCATGGCCGCGCGGGCGCGCAGCAGCGCCTGCGTGTATGGATGCGCCGGCTGCTTGAGCACCTGCGCGACAGGACCGAGCTCGACAATCGCGCCTTCCGACATCACCGCCACGCGATGGGCGATCCGCTCCACGACCGTCAGGTCATGAGAGATCAGCAGCATCGACAGATTCAGCGTACGTTGGAGATCGCGCAGCAAGCGCAGGATCTGTACCTGGATCGTGACATCGAGCGCGGTGGTCGGCTCATCCGCGATCAACAGCGCGGGCCGGGCCGCCATCGCCATCGCCAGCATCACTCGCTGCTGCATGCCGCCTGAGAATTCGTGCGGGTAGCTGTGTAAGCGCTCTTCGGCCGAGGCGATGCCAACGCGCGTCAGCCACTCGACCGCCGCCTGCGTCGCCCCAACGCCGCGCGCTCCGGTGTGCAGCTGAATGGTTTCTTCCACCTGCTCCCCGATGGTGAGCACCGGATTGAGCGATGTGGCCGGCTCCTGGAAGACGTAGGCGATCTTGCCCCCCCGGATCGCGCGCAGCGGTTCAAGCGGCATCGAAAGCAGATCCGCCCCGTCAAACCGGACGAGTCCGCTGACCGTGGCCGGCGGGATGGGCAGCAGGCGCGTCAGGGCCAGCGCCACGCTCGATTTCCCCGACCCGGATTCGCCGACCAAGGCGAGCACCTCGCCGCGCTCCAGCTCAAAGCTGACGCCGTCGACGGCACGTACCGGCTCGCCCTCTTGGGTGTAGGCCACGCGGAGATCCTTGACCGAGAGCAACGGCATCTTCAGCGCCGAGCGAACCGCTCGCGCAATCCCTCCCCCAATAGATTAAACGCCAGCACCGTGACCAGGATGCACGCGCCCGGGCTCAGCGTCAGCCACCAGGCGATACCCAACGTGCCCCGCCCCTCATTGAGGATGCTGCCCCAGCTGGGTGTGGGCGGCTGCACGCCCAGCCCGAGGAAGCTCAGCACTGACTCGGTGAGGATCGCCCCGCCCACGCCCAGCGTCGCGCTCACCAGCACCGGTGCGACCGCATTGGGCAGCAGGTGCGCAAAGATGAGGCGGCGGGACGATGCGCCCAGCACGCGGGCCGCCAGCACGAACTCCCGCTCCTTCAGCGTGAGCAGCTCGGCGCGCACCAAGCGAGCCACCCCCATCCAGCTCATCAGCCCGATCACCGACATGACCACGACGATCTGCGGATCGAGCGCGGCAAATACCGCCCGGCAAACGCCGCCCAGGAGCGGCACCGTTTCGAGCTGCTGCAGCCGCTCGGCGGGATCCATCGCGATCATGGCCAGGAGCAGAAAGATGGTCGGGATCGACAAGAGCGTGTCCACAAAGCGCATCAGCAGGCCATCGAGCCAACCGCCGTAAAACCCGGCCAGCGCGCCGACCAATGAGCCGACGATCACGGCGATGCCCACTGACAGGATGCCGATGACAAGCGAGATGCGCGTCCCGTAGATGAGCCGGCTGAGCACGTCGCGGCCGAGCTGATCGGTACCGAGCCAGTGCGCCCCCGAGGGGGACAGCAGCGCGTCCGGCAGGCTGACCCGCAGCGGATCGTACGGCGCGATCCACGGCGCGCAGACCGCCACCACCGCCAGCAGGAGGAGCACCACCGCCCCCGCCGCCGCTAACCGATTCTTGAAGAGGCTCATGACTGGCCTCCGACGCGGATGCGGGGATCGGCGAACGCGTAGGCCACATCCGCCAGCAGGTTGCCGAGCATCGTCAGCACGGCACCGACCGTCACCAGCGCCATCACCACCGGATAGTCGCGCGCCATCACCGCCTCATAAAACAGCCGCCCCATCCCGGGAATCGAGAAGATCGTCTCGGCGATCACGCTGCCGCCGATCAGATCCGGCAGCGACAGCCCGAGGATGGTGATGATCGGCAGCAGCGCGTTGCGCAATCCATGATGGAACAGCACGCGGCGCTCGGGCAGCCCCTTCGCCCGGGCGGTGCGGATATAGTCCTGCGTGAGCACCTCCGTCATGCTGGAGCGCATGTACCGCGAGACGCCGGCCAGCCCCCCGAAGGCGGCGATCGTCACCGGCAGGATCAGGTGCCACGCGGTATCCAGCCACTGTCGGATGAGCGGAAACGACTCGTAGTCCAGCGCGTGCAATCCGGAGATCGGCAGCCAGCGCAGCTGCACGCCGAAGAACGCGAGGCACAGCAGGGCGAGCCAGAATGAGGGCGTCGCATAGCCGGTGAAGACGAACACGGTGGTCCATCGATCAAACGCGCCGCCCGGGCGGACCGCCGCCCGCACCCCCAACGGCACGGCGATGAACAGCACCAGCAGCAGCGAGCAGAGGTTGATCGTCAGCGTCACCGGCAGCCGCTCGACGATCTTCCGCCCCACCGGACGGTCATCCAGGAACGACCGGCCGAAATCGAGCCGCACCACGCGCCCGAGCCATTTCGCATATTGCATCGCGACGGGCTGGTCCAGCCCGTAGAGCTGCTCCATCCGCTGGCGCGCCTCAAGCGACACCTTGGGGTTAAACGCCATGGCCGCGTCGGTGGGCTTGCCCGGGGCCAGCTTGATCACTCCGAACGAGATCACCGTGATCCAAAACAGGACAGGGATAAGGGCCAAGAGGCGACGAACAAGGTAGGCGGTCATGGCGCCAGCCGCTTATACCGCTGCTCCTGAGGAGGGGCGTACCAGTCGATGAAGTTGTAGCCGATGCCCGCCGGGCTGGTGTGCACGTTGCGGAACCGCGAGGCGACGATCGGCAGTGCATCGCCGACAAAGAGGAAGGTGTACGGCTGGTCCTGATAGAGCCGCCGGTGCACGTCATGATAGATGCGCGCCCGCGCCTGCTGATCAAAGGTTCTCCGCCCCTGCACCAGCAGCGCATCCACCTCGGGACTGGCATAGCCGACGAAGTTGTACTCCCCTTCCTTGGTCTTCGAGGAGTGGAAGATGTCGTAGAGGTCAGGGTCGCGCGCCAGGCTCCACCCCAGCAGCACCGCCTCGAAGCGCCGCTTATCGATGAACTCGTGGACGAACGTGCTCCACTCGATCACCTTGATCTTCACATCGATCCCCAGCCGCTTCAGCTGCTGCTGCACCAGCTCGGCCACTTGCCGGCGGACGTCGTTGCCCTGGTTGGTGAGGATCGTGAAGCGGAACGGCCGGCCGTCTTTGTCCAGCCACCCATCGCCGTCACGATCCGCCCAGCCGGCCTCGGCCAGGAGGGCCGCCGCGCGCTCAAGATCATAGGGCTCGGGCTGCACCGCCGGATCGTACGCCCAGGACGCTTTGGGATAGGGCCCGGTGGCCACCTCGCCGAGGCCGTAGAGGACCCCCTCAACGATCGCCTGCTTGTCAATCGCCCGGTTGATCGCCTGCCGCACCCGCACGTCGCGAAACCGCGCATCCTGCAGGTTGTACCCCAGATAGGTGAACCCGAAGGAGGGATAGCGGAACTTCTGGTACGCGCGCCGCACAAACGGCGTGTCCGTCTGCCGGCGGTACTGCAGCGGGGTGAGGCTGGAGAGGTCGATGCCGCCGGTCATCAGCTCGAGAAACTGCGTGGCGGTGTCCGGAATGATCCGGTACAGGTACCGGTCGATGAAGGGACGGTGCTCGAAGTAGTCCGGGTTGGCGGCGAGCTCGATCAGCTCGCCGGTCTTCCAGCGCACAAATCGGTACGGGCCGTGCCCGATCGGGCGGCGCAGCAGCGGCGTCGTGTTGAGGTCCTGCCCCTCGAGCAGATGCTTGGGGATGATCCCCATCATCCAGCTCTCCAGCGCCGGGGCGAACGGCTCCTTGTAGCGCACGCGGATCGTCAGCGGGTCGACCACCTCGACCGATTCGATCAGCTCATAGTTGCTGGAGAACGGGGTGCGCACCGAGGGATCGATGAGCTTCTGGTAGGTGAACCGCACATCCTCGGCGGTGAGTGCCGCCCCGTCATGCCAGCGGATGTTGGGCCGCAGGCGGAACGTCATCGTTAAGCCATCCTCGCTCACCGTCCACGACTCAGCCAGATCACCCACGATCTCCAGCCGCTCATTGTATTTCAGCAGGCCGTTGAACAGCAGGCCGGCGATCTCGCCGGAGGAGGCGTCGCTGACCAGGATCGGCAGGAGGCGGCTCGCATCGCCGATGGAACTGACGACGATGGCATCGCCGGTGTTCGGGGAGGACTGCGCTGAGAGACCGGAGGGCCCAACGAGCAGAGACAGCGCGAGCAATGGGACGAGAGAAAGCGGTTGGCGTTGCCTGCGCTGCGGCACGCGCACCTCTGGCACGTTATGGCGTCGTGTCAGGCAACGCCGGGGTGACGGGAAGGGGTTCCGCTGGTGTCCTCGCTTCAGGAGTAGGGGGAACCGGCGCTTCAGGCTCTGACGGAGCCACCGCACCCGGCAGCAGCGGCAAGGGGATGTCGGCAGCTCCCGGCTGGAAGCGGTCGACGACCGACCGGCCGCGCGCCGTCGACAGCAGCGCCAGCGACAGGCAGGTTGCCATGAACAGCGCAGCGCACACGGCGGTGATGCGCGTCATGACCGTATTGGCACCCCCGCCGAACAGCGATTGGGCGGCCGCTCCGCCCAAGGCTTCCCCGAGTCCGCCCCGCCCGCCCTGGAGCAGGATGACCGCGATCAGGAAGAAGGCCACGATCACATGCACCACGAGGACGAGTCCGTATCCGATACTCATCGCGTCACCGCCTTGGGTTCACGTGCCGCCTTCACGATTGCGCCGAAGGCGTCCGCGTTCAAGCTGGCACCTCCAACGAGCGCGCCATCGACATCCGGCTGTTGCAACAGCACGGCGGCGTTGGACGCATTCACGCTGCCGCCGTATTGGATCCGCATCGCTTCGCCGGTCTGGATCCCGCACCGCTTGGCCACCCACTGGCGGATGAACGCATGCGCCTCTTGCGCCTGCTCCGGCGTGGCGTTCTTCCCGGTGCCGATCGCCCACACCGGCTCATAGGCCAGCGTGATCTGCGAGCAGTCCCACGTCTCGCATCCGTCGAAGGCGCCGGCCAGCTGGCGGGTGAGCACGTCAAAGGTCCGGTTCGATTCCCGCTCCGCCAGCGTTTCGCCGATGCACACGATGGGGATCAGCCGGCTGGCCAGCGCGGCGGAAAGCTTCCGGCGCACCGACTCGTCCGTCTCGCCAAAATGCTGTCGGCGCTCCGAATGGCCGATGATCACATATCGGCAGCCCGCGTCGACTAGCATCGGCGCGGAGATCTCACCGGTGAACGCCCCCTGCGGCTCCCAGAACAGGTCCTGCGCGCCCAGCCCGATGCGGGAGCCTTTGAGCGCCTGGGCCACCGTGGAGAGCGCGGTAAACGGCGGGCACACCACGACGTCCACCGCCTCGGTCTCGCACGCACCTTTCAATTGCTGGACCAGCGCTGCCGCTTCCTGCAGCCCTAAGTTGAGCTTCCAGTTGCCTGCGATCAACGGCTTGCGCATGACGCCTCGGTGCGTTCGCGAAGAATCGCGATGCCGGGCAGCACCTTGCCTTCGAGAAACTCAAGTGACGCCCCGCCGCCGGTGGAGATATGGCTCATCCGGTCGGCCAGCTTCAACTGCTGCACGCACGCCGCGCTGTCACCGCCGCCGATGATCGTCGTCGCCTTGAGCCCTGCCAGCGTCTCGGCGATGCGGCGGCTGCCTTCCAGAAACCGGGGATCCTCGAACACCCCGACCGGGCCGTTCCACACCACCGTCTTGGCATCGGCGAGTGCCGCGGTGAACGCCTTGATCGTCAATGGCCCGATGTCGACCCCTTCCCATCCATCGGGAATCTTACCCACTGGCACGATTTGAACTGGGCTGCCGGCATCGAGCGACGTCGTGATGACGTGATCCGAGGGCAGCAGCACCGCCACCTTGCGCTGCGCAGCCTGCGCGAGGAGCTGCTTGGCCAGATCGATCTTGTCCTTCTCAAGCCGCGAGGAGCCGATCGCATGGCCCTGCGCCTTCAGGAAGGTGTACGACATCCCGCCGCCGATGAGGAGCCGGTCGACCTTCTCCAGCAGCCGCGTGACGACGCCGATCTTGTCGGACACCTTCGCCCCGCCGAGAATCGCGGCATACGGGCGCGCCGGGTTGGCGAGCGCGCCGTCGAGATACTTGATCTCCTTCTCCATCAGGAAGCCGGCGACCGCGGGCAGATGGTGCGCCACCCCCTCGGTGGAGGCGTGCGCGCGGTGTGCTGTGCCGAAGGCGTCGTTGACGTAGATCTCGCCCAGGCGCGCCAACTGCGCGACGAATGCGGAGTCGTTCTTCTCTTCCTCGGCATGGAACCGAAGATTCTCCAGCAGCGCGGCCTCGCCGGGCTTGAGCGCCTTCACCGCGGTCTCCACGTCAGGCCCGACGCACGCCGGCACAAACGCGACCGGCTTGCCGAGCAGTTCGCCCAGCCGCGCGGCGACCGGTTTCAGCGACAGCGACGGCACCGGTACGCCGTCCGGCCGCCCGAGATGGCTCATGAGGACGACCGCCGCTCCCTGCTCGAGCGCATAACGGATTGTCGGCAGGCTCTCGCGGATGCGGGTGTCGTCGGTGATGCGGCCGCTCGCCTTCTCCAGCGGCACGTTGAAGTCCACGCGGATCAGGACGCGCTTGCCGCGGATGGCCATGTCTTTGATCGTTTGCTTCATCGCGCCGCAGCGATCGCCGGCTGGACGCCGGCCCCGCCGCCGAGGCCTTTCTTCGCGAGATACTCGATCAGGTCGACGACGCGATTCGAATAGCCCCACTCGTTGTCGTACCAGCCGAACGCCTTCACCAGCGTCTTGTCGATCACCGCCGTCATCGTGGCGTCGAAGATCGACGAGTGCGGGTTGCCGTTGAAATCTTTCGAGACGAGCGGCGCGGTATTGTACTCGAGGATGCCCTTCAGCGGCCCTTCGGCCTGCTTCTGGAACACGGCGTTGACCTCCTCCACGCTCGTGGGCTTCTCGACCTGGCACGAGAGGTCCACGATGGAGACGTTGGGGGTCGGCACGCGGATCGAGGTGCCGTCGATCTTGCCCTTCAGTTCCGGAAACACGACGCCCACGGTTTTCGCCGCCCCGGTAGAGCTGGGAATCAGCGAGAGGGCCGCCGCGCGCGCCCGGCGCAGGTCCTTGTGCGCCAGGTCGAGCAGCCGCTGGTCGTTGGTGTAGGAGTGAATGGTGGTCATGTAGCCGCGGAGGATGGTGAAGTTCTCGTGCAGGATCTTCGCCATCGGCACGACACAGTTGGTCGTGCAGGAGGCGTTCGAGATCACGTGGTGCTTGGCCGGGTCGTATTGCCGCTCGTTGACGCCCAGCACGATCGTGAGGTCCTCGCCCTTGGCCGGCGCGCTGATGATGACCTTCTTGACGCCCTTCGCGTTGAGATGGCCGGCGGCCTTCTCGCGGTCAGTGAACGCCCCGGTGGACTCGATCACGATGTCCACGCCCAGCTCGTTCCAGGGGATCTCGGCCGGGCTCTTGCTGGTGAACATCTTGACCGCTTTGCCGTTGACGGAGAGGCCGTCGGCGGTCGGCTTCACGTCGGCGTCGAAGCGGCCGAGGATGGAGTCGTATTTCAGCAAGTGGGCCAGCGTTTCCGTGGGCGTGGGCAGATCGTTGATCGCCACGAATTCGATGCCCGGCCGATGAAAGCCGGCGCGGAAGACGTTGCGCCCGATGCGGCCGAAGCCGTTAATGCCGATACGCACGCTCATGTGGACCTCCCTGGCTTGTGTAGGAGTGCGGGTGACGGGTCGAAGGGGCCATTATAACGGTCGAGGTCTGGCGGCGTCAAACGCCGGTTCAGGACGGCAAGACGACCTCGCGCAGCGCCTTCGCGGCCAGCTCCGGCGGGGTGGGGTTGATGTAGAAGCCGGTGCCCCACTCAAACCCGGCGATCTTGGTCAGCTTGGGGATCAGCTCCAGGTGCCAGTGGTACTCCTCCGGCGCGCGCGGATCGAGGGGTGCCGTGTGGATGATGAAATTATAGGAAGGGTTCGAGAGTGCGACGCGCAGCCGCACCAGCGTCTCCTTCAGGATGCGCGCGAAGTCGATAACCGCCTCGGTCGAGATCTGGGCGAAGTCCGCGTGGTGCTCCTTGGGCAGGATCCAGACCTCGAACGGAAACCCCGCCATGAAGGGGCAGAAGGCGGCGAAGGAGCGGTTCTCGCACACGAGCCGTTCGTCCTCGTGCACCTCCTGGTTCAACATGTCGCAGTAGGCGCACCGGTCGCGGAACTCGAAGTACCGCTCCGCCCCCTTGAGCTCCTCCTGCACGCGCTTGGGCACGATGGGCAGCGCGATCAGCTGCGAATGGCTGTGCTCCAGCGAGGCGCCGGCCGAAATGCCGAAGTTCTTGAAGATGAGACTGTACTTGAGCCGCCGGTCGCCCCGCAGGTCGAGCGAGCGCGTTTTGAACGCCTTGATGACCGCGCTCATCTCCTCCAGGCTCAGGTCGGCCATCTGCCGCCGGTGGTCCGGCGTCTCGATGATGACCTCATGCGCTCCCACCCCGTTGCACAGGTCGAACACCCCGAGGCCTCTCCGCTCCAGCTCGCCTTCGATCTTGAGCGCCGGAAACTTGTTGGACACGACCCGCAAGTTCCAGCCCGGCCCGTTCGCCAGGCTTCCGGCAGGACGGGCCACGTAGATCTCCGGAGGCGTCATCGCCTCGTTACCGTAGCAAAACGGGCATTTGCCGCCGCCCATCTCCTGCGGCTCCACCTCGAAGGAGCCCGCGGCGGCGGGCTCATCCGTATCGATGATGTTCCACCGCCCCAGGATGGGATCGCGCCGCAGCTCAGACATGAACCAGCTCCACGACCGCCTCGCGGAGGTACTTGGCCGACTCCTCCGGCGGGGTGGGGTTGATGTAGAAGCCGCTGCCCCACTCGAAGCCCGCCACCCGCGTCAGCCGCGGGATCAGCTCGATGTGCCAGTGGTAGTCGTCTTCGATCGTCTTCCAGTGCCCGACCCGCCCCCGCTGCCGGCGGAAGGGGGCGGTGTGCAGCAGGCAGTTGTAGGGCGGATCATCGAGCACCCCCTTGAGCCGGCTGAGCACCTGTTTCGTCACATCGGCCAGATCGGCGAGCTCCTCGGGGCTCATTTTGGCGAAGTCGCAGCTGTGGCGCTTGGGCAGGATCCACAGCTCGAATGGGAAGCGCGCCGCGAACGGGCAGAGCGCGATCATGTGGGTGGATTCGATCACGATCCTGGTTTTTGCCTCGCGCTCCTGCGTCAGCAGATCGCAGACCAGGCAGCGCTCCTTGTCCTCGAAATAGTGCCGGGTGCCGGCGAGCTCTTCCTTGACCCGCAGCGGCGTCACCGGCGTGGCGATCAGCTGCGAACGGGTGTGGTGGATGCGGCCCGCGCCCGCCACCGACCCGTAATTCTTGAACCACAGCACGTAGCGGAACCGCGGGTCCTGCTCCAGATCGGTCATGCGGGTGACGGCCGCCTTGAGGCTGGCGTGCAGCTGCTCTTTCGGCAGGTCGGCGGCGTTGCGGATGTGCTGCGGGCTTTCGATGATCACCTCGTGCGCGCCGATGCCGTCCATAAGATCGTACATCCCCTTGCCGCGCCGATGCAGCTCCCCCTCGATGCGCAGCAGCGGCTTGATGCTCGGCACGACCCGCACCTGCCACCCGGGCCCATCGGCGCCGCCGCCGTTGCCGCGGATGGCGAGAATCTCTTTCTGCGTGTCCGATTCGTTGCCTTCGCAGAAGGGGCAGTCGCCCGGCGCGTCCACGTCCTCATGCGGAGCGAGAAAGTCGACCGGCCGCTTCGCGCGGTCGGTGGCGATGATCACCCACCGGCCGATCAGGGGGTCCTTCCTCAACTCAGGCATGGCTGGCTCCGAACCGGTCGCCGACGCGGACTGGATGGCCGGCGAGAAACTCCTTCACCGTCATCCGGCGCCGGCCGGCCGGCTGCACCTCCAACAGCTCCAGGAGACCGGTGCCGGTTGCGACACCTATCGCTTCCGGGCTGACGTGCGCCACCGTCCCTGGCCGCGCGCCGGCTGCCGTTGTTCCCTCCGGCCCCTGTGCCACTGCGCGCCACACTTTCACCGGCTCCCCGCTCCACTCCGCCGATGCGCCGGGCCACGGGATCGTCGCGCGCACCAGCCGCTCGATCGCCTCGGCCGGCTGAGACCACTCGATGCGGCCCTGCGCCTTGGTCAACTTCGGCGCGAGGCTGGCCTGCGCCTCATCCTGGGGCGTCCACGCCGCCCGTCCTTCCGAGATCTGCTCAAGTCCGCGCACCAGCTCCTCCGCGCCGAGTCGCGCCAACCGGTTGGTCAGCGCCTCCGCATCTTCACCCGGCTCAATCGACACGCGATGAGACCGCAACAGCTCCCCGGCATCGAGCCGCTCGTTCAGCCGGAAGATCGTCACGCCGGTCTGCGATTCCCCGTTGAGCAGCGCCCAGGCCACCGGGGCCGCGCCCCGGTACTTGGGCAATAGCGAGGGATGCACGCCCAGCATGCCGTGGACAGGCAGCGCCAGCAGCTCCCGCCGGATCAGGTTGCCGTACGCCACCACCACGCCGACATCCGGCTGCAGCGACCGAAACGCATCCGCCTCCAGCCGCTCAGGCTGGGCCAGCGGCAGCTGAAGCCGCAGCGCCGTTTGCTTGACCGGCGAGGGCTCAAGCCCGAGCCCGCGCCCCTGCGGCCGGTCGGGCTGCGTCACGCACAGCACCACGGTGTGGCCCGCACCCGCCACCCGCTCCAGGCTGGGCACCGCGAAGGCCGACGTCCCAAAGAAGAGCACCCGCATCACCGCAGGCGCCGGCGCAACCGCTGCCGGCGGAACCAGGACAACCGGTCGATGAACAATCGCCCTTCCAAGTGGTCGAACTCATGCTGCAGGACGATCGCCAGCAGCCCGTCGGCGTTGATCGTCAGCGGCTTGCCGAAGGGGTCCTGCCCGGTCATGCGCACGTGCGAGGCGCGCCGCACCCGCTCCCAGACATCGGGCACGCTGAGGCAGCCTTCGACGATCGTCGCCCGCCCCTGCGCCCGATCCATCACCGGGTTGACGATCACAAGCTCTTTGCCGCGCCGCTGGGAGGGATTCGCCACGAACATCTGCACATCCTGCCCGATTTGCGGCGCGGCCAGCCCGATGCCATCGTGAGCGTACATCGTCTCGATCAGGTCGCGCGCCATCCGCCGCACCTCATGCGTGAAGGCGTCCACCGGGCGGGCTTTCCCGCGCAGCACCGGATGGGGAGCGAAGCAGAGCGAGTGCACGCTCATCGGCACGTGTGTATTCTAACGTGAACGGCCAAGATTGCAATCGAGCTTCTGTGCTATCATAAGGCCATGTCCGCAACGACGGTTCCGACCAACCTCCAACCCTATTTCGAGAAAGGCATCCAGGCTTACACGCAGGGCAGCTACGAGTATGCGGTGGACCTGCTGACCTTCGTCGTCGGGCAGGCTCCGGACGCCACGGAGGCGCGCCGCTATCTCCGGCTCGCCATCCAGAAGCACCTCAGCCAGCATCCGCCCTCAGTCCTTACCCAGTTCAGCATCGGGTTGGCCACGTTACCCGTCCGCGGCTGGGCGATCCTCAGCGAGATGCGCGGAGCGACCCGCGACGCCGCCGGGCTGTACGAATGGCTGTTGCGCCTGTCGCCGCGTTCCCGCTCGCTCCTGATGCGCCTGGCGGGCGTGCTGGCGCGCAACGGGCTGGATGACGCCGCGCGCCAGACCTACGAGGAGCTGCTCGCGGTCGATCCCAATCATGTCGGCGCGCTGCGCAAACTCGCGCGGCTGGCGATGAAGCACGGCAACGACGCGCAGGCGCGGCAGTGCTTCGAGCGCATCCTCAAGCTGCACGCCGGCGATCTGGAGGCGCAGCAGAGCCTGCGGAACCTGGATGCGCTGGGCACGATCAAGAAGGGCTTCACCGCTTAGCGCGGATCCACGTTGACGCTGACCGGCATCCCCCGAAACCGTCGGTTCGGCTCAAGCGTGTTGCGGATCACCTCCACCATCGACTCCACCGCCTTGCCCTTCATCAGCACGCACACGCGATAGACGCCCCGCAACCGGGGCACGCGATGCGGCGCCGGCCCCAGCAGGGTGATCCTCTGCCCCTTCGCCGCGCGCTGCAGCCGCTTCGCCAGCTCGGTGCCCGCCGCGTACACGCGCTCCCGCGAGGAGCCGCTGAGCATCAGCTCGATGAGGCGGACGAACGGCGGCAGCAACAACCGCCGGCGCATGGCGATCTCATGCTGGTAGAAGCGCGCGTAGTCGTGATGCTTCGCCGCCTCGATCGCGTAGTGCGCGGGGCAGTAGGTCTGAATGAGCACCTGCCCGGGCTGCGAGCCGCGCCCGGCCCGGCCCGCCACCTGCGTGAGCAGGCTGAAGGTGCGCTCGCCGGCCCGGAAATCCGGCAGGTTGAGCGCGGTGTCCGCCGAGACGACGCCTACCAGCGTGACGTGCGGGAAATCGAGCCCCTTGGCGATCATCTGCGTGCCCACCAGCAGCCCGACCTGTTCCGACTTGACCGCGTCGTAGATCTTCCGGTGGCTCTCGCGGCTCTTCGTGGTGTCCCGGTCCATCCGGGCGATAGACGCCACCGGAAAGAGCCGGTGCAGTTCGGACTCCACCCGCTCGGTGCCCGCGCCCCGGAACCGCAGGTAGCCTTTTTTGCACGCGCCGCAGATCTCGCCGGGCGGCTGGCGCGCGTTGCAGTAGTGGCAGATCAACACCTGCTCGCCGGCATGGTAGATGAGCGGGACTGAGCAGCGCTCGCAGCGCACCGTCTGGCCGCAGGTCTGGCATTGCGCCACGCGGGCGAACCCCCGGCGGTTCAGGAACAGCATCGCCTGCTCGCCCCGCTCGACCACGCCCTGCACCGCCCGCTGCAGCCGCATGGAGAGCGGCCCCTGCCGGTGCCGGCCGGTCAGCTCCTCGCGCATGTCGATGAGCTCCACGCGGGGCATCGCCCGCCCTTCGACCCGTTCAGGCAGGGTGATGAGATGATGGCCGCGCTGGGTTGCTTCGTAGTAGCTTTCGATGGAAGGGGTCGCGCTGCCGAGGATGACCGCGGCCCCCGCGAACCGCGCCCGGGCAAACGCCACCTCCCGCGCATGCATGTGGGGCGCATCCTCCTGCTTATAGGTCGGCTCATGCTCTTCGTCGAGCACGATCAGCCCAAGACGAGGGACCGGCGCGAAGATGGCCGAGCGCGCACCCACCACGATGCGGCACGCGCCGGAGGCCAGCCTGGACCAGGTCGCCGCCCGTCGGCTCGCCGCAAGCCGGCTGTGCCACACGGCGACCCGATCGCCGAACCGTTCCTGGAACCGGTCGATCGTCTGCGGGGTCAGCGCGATCTCCGGAATCAGCATGATGGCCGAGCGGCCCTGGCGCAGCACGCGGTCGATCGCGCGCAGATAGAGTTCGGTCTTGCCTGACCCGGTCACGCCGTGGAGCAGCACCGTCTGGCTGGCAGGCTGCTCCAGCGCCTGGAGAATCGTGCGCATACCCTGCTCCTGCGCCGGAGTCAGCGTCAGCGAGCCGTTCGCAGGCGCCTCAGCCTCCGCCGATTCCGGAACAGCCGACTTCACGCGCAGCGCGCTGGGCACCATGAGCGACAGCGCCTCGCCGAGGCTGCAATAGTAGTAGCTCGAGAGCCATGCCGCCAGTTCCCACCGCTCATCGGCGATGACCGGCAGCGGATCGATCACCCGCCGGATCGCTTTCAGCTCGCGCAGCGGGCTACGCGCCACCAGTCCGGTGACAAACCCGATGCGCTCGCGCGGCCCGAACGGTGCCGCGACCCGCACGCCTCGCTGCACCGCTGCCTCAAGGCCCGGGGGGATCGCGTAATGGAAGGCGCGCTCCAGGGGAAGGTTGAACACCACCTCGGCAATCATGCCGCCTCTTCCAACAGCGCCTTCACCTTCTTGAGGTCCGCCCAGGCGAACTTCTTCGCGGGCGGATTGCGCAGAAGATAGGCCGGATGAAAGGTCGGCACCAGCTGCATGCCGTGGTAGTCCCGCACCTCACCGCGGATTTTCGTGATTGCGATGTGCGGCCCGAGCAGCGCCTTGGTCGCAACCGCGCCCAGCGTGCAGATCACCGTCGGCTGCAGCAGCGCGAGCTGCTCATCAAGATACGGCATGCACGCCTCGACCTCCTCCGGCTCCGGCAGCCGGTTGCCGGGAGGGCGGTGCTTGATCACGTTGCAGATGTAGACCTCTTCCCGCTTCATGCCCATCGCTTGGATCATCTTGGTCAGCAGCTGCCCGGCCGCGCCGACGAACGGCTTGCCCTGCTCGTCTTCATCCCGTCCCGGCGCTTCACCCACGAACACTAACCT
>Ga0209726_10001181_pt1 | contig 43399 bp, 34 predicted proteins | sample Subgrocontami54m_FD_187453 | JGI IMG/M metagenome (GOLD analysis project Ga0209726, IMG submission 187453) | Subsurface groundwater microbial communities from S. Glens Falls, New York, USA - GMW46 contaminated, 5.4 m (SPAdes) (version 3) | ecosystem: Environmental > Aquatic > Deep subsurface >...
GCGAAATCACGTAGAGCGGCGTGCCGGTGGCTACGCCCAGTCCCTTGCGCTGTCCCACGGTGAAATGATGCAGGCCATTGTGGCGCGCCAGCACGCGCCCATCGATGGTGGTAACATCACCCTCGGTATCTGGAAGCGGCTCGCCCCGCTCGCGCTGGTACGCATCGAGAAAGCGGGAGTAGTCGCCTCCAGGGACAAAACAGATCTCCTGGCTCTCCGGCTTTTCCGCAACGGGAAGGCGGTTCTCTCTCGCGATCTCGCGGACCTTCTGTTTGGCCAGCGATCCCAACGGAAAAAGCGTGCGGCTCAACTGCTCCTGAGTGAGTCCAAAAAGAAAATAGGACTGGTCCTTCGTTTCATCGACTGCTCGGCGTAACAAAAAACGCTTGCGATCGGCGTCGAACTCCACGCGGGCGTAATGTCCCGTTGCCAGCAGGTCCGCGCCGATCTGCCGGGCCGTCACCAGCAACTGGTCGAACTTTACGTGGTTGTTGCAGAGTGTGCAGGGGATCGGCGTGCGGCCCGCGAGATACTCGGAGACGAACGGACGAATTACCGCTTGCTCGAAGCTCCGCTCGAAGTTGACTACATAGTAGGGAACGTTCAGATGCTCGGCGACTCGGCGGGCATCATAGACATCGTTGAGCGAGCAGCAGCGGCCCTCGACAGTCTTGGGAGCGGAAGGATCGTCCGAGGCTAGACGACGCTGGTCCCAGAGCTGCATGGTCAAACCGACGACCCGGCAGCCGGTGGAGCGAAGAATCGCTGCGACCGTGGAGCTATCCACACCTCCGCTCATCGCCACGACAACGGTAGCGTTCTCGCCCGAGCGAGAAGCCGTTCGCATCGCAATGTCAGCCGTCAGAAGCGAATCTTGAGAAATCATCCTGTGACCTGAATGGAAACGTAGGGGCCGTACGTAACCCGCCTTAAGGTAATGGAAGGGCACGGTTTTAACCGTGCCGAACCGAGCGACTGTGGAACTGCGGCTTCAGCCGCTGAGGGCCAAGAAACTACCTCAGGGGCTAAAGCCCTCCTCTCGCCTCATTCTATCGGCACGACTAAAGTCGTGCCCTTACGGGACTCTGAGGGGGCAACAGATGCTAACTCTTCCGGGCGCCCACCGGGGTTTCGGGAGATAGCGCGCGCAGACGCTCGACAACGGCCGGAAGCGTTTGGAGGAGAACATCGATTTCCTCGCTCGTGTTCTGCCGTCCCAAGCTGAAGCGAAGACTCCCGCGGGCGCGCTGTACCGAAAGACCGATGGCCAACAGCACGTGAGAGGCGCTCGTGGAGCCGGATGAACAGGCCGAGCCGGTCGAACACGCGATCCCTTGCAGGTCGAGTGAGATCAGCAGCGACTCACCTTCGACATAATCAAAATGCAGGTTCGTGGTGTTGGGAACTCGCAAGTACCGGCCATCGGGTCGTGCAACCGGACTTCCTTTCGATGGGCCGTTCACTCCCGACGCCTCTATTTTCTGAAGGACTCCATTCTCGATACGGTCACGGAGTTCCGACAGGCGAGGAATTTCAGCCTGCAGGATCTCGCCGGCCAACTGCGCCGCTGCGCCGAGGCCCACGATTCCGGGAACGTTTTCCGTGCCGGGACGCGGGTCGTGCTCGCCGTGCCCTCCAAAGAGCACGGGCTGGAGCGAGACGCCTTTGCGGAGATAGAGCGCGCCAACGCCCTTCGGTCCGTAAAATTTGTGAGCGCTGAGCGAGAGCATATCCACGCCTAGGCTTCGAACGTCTAGAGGAATCTTGGCCGTGCTCTGGACGGCGTCGGTATGGCACAGCACTCCGGCTTCCCGCGCAATCCTGGCAATTTCTTCGATGGGCTGCACGGTGCCGATTTCGTTGTTTGCGTGCATGATGGTGACCAGCACAGTTTCCGGACGCAGCGCACGGCGAACGTCGTCGGGATCGACGTAACCTTGCGAGCCAACCGGCAAATACGTTACCGCCACGCCCTCTTTCTCAAGAGCGCGGCATGAGTATAGGACAGCCGGATGTTCGAAAGCGGAGGTGATAACGTGCTTTCGCGCGTTCGAGCCGGCGCGCGCAGCGCCCAGCACGGCGAGATTATCGGCCTCGGTGCCGCCGGCGGTGAAAATAATCTCCGACGGCTCGCAATGAATCAGCGAGGCGACCTGTGCCCGCGCCCGTTCCACCGCGGCGCGCGCTCTCTGGCCGAAGCGGTGAATGCTCGATGCGTTGCCATACTCTTCCCGAAGGTAGGGCAGCATGGCGTCCAGGACCTCGGGCGCGACGGGCGTTGTCGCATTGTGGTCAAAGTACGATCTCATGGTGCGCTCAACTGGCATTCGGTGCTCCCAGGCGGTTAAAATGGCAGAATGAAACCGCGCTGAATCCTGCTCGAATTATAGCACCATCGATTGGGCGGGACGATGGAACGGCGCGGCGAGCGCGTTTGTCGGCGCGGGTCGATGCGCCGGCCGTCGAGAGCGGTACGCGGAGTTCCGGGTTTCGGGCCACTGATCAAGACGATCAAACGGATACGATTAAGGTTGTCAACAACTCCTATTCCCGATTCCGCCGCGGCTGCCTCCGCCGCAAGCCACCGGCGGATCTTCCTGAAATCGGCTGCGATTGTCGCGACCAGCGTCTTCCTCAGCCGCGTTCTTGGATTTTTCCGCGAGTGGACCATCGCTCATCAGGCCGGCTCGAACGCCACCACCGACGCCTATTATGCGGCTTTCACCATCCCCGACATCTTGAACTACCTCCTGGCCGGCGGGGCGCTGAGCATCACGTTCATTCCGGTGTTCCTTGAGTATTACACGTCGAATCGCGAGGAAGAGTCCTGGCGCGTTTTTTCGATTGTCCTCAGCGCCATGTCGCTGCTGCTTTTGATTCTCCTGGTCGTGGCCGAGATCTTCGCGCCGGAGCTGACCCATTGGATCGCTCCCGGCTTCCGGAGCGAGCAACAACAGATGGTCACGCAGCTAACCCGCATCATGCTGCCGGCGCAAGCGTTCTTTTTTATCGGCGGAGTGCTCAGCGCGGTGCAGTATGCGCGGGGCCGCTTTGTGATCCCCTCGCTCGCCCCCTTGATTTACAACGCGATGATCATTGCGTTTGGCCTGCTGATGGCAAAGCGCTGGGGCATCGTGGCGTTTTCCTGGGGAGTGCTGGCGGGATCGTTCCTTGGAAATTTTCTGGTGCCTGCGTATGGAGCGGCGCGCCTGGGAGCGCGGTTCCGGTTTGAGATTGCCCTTCGCCATCCCGGCTTTCTGCGCTTTCTGCGGCTCTCCGTGCCGATCATGCTGGGGTTCTCGCTCATCTTCATCGACGACTGGGCGATACGCTGGTTTGGCTCCTTCCTGATTCCCGCCTCCATTACCTGGCTGAGCTACGGAAAGACACTGATGCGCGTGGTGGTGGCGGTCTTCGCTCAAGCTGCCGGAGTGGCCTCGTATCCGGCCATGGCACGGCTGGCTGCCGAAAAGAAGTGGGCCGAGATGAAGGAAGGTCTTGAAGACGCTCTGCGCCACGTCATCCTGGCGATGATGCCCGTCTCGGTGCTGATGGCGGTCCTCAGCCGTCAGATCGTCTATCTGCTTTTTTCGCACACCCGTCTTTCCGGCCATGACATGGAGCAAACCGCCTGGGCATTGATTCTATTCCTGGTGGGAGCTGTCGCCTGGGGCGTTCAGTCTATCGTCGGGAGGGGCTTCTACGCGCTGGGAGATACGCTGACGCCCACGCTGATCGGCAGCGGCCTGGCGGTTGCGTGGCTGCCGGTCTACTGGCAGCTTGGCAAGCGATTTGAATTCGCGGGCCTGGCCGCGGCGAGCTCGCTCGGCGTCATCGTCTATACTGGTGTGCTTTGCGGGGTGCTCTATCGGAGGCTTGAGATTCGGCTTCGCGTCCTGGGATCGCTGCTTGCGAGGACTCTAGGCTGCGCGTCGGCTGCGGCCATCGTTTCCATCTATCTGGAGAGAACGCTCGACGCGACGTTCCCTTGGCAGAGCATGAAAGGCTCTCTCATCCAGAGCGTATCGATCAGCGTCGCATTTGTCTTGAGCTTCCTGGCTCTTGGGACATTCGTTGGTGTGGCCTCCTGGGATGAGCTCCGCGCCTTATTTGCGGGGAAACGCGGGCGTTAACAGTGCGGGTCATTTATAGTTGATCCTGCAGCATATGATTCGAGAAGGCATTGCGGTTCGGAAGGCGGGCATTGACAAGTATTACCTTATGCGGTAAGGTTTCGGAACGGCGAAGTTGCGCCGGGGCGGCTATTTTTTCCTCACCTGGAAAGGCGACCATCCTCCTCTTCATGTACATGTTTATCGGAAGGGGAGGCTGCTCGCCAAATGGGACTTGGAAAACGGGTAGGCAATGAAAGGTAAGGCGTCGCGGCGAGTGATTGAGTTGATCGAGGAACTGAAATCGGAGGGTTTGTTATGAAAATCCGGTCAGTCGCCCACAACAACCGCAAGAAGGCTTTCGAGGTGAGGACTGGAACCATGATCTTTCAGTTGCCTTACTCAGAGGTCACGCCGCAGCCAAGCATTATCGATCCCATTATTCGGCTCTTTGTCGACCGAGAACTCGGGCGGGAGGCGTTCACATATATTCTGAAGTCCGGGAATGAAGGTACAGTTCACATCGAACAAGTCCTGGAGTACAACCAGGACCCCGATTATCTGCGCGATGCGCTGCTTTACAAGTTGACGATCGAAGCCCAGAGGCGCGTGGAAGCCAGTCCCTTGTCTAAGAGCGAAATCATTCGGCGGCTGGGAACGTCGGCCGCACAACTTCATCGGCTTCTCGATCAGAAGAACTACCGCAAGTCCGTCGATAAGCTCTTGTCGTTGCTGCATGTGCTCGGTTGCGATGTCGATCTGCGGGTACGCGCCAAGGGCAGCGCAGAAAAGCGGGCCGCCTGATGTTGAGTGGCGAGGCACATTGGCCTCAACGCAATTATCAATTCTTTAGATTAAGATCAGAGGAGGCAGGAAACAAAGCATGGATCTTGGATTGGGCGACAGGGTAGCCCTCGTCTGCGGAGCAAGCTCCGGACTTGGCAAGGCGGTTGCCACCGGTTTTGCCCAGGAAGGAGCGCGCGTGGCGATCTGCTCCCGCACACCCGACAAACTCGAAAAGGCGGCCGAGGATATTCGCCGCGCGACGGGGGCGGAAGTGTTGCCGGTTGCGGCCGATGTCAGCGTTCCCGCCGAGGTGAAGCGGCTCGTTCAGCAGGTTGTGGCGCACTTCCAGAAGCTGGATATTCTGGTGACCAACGCGGGGGGGCCACCGCCGGGTCAGTTTCTCGACCTGCCGGAAGATGCCTGGCAGAAGGCTCTGGATCTGAATTTGCTCAGCACAATTCACCTGTGCCGGGAGGCGGTCCCGCACATGAAGGCGGCTCGCTGGGGACGAATCGTCAACATCACCTCGTTTTCCGCCAAGCAGCCACAGGATAATCTGATTCTTTCGAACACGGCGCGCGCGGGCGTGCTGGGCCTTGCGAAGTCTATGGCCACGGAGCTGGCGCCTTTCAACATCCTCGTGAATACGGTCTGTCCGGGTCCATTTGAAACGGAGCGCCACATCGCTCTGAATCAGCACCGCGCGCAGCAGGCAGGACTGCCGCTGGAAGAATATATGAAGAAACGAGCGAAGGACATTCCGTTAGGGCGCGCGGGGAGGCCGGAGGAGTTCGCCGATCTGGTGGTTTTTCTGGCCTCCGAGCGGGCATCGTTTATCACGGGGACAGCGATCCAGATCGACGGAGGCGTGGTGCGCTCGTTGATTTAGGTTACAGTGGGGCGCTATCGAGTTAGAATTCGGGATTGAGTTTTCCCGGCGAATTGGAAAGGAAGGAGCCAGTAACGATGATCAAACCCATTGATGTCGCTCACGTGAACTTCAACGTCACCGACATGACGCGCTCGGTAAAGTTTTACACCGAGATTATCGGTTTGCATATTTCCGGCCGGCACGGCGATAACATTGTCTTTATGAATTTGGGCCAATACCGGGACGGAGACAATTTGATGTTTCACGATATCGCGTTGTATCAGGTTCCCCTGGGAGCGACGGAGGATTACCGCAAACGCGCCGGCGTCAACCACACGGCGTTTCGCCTCGCGACGCCGGAGGATGTCGATCGCGCCGCGGAGTTCCTGAAGTCCCAAAACGTCAAGGTCCTCAAAGACCCCATCACCCATTCCGAGGACATGGACCACTGCCTCTATTTCGAGGACCCGGACGGAAATGTCCTGGAGTTCGTCGCCTCCACGCTTCCGGGATTTCCCAAGGAATATCTTCGAAAGGACGGCCAGCTTCGAAAGGAAGGCCAGTGATGAGCAAGGTGGAAGAGAAGCTTCGAGCGATGGGACTGGAACTGCCGGAAGCGCCCACGCCCGTGGCGGCGTACCTCCCCTGCGTCCGGACGGGCAATCTGATTTTTGTTTCCGGCCAGGTTCCGCGCGAGAAAGGCGAACTTCGGCACCGCGGTCATGTTGGCTCCGAACGGAATCTTGTCGAAGCAGCCGATGCCGCCCGGATTTGCGCCTTAAATGCGCTGAGCGTAGTGAAAAACGAGATCGGAGACCTGGACCGGATTCGCCGCATCGTCAAGATCACGGGATTTGTCGCGAGCTCCGAAGGCTTTCACCAGCAGCCCAAGGTGATCGACGGCGCATCCGTTTTTCTGGCCGAGCTTCTCGGCGACAAGGGACAGCACGCCCGCGCCGCCGTCGGCGTCAACGAACTGCCGCTGGGAGCGTCGGTGGAGCTCGATATGATCGTGGAAGTCGAGCCGTAACGCCAAAATAACCACAGAGGCACAGAGACACAGAGAAGCAAAATCGGGAAGGGATTTAAAAAACAACTTTCTTTTCTCTGTGCCTCCGTGCCTCTGTGGCTAAATTTTGCTGGATAGGTTTGCAGCCGAGCATATACAGGGAGGGGAAGACTTTGAAGCCGGAATTCACAATCGGACTATCGGCGGAACTGGAACAAGAAACCACCGACGAGCACGGAGTGCGTCACCTTGGTACGGGAGTGCGCTCGGTTTATTCCACGCCCTCTATGATTGCGCTGATGGAGCGCACTTCCATCCATCTGATTAAGCCGTACCTGGAAGAAGGAGAGAGCTCGGTGGGCACGAAAGTGAACATCAGCCATATCGCCGCCACTCCGATTGGAATGAAGGTCCACTCGAAATCGACCGTAAAAGAGATCAACGGACGCCGGGTTGTTTTCGCCGTCGAAGTTCACAACGAAAAAGAAAAGATCGGCGAGGGAACGCACGAACGCGCCGTCATCAATATCAAGAAATTTACCGAGAAGGCTTGAGAACGAACGGCGGCAAGCAATTCAAGCAGGGTCAATCGGGGCGGTATTCCAGGACTAACGGCACGTGCCGCTCCCGATTCAACTGTTCCGTGAGCGGAAAATCCAACTGGTCGATCGGGACTCCAGCTTCACTTCCGTCACCCCTTTTGTAATATACGTCTGCGCCCTTCAGCCAATAGTCCGTTACGGCGACAATCGTCGAATCCTTGAACGCTAATATCGTGACGGGCCGGGGCTGAGGCGCGGCTTCCGGAGCTGGCTGGCTCTCGGCGGGTGCGGGAGGCTGGCTAGGCTGTTCGGGCTGCGCAACGCTGGCAGGAGGTATATAAATAGTCGATGGAGGGAACCGCTCCGGAGAGGGGGCTGGTTCAGGCTCCACCGGATACGGAGCATAGTTCGGTTGCGGCGGAGCCGAAGCGAATCCAGGATTCCCCGGATATACGTAATAAGGAACGGCGTAGTAGTAGGGAACGAAGATCGGGCCGCCCGCGCCGCGTCCGCGATGTTCGCCGTCATGGCGAGAAGCGTTCCCCGGATGCCGGTAATTGGGAACGGACGGCAAGCCAATCGGCGCGGCCGCTGGATTGTTTATGTTGGGATACACGGTGGGCGCACCGGGAGGCAATCCTGGCTGGTTGATATTCCCGATTCCGGGCGTCATTCCGACCGATGGAATAGCTTGAAGACCTACGTTGTTCCCCAGCGCGGTCGGAAACAGAATTCCCGGCTGCTGAGTTGGAGCCGCCATCACGCCGGAATTCCCGCCTGGAAATCTAGAGGGATGATGGTGTTGAGTTGAAACCGGGGACGACGCATTCGCAGGGGCCGTCGGTCCCGGGGTTACGCCGGCATACCGCGGTCTCTGCGCCCACACAGGGAGATGGAACGAAAACAATATCAGGAATGCCGCGCCGGCCAAGCGAACTCGGGCGATTCGTTCCATGGTGCCCTCTGAAAGCAACCATATCGCCGCCGCCGGGGAATGTCAATTGCTCATTTTTGCTTTGTAATATGCGAGCCGCCGCGCGGGTCATCCTGGGGTAAAATAGTCCACCATGAAACGAATCACTGCGCTCCTGATTGTATTCGCGGCACCTCTAAACCTGCACGCGCAAGCGCGGCGCGGCGCTCCCACGGGGGGAACTCGAAAACCGTTCACGGTCGTGGAAGCTACCATCCCGGAGATGCGGACTGCCATGGAACGGGGACAGATCACCTCGCGCGAGTTGGTTGCGCAGTACCTGATCCGAATCGGACTTTACGGGTCTAAGCTGAATGCGGCGATCACGGTGAACCGCGACGCGCTGCAGGAGGCCGAGGCGCGCGACCGCGAGCGCGCGCAGGGCAAAGTGCGCGGGCCGCTGCACGGAATTCCCATCGCGCTCAAAGACAACATCCATACGACGAACATGCCGACCACCGGCGGAGCGCTGGCCTTCGACGGGTTTGTGCCGCCCTATGAAGCGACGCTGACGAAAAATCTGCTTGACGCCGGGGCCGTCATCATCGCGAAAACGGGTATGACGGAATTGGCCAACTGGGTTGCCGGCTCGCCCACGCCCATGCCGTCGGGCTACAACGCGCTCATCGGATATGGAATGAACCCCTACGATCCGCGCCGCGATCCGCGCGACACCGCCTTCGACGGGCGTCCCGCCCTCTCGCCCGGCGGATCCAGCTCGGGGATCGGCACCTCGGCGAATCTTTGGGCCGCGAATGTTGGAACGGAGACCTCCGGCTCCATTCTCAGCCCAGCAAACCAGAATATGCTCGTCGGCATCAAGCCGACGGTGGGCCGCATCAGCCGCTACGGCGTTATCCCGATCACGGCCGATCAGGACACGCCCGGCCCGATTGCGAAGACCGTGACCGATGCAGCGATCCTGCTCGGCGCCATGGAAAGCTCCAGTCCAGATCCCAACGACCCGGCCACTCAAACCTGCACTCCTCCTCCGGGACGCGATTACACGCGGTACCTCAAACCCGATGGACTGAAGGGCGCGCGCATCGGCATTCCCCGCGCGTTTTATTACGACGCCGTGACGACGCCGGGCGAGAGCGCGCCGCGCGGCGGCCTCAATGAAGACCAAAAAAAAGTCATGGCCGAAGCGATCGCGATCCTCCAGCAGCAAGGCGCAATCATCGTCGATCCCGCCGACCTCCCGAGCGTTATCTCTCCGGACGCGCAGAATAGTTATCTCAAGTGGAACCGTTGCACAGGCCTGGAAAATGCCAAGGGAAGGGACCTGGATTGCTCGACGACGATGAAGTACGGCATGAAGCGCGACTTCAACCAGTGGCTCGCCACGCTGGGAAACGCCGCTCCGGTGAAGTCGCTCACCGAGCTGCGCCGGTTCAACCTTAGCCATAGGCAGGCGGGAGCGATTAAGTACGGGCAGTCGTTGCTCGACATCTCGGATGAAATGAACCTGGAGGAGGACCGCGCTCGCTACGAGAAGGATCGAGCGAAGGACGTGGCGCTGGCCGGCACGCAAGGCATCGAAGCGGCTATGAAGGGAAACAAGCTGGACGCGCTGCTCTTTCCCGGTTACAGCGGCAATGCCATCGCAGCGATGCCGGGATACCCGACGGTGGTCGTTCCGTTCAGCACGATACCGAACGCCCCCACGCCGCCTTTCCCGCCGGGATTCGACCCCAAGCCCGCGCCCTACGGAGTCAGCTTCACGGGTCTGGCTTGCAGCGAGCCGCGGCTCATCGATCTGGCCTTCGGCTTCGAACGCGCCACGAAGCGCCGCGTGCCTCCGCCTTTTGCGCCGTGAGGAGAAGCTGTTGGATAACCCAAATTAATGTATTGGCAGGGCACGGTTTTAACCGTGCCGAAAGCGAGTGGTCAAGCGAGCGGCTTCAGCCGCTGAGGGCTAACGGACGTACCTCAGGGGCTAAAGCCCGCTCCTTATTGTCTTGTGATCGGCACGACTGAAGTCGTGCCCTTACGGAGTTCGAAGAGATTTTTGCAACAGCTTCTACTTTTCCTGGATTACTCTCCACCCTCCAGCGGAAGCGGAGACTGCAACGTAAAGAGCAGGAGAGACTCGGCCGGGATGCGGATGTCGGCGGGTCCGCGCACAGTCTGCACCATCATGCCGGCTGCTGCGCCCAACCCGGTTGCGAGCCAGGGCATGCCCGTCGCAACACCCAGTATGGCGCCGAGCGCCGTTCCGCCTCCGGCGATCTTGGCGGTCTGCCGGCCTCGCGAGGAGCCGCTTTCCTCGTATGCGCTGGTGCGGATGGCGACTGATTTCCCGTCGAAATTCAGTGCGGTCAGCTCGACTGCGATCGCGGGCCGTCCTCTAAAACGCCCGGAAGATTCCACGCCGGTAATGCGGCCGATGGCCTCGGCTCCCTTGGGAACGACAATCTGTCCGTCGACCGACACCGGCGCGTCGAGCGAAGCGCGAAACGTCTCGCCGGTGCGATTCGTTTTGGAATCGAGCGCGTCCGTCATGCGGACGGAGATGGTGGCCCCGGCCGGAATCGTCATCGACGCGGCCCGGGCCGCTCCCGCCGTCACCAATAGCGCCAAAAACGCGCTTCCGAAGTGTCTCCAACTTTTCATGCCAATCCTCCCTTGCGTGACGATTGTATTTGCGTTCAGCATAACAAAAAGGGGAGAAGATCAAGCGGGGAATCGCAGGTTTTTGAATCGATTGGCTAGTTTCAAGAAAGATTCATCCGGAATTTGAATTGGTAGTTCGTTCCGGAAAAACCACGGCACAAAAGGCATGCCGTGGCTACCACGGCGCACCCGTTGGGTGTATAGTGCCGCTCAGACGCGGAATCAACATTGAAATGTCGGATGAGATCGCGGATGGAAATTGAGGAGGATTGTGATGAGGAAAACTTGCGTTCTGGCTGTGGCCGTCTTTGCGCTTGCACTTCCATCCTTGGCAATGGCCCAGGCCAAAGATAGTCTGGTTGGCACCTGGAAACTGGTGTCGGTCACGGCCAAGATGGACAACGGGGAGGTCAATAAAGAAGTCTATGGCCGACATCCGACGGGCTTCATCACCTACACAGCCGACGGCCGCATGATGGCGATTATTTCCGAGGATGGACGCAAGCCGCTCTCGGTCGCCGATCGAAGAGCGGCGCCGGATGCGGAGAAGGCGGAGGCGTTTGCCTCCTTCATCGCCTATGCCGGGACCTATACCTACACCGGCGACAAGGTAGTCCACCACGTGGAAATCTCGTACCTGCAAAACAACGTGAAAACGGACCTGGTCCGTTATGTGACGCTCCAGGGAAACCGGGTCACCCTGCGGACGCCGCCACAGATTTTAGACGGCGTGCGGCAGGTTCATGAATTGGTTTGGGAGCGGCTGAAGTAGGCTTCCCGTTTCTTCGCAGCGCTCAGGTTTTTCAGCCACCGGCTCAACAAGCGGCTGCGGGGACTTCCGCGGGCTTGTTCGCGTCTGCTTTCTTTTCTTCCTTTTTCTTGTAAGGCACGTTGACCTTGCCTTCGCCCTTCAGAAACTGGATACCCTTTTCCTTGCAGGTCGCCGCGATGAAGATGTTTTCCTCGGACTGATCCGTGATGCCGCCCTCCGCGAGCATCTTCTTGCAGGCCGCGAAGCCCTTATTGGGGTCGCGATCGTTCATGGCGCGCGGGTCTTCGGTGGTCGGCGGGAGCTTGAGTTGCTTGGCGGCAATCGCAATGATCTCGGGATCGGCCGGCACAGGGGTCTTGCCGAAGTATCCGAGGACCATCTTGCCGTAGCCATCCGCGATCCGCTTCCAGTCGCCGAGAACGAAGTTGTTGAACGCCTGCTGGAAGTAGAACTGCGAGACCGGCGTCACGGAAGTGCCGAACCCGCCGCGGCGGACGCAATCGCCCATCTTGGCGAAAATCTGCGGATACTTGTTGAACATCTTCAGCTCGCGGAGCATCTGCGTGTTGGCCGTCAGCGCCCCGCCGGGCATGGGAGACCACGGGATCAGCGGCTCCACCAGGCGTCCCTCGGGCAGCAGTTCGTATTTATCCATGCACTCATGGAAGACCTTTTCCGCTTCGATCACCTTGTCGATATCTAGCCCCAGATCGTAGTTGGTGCCGCGCAGAGCGTGCCACATGGTGGCGATATCCGGCTGGCAGGTGCCGCCCGACATGGGCGCGAGCGACAGGTCGATTCCGTCGGCTCCGGCTTCGAGCGCGGCCCAATAACAAGAGACCGAGATGCCGGCCGTCTCATGCGTGTGCAGACGGATGTGCACGTCGTTCCCCACTTTCTTGCGCGCCTGCTTGATGGTTTCGTAGACCGTGTGGGGCACCGCGGTCCCCGAGGCATCCTTGAAGCAGAGCGAGTCGAAGGCGACGCCCGAGGCCAGAATATCGTCGAGGCTCTTCATGTAAAATTCCGCGGTATGCGCGCCTTCGCAACCCGGAGGCAGCGCCATCAGCGTGATGCAAATCTCGTGCTTGAGGCCGTATTTATGGATCATCTGGCCGGCGTAGACCAGGTTGTTGACGTCGTTCAGCGCGTCGAAATTGCGGATGGTGGTGGCGCCGTGCTTCTTGAACATCTTGGCGTGCAGTTCGATGATGTCGGAAGGCTGGCTGTCGAGCGCCACCACGTTGATGCCGCGGCCCAGCGTCTGGAGGTTCGCCTCCGGCCCCGCCACTGCACGGAAAGTGTCCATCATGTCGAAGGCGTTTTCGTTGCAGTTGAAAAACAGCGCCTGGAATCGGGCGCCGCCGCCGAACTCGAAGTGGTCGATTCCGGCCGCGCACGATGCCTCGATCGCCGGAATGAAATCCTTGGTGATGACGCGCGCCCCGAGGCAGGACTGAAAGCCGTCCCGGAAGGCGGTATTCATGACTTTGACAAGCTTTTTGGCCATTGTATTTTATCCTTAGGAATTAGTTCGTTATTAGGATCGAGCCCTTGCCGCCGCGTTTGCCACGCTAGTTCGTCTCTTGCGAGCAACCGCGCGCGGGCGAGTACGGCGCGCTCAGTCTTAATTATTTAGTTTACGCCATTTGGGCCGGGCGGCTCAAGGTCGGCTTTGGTAAGGAAGCGGCGTAATAGGGGATCTTCGGGCGGCGAAGGTGTATGCTACGTGGAAATGATTGTCCTGCGAAGAGAGGATCGCTATGTTGAATACCGTTCGGGCGGTCGTGCGGCAAGGCAAAATCGAAGTGGTGGAACCGGTCGATCTTCCGGAAGGAAAAAAAACAAACCCACGGCACAAAAAACGTGCTGTGGCTTGCTACCCCCGCTATAATTGAGACGGGATAGGAATTGCGATGGCAAAGCAACCCAAATTCATTCACAGCGACCCGGATATTCTGGGCGGCACGCCGGTATTTATCGGCACCCGCGTTCCCGTTAAGACGTTATACGACTATCTCGAGGCGGGCGATTCGCTGGGCGAGTTCCTGGAGGATTTTCCGTCTGTCACCCGTAAGCAGGCGGTCGCGGCGCTCGAACTGGCTAGAGAGATGACGGAAGCGCATGCGACTGTTGCTCGATGAATGCGTGCCGAGGCGCCTCAAACGGGAACTTGCGAAGCATGACGTTTGGACCGTCGGCGAAATGGGATGGGCCTCCAAGCGCAACGGGGAACTCCTGAAACTCATGCTCGCGGAGAAGTTTGACGCGTTACTCACCGTGGACCAAAACCTGGCATTTCAACAAAATGTTCGCCGGTCCGGCATCGCCGTCGTCGTAGTGGCTTCGCGAACCAACCGTTTGAAAGAACTACGCCCCCTGGTTCCGCAGATACTTGAGGCGTTGAGAAAAGTCAGAGCCGGTGACCTGATCCGTGTCGGCGGCTAATACCCCACTGTCCCGTGCTCGCCAGTCGGCTTAGTATTGGGAGAACAAACCCGGGGCACATATCGGCCGCGGCCCCCAACAATTGTTTGCGGAAGCACCGGACATTCGTTGGTTGCTGGAGTCGGGGCTGCAACAGATCTCTCGAACCTTAATCCGCTTCGAAACGACCGCCCTCTTGGTTCTCCCATTCTTATTACCAAGAAGCGCTTCGTCTCTCAACTTCGCTCGGGCTTTGGAGTTTGCGCGGTACTCTCGGGAAGCTTCGGCGGCTTAATGTAGTCACTGGGAATGCTTCCGGTGAGGGCCGTAAGCCATGTCACGATGCTCTGGACCTCATCGTCCCGCAGTTGTCTGCCCAATTGGTGCTCTCCCATCAGCTTCACGGCTTGCTCCAGCGTCGCGACTGACCCGTTGTGGTAATACGGGGCGGTCTTCTCGATGTTCCGCAAAGAAGGGACTTTGAATACCAACTTATCACTTTCCTGCTTGGTGACTTGGTAACGACCCAGATCGGACGAGTCACTCCAAGGCTCCACCAGCCCCAGCTTTTGGTACATGACTCCTCCGACTAGAACTCCCATGTGGCAGCTTTGACAACCTGCTTCCGTGAACTTCAGGAAGCCGGCTTTTTCCGCGCTGCTCAGGGCCGTTTTGTTCCCCTGGAGGAAATCGTCCCAGCGGCTCGGGGTCATCAGGCGGCGCTCAAATGCAGCGATAGCCCTGGACATATTGTCGAAGGTGACGGGGCCTTTCTCTCCGGGAAAAGCCTTTTGAAATGCCTGCACATACGCCGGCATGGATTTCAGTACGGCTACGGCTCCCTCCCCGGAAGGCATTGCCATTTCTACGGGGTTTAAAACGGGTCCCTTGGCCTGCTCCTCCACGTCGGCGGCGCGGCCATCCCAAAACTGGGCAAGATGTGCGGCAGCGTTATAGACCGTGGGCGCGTTGCGGTTTCCCTTCTGGCCTTTGTGCCCGCTGGAAACCGATGTTTGATCCATGCCGTATTTGTCCAATGCATGACAGCTGTTGCAGGAAACGTCGTGGTTCTTTGAAAGACGCTTTTCGTAATAAAGCATCCGTCCCAGGTCCACCCGTTCCTTGGTAGAAGGGTTCTTCTCTGAATCCATTGTTGTCGGCAAAGGACGAAACATCCTGAGGAGACTTGGGTCTATGGCCACTTCCTCAGCCGCGGCTCCGATTAACCCCGGACGGCTTCCGAGCAACAAACAGGCGAGGAAAAAGATGTAAGTTAGCTTAGTGTTTGTCTTGATCATGGCAATCACCTCTCCGTCTTCGTTCCGAACTCATTTCTCAATAATGAAAGTAGGAGTGGAAATATTTACTTTCACTGCCGCCTCAGTCTTCTTCTCGTTTTTCGTCACGTTCTTCATCTCGTTCTTCATCTCGTTCCGATATCTCCGCCGTTGCGGCCGGCATCGATTTCTGGATCGACTTTGTCCAATTGCAGATTGCCTGGACGTCCGCATCGGTCAGTTTCGCGCTCGGATGAAGCAGCGAATAGGGCATCTGGGGCATCTCCCCCTTCGATGTTTCCTTGCAAACTTCGCCGAGCAGCTTGGCGGACTTCTCCTGGCTATAGACTGCCCACTCAGAAAAGTTCAATTCCCTGCGTCCATCTTTCACATCTTCCACGATCAGCCAGGAAACCGGAGCGATGTTACTGTACCAGGGCCAGACTGTCCGATTCGAATGGCAGTCCTTGCAGGAACGATCAAAGATCATAGCAACTCCGGGGTCAATAGCTACGCTTGCGCCGATCTCGTCCCGCGGATCAACAGGAGGGTTCATTTTTGATGGCCGGTAAAGCTGCGCAGCCAAAAAAACTATCGCAATAATAACAATGGAACGCTTGATCCAAACCTGCATAAGACTTCCTTTCCACTCACCACCTTGCTGGTCCGATACCTTCGTTCGGTGGCGGTATCCACAAAGCAACGAGACGGAGTGAATCTGCTGGCTCGCTGTTCTCCAAGGTCCGTCTCGCGAGTCGGCTAACCCCCCCTGCAAAAATCATTATTCTTGAAGACGATGAGCCACGCAGTGACCTTCATCACATTGGGCAAGACGAAGAGAAGATGGCCGGAGTACTCGATATAGAGATCGATATAGAGATCTATGAACTGCCCCAAGCAGGAAGAACATTTCCTCATCACGCAGGATTCAAATCTGGCGGAAATCTAGAGCATTTCTCCTCTTAGCGTAGCCTGCTAAGTGGCAATGAAAAGCAGGTCCTTCCCCTTCGGCAAGCTCAGGATCAGGATGACAGGCTACCCGACCGTTACGATCTGCTCCGGTTTGTACTTCTGCATCGGCATCACCAATTGCCCGCCTTCATGAGATTCTCTCTCATTCCGGCTGGTACAAAAATCCGCGGCTCGGTCAAAAACTCTTAGCGATTTGGCTCGTCGTGATTATAATTGCTGCGAGCCCATATTCCTGAGCTCCAGTCACCACGGCCACCGTTTCTTGAGTGGTGACCGAGGCAAGCGTTGCCGTCATTCCAGGGGTAACCATCGCCCTGACAAACGCGGCCACGGGGTTGAGCGTGTTAGACGCATTCATGGCGTGCTTCAAAGGGTTTGTGGCAAGTCCTGCTTTATGCAATGAAAGGAATCGAACAATCGAGGTAAATAGCCGATGTTGAATCAATTTCATGCAAAGCGATCCATCTGTTTCACGTGGCTTCTTCTGTTGTGTGGATGCCTGGCGGCGAACGCCCAGAGCCTGCTGGTGAAAGGCGGGACTCTGATTGACGGAACGGGAACCACTCCCATTCCCAACGCTCGCGTCCTGATTGAGGATGGCGTAGTTCAAAAGGTGTGGAGCGGAGACCCTGCAGGCCAAGTGATCCCGCCAGGGATAAAGGTCATCGAGGCGGAAGGGAAATTCATCATTCCTGGACTGATCGAGTCTCACGTCCATTACAACTGGTACGAAGGAGAGCTCTTTCTGGCACACGGCGTGACCTCTGTGTATGACCTGGGCGGAGGACACTGGTCGGATGCACTGCAGAAAGGGGTCAACCGGGGCTTGATTCGCGCGCCGCGATACTTCCATCACGCAACTCTCGGAGACGGCGGAAACGACAGGACCGATCCACTGGCGGGAACCGAAACCGCGAAGACGAGGGTAGTTGCCAATGTCGCTACTCCCTCGGATGCGGTTAAGGCGGTGGCAGCTCTGAAGGGCAAAGCCGACATCGTCACCCTGAACGAGGAGTGGAAGGGAGACTATTTCAAGGCAGTTGCGGCGGCGGCCCATGCGCAAGGCTTGAGCATCATTTCGCACTCCTTCAACGCCCTGGACACCTCCGACTGGGGCGTGGACGGCATCGAGCACCTGACCGGCGTCGGCTTGGCGGCTATTCGCAGCGAGGAAGGCAAGAAGGCAGTCGCCGCGATGGGCTTCTGCAACTACGCCTACCCGCCGATCCTCGAGCAGTCGCTGCCCTGCATTGCGGCGGGACACAAGAACAGTCTTCTGTACCGGTGGATGGATCCAACGTACTTCGACGCAATGATCCAGCGCCTGGTGAAGAATCACACGTTCCTCAATCCGACTTTGGACTTTGAATGGGGAGGAATCATCGATCGCTCCCCGCAGTTCGAGGCGGAAGACGAAAAGCTACTCTCAAACTCCAACCTGCAGTATGTGCCGTATGACGAGCGGCTGGAGTTTCTCGATCGGTACCACTGGGCTCAGAACCGCACGCCCGAGGAGCGGGCGGAATTCCTGAAGGGCTATCGGAACGTTCAAGAATTTCTTCGCAAGTTCGTCGCGGCCGGGGGGAAGCTTTATTCGGGCACGGATACGGCCTCTGCAACCGTGCCAGGTCTGTCAATCCACCACGAGATGCAACTCTACGTGGACGCCGGTATCCCACCCATGCAGGCGTTGTTGTCCTCCACCAAGTGGCCGGCCGAGATGGCGCGGATGGACAAGAATATTGGCACCATTGAGCCGGGCAAATACGGAGACCTGGTTGTACTTGGCGCCGATCCTCTGAAGGACATTCACAATACGGTCTCGGTGGAGCAGGTGGTCAAGGGAGGCGTGGTGCAGGATATTCGTTTTCACGCCGATTACGAGGTCCCGTTCCACATCTACGGCGTACCAAGCAAGCATCTTCTCAGCTTGCCCCCGGTGGTGTCGAATCTCGCGCCCGATGTTGTAGCGCAAGATAGCGACACCTGGGTGACTGTGTCGGGACTGAACTTTTCGCCGAACTCCGTGGTTCTGTTCAACGGCGCGACGGTGGAAACCAAGTGGGTGAGCGATAAAGAGATGTCGGCGCGACTTACACCTCGGCAGACCGCTAGCCCCGGTAACTACCTGGTCGGCGTCTCTACTCCAAAGCCGGGAGGCGGCGTAGCACAAGGGTTGGCCATCGTGATCGATTACAAGTAATCACGAGAATTTGAAGAGAAAGTGGCAGGTACACCAACTATCGACGCTGGATGCTGCTGGACATCAGCGTCTTGCTCTTTCTATAATCGGCGACTATGGACAAGCCGTCATTCGACCCTGGCTTTACAGAAAAATACCACGGCGAGTTAAATCGAATCAGCACTCCTAGTGGGCAATTCAATGTTCGCCGGCGCGGCACCACCTGGCGGGACGTGCATCCCTATCTTTTCATGATCAACACCTCCTGGCCCGTTTTTGCCGCCATGATCTTCGCCGGCTATTTGATTGCCAACGTGGTGTTTGCATTCGTATACATGGGGATCGGCGTCGAACACCTGCAGGGCGCCGACACCAGCACGGCGTTCGGCCGCTTTCTCAGCGCTTTTTTCTTCAGCGCCCAAACGTTAACCACCGTTGGATATGGCAGGATCGCTCCCGACGGCATTCTGTCCAGCCTGGTGGCTGCGTTCCAAGCCCTTCTTGGGCTGATGTTGTTTGCGATCGCCACGGGCCTGCTCTTCGGACGATTCTCGAGGCCCGCGGCGCGCCTCGCCTTTAGCAGACAGATGGTGGTGGCGCCCTATCAGCGCGGCACCAGCCTTCAATTCCGCATCGCGAATCGGCGCAGCAACAATTTGATGGAGATTGAAGCGCGGATACTTATGATGACCGTGGAACCATCGGACCGAGGACTGCTGCGTAAGTACCAGCCTCTTACACTCGAACGCGCCTCTGTCCAGTTCCTGCCCCTCACCTGGACGGTCGTTCATCCTATCGACGAGTCCAGCCCGCTCTGGGGCCAGACGGTCGATCACCTCTCCCGGCGGCAGGCCGAGTTTCTGATTCTGATTAAGGCTTTCGACGATACGTTCTTCCAGACCGTCCATGTTCGTCATTCCTACCGTTACGAAGAGGTGACTTGGGGAGCGCGCTTCGTCCACGCTTTCGAGGAGGACTCTCGGGGCGCAATGGTGCTCGACCTCAAGCGGCTCAGCGAGATCGTTCCGTCCCAGAATCCAGATGCCACGTGAACCGTGCAGAGTCTTAGTGCGGCCTGGGATAGTCGCTAAGCAATCTGGACCTGTGCTATACTGGCTGCGTATTTGGCTTGTCATTTCGATTGGAACATTACTGACTCCTACCCCTAATTGACTCCCTCAAATGCCAACCAGCCGCGCCAAGCGAATCGCTGGCGGCGGGCCTATCTGACCGCTTCGCATCTGCGGGCGGCAAATTTCAAGGAGAACTAGACAAGAATGAAAAGTGTTTTTATTGGCAACCTGAATTTCGAAACGAGCGAAAGCGACGTGCGGGTCACATTTGAGCAATACGGTAAAGTAACCCGTGTCACGATGATGACTGACCGCGAGACGGGCCTTCCCCGGGGCTTCGCTTTTGTGGAAATGCCCGACGACCTGGAAGCGGCGGACGCAATCGCCGATTTGAACGGCAGGGACGGGGGAGGACGCGCACTCACCGTGAACGAAGCGCGACCGAGACCGGAACGCGGAAGCTCGGTCTTTGGAGGACGCGGAGAATACTCCCGTAATGATTCCCGCAGTGCCGCGGTCCAACCCCGCTAATCCGGGTGAAACATCCCGCGGCTTCAAGGAAGCGCTCCTGCCGCGATCCGGGCATAGAGAGCCGTCATAACTGTGCACACCGTTTTCCATGTGGATATGGACGCCTTCTTCGTTTCGGTCGAGGAGTTGTTTGATCCCTCGCTGAAAGGCAAACCGGTGGTGGTGGGCGGGCGTCCCAATGAGCGCGGTGTGGTGGCGGCGGCTTCCTACGAAGCGCGAAAGTTCGGGGTGCACTCGGCCTTACCGTTGCGCACTGCCCACAAGCTGTGTCCACAGGCGGTCTTCGTCGATGGTCATCCGGAGCGCTACCGCGAGTATTCGGGCAAGATCCACGAAGTGTTGAAGCTTTTCTCGCCCCAAGTAGAGATGGTTTCGATCGACGAAGCCTACCTGGACATGACCGGTACGGAGCGCCTGCTAGGGCCGCCGCTGGGTGCTGCGGATGCTCTGCACCGGGCAATGCTGGAGGCTACTAAGCTAAACTGCTCGATTGGCATCGCGTCGTCGCGTCTGGTGGCGAAGGTCGCCTCCGACCTTGCCAAGCCTAACGGAGTGTTGCGGGTCATTCCTGGGCAGGAGGCGCGTTTCCTGGCGCCGCTCGCGGTGCGCAAAATTCCCGGCGTCGGCAAGGTAATGGAGAAGAGTCTGCACGATCTGGGCATCTCAACGGTCGGCGATCTGGCGAAACTCGATGCGGCGTTTTTGGAACAGCGATTCGGGAAATGGGGATTGGCACTGGCGGGCAAGGCGCAAGGTTCAGACGCCGGCGGCTGGTTCAATGAGGAGATTGGCGCGGCGACTGACCCGAAATCCATCAGCCACGAACACACCTTCAGCGAGGACACGGCGAATGAGGATCAACTGGAGTCTACGCTGGTAAGACTTTCGCAGATGGTGGGGCGACGGCTGCGCCAGAACGGGCTGTACACGCGCACAGTGCAGTTGAAGCTGCGCTATGCGGATTTTTCCACCATCACGCGGGCCCATTCGCTGGCTCGCCCCACGCAGTTGGATCATCACATTCTCGACGAAGTACTGAGGTTGTTCCGCCACCATTGGAAGCGGGGATCGGCAGTACGGCTCCTAGGCGTGCATACATCGGCGCTCGACATAGCGGAACCGCAAAGGGATCTGCTGGATGACGGAGAGAGCCAGAAATGGCAGCGGGCGCTTTCTGCGGCCGACCGCCTGCGCGACAAATACGGAGAGACAGTGGTATCCCTGGCATCGGCACTGAAGAGTAATTTCCGCGAACGCACTCATGAGAACCCGGCTGACCTGCCCGGGAAAGCCAAGAAAATGCCCACAGAATAGCAGCATGGTTGTATTTGTTTCTGGCTGCTGTAGACTGCCGTGACGAAGAAGCTTAACAGGACTTCTCCATGGGCGGTGCGGAGCCGATAACCCTCCCGGAGAAAAACTTGTGCCTGGTGGGGCGCAAATGGATGTCTACTCCCAGCCGCTGGAAAACCGAGAAGTTTAATCCGGTTGAATTTGCTAACATTATAGATAGCTTGCAGCGGAACGTCCCTGCCAGCAATTCGTTTCCAAAACGGCCCGCGGCGGGTTTAGGATTGGATCAAGATCATGACCAGGAAAAAGAAATGGCTGATCGGGGTTGGACTGTCCTTGGTCCTGGTAATGGCGGCCTTGTTCGTGGCGGCTTATTTTCTTTCCAGGCACTTCGAACCCTACATTCGCGAACAGGCCATCGAATACCTGCGCAGGCGCTTTGATAGCGAAGTGGAACTGGCGGGCTTGCACGTCAGCATGCCCGAATTTTCGCCGGTGCGGCTCTTGCTCACACGCGGACGGGGCGCACGGGCGCGCGTCAACGGCGAGAATCTATTGATGCGCCATAAGGGACGGCGCGACGTGCCTCCCATGTTTGGCGTGAGGAAGTTCAGTTTTCAGGTGGACTTGGGATCGCTATTTGGTCCTCGGAAAATCGTCCCCTTGGTAACGTTGGACGGCATGGAGATTCACGTTCCGCCAAAAGGCCAACGGCCGGACTTGAGCGGGGGAGATAAGCCGCAGAACCAATCGGCGCAGACGGACAACCCGGAGTCGACGGTGCTGATCGAGGAAGCGTTGGTCAGGAACGCCACGCTGGTTATCCTCCCTAGCGATACAAGTAAGGTGCCGCTCCGCTTCGATATCAACCGCCTGCGCCTCCTTTCCGCGGGTCTGGATGTTGCGATGAAGTATGACGCGACCTTGAGAAATCCCAAACCGCCCGGCGACATTCAGAGCCAGGGAATTTTTGGGCCTTGGTCCGCCGAAGAACCTCGCGATACACCGCTCGCCGGCACCTACAGTTTTCAGAATGCCGATCTCGGCGTTTTTCCAGCGATTGCCGGCATTCTCAATTCCACTGGCAATTTCGAAGGCACCCTTTCCATGATCAATGCGCACGGTGAAGCTGCCGTGCCCGACTTCCGTCTCAAAAGTTCCGGCAATCCCGTACCGCTCGTGACGCGGTTCGAGGTGCTCGTGGATGGAACCAAAGGCGACACGATTTTGAAGCCAGTTCACGCCACGTTGGGAACCACGGATTTCACGACCAGCGGCGGAGTCATTAAGCACGACAATGATCCGCGACGGACCATCGGGTTGGAAGTTTCCGTGCCCAGGGGCAACCTGCCTGACTTTCTCCGGCTCGCCATGAAAGGTCCGCCGCTGATGCAAGGCAGGATCGTGTTGAATACGAAGATCGACATCCCGCCACTTTCCAGCACGGTGAAAGAGAAACTGCTGCTCGAGGGGCGCTTCGAAGTGTTGCGCGGCAAATTCCTGCGGTCCGCGATTCAAGACCAAATTGATGGGCTGAGCCGCCGTGGCCAGGGGCAGCCCAAAAACACCGCGATCGATGAAGTGGTCTCGCTCATGGGAGGCACCTTCAGGCTGAAAGATCAGGTGATGAGCTTCAGTCCTCTCTCCTTCAGCGTGCCGGGGGCGGCGATCGACCTTGTGGGCAGCTATGACATGAATCGGGATGTAATTGACTTTCACGGCACCATGAAGCTGCAAGCGAAAGTCTCGCAGACAATGACGGGCTGGAAACGATGGGTGCTGAAGCCGGCCGATCCGTTCTTCGCGAAGGAAGGCGCGGGCACTTTTCTTCGGATCAAAGTGGAAGGCTCGGCCAGCCAGCCGAAGTTCGGCCTGGACCGAGGTTATAAGGAGCCGGATCAGCAAGTCAAAAGCTCGCAAAAATGACACGCTGAAAAGCCGAGGAACGAATTACTTTAATATTCCCCAACTTTAGAGCTTTTTCACAATTGGTGTAGACCATACCAAGTGGCTGTCATCCCGTTCCCATGCGCTGTCATCCCGAACGAAGTGAGGGATCTGCACTTCTGCGTTCTTTCCGCGAACTATACAGCAACCATGAAAATGAATTATCCTTCCTTTTCTTGGTTGCTGATAAGTAATCCTGTAGGTGATCCGCAAACTCCGCGGACGCTATCCTTTCAGATTATTTCAGGCCCCCTTCGACTTCGTAAACAACTTTCCCTTGCAGAATTGTCACGAGTGGATTGATCGTATGAATCTGGTCCTCTGGAACGGTCATATAGTCTTTATCGAGTATCACCAGATCGGCATATTTCCCCGGCTCTATCGTTCCGAGCCTGTCATTCTCGCCAATTTGGATTGCCGGCCAATTGGTTGCCATCAGTAGTGCTTGCCGGCGAGTCACTGCTTCCTTGGGGTTCCAGACCCTGTGGTACGTATCATCTTTCTTTGTGATTGCCTTCTCCAATCGCCAGAAAGTCGGGTAGTCGAAGGTGTCCCCTTCCAACGCAGGCTTCATGCCTTCTTTGATATAACTTTGCATCGGCAGCATGTCATTCACCCGCTCGGTGCCGTATTCCATCAGGCCGGCCTCCAGCATCGGCTTCGCCAGCACATGCCAGGATCCAATGCTCACATTCACACCGAGTTGTTTCATCAGTTTAATGTCGTCTAACCTAGCGTTTGGTGTGTGATTAATGGTCAGATGCTGGTTGGGTCTCTTTACGATCTGGTTTTGCAAGCCTTCTTTGAATGCCAGCAAGACTTCGTGAACGGCGCGATCGCCCACCGTATGATCCGCGCTTACGTCCCAGCCAAACCGTACCGCCTGGACCAGAGCTTCCCTGCCTCGGAACGCCTCTTTGCCGCCCTCGCCCACCCTGCCGCCGTATGGAGATGGGTTGCCCCACCGGTCCGGGTAGGGTCGAGTTTTAGGTTCGAACGTCCATTCATCACCCCCCATCATGTTGCCGCCGACGGCTGGGGGACGCATTCCTACGAACCGCAACATGTCATCGCCTATACCGCTCATATTGCCGATTCTGCGAAAGAGCGTCTCGGCGTCCTCGGGAGGAATTTGCACGGTGTTACCGCTCAGCACCGGGGTCAGCGGCATCGGCATCCGCATCCGAACCGTCAACTCGCCTCGCGCCCACAGCTCCCGAATTCCGGTAGTCAACGGCAGTGCGGTGTGCTCCTTCGCCAAAGTAATTCCTCTGGAGCTGATTTCCCGCGATGCTTTCCTGTAGTCTTCCAGTTGTTGCTCCAGGGGAGTTGCCCAGTAGATGAAATCGTTTACCGCCTGGACCGAAGGGGGCAAAACGCCGTCAATATCGCCGCCGGTTGCCAGGCATGCCTTGCCCTCCTGGCGGAATACCGGATCGTTGCCCTTGATGAACGGTTTGATCAAGCTGGCAGCTTTGCTGTTGACCGCAAATGCGGAAAGGTTCACGATTCCAATAAAAAAAACAGGTACATCGCCAGAGATTTCATCAATCTGCTGCAAGGAGACTACCTGGCACATGCTTTTCCCCATGCCGCCGCCTCCCTGTATTCCCTGTTGCACGTATGTCCTGGGGATGATTACCAGATCGCCGGGCTTGGCTCGCGCCACGGCCAGGCGAATTCCCTTCAGTACTTCATCCGCGTTGAGCCACTCTTCGCCATACTCCCGCATGGGAATCTCGGGAATCCATTTTCTGTGCCATGCGTACATCATTCCTTCTGTAAACGGATGCTCATGCAAGTCGACGATGCCGGGAATCACGGTCTTTCCCTTTAGATCTATTTGCCGAGTGTTGGGCCCGGCCATTGGCAATATCCTGTCCTTCGTCCCAATAGCCAAGAATCGGCCCCCGCGAATGGCCACTGCCTCTACGACGGAGAACGCATCGTCCGCCGTGAGAATCTTGCCGTTGTACAAAACGGTATCGGCGTAATTAATGACTTCCGGAGGCAAATTGGCCTGTTGTGCCTTCAGGCTTATATTGCCCATAACAATGAACCCAACGCCGAGAAACCCCATGAAGCGAAACAATCCGACCCCCATAGCTTTCATATGTGTACCTCTCTATCGTAAAGTACTCTTCTTCCCAGACGGCCGTCCAGAGGCCGGGCGAAACGGTCCAGACGGCTCAATCGGAAATCTATTGCGAACTTCTATAGCTTTTTCACAATTGGTATAGACCATACCAATTGGCTGTCATCCCGAGCAAAGCGAGGGATCTGCACTTTCTTCGTCGCTCTATCGCAGTAAATCGTGGTCTACACCAATACGAGAAATGCTCTAAAAAATTTCCGGGTAGTAAAAACTCAGCAAGGAGTTGAAGTACGTATCCTCCACGATCACTTCTTTCGATTTCGGATTCAGCACGACTCCCCGCAACCTCCGGAATGTTGTCTTGGCTCCCCCCAGCTTAAATCGCGGAGGCACATCGCCGTTATCGGTAATGTTCCAGATGCCGACGAAGTTATCCTCTTGCCTGGCTTCTGAGGAGTGCGTCGCCAGGATCCACCCTTTGGGCGGGTAAACCTGAATCATATTGACGTTGGAAAACATCCCTGGCTCGATGTTCGAGATTCCAGTTTTTGGACCGGCGATAATCGCGCGGGGTTTCACGTTTCCGTTGTCGGTACGGTTGAAGATCACAATGCCGCCCCGGTCATCCGGGCCTCCATTCGGGAACGTCAGTCCGTTCACGCTGACCACGATTAGGTCACGAACAGGATCGACCGCGAGCGCCCGGGGAATCAGCAATTTTGTGTCCGGGCCTTTAATGACTCGGATGGGGGCGACGTCGCCGCTGCCAGTGCGCGGGAAAACCAGTATGGAGTCGTCTTCCGCGATGAAAATCTCGTTGTGGACCGGATCGACTTCGGCCCGCTCCGCCATTTGAATTTGCGTGTGAGCGCCCTGTATGACGCGGAGAGGCGGTTCGTCGCCGTTCGCCGCGCCCCGGAAGGTGACTAAAGCCTGGGCGAAATCATTCCCCACCAAAATCTCGTCGTGGATGGCGTCGTATCGAATGTCGTGGGTGTCGCGCCCCAGTTTCGTGGCTTGACCGGCGATGGCTCTGGTGGGAGCGTCTCCTCCCTTCGCCAACCTGGCGAAGGCCGCAATCTGCGGGTGGGCCACTCAGTTCGGAACCAGGATCTCATCGCGCTTGGTGTCGTAGCCGATGCCTCCTGGCTTCACCAGCATCGGCGAGCCTGCGTTCGGCGGCCCGCTGCGAATGACGCGGCGCGGCGCCACATCGCCCGAGGCGGTGCGCGGGAACACCGCGATGGAATGGCTTCCCATGTTCGCTATTACAATCTCGTCGTTCTTGGTATCCACGGAAACGCCTGTGGGGTTCTTGATTCCGGTCCTGGGGCCTTTGAGGACACGGACAGGAGCCGCATCGCCGTTGTCGGCGGTCCGAAAGACCAAAACCGAGTCGCCCACGTCGTTGGCGACAAACAACTCGCCGTGCTCCGCATCGAGCGTGATGTGTCCCGGCCAGTTCAACTGTGTTTTGGATCCCTGAATGACGCGTAACGGTGCAGTATCGCCGTTGGCATGGAGCGGATAAACGTTGATCGAGGGAGGAGAGAACTTGCCGGAACCGGGCGCCATATTTTTGCGCTGGCCGGCGGAATCCAGAATGGTCCAGTGGCGGATGTTTCCCTCCAGGGAGGTGCTCATCAAGCTATAGTATTGTCCGTTGTTGCCGACGCCGTAACTCACGTCGCCGTAGTTACTGACAAACATCAAATTATTTGCCGTGTCCACGGCGATGCCGTGGGGATCGGCCAATTGCGTATGTTCACCCTCCACGATGCGGACGGGAGCCTCGGTGCCCTTGGCCATCTTGCGGAAGACCAAAACTGCGACAGGATGTTGAACGGTGATGAATGCTTCCTGGTTCGTCTCATCCACGGCGATTCCGAATGTGCTGATCGGGATTCGCAACTTCCGCATCGGAGCGGCGTTGCCATTCGCTTCATGCGGGAAGACGGACATGGCTTGGCCGATGTCGTTGGTCAGCGAATACACGTCGCCGTTCTTCGGATCGACATAGATACCACACGGGTACTGAATGACGGAATCTTTGGGATGGTCCGGATCCCCTCCGATCACGCGCTTGGGCTCGGTCAGGATAGCATTGGGCGGCGTGTTGGCCAGCCGGTCGTATACCGTCAGGCGCAGGAAATTCTCATCCGAAGCGATGATTTCGTTCCTCACAACATCCACGGTCACCGCGGTGAAGAGCGAATAAGGATCGCGGACGACGCGGATGGGGGCCCGGTCGAGTTCGCTCGGGGAAGCAACCGGAATATCCGTGGAGGTTGCGGCAGCGCGTCGCGTCGCGGGCGATTGCTCGAAGGCGGCTCCGAACGGCGCGGCCGCGCTGGCGAGCTGCCACGCACACATAGGACCTTCCTCCGCGGGCTCTTCCGCGATCAACTGCGGGCTCCCGTTTGGCTTTCGCAAAGCCGCCGCAGAGGCCGAGAGTAAATCGCGTGGTGGAATTGCCGCCGGTAAAAGCAGCCATGCCGCGACTATCATCAGACAAACTGCAGCTAAAATGACGTTGGAGCAGCGAAATGTCTTGGAGATCATAAGGCCAGAATTCCCCTTTTATGCGGCATCTGTTCGGGAGCCAAAAATTAAGTCTTAACCAGAATGGCCAAGCCGGCCGCACATCGCGAAAAATTGCACTTGTCGGTACAGCAACCCGAACAACGAGCTAGTGAGAGAAAAAGAAGCAGGCGACGGTGGGCAGGTTTCCGGGAGCGAAAACGTCAACCCTCGAATCGGAAGCCACAAAATCCTTCACCGGCTTGCCCGTTTTCACTTCCTTCGCTTCTCCGGTGACGTGCAGAGTGATGTTGGCAGGCCGTCCCTTTTCATCCACCTTGAATACCAGATAGGCCAACACTCCATCGGAAATTCCATCCTTAGCCGACTCCGGAGAAGGGACGGCCGCTTGAATTGTCACCGTGGAAGTTTCAATTCCTTTATCGTTCTTGTCCGTCTTCAACTCGGACTTTAGGTCCAGATTGTCCTTTTCGACCAGTAACCCCTGATCGAGCTTGACGAACTTCAGATTCGCGCTGACAAAGCTCAACTCGATCTTCAAGCGGCCGACTTGAACTCCTTTAGCCGGTGTAAAGTACACGGGAGTTGAGAATGAAGCTCCGGGGGTCGCGTTGGAAGCGTCGATTTTTACGTGCGTTTTGTCCGGAGGAGCAGCGTTTTCATCCGGCAAGTCTTCCATCTGGCAGAATGCAATCGCCGGAAGCCCAAAAAACAGAAGCATTCCTAGAAATATGATTTTCGTAATGGCTTTCATTCGATGAACCCCTCAAAGACGCGATCCGTTACTTCCGATAGGTCTGTTCTCGCAAAGGCGCAAGCGGCCACACCCTCAGCGCGAGCGAACCTCCGTTTCTTAGTCGAAAAGGAGTCCCACTCAAGCCGAGATTATAGAACTCACCTGCCACTCCAACAGGGGCTTCCGCGGGAGGCGGAAGCCCCGGAGTTTTCTCGCCGGCTGAACGGCGCAGCCAACGATCGCTATTTCCCTTCCGCCGCGGCATCCCACACGACCCTTCCACCGACCATGGTGAGTAACACCTTTATCTTTTCGATATCGTCGGGGGGTACGGTCATGTAGTCCTTGTCAATGATTACCAAGTCGGCTTCTTTGCCCGGCTCAATGCTGCCCAGTTCCTTATCCTCGGCCAACTGTTCCGCCGACCAGCGCGTGCTCGCCCACAGGGCTTCCTGGCGCGTCAGAGCTTCTTTGGGGTTCCAAACCTTGTGATACTTCTCATCCTTTCGCGTAATGGACTTGCCGATCCAGAAGAATGCGGCTGGAATTCCCCGTCCCTCCACTCCCGTCGTCTCCCAGAATGTGCCTTCCAGAGACGGATGCAGTCCTGCCGTGACGTAACTCTTGATCGGCGCCCAGTTGTACACCCGCTCCGTTCCCTGGTAGAGCATGGCGGCTTCCAGGTCCTGGCTCTGATAGCCTCCAATGGCGTGTCCGGTGCTGATGCTCGACCATACGTGCAGTTTCGACGCCAGCAGAATATCATCCGGCTTGGCCATCGGAGTGTGGTTGGTGGTGACCCGCTGATTGGGCCGATTCGTGACGATTCTGGTGTTCAAGCCTTCCTCCATTGCCTTGAGCACCTCGTGGAAAGCCCGGTCTCCGACAGTGTGATCCGCGCTGACATCCCATCCGTAGCGGATCGCCTGGATGAGGATATCCCGGGAGCGGAAAGTGTTCTTTTCTCCGCGTTCGACGGCTTCCTGCTCCTGGATACGGCCACCGTAAGGCGAGGCTTGTCCCCAGCGATCCGGATAGGGACGAACCTTGGGGTCCATCATCCAGGCGTCGCCGCCCGCTACGTTGCCGCCAACAGCCGGGATGCGGAGGCCGACGATCCGCAGCATGTTGTCGCCAACGTGGCTCAGATTAGGCCAGCGGCGGAAAAAGGATTCCACATTTGCATCCGGCGGCAGTTCCACGGTGTGCCCGCTGATCTGCGGAACCATCGGCATGGGCATGCGGAATCGCATATTCAGCTCGCCCCGTTCCCATAGCGCGTGCAATCCATTGAACTCCGGCGGTGCCATGTGCTGCTTGCCGAGAGTGATTCCGGCTATGCTGAACCGCTTGACCGCGGATTTGTAAAAGTCCAGGAGTTCATCCGGCGGTGTGGCCCAAAAGGCTACGTCGTTGCAGGCCTGAGTGCCGTCCGTCAAGATTCCATCCAAGTCGGCTCCGCTGGTAACGCAAATGTTGTTGTCCTTGAGGAAGGGCGTTTTCACGCCTTTGGGCAGGAACTTCATAGCGGCTTCGGCGCCCTTGGTGTTGGTGGCCATAATGGCGTCGTTTACAAACGCCGCGAAATAGACTGGATTGTTGGGGAAAATCTCATCCATTTCCTGGCGTGTATAGACGTCGCAGAAGTTTCCGGCCCGACCGCCGGTCTCTCCGTTTACGTCGACTGTCAACGTAATTCTCGGAATCACGATAATCTCTCCGGGCTTTGCTTTGGCCGCGGCCTTCCTGAATACAGCGGTCGCCTGCTCCTTGGTTTTCCAATAGCGTTCGCCGGGCATCCACTTGGCTTCCCAATAAGCGCCCAAAGTTCCGGGACCACCGTGCATGTCAAAGATACCCGGCGTGACCGTTTTGCCCTCCAAGTCGATCTTGCGGGTCTTGGGGCCTGCCATGGGCAGGATTTGGTTTGTCTGGCCTACGGCCAGGAACTTACCATCGCGAATCGCCACGGCCTGCACCACCGTGAAGTCCTTATCCGCCGTTAGAATCTTGCCGTTGTACAAAATGGTATCGGCATAGTGGAGGACCTCCGGCGGCAAGTTCGCCTGTTGGGCCTGCGCAAAAAATGCGCCTGCCGACACGAGTGCGAACATCAAAGCGATCACAAAACGAACCTTTCGAGATTTCATACACGAACTCCTTTCCAATTATGATGACTTCAAAATCACGCTCCCCTGCCATGGTCTTTTCAATCCTCTTTTGTTTGTCCCGATTGCACCAAGACATTCCATTGCGATTTCCTTTATCACCAGAAAATCCTTACTCAGAAGGTTAGTTTCAGCCCAAACTGAATCTGTCGGGAAGTCGTAATCGTGTTGACGATTCGACCGGCGTTCCCGCTCCGGGCGCCGGAGGCGGCAAAGACGGCCGTGGTTGGGAGGCCGAAATTCGGCCGGTTGAAAAGGTTGAAGAACTCCGCCCGGAACAGCACATCGGCTCGTTCCCGCACTTTGAAATCCTTTTCGATAGTGGCATCGATGTTCACGAGTCCGGGTCCGATTATGCTATTGCGCGCCAGGTTGCCGTAGGTTCCCGGGGCCGGCAACAGGAACTGATTCGGATCAAAGTAACGGTCCGCCGTGCCCAGAACCGGGTTCGTTTTGCCGCCGGGGATCAGGCTCGGCCGGTCTGCGTTGAGCGTGTTTCCGTCTCGCGCCTGGTTAAAGCCGACCCGCGCGGTGAACGGCTGGCCCGCGGTAATGGCGACGATTCCGTTGATCTTCCAGCCGCCGGCAATCAGTTCCAGAGGCTTGCCGTCGAATTGGAATGGCAGCGGCAAAGAGAAGGAACCGACTACGTTGTGCGTGGCATCGAAAGAGGCCCGAGCGGAATCACGCTTGCGGTCATCGGGATCGAGCGACGTAGAGGGATCGCGCGCCGTGTCGCCGCTGGCCGTTCCGGAGATTTGGTCAATGACGCGGGAAAACGTGTAAGAGACTTGGTACTGCAGGTGGGCGCGGCCCGTGCCCTTCACCTTGATCAGCAAGCCGTTGTAGTTGGAAGTGGCGTCAAAGGCCATGCTGCGGACCGAATCGAATCGGGGATTCAAGCGAGGCGCCCCCGCGGGATAAAACTTCTGTCCGTTGACGAATTGCGGTATGGGGGTATTCAACTCACGGAAGCGTCCCAAGTGAAAACTTTGAGAGCCAACGTAGCCGATCTCAATCACCGTCTCTCCCGCCAACTGTTGCTGGAAACTGAGGCTGTAATGGTTTTTGGTGGGGGTCCTATTCACCGGATCCATTTCTATAAGCCGGGGAACCCCGCCTCTCAATTGCGTGTACCCGTTGGGGAACAGCGGATTGGACACGTTGGCCGCGGTGAAGTACGGTGGCAGCTTGGAAACGTTCAGCGCGAAATAGAAGGGAAGAATGTGGTCGTGGAAGATGCCCACTCCGCCTCGCAGCACCGATCTTCCACTTCCGTTCAATTTCCAGGCGAAACCGACCCGGGGTTCGATATTTTTCTTGGTGGTCTTGAAATATTCCTTCACGATCGTCACTTGCGGATCGGTGGGATGCATCAGGATCGACATGTGCCCGTTGGCTTCCTTGGGATTGCTGGCGAACTCCCAACGGAGGCCGAGGTTCAACGTAAGGCGGGAATTCACTTGCACGTCGTCCTGGCCGTAGAAGCCCGCTACGTTCTGGCGGAATGCCGCGTATGCCTCGTCTCCCGGCAAGGAGGCCTCCAGACTCGATGCGGTCCCCAGCAGCACGTCCCGAAAAGTAGCGAAGGTATAGAGCCCGCGCAGCGACGTGTTCTGGGTGGTGTTGTCCCGGATGCGCTTGAAGGTTCCTCCCATCTTGAAGGCGTGTTTCCCGCGGATGATGCTCAAATCATTGTCCCATTCGAACAGGTTATAGGCGATGTACCGGGGCGTTGTATTGCTGGTTCCCAGAGTGGAGTAGGGATTGGCGCCTGCCGTGGCGAAACGCTGTCCGATCTGAATCGTTCCAATCTGCAGGCTGGGAATGAAGGAGAACTCCGGGCCAAGAGTTACGGTCGGCTGGCTGTCAATCGCCTGAAACGTTCGGTTATAGGCGAAACGGAAAGAGTTGAGGACGGTAGGACTCAGCACGCTGCTCAACTGCAGAGTCGAATATTGCCTGCGCGCCGCCTGCGTGGCAACAAAATTCGGGTTTTCCGTAGGATCGTTCAAAGAATCGTTATCAAAGATGTAACGGCCAAACAGACTATGCTTATCATTGACCTGATGGTCGATCCGGCCCATCACGTAATCTTCCCGAGTAACCGTCGGCGGCGAGGAAATGTATTCCGCAATCTCGTTTCCCTCGAAGATCCGGCCGTTGGGGTTCGGCCAAAGCGTCAGGAATGGCCGCGACGCGGGATTGACGGTCACGGTGCCGGTCGGAAAAATTCCCCGCTTTGCGTCCACCGTCGGCACGAAGGCGATCTTGGTCAGGTTCAGTCCTTCCCGCAATCCTTCGAAGGCGGCCAGGAAGAAGGTGTGATCCTTTTTGATGGCGCCTCCGACGACTCCTCCAAACTGGTTCCTCTTGAAGGGAGGCGTGTCCGCCTGATCGAAGAAATTCCGGGCGTCCAGAACGCCGTTGCGCAGGAACTCGAAAGCGGTTCCGTGAAGCTGGTTGGTGCCGGATTTGGTCACCGCGGTGATGATACCTCCGAAAGAGCGGCCGTATTCGGCGGTGAAGTTATTGGTCAGGATCTTGAATTCACGGATGGCTTCTACGCCGAGGTTGGTACCGGCGGAACCGCCGGGAGTGGCGTTGGCCTGATCGTTGATGTCGGTGCCATCCAGCAGGAAACTGTTGCTGTTGCCGCGGCTTCCCGCCACGCTGAACTTGCTGTTTCCGCTGTTGTAGAGGAACCGTCCGGTTTGGCTGCCGCCGCCGTAGGCCACGACGCCGGTTTCGAGCTTCGCCAGTTGATCGTAGCTCCGGCCGTTGAGGGGCAAATCGCGGATGGTGCGGTCATCGACGAGCCCTCCCATGGCGGATGTGGTCGATTCCACAAGGGGAGCTTCGCCGGTGACGGTTATCCTTTCGGTGACCTCTCCTGGATTCAGGACCAAGTTCACGACTGCTTCCCGGCCAACGGTGAGCTTGATGCCGCTCCGCAGCTCCGTTCGGAACCCAGCCGACTGCGCTTGCACTTCATAGTTGCCCAATGCCAAATTCGGAGCGTGATAACGGCCTTGCTCGTCGGTAATAATTTCCCTTGTGATACCGGTGTCCAGATTCTTTAAAGTAACCGCAGCTCTTGGAATTACCGCTCCTGACGCGTCCTTCACATCACCGAAAATCGTTCCGGTGGTGGTTTGGGCGATGACAAGCTGACCACTGAAAAGCAAAAGCGATGCAATCAAGAGTATCGTTCTAGACATTTCCCACCCCCGTCAAATATAAGAACCTAATGAGGTTCTTAACAAATTGCCGTTTCCGCCTGCCCGTAATTATGATCTTTGAAATACCAGAGTGCAAGTCGGCATGTTTCCCCCAGTAAAACTGCCGAAAAATCGTATTTCGGCGATTGCCGCTAGGCGGTGCCCCACCCGCTTTCATCTACGCAGATTCATCTATGCAGAGATCATAGGGTCGCGGAATCTTGCCGTCAACCCAATTCTTTTCTGCGGGTATCTTCCGGGACGCTGCGGACAGTCTTGATAATTTCATTGATCTCAGTTGCCAAAAGCAATTCGCATACCAACAGATGATCGTCCAGGGCGGAAGAAACCAAGGCAGGAGGGGCGGATTCCGGGAGTTTTGATCCTCCTAAAATGGCGCTTGAAGGCTGGAAAAAGCGCGAAATGACGCATACTATGCGTGACTTGACCCAACTCTCCGTAAGTCGGCGACCCCAATTCGCCCCCTCTAATATTTCATCTCTGGGACACTGCGGTGGGTATATACTCTTGCTCGCCGGCCGGAGATGGCAAGCCAAGTGCTACGCCCAACTTGACCCCACTAGTCAGGTACGTGGTTACGTGTTTAAGACACAAAGAGGAGGCCCTATGCGCACAGCTTTATCTTCCGTGTGTTTCCTGTTCATTTTTGGTCTTTTCGCAGTTGGCCAGGGGACGTTGGGTACTATTTCCGGGACTGTTAAGGATAGTACCGGAGCGGTGCTGCCAGCGGCCAAGATCGAAATACTGAATGAGGACACCGGCATCTCCCGGACGACCACGGCGGACGCGAGCGGCCGGTTTACAGTTCCAGCGCTGAGCTTGGGAAAGTATCGCGTAACGGCAAGCGCGCAAGGGTTTCAGTCGGCGGTACGCAGCGGAATTGTGCTGACCGTAGGCAGCGAGGCCGTCGCGAATTTTGAACTGCAGGTCGGCGCCGTCAGCCAGACGGTTGAAGTAACCGCGGAAACCCCGCTGGTGGAAGCCACGACTTCGACAATGGGCTCTCTCGTGGACGAGCGGAGCATTCGCCAATTGCCGCTGAATGGCAGAAGCTACGATCAATTATCGCTGCTGGAGCCAGGCGTCATTGGCCTGGGCGCTAGTGGCAGTTCCAGCACCTCTTTCGACTATGGTACGGGAGCGCGATTCAGCGTAGCCGGCGCGAGAATGGCCGCCAACAGTTTCATGCTGGATGGAACGGACATCAACGACCATGCCAACGCCACTCCAGGCGGGGCTGCGGGTTCAAACCTCGGGGTGGATGGCATTCGTGAATTTAAGATCCTTACCAACACCTTCAACGCCGAATATGGACGTTCTACCGGCGGAGTGATCTCGGCGGTAACACGCTCTGGGACCAATGAGCTTCATGGTTCCGTGTTCGAATTTATTCGCAACAGCGCTCTGGATGCCCGGCGTTGGGCCGACCGGGAGGTTCCTCCGTTCCGAAGGAATCAATTCGGCGGAGCCGCGGGAGGGCCCATTCAGAAAGATAAGACCTTTTTCTTTGGCACGTATGAGGGACTGCGGCAGGGCAAGGGGGCTGGCGCGCCCAGTTTTGTTCCCACCGTGGCGGCCAAGAATGGAGACCTGCCGGGTCTTGCCCATATTACTCCCAGTCCATTAATCGCGCCCTTCCTGAAACTCTGGCCGGATCCGAACGGCCAAGACTTCGGGGACGGCACGGCGTTGTATACTTCTTCCCCCACCGTTGTCACCAATGAAAACTATGTGATGGGCCGCATCGATCACCAGTTCAGCCAAAACCTGAGCCTCTTTGGACGCTACAGCTTCGATGGGGACAACAACAACACCCCGGCGGCCCTGCCGGGTGTTGTCACGATCCAGCGGTCGCGCCGACAGTACTCGACCATTCAGTTGAATGACATTATCAGCCCGAAGTGGCTGAATAATTTTCTATTCGCGTACAATCGCACCTTTCAAAAAAACGATGATGTGGCCGTCGCTCCTTTTGACGGCCCAGAATACTCTTTTATTCCGGGCTTGGGGATCGGAACGATTCAATTCGGGGCGTCCTCGGCGACCCAGGCCGCTCCCCGCACCATTTCCAACGTGGGAACCGGTAACGGAACTCCACGCAGCTATGCCTACAACCTGTTCCAATTGGGCGATAGTATCTTGTATGTGACGGGAAGGCATTCCGTCAAGTTCGGCGGCGATTATAAGCGGATCCGGGACAATGCAGCGGAGAATACTTCTCTCCGGGGCGTTTATACGTTTCAAAGTTGGGCTGACTTCTTGAATGCGAAGCCCTCGGCTCTGGAAGGCGTGAAGCCTGGTCAAAACGCGTATCGAGGGTATCGGCAAGCGATGTTTGCCCTTTATGTCCAGGACGATGTAAAGGTGACCTCTCGGCTGACGGCAAACCTCGGCCTGCGTTGGGAGGCGACCAACGATCCCTCCGAGGTCAACGGGTTGTCCTCTCAACTCCTGGATGCCGACATTAACAATCATAATGCGTTCCTGACTCCGACCAGCAAACTCTTCAATGTAACCAAAAAGAATTTTGAACCTCGAGTCGGCCTTGCATGGCAAGCAAACGAAAAAGGCACCACGGTTATCCGTTCTGGTTTCGGGGTTTATAACGACCATGTCCTCCCCGGAATCTATGCGCTCAATCTGGCGAAAGATCCTCCTTTTTATAATCTTCTGAATGCAAACAATCCCACATTTCCGAATGCTCCGCCGAATCTGTTAACGGGAGCGCTCCCGCGACTGATTCTGACGAATAATCATTTGAAAGAGCCCACGGCGGTTCGCTTCAACTTCAATATCCAACAACAGATGATGAAGGATATGTTGCTGGAGGTGGCGTACATCGGCTCCGAGTCGAGCCACCTGTGGTTATTCGAGGAGATCAACCCATACACGCCAGTGGCGTTCGTGAATGGACAGCCGATATTTCCGACGGTAAGGACCCAGCAGGTGCGTTTCTATCAAAACTTCGACTCCAGCCGCACTCTGGCCACGGAAGGCAACGCCAATTACAATGCGTTGCAGGTTACCTTAAAGCGACGGAGTAGCGCGGGCGTGCAGTACCAGATGTCCTACACGTTTGCCAAGTCGATGGATACCAAGTCGGCGTTTTCCAGTGCCGATGCGACGGCGGAAAACAACACCACCGAGAATCCCTTCAACCCGCGACAGGACCATGGGGTTTCTTATTTCAGCGCGAAAAACAATTTACTCTTCAATGCCAGCTATCCATTTCCATTCAAATTTCAGCAGAAGGCTGCCTCGCTGGTGCTAGGCGGCTGGACCATCAACACAATTGGGACCTTCTCTTCTGGGCGGCCGTTTACCGCGCGCGTCGGCTACAACCAATCCAGCAGCGGAGATCGTCAGACGCCGGACCGTCCAAACCTGCTGCCGGGTAAGTCCAACAACCCGGTCTTACATCAAGTTGCCAGGTGGTTTGATTCCACCGCCTTTTCGCTTCCCGTAGCAGGGACTCTGGGAAACGTGGGAAGAAATACCATTATTGGGCCGGGAATCGCGAGCTTTGATGTATCTTTGGAAAAGAACTTTGCGATCACCGAACGCTTCCAGGGTGACTTACGAGCTGAGTTTTTCAATCTGCTCAATCACCCCAATTTTAGTCTTCCCGCGACGAATGTATTCGTTTCCGGCAGCGGCGCGTACAGCGGAAGTGCCGGCAGAATTACGAACACGCTCAACGATGGCAGGCAGATTCAGTTTGGTTTGAAAATCACTTTCTGAGACCGTCCGAGATCGTGAAGGCGCAGGTAATAGAACGATAGATCAAACTCCAAGACGGGTATATCCTTAGAACATTCGACGGGATGTTTTGAGGATACGCCCGTCGGGAGTTTTGGCCCGATGCGGAGAACCGACTTCTCGTTCTTAGTCCACCGGCTGCGAGTGGAAAGGCTCTTGCGAAACGAAATTCTAAATTAATAATTGGATGTCAGGAGGCTGGAATGCTCCGGAAAATCGGTCTGAAGACTCATGTTCCGATCGTTGCCCTTATTCTTATGCTCGTCGGCGTAACGACCTGGGTTTTGTCGCCAGGGAAGGGAAGACGGCTGGATTCGGGGGCTGCCAGTCAATCGGCTCGACTTCAGCCCACCGGGTATCCCCAGTTGGTTTCCATCGAGCCCATGCAGGAGGCGGATGGAGAGATGTGCCAGTTGGAGCCCGCCAGCGCTTCGACGACTTTAGTATCGGAGCTTCAAACCCAAATCGCGGAGGCGCGCAGCTCGGCCATCGACGAGGCCAACCGTCCGGCCATCGATGCCGACCGCAAGCCCGTGCGCACGATCCACGATTCCTATTCCACCTATAGCGCCGTGGGTGTAGACGTCAATACCAACGAAGTCTACCTCCAGGACGAGAATCTTTTCGGCTTGATGGTCTTCGACCGCCGCACCAACACCCCGCCGACGGCCAAATTCAGCGAGCCCAAGCGGCGGGTCCGTGGGTCAATGACCCGCCTGGAGTTCAACTGTTCACTATGGATCGACCCCAAGAGCGGCGACGTCTATTCGGTCAACAACGACATGGTGGACCGCATGGTGGTTTTTCCGCGCGGCAGCGAAGGAAACGTGGCGCCGATGCGGGAACTGCATACGCCCCACCGGACCTTCGGAATCGCCATCGATGACGAAGCGAACGAGTTGTACATGACGGTGCAGCATCCCCCGCAGGTGGTCGTTTACAGAAAACAGGCCGCCGGAGAAGAACGGCCGATTCGCATCCTGGCGGGCGAGCAGACCAAGATGGAAGACGCCCACGGGATCGCCATCGACACCAAGAACAAGGTCATGTTTGTAGCCAACCATGGCGCCACCGCCGCGGATAAGGGCAGCGGGGGGCACTTCGGCCCTCCGTCGATCACCGTCTATCCGCTCAAGGCCGAAGGCAACACCCCGCCCCTCCGCGTGATTGAAGGCCCCAAGACCCAGTTCAACTGGCCTGCGCTTCTTTATCTCGATCAGGAGCGCGGGGAACTTTACGTGGCCAACGATATGGCCAACTCGATCCTGGTCTTCCGCGCCTCCGACAGCGGAGACGCAGCTCCCATTCGTGTCATCCAGGGAGCCAAGACGGGTTTGAGAAATCCCACCGGTGTTTTCCTGGACGCGAAAAACAATGAGTTGTGGGTCTCCAACATGGGGAACCACAGCGCCACGGTTTTCCCGCGCACCGCCGATGGAGACGTAGCGCCTCTGCGCACCATCCGCAGCGCCCCGCTGGGGAAGCAAGCGGAAATGATCGGGAATCCCGGCGCGGTCGGCTACGACTCCAAGCGGGAAGAAATTCTGGTGCCGAACTGAGTGGCCCACCCGCAGATTGCGACCTTCGCCAGGTTGGCGGGGGAAGATGCCAAGCCCGCACGAGTATTGGCAGGACAGACCACCAAGCTCAGCCGCACCATGCACGACATCCGCTATGACGCCGTCCACGATTTGATCTTCGTAACGAATCCATTCGCCAACGCCATTCTGGCCTTCCGCGGAGGAGCCAATGGCGAAGAAGCGCCGGTGCGCATCATTCAGGGACCTCACACGCAGTTGAGAGGGAATACGGACCGGCTGGAGCTGGATACGGTTCACAACGAGGTGTATGTTCCCCTTTACAATGCGATCCTGGTGTTTCCGTTGGACGGGAGCGGCGACGTGGCGCCAATTCGCGTCCTGCGCGGGCCTGATACGCAATTGAAGTCTGCGGGCTCCATTGCCGTCGATCCCGTCAACAACCTGATGGTGGTGGGCCTCAGCGGCGGCGAGGGACAAGGCAACACCACCGAAAACAGCTCCGCCGAAAACCGCGCCAGCGATGTGCCGGCCGGGATGCAATACGGCGGCCAGGGCAACGGCGGCATGTTGATCTTCAACCGCACCGACAATGGTAACGTAAAGCCGCGAGGCGTCATTCAGGGTCCTCGAACCGGGATCTTCCGGATTCTGCAACTGCAGGTTTACCCGCCTAAGGGATGGATTGTAGCCACTCAGCCGGGGCGGCCGGATGCGGAGGAGCCGGAGGGCGTCTACGTGGGCGTATGGAGCGTTCGCGACAACGGAGACCTTCCGCCCCGCTGGAAGCTGGGTGGCCCCAAGAGCACGTTGAAGAAACCGCGCGGGGTGGTCCTCGACCCCAAGCACAAGGAGTTGATTGTGGCGGACATGCGCCTGAACGCACTCCTGACATATTACTTTCCAGAGTTATTCTAGAATGGCCGCGAGTTTGAGAGTCGCTACTTGGCAGGCGGAGCCGCGTCGCGTAGATATGTTGCGAGGTGCTCCTTATAGGAGGCTTGATTGGGACTAAGATTGAGCGCCTGCTTTTCCGATTTGACGGCCTTCTCCAGTTCACCGTTCGCGTAGTGGGCGGCGGCCAATGCATCCAGCGAACTGGCCTCCTTCTCCTCGGTGAGCGTTACAGCTCGTGATGCATACTCGACCGCCTTCGCGGGATTTCGGATTGCCGGGTCTTTCGCTGTCGCAAGGAGCAATGCAAGGCTATTCAGAGCGGGGACCCATGACTGCTCGGCGGCTTTGCCGTACCACTTCATCGCTTCGCCAGTGTTCTCCGGAACTCCCTGGCCCTTTTCGTATGCCACGGCCAGGTTGAACTGCGCCTCCGGCAATCCCTGGTCGGCAGCCAGCCGGTACCATTTCACCGCTTCCGCATAGTTACGGGGAACTCCGTATCCGCCGGCATACAGGATGCCAAGCGCGAATTGGGCCTCGACGTTGCTCTGGTTAGCGGCCAACCGGTACCACTTCATTGCTTCCGAGTAGTTCTGCGGAATGACTTCGCCTTCCATGTACATTGCGCCAAGCTCCAATTGGGCATCGGCAAGTCCCTGATCGGCCGCCAACTGGAACCACCTCATTGCTTCTTTTCCGTCGTTTGGCACGCCGCGGCCGCTGCGATACGCAATTCCTAAGTTGTATTGGGCGTCGGGGCTGCCGTGGTCCGCTGCCAGCCGGAACCACTTCACGGCTTGCTGGAGGTCCTGTTGGACGCCTTGGCCATCCGCGTAAATCACGCCTAGATAAAACGCGGCATCGCGGTCTCCATTCTTTGCCAGGGGCTGCCATTCTTCAAGGGCCGCAGCGTAGTTGCCCTTGTTATAGGCTTCCAGCCCAGCGCCGAAATCGGCTAACGCTGGCATTGCCAGAACACAAAGCGTCAGCCATGACGCGATTAACGTAACTTTTTTCAAGCCGACTCCTTAGCGGGCCTCCCCGGAAAAATCAGGGAGCGCCGGCCCCATAGTCAATTCCTTGGGATTTGACGTCCGGGTCCCCGCACATCCTCATAATAGCCGATCCAATGTAGATAAAGGCAGGGACGGGCTAAGTTAAAGTTTTCTCCTCAATACGCAAAGGCTGGCGGTTCAAAATTCAATTCTCAACATCGAACGAATACCTCGCCCGATGCGTAACCGGCATTTTGAAAGTCGGGATTTTGATAGTCCTTGTCTAGTGAGCCTGCCTGGCTTATCATTACGGCTGTCAGACGAGCTTGCCGTTATCTCTGACTTACACCGCAAGCTCCGGCAGTTCAACAATCTCGGAAAACATAAGCTGTTAAAATCTTGAAACGTGAGGCCCTGAATGAAACGAGCAACCCTGCTGATGGGATTCGGAGTGTTAGTAGGTCTGGTGATCGGCAGCCTCTCTAACTACGGCCAGGAGCAAGACGCGCGAATGCAGAACCTGGCGGAGGTCATCAAGAAAGAAAAGCCGACCGTCGAGCGGGTTGCCGGCGCGGCCGTCTACAAACTCCCGTTGATCAGCAAGGCCAGTCCCCGCACGATGGAATTGTATCCTCACTACAAACCCTTGAGAGCTGCGGCCGGATGGACACACGCCTATCTCGAACCCGCCACTCCCACCGTGTGCAGCGCCCTCGTCGAAGAGATTCCTCCCCACACCATGAAGCTCGTCGGCCGCGCCGACACCGGTTACTACTCGTTCGTCGGAGTCTCCGGCAAAGGCTACACGGAGTTCCGTACCAATCCCGCCAAGCCCGGCAAGGGAGTGGTTTGGCATCCCAACGAGCTTTTTCATAACCCCTACGGCGGATGGTACGGGCACGCCAATCCCTTCGATCAGCCCGCCCGGATTATCACTTTCATGTGCCACCTCGATCACAACGACATCATGAATCCGTATATCGGCAGAACCCGCACCGTCCCCGAATTCACGTTCATCGGAGAACGGCGCGACCCCGTGCCCGAGGATTCGGTGGAAGACAACGTGGACTGGAAAGCCGTGGAAAAATTGGTCACCCAGCCGCCTCCCAAGCTCGACATCGTGACGCGCGGCCCGGCCAAGACCCCCGTTTTTGAAGGCCACGTCGGCGGCGCGTTCGACATGGGCAAGATGGAGTGGCCCCTTTTCTACAAGACCATCCGCGGCGCCGAAGGCTGGCGAGGCGGTCACGAGGAGCCTGCCGATGAGATGGGATGGCGGTCCTACTTCACCGTCCTCGAAGAGATTCCCCCGCACTCCTCCGAGATCGGCCACAAGCACGGCGGCGGCCTCTGGTTCCTGGTCATGAAGGGCAAGGGTTACATGGCGCTGCGAGCCTCCGTCGATTCTCCCGAAGCCCGGATCAACTGGAGCGAAGGCGATATGTGGGTCATGCCTTGGATGACCGGCGCCGGCACCTGGCACAGCCACGCCAATCCCTACGACGAGCCCGCCCGCTTCATCACCGCGGGACAAATCATCTGGGACAACGACGGCATGCTCGATGGCCGCATCAACCGCGTCTATCACATCTCCGGCGACGGCGTGAACGACAGCAACCCCGATAATGTCTTCCGCAAAAAAGGGGAAGCTCCGCCGGAAGGGAAGTAAGGAAGCAGGAAGCAGTAGGTAGTAGGTAGCAGCAGGTAGCGCAGAGTTTACGTTTTTCAACCCCTGCGGCTTTTCTATGAGGACCGGCTCATCCAATGAGGAATAGAGCAACCACGCTGGCTTTCTGGGAAGGGGAACGCTGCGAGTACTGCAACGGCCCCATTCAAGAAAAAAAGACGGAGCTCTCCCGCAAAGTGAAGGGAAAGCACCTTCTCATCGAAAACGTTCCCACCGGCGTCTGCACCGAGTGCGGAACCCGCTATTACTCCGCCAACGTAATAAAAACCATCCAAGAAGCCACCGCCGGCCGCCGCAAACCTAAGCGCGAACTCCGCGTCCCCGTCTACTCCCTTTGAGTCCACAGTTTACTTGAGGC
>Ga0209726_10001186_pt1 | contig 43241 bp, 42 predicted proteins | sample Subgrocontami54m_FD_187453 | JGI IMG/M metagenome (GOLD analysis project Ga0209726, IMG submission 187453) | Subsurface groundwater microbial communities from S. Glens Falls, New York, USA - GMW46 contaminated, 5.4 m (SPAdes) (version 3) | ecosystem: Environmental > Aquatic > Deep subsurface >...
CCCCGGCAGATTCGGATCTTCGCGGACGGGGAGAAGCTCAATGCTTACGGAATCGGTATCGCGCAACTTCAGCGCGCCATCCAGAGGGCCAATGTCGAGGTCCCCGGGGGGCGGGTGACCCGCGGGGAAACCGAGATCAGCGTTCGCACGCTCGGCCGGATCGAAGCTTCCAGCCAGTTCGGGAGCATCATCGTCGCCAACGTGAACGGCACTCCCATCCATGTCAACGATCTGGGGCGTGTCGAGGACAGCTACCCCGAGCCAAACTCCTGGAACCGGCTGCATGGACAGGAGGCTGTCGGCCTCGATGTTCAGCGACAGTCGGGGACCAATACGATTCAGATCGTCGATGCCGTCAAAAAGAAGATCGAAGATCTCAAGAGAACATTACCTTCCGGCACGGTCGTGGAAATCGTTCGGGACAACTCCACTTTCATCAAGAACTCCATCGCGGCCCTGGAAGAACATCTCCTGATCGGCAGCCTGCTGGCTTCCCTGGTGGTGCTGTTGTTTATTCGCAACCTGCGCACGGTGTTGATTGCGGCGGTGGCGATTCCTTCCTCGATCATCGCCACCTTCACGCTGCTGAAGGTAGGGGACTTCACGCTCAACAGCATGACGCTGCTGGCCCTGACCCTCTCGGTGGGGATCGTGATTGACGATGCCATCGTGGTGCTGGAAAACATTGTCCGATACATCGAGGAGAAACATTACGAGCCGAAACGAGCCGCCATCGAAGGCACGCGGGAGATCATGCTGGCGGTGGTGGCGACCACCTTTTCCCTGGTGATCATCTTTGTCCCCATCGCTTTCACTACCGGCTACGCCCGGCGCTACCTCAACCAATTTGGCTGGACCATGGCGTTTTCCGTGATGGTCTCCATGTTGGTCAGTTTTACGCTGACTCCGATGCTTTGCTCGCGGCTGCTGAAGAGGGTTGGTCCAAAACGCGGCGAGGGAACCGGTCCGCAGGCGCCGCCGGCCCAGGAGCATTCCTCGAAGGAGGTTGGTTTCTACCGCTGGATGGATCGTGGCTACGGCGCCATGCTGGAGTGGTCTCTCCACCATCGCGGGACCACCATCCTGGTGGCTTTGGGCGCTTTTGCGCTCACCTTCCCGCTCAATGCCTTGGTGGGCCGCGACTTCATCCCCAGCGACGACCAGAGCGAGCTCGGGATGAACATCGACACGCCCATCGGCACCTCGCTCGAGGGCACCGCCAGAATCGTCTCCTCCATTAGCGCCCGAATTGAGAAGCTCCCCGGCGTGGAATTTGTCAATCCCAGGATTCAAAACGAATCCAACAAGGCGCGCGTTTATATTCGTCTGGTGGATGTCTCCCAACGCAAGCAATCCAATGTGGATATTGCCAGGCAAATTCGCGGGATACTTTCCGAGTATCGCGAGGTGGACGGCCGGGTACAATTCCCGTCCGCTCTCCAAGGCAACCAGAATTTTGGCGGAATCCGCATCTTGATCGTGGGACCGGATTTCTATCAGGCCGCTGAAATCGCGAAAGAGGTAGGAGAACGGATTCGGAGTATGCCGGGCCTGACCGACCTCTTCGTGGACGCCAACCTCAATAAACCGGAGCTGCAAGTGAAGATCGACCGCCAGCGCGCTTCGGATCTCGGAGTCGAAGTGGCCGATATAGCCAGCGCCGTGAGACTCCTCATGTCCGGCACGGACCAGATTTCCACCTACAAGGAAGGCAACGAGCAGTACGATGTGACCATGCAACTTCTGCCCGAACAGCAGCGCAACCCGGCCGTGCTGGCCCGGCTCGTGCTGCCCTCGTCCAAGTCCGGACAGGTGAGGCTCGACAATATCGCCACCATTCAGCGTGGATATGGACCGGTGGCGCTCGACCGCTACAACCGGCAGTTCCGTATCAATGTCAGCGCCAATAACAGGCCGGATTACCCGCTGGACGTGGCGGTGAAGGAAATCCGGCAGGAGATTGCGAAAATCGACATGCCCCCGGGCTTCAGCTATCGCTTTACCGGCAACGTGAAGCAATTGGACGAGACCACCGCCAACCTGATCAAGGCCTTCCTGCTGGCTGCTATCTTCATGTACATGGTCCTGGCGACGCAGTTCGACAGCTTTCTGCATCCTTTCGTGATCATGCTAAGCCTTCCGCTCTCGATCCCGTTCGCGCTGCTCACTCTCTACGCCACGCACCGGACCCTGAATCTATGGAGCGCTCTGGGTGTGTTCCTGCTGGTCGGCATCGTCAAGAAGAACGGGATTCTTCAGGTGGACTACACCAACCGCCTGCGCGCGCAAGGCGTGCCCTTGTACGAAGCCATCGTGCAGGCGAACCACGTCCGGCTGCGTCCGATTCTGATGACCACGTTCTCGATCGTGGCCGGGCTGATTCCAACCGCCTTGGGGATCGGCGCCGGCGCGGCGCAACGCTCGGCCATTGCCGTCACGATCATCGGAGGCCAGATGCTCTGCCTGCTCCTCACCCTGGTCGTAACCCCTGTGGCCTACTCGCTATTCGCTGGGATGGAAGAGAAATCGTTTTCCGCGCAGCTCCAGGCCGGAATGGCGAAGTTGCGCCTCGGCGTAACACGGGTTTTTACGATGCACATCCGCTGAGCGCGGAAATGTGTTCATCCTCGGACACTTTTGCGCCGCGCAGCCTCAGGTGTTCTTTTCAAGCCCTCGGAGCTGGTTAATCTTGACGATTCCTTCCGGGAATCTGGCGATGATTTCCAGCTCTCCTCCCATGGCCTTCACGATCGTCTGCAACGTGCTCAGATACATATCCACGCGCCTCTCCAGGCGGGAAACCGCCGGCTGCTTCACCCGTAAAAGCTGCGCCAAATGTTCCTGAGTAAGCTGCCGGGCCTCGCGCAGTTCGTCGAGAGGCATTTCCGCAATCAATTGGTCAACTCTCGCCTTCACGCGGGCGCGGGACTCGGGAGACATCTTCGCTTCCAGTTCTTTGAATTTCTTAGCCATCTTTTTCCTCCTGGCTCTGGAGCGCTGCCAGATGCTGGTCATAGAGCCGGTCCGCCAGAGGGACAAACTTTTCGTACCAGAGAGCATCGCCCGTTTTGTCCCCGCCGATGAGCAGGATCGCGGTTCGGCGCGGGTCGAAAACATAAAGCACCCGGTAGGGTCTGCCGGCGTGCTGCACGCGCAGTTCTTTCATGTTGGGGTGCTTCGATCCATGAATGAGGTCGGTATGCGGACGTCCGAGGACCGGTCCGAATCGCTCCAGCAATTTCACCTTCTCCGCCACCGATTCCTGCTCTTCCACGGAGAGCGAATTCCACCACAGCTCGAATTCATCCGTGTATTCGACCTCCCATTCCATACATAGAATATACCTTCGATGTAATAATCGGTCAAGGAAACCGGAATGGCGAAGGTGCGCCTCGGTGTAACGCGGGTTTTTACGATGCACATCCGCTGAGCGCGGAAGTGTATTTTTCCTGGAACCATTCAAACCGAGCCGCGACCGAGAGGGAGCGGTTTCCCCAATGGCAGTTGCACAAAAGGACCGCTCCCTCTCGGTCGCGGCTCGGTTTTGTCTATTTTTTATATAGACTATCTATGTATCCGCTCTGGTCCAATTCTCGCACGAACCTGTCATCGTAAAAGTCTTCCACCTTGTGCATTCGCATGTTCAAGGAATCGTACAACTCCATCGTCTTCTTGATTCCATCCACCGCCGGATAGGGTTTGGCAGGCATCGTCTCGGCGACCCGGTAGTTGGCGGCGAGTTTCTCCCGGTCTCCGACGCCGTACCATTTCGACATGGCGCCGTAGGCCACCTCTTTGTCTTTCTTCATCAAGGCGATGGCCTCCACAATTGACTTCATGAACCTGCGGACCGCTTCCGGGTTCTCACGGACGAACTTCCTGGTGCTGACCAGGCCGGAGCCGGCGATGGGCGTTTTCCAGACGCCCAGATCGGCGAGCGGCGCGATTCCTCTCGCTTTCAACTCCACCATCGCCATGCCGGGACAGATGAAAGCGTCCACCTGATTGTTATCCAGGTTGTCGACGGAAATGGCGTTGGACATCAGGGCAACGTCTTTGACGGGGTCCCATCCCATGCGCCGGGCCAGCTCCAGCGCGATGAAATGCGTCATGGCGCCGTAGCCCGAATAGCCGATGCGCTTGCCCTTCAGGTCTTCTAATTTCTTGATCCCAGGCCGGGCTTCAATCCACCAGTGTACGATGTGATCGAGGCTCCCCAGGATGACCCGGTCGTTCGCGTCCACATTCGTCGCCACGCTCACCGTCAGCGGTGTGCCGCCTCCGATTCCCACATCGGCGGCGCCCCCTTGGACATATTGCTTCGGGACAATCACGCCGTTACCGCGGGCGACTTTCGCCGCTCCCGTGGTGACCCATTGCTCGACATCCAAACCGTTCTTCCGGTAAATTCCCTGCTCCAGCGCCACCACGCCGACGATTTTGGTGATATCCACATCCCCCAGGCTCACCTTCAAGTGGATCGGCTTCGCCTTGTCCAAATTATCTAAATTCTGGGCGAGCGACTGCGGAGCGCTCCCCGCCAGGCATGACAGCAACGCCAAAAATGATCCCCCGACGCGAAACAAGATGCGAAACAAACGGTTTGACATGTGCAACCCTCCCAACGCCAAAATGCAATTAGTTCTGCGACCCCGAATGGATGGAAACGTACATCATATTCCCTTTGTCAGCCAATGCAACAGTCGAAAGTGAACCATCGGAAGATACACTTCCCTAGCCAGCCGGTTGCGTTAGGCAACCTCTTTCCTTTAGAATGAATCCTTATGAGTCTGGTCCGTCACCGCCCCAGGCGAGGGGCAAACCCTGCATAAGAAACTATGCCGGAACAGGAAGGATTCGGGTCCAGGATTGTTTTCATGAATCAGCGCCGGGGTCTGCTTGTCATATTGCTGTTCGGATTGTTGGGCGGAGGGAACCTTCTGGCCCAGAACCAGCCCCAATCCATCCCCGCTCCGTTTGCCACCGGCCAGGCGGCGCGCTTGGTGCTGGGACAGCAGAATTTCACGGACATCACCGGAGGGACCAGCCAGTACCGCTGGGGCGCCATCTCCGGCCTCGCCATCGCCGGCAACAAGCTCATCGTTGCCGACAGCTCCTTTCTCTCCCCGCCCAACAATAATCGCGTTCTCATCTATAACGACCTGCGCTCGCTCAAGGCCCGTCTGCCGCAGGACGAACTGCCGGCCGCCGACGTAGTGTTGGGGCAGCCCGACTTTACCTCCTCCTCGGCATCTACGACTGTAGTCACCGCCAAAGGATTCAATCAACCGGTCGGAGTGGCCAGCGACGGCACTCGCCTCTTTGTGGCCGACTTTGGATACAACCGGGTCCTCATTTATAACCAGATTCCCGAGACCAGCGGCGCCCCCGCCGACATCGTGATAGGCCAGAAGGATTTCACCACCTCCGCTTTCTCAGCCGGCGCGGCGGGATTACGCCGCCCCAATAGCGTGTCGATCGACGGCAACCGCCTGATGATCGCCGATACCCTGAACAACCGGGTGCTGATCTTTAACAGTGTCCCGACGGCCAACGGCGCCTCCGCCGACTTGGAGCTGGGCCAGCCGAACTTCGACTCATTCGGCACGCAGGCAACTTCGGCTCGATCGTTGCTGTCGCCGATGAGCATCACCACTGACGGTCAACGCCTGATTGTCGCTGACCAGGGAAACAACCGGGTCCTGATCTACAACAGCATTCCAACGCAGAGCGGCGCTCCAGCCGACGTCGTGGTGGGCCAGCCCAACTTCACCAGCAACGCCCCCGGCAACACCCAAACCACGCTGGATTTTCCCCGCTATGCTTATAGCGACGGTACGCGGCTGCTGATCGTGGATACGGGCAACAACCGCATCCTCATCTACAACGAGATTCCCACGCAGAACGGCGCGGCGGCCGACATTGTGATTGGCCAGAACGATTTTCTGGGTCTGACGGAAAGCTGCGCGGCCTCGAATCTCGCCATCCCCTATGCCGTTGTCAGCGACGGCGACATGTTGTTTGTGAGCGACGGTTCCAACCGGCGAATCCTGGGCTTCCGCCCCGGTCCGGCGCTGGTGTTTCCCAACGGAGTCGTCAACGGCGCCAGCTTTTCGGCGGCGCCGCAGACGGAAGCCTGCGCCGTGACGCTGCCGCAGCCTCCGGTCGCTCCCGGCGCCATTGCCGCCATCTTCGGTTCGAACCTGGCCGATACTACGGCCCAAGCCGGCTCGCTTCCTCTCCCAACGCAATTAGGGGGAGTCCGCGTCAAGTTCAACGGCATCGACGCGCCTCTGTTTTCCGTCGCTCCCAATCAGATCAATGTCCAGGTGCCCTTCGAGCTGACCGGCTACAGCGCCTCGATGGAAATTGAGAAGGATGCACCGAACCAGTCCGCCAGCGGGAAAATTGTTTCGGCGGCGGTTCCAGTGGGATTGGCGAACGGAGCGCCAGGACTCTTTTCGAGCGACGGCTCGGGAGTGGGCCTCGGCATGATTTACCATGGCGATTCCACGCCTGTGGATGCCGCAAACCCCGCCAAGCCGGGAGAGACTCTCGCGGTTTACGCCACGGGCCTGGGAACCGTGGATCAATATGTTGTGAACGGGGCAGGAGCCCAGTTCGGCGCGCAGGGCGGCGTCACCATCGGCGGCACTCCCTCCGCGGGACAGACGGCCACCATCGTCATTCAAGACGTGCCTTACTCTTATACCACGGTCTCCGGCGACAGCCTGGATCAGGTCACTTCGAACCTCGCCCAGCTCATCAACGACAACGATCCCCTGGTTTCGGCGACGGTCGATATCGCCAATGAAAAAGTAAGTCTGCTGGCCAGGAAGCCTGGCGATGACGGAACCAATATCACCTATACCGCATTCGCACCCGCGGGCAGCACGCTCACAGCCAGCGTGGACAACCCGGTTGCGGTTCCCGGAGACATCACCTTTTCCGGAACTCTTTCAGCGGCGGGAATCGTCACGGTCACTCTGGCAACGACGCCTTATACGTATACCCCCGCCGCCACCGACAGCGTGGCGACGGTTATCAATAACTTGGTCGAAGCCATGAGCGCCGACGTCAATGTGCTGGCCACCGCCGACGTGGCGAACTCCAAGATCCATTTAGAGCTGCGCGATCCCGAGTCCGGTCTCCAGGTCACCTATTCGGTGGACGTGGAACCGCCGGGAATCGGGCTGGCCGCAACCACCGGCAACTCGCACCTGCGGCCCGGCGTCGCCAAGGTGATCAATACCGTCACGGCGACCATCGGCAAAGCCGTGCCTTTGGTCCCCGGCTCCATCTTTTTTGGAGGGACGGCCGAGCCGGGACAGACCGTGACGGTCAAGCTGCAAGATACGTCCTACCCTTACACAACCGTCGAGGGGGATACCCTGCAAACGGTCGTGACCAAGGTGACCGCGATTCTGAACGGCGATCCCAACGTGACCGCCACTGCCGATCTCCCCAACCTGAAGATTGACCTGGCTCTCAAGAACGCCGGGGCGAAAATCACCTTTGAGGCTTCGGCGCCTTTTGGACAAGCTTTGATCGTGGCGCCGCAAAGCGCTACAACCACAAATTCGGAGTCCGCTGCGGTGACCTTCGCCGGTCTCGTGAAAGGAAGCGTGGGATTGTATCAGGTGATTATTACACTGCCATCGGATCTCACGGCCAATTCCGCAACCATCCTGACCCTAACGCAGAACCTCATTGTCTTCGGCTCCACAACCTCGACCAACATCATCAGCAATGAAGTCACTTTCCCCGTGGAGCCTTAGCCGCGCGGGCGCTTGGTTTGCGCTCGTAGCGGGCCTCGATGGTGCTGTGCATCCCGCCGCGCACGTTGAATTCGCCGGTAACGGCCGCTCGCACAGGCCGGCACGCCTTCACGACGTCGCGCAGGATGCGGTTCACCGCGTTCTCATAAAAAATTCCCACGTTCCGGTATCCGTGGATGTAAATCTTTAGCGATTTCAGTTCCAACACAAGCCGGTCCGGCACGTAGCGGATTACGATGGTCCCGAAATCCGGCTGCCCCGTTTTGGGGCAGATCGCGGTGTATTCCGGAATCGTGATGGTGACGTCGTAGCCTGAAAACTGGCTGGGAAAGGCCACGAGCGGCGGCAGCGCGGCGTCCAGTCCCGACCGGGCATGTTCCGGATAATCTCGCATTTCGAATCGCCTCCGGGTCCGAAAAAGCTTCAGCGCGCGCGCTTCCGCCAGCGTTCAAAATAAAGCAGGCCAACCAACGTCTTCGCATCGATGATTTTCTTTGTCTCGATCATCCGGAGCAATTCGGCCATCGAGAAGGCACGCGTCCGGATTCGCTCGTCTTCTTCCGGTCGCGCCTTGCCCGGACAAATATCCCGCGCCAGGAACAGGGTCATTTTTTCATTGATAAATCCGGGGCTGGGAAAAAATTCCAAGAGCTTCCGCCAGGATTTGGAAGTGTACCCGGTTTCTTCCACCAACTCGCGACGCGCCGTCTGGAAAGCCGTTTCTCCCTTGTCCAGCGTCCCGGCCGGCAGCTCCCAAAGACGCCTGCCCGCCGCCAGACGGAATTGACGGATCAGCAGAACCCTGCCGTCGGAAAACAGCGGCAGCATCACCGCGGCCCCCGGATGATGCACGATCTCGCGCGTCGTCTGCACGCCGCCCGGCTCCAGGCCGGAATGGCGCCGGACCGAAAAGATCCGGCCGGCAAAAACGAGTTTCGATGAGTCTTTGATTTTCGCCAAGATGGAATCCGCTGGAAATTATTTTGTGGCAGCCGCCGGTCCATCCACGCCCAACCTCCGCGCCTCCAGCAGCAACGGGCGGTCAGAATGACTCTGGAAGGTCCCGATTATAACACGCCCGCCGAGGCCGCCCAAAGGCGTTCGACGCGACTGACCTCCTAACTGTTGGCGTCTGCTCTGGTTAAGGGGACGGATGGTTGCTATAGCGGTGCTGCTCTGTATCAACCATCCACCCCGCAAAACAACGGCCCGCAAACCGTAGTATAATCGTCTTGCTGAAATGTTGAGCGCGTAATGATTTTGGGGCGGATTTCAATCGGTTCGATGCGGCGCGAATTCGAAGTCGAGCCGACTGGAGCCGTCACCGCAGGATGCACACCGTGGACGCAATCGTTGAAAAATTGGAAGCCAAGCTGCACGATTGGAAGCCTGAGACCGCTGCGCAGGTGCGCGAGTGCGTAGCCGAGATCATTGCGCTCGCCGACCAGGAGGCTCTGGATCTGCTGCGGTCACGCTCCGTGGAGCAACAGGTCTTGGACATGCTGGATGAACCCTCAGCACGGTGAAGTCTGGTTGGCCGATCTCGGTTTAGCGGCCAAAACACGGCCGGTCATCATTGTGTCTCGTCACGACCCCGACTCGCCTCGCGCTCTGATCTTGTACGTCCCTTTGACCAACCCAATACAGACAGAGTCCTTATGAAGTAGTGCTGCCACGACTCGGATTTCTCGACCGTGACTCCGTGGCGAACGTTCAAGGACTTGGTTCTTTGCCGAAGGTGCGCTTGGAGCGTCGGCTGGGCAAGCTGCCAGATGATGTGATGACCAAGGTCAAGCGTGCTCTCGCATTCGCTCTTGATTTCGAAATGGACGCTTAACCACTCGAACGCTCGGATGATTTATTTCGCAGCCGCCGCCTTGTGCTGGATCGGCTCGGGGACCCGATCGCGGTCGAGCGGATCGACCTTCACGATCCACTCCAAAGGGACGTTCTGGGGCAGGTAGCAGATCGAGTCGTCGCAAGCCTGATAGCGCAGGCGGCCGGTGATCTTCAGCTCCTTGCTGCCGCTGAGGATCGGCTGCAAGACGTCGTTCGCTGCCATGTTGATATCCTGGGTGACTTGAAATTTGCCCTCGTATACCTGTACGGTCTGCTTTATGGGCGCCAGATACTTCTTTTCGGGCTTGGGAAAGATCACAGGCTTGGTCTTGAAGTTGGAGGACGGGTCGATCTGAAACTCGATCGGAATAAAATCGGCGACGCCCGGCGCATAGACGTGCATCTTCGGTTTCAGCTCGATGTTGGCGACCACGGTGAAGCGCAGGTTCGGACGCACCACGTCGCGCGTTACATAGGATTTCATCTCCAGGTGAGCCGTCTTTACGGAGGTTTCCCGCGTTCCCGCCGGCGAGCCGAACTCCCGTGCCAGGATGGTAGGGGCGGAGTAGCGGTCCTGATACTGGCTTTCGAAATATTTGGAAATCACCACTCCGTTGTGGTCTACGATAAACGTTCCCGGAAACGGAATCCCGTATTGCATGTCGCCGGCGGGTACGAAGGTGTTCAGTACGCCGAATGCCTTGATGACGTTCGAGCCGGGGTCGGAGAGCATCGGGAACGTGATCTTTTTTCTTGCGGAAAAGTCCGCCAGGATTTCCTGCGAGTCATACATGATGGCGCCGACGCCCAGACCCTGCTTCTTGAACTCCTCCACGTATTGTTGCAACTCGACGAGCTGCGTCTTGCAGTAGGGTCACCAGTCGGCCGAACGCATAAAGTAAATCGCCGCCCCTTTGGGACCGCGAATGGAGTTGAAATCCTGCAACCGCCCGGTCTGGTCGCGAAGCTGGAAGGGCGGAATCTTCTTTCCGACGGCGATTCCCGAAGAGGCGGCCGGCGCGTTCTTCCACTGATCGGCGAGCGGCGGGGCTTCCGCTTTCGGAGTCTGTCCCATCAGGAGCGAGCTCTGCGCCATCCACAATGCGAAAACGGCGGCAATGGGCGCACCGGAAACGAGCCGGAGGAGCGGTTGGATCTTTTTCGGGATTCCCCTCCCGGATGGTTTTCGAATGCTTCCGTGCATATGGCCCTCCTGAATCTGGAAACCGACCCGCCTTGAATCTCCCGCGCGAACCCCCGCACGAATCACTGCACGAACCGGGGTCGAGCGCTACAGATACTTTATCACGCAGATCGTCAGGTCGTCCCTCGGATTCGAGCCGGCGAGGCGTGCGGCCTCTTCCCGCAGGGTCTGGCAGATGAGTTCGGCGGTAAGATGCTGGTTTTTTTCCACGATCTCGATGATTTTATCCTCGCCGAACGTCTTGCCTTCCGGGCTTTCGGTTTCGGACAATCCATCGCTGTAGAAAACCAGAATATCCTTGCGATGAAATACTCCGGAGTCTTCGTGATAGGTAGCCGTAGGCAGGACGCCCAGCACCGGACCTCCCACGTCCAGCTTGCGCACGGGCTGGCCGGGCCGGATCAGCAAGGGCGGCACATGGCCGCCGTTGACGTAGATCATCCGCCCCGTGGTCGAGTCTATCGACGCATACACGGCCGAAACGAACTGGCTCGGCGACGTGCTCTCCGCCAGTTGCTGATTGACGTGGCGGAACACCGATCGCATATTGAAATCAATCTGGATCAGTCCGCGGAACAAGGAGCGAAACCCGGTCATCAGCAGCGCCGCGGGAATGCCGTTGCCGGAGGCGTCGGCGACCAGGAAGCCATGGTGGTCGTCGGGCCGGTCGATAAAATCGAGCAGGTCTCCTCCCACGGTCTTGGCGGGGATTTGGATGCTGGCCACGTCGAAGCCGGGAATCTTGGGCGCCTCGCGCGGAATCAGCCGCGCCATGATTTCGTGCGCCATCACCAGGTCCCGTTCCACCTCGCCGCTGGTTTCCTGGAGCACCTTCTGGTGGATCAAGGCGTTCTCGATGATCCCCGAGGCCTTGATTGCGAACGCGGAGAGCGCCTCTCCATCCTTTTGCGTGTAGGCTTTCGCCTTCCTGCTCCTCAGAACCAGCGCGCCGCGCACCTGGTGCGAGGCCCGGAATGGAACCACAATCTGGGTGCGAACTCCTTGCGGCATCGTCTCCACGTGACGGTTGGGCGAGAGGCTCGAAATGACAAACGCGGCGGGACTGCGCAGCGCCTTCTGCAACGCCCCTTCGCCCACGTTCAGGTCCTGATCGAACAGGTCGGTCACCTGTCCCTGAATCGTCCGCGTCTCTTCGTCCAAAAGGAAAATCCCCGCCGCGTGGCCGGGAGAGGCCTTCTGCACCATTTTCACCAGGTGCTGGAGCACCCGCGCCAGATCCATCGTGGCTGGGGCGTTGCATGGAACGTTGAGCAATTCCGTCCAAGGCGAGGCTTTTGGTCCGGCCGCTACCGCCCTCGATTTCCGCAGCGGCACTTCAGTTTTCTGCTTCGTTTTCTTCATGGCACAAGCTATTAGATTAGCAGAAGTTTCGCGGTTCCCGATGGCGAGGGAGGATTAATTGAGAAGGATAGCGGGCCGGGCAAAGCGACGGCATCAAACTGAATCGGGAAACAAAGGAGGCCGAAGCGGACCCTGGCATAGGGCATTGTCCGCGGGATCGGAACGCCGCCGTGCGGCTACGATTTTTCGCTTTGGTCTTTTTTTATGGGCCGGAAGTCGAAATACTTGGTCCGGCAGGTCGGACAGCGATACGCCGGAAAGGAAAGCATCCGGCCAAAGAAGTTTGCCGACGTCCGGGGCACAAGGTTTTTGGAGACCCGGTTGATCCTTGTCCCGGAGCATTTCGGGCAGCGGGTCCAGATCTCGGGCGCAATCCGCAGGTCTTTCTTGCGGAAACGGAAAAATCGGGTTTCGCACTCCTTGCAGCGATATGGATAGAAGCTAAAGAGCGAGAGAGAATAATCGACGATGCCCGAGCGGTGGGAGCGCAGCGCCGTTACCTTTCCGCATCGCGGACAGTTCACCTTGTGGGATTGGCGGCTCTCCTTGGAGCTTTCCGCCACCGGGGTGAAATAATCCCTTGCCTGGTCGTTTTCCATTTTCAACTCTGATCTAGACTGGTCTCGCCATGGGAACGTGGCGGACGGGTCTTCAGTATTCTAGGTCCTTGGGGAGCCAAATCACATCGAGCATACGGTTGCGCAGGCCGCCGCGCTTTCCGCCCAATCCGACCAGGGTCTGAAGGCGCGATTCGGGCACTCCGTTTTGCACCAGATACCGCTTGACGGCTTCGGCGCGCCGGTTCGCCAGCTCCGAGGGCTTCGTCTCCTCGGGTCCCGCATACGCTTCGATCGAAATCCGTCCGTCCGGTTCCTTTTGCAGGCGCAACAGAACCCGCTGGAGCTGAGCCAGGGCCCGCGACTCCCAGGAGTCCCGGTTCGGCGCGAAAACGATCTGCGCAATGTTGGAGGGCGTGGGAGGGACCGGAGGCGGAGGTGGCGGAGTCGCTAACTTGACCTGGACCGTTGCAGCGCAATCGGAGGCCAGCCCCGAGTCGTCTTCCACCCTTCCGGTGACGGTGTAGTCTCCCGCCGCCAGGCCCGCCGTGTCGAGCGCGACGCGCGGACCATCTCCCTTCAGCGTTCCGCCGTTCGTGAACCAGAGGTACTTCAACTCGTGGCCTAAGCCGTCGGTGGCCTGCGCCTGGATGTGAGCATCGTGGCCCTGCTCTACCACCGGCGATTCTACGCTGCACGACATGAGGACCCGATCCGCGGGCGGCAAGACGCGGAATTCGATCGAACATTGAGCGGAGTTCTTATAGGCGTCCTGAGTCTTTGCGACCAAGCCATAGACGCCTGGATTGAGCCCGCTCGCATCCACTTTCACTTCTGCCCCGACTCCAAGGATTTTTCCCCCGTTGCCATTCCAGACGTAAGAAAGGTCGTGGCCCAGCGAGTCGCTGGCATCCATCTTGGCGCGGAGCAAATCCTTCGAGCCCAGCTCGACATGGTCGTTCTCCAGCTTGCACGCCGCGGTTACGATGTCGGGCTTTTTCTTCAGCGACTTAATGGTCGGCCATTTCGGCCACTGCGCGGCCAACAAGGGATTGGGATGGGCAATCCCCCAAAGGCAGATCGCGAAGCAAAGGACAAAACGGCTCACAAAAGACCTTTTCAATAAAGACCGTTCAATTCCATTTGACGCATTCGGGCAGGCTTTTGTTTCGAGCTTCTCCGCAGTTTCCGCCGGCCATCGGAAGGCCGCTGGGGCGCAACTACACCGGCTCATGATCCCGAACCCTCTCCAAACGAAACATGCACGGACGGTTAGACTTGAACCAGCTATTTATTATACCCGAGGAGAATCAAAAATACGCTGGAAAGCGAGAGGAAGACGAGGCATATCTGGTACTCACGCCGCGCGCTCGCAAATCGGTCGTGTCTCAGTTTCCGAGTAGGGACAGGCATTCCTGCCTGTCCCTACGCCGAAGCCGTGGCCTTCGCTCAAACTGAGACACTACCCGCAAATCTAGAACCTTCGCCATCCGGTCGCTCCGTGGCATAATGAGGGTTCGAGATTTACAGTACTGGTGCCGAACCCCGTTCCGTCCGCATACTGGCGTGCTATGGATATTGCCGATTGGCGTAAGAAGATCGACGAGATCGACCGTCGGCTGGTCGATTCGCTCAACGAGCGGGCCCGCTGCGTCGTCGAGATCGGCAAGATCAAGCGGGAGAACGGGATTCCCATCCTCGAATTGAACCGCGAAAAGGAGGTTCTGCGGCATACCCTGGAGGCCAACCGCGGGCCTCTGGAAAATGCCGCGATCAGCCGGCTTTTTGAGGCCATCTTTCGCGAGAGCCGGAAGCTCCAGCAGAAGCTCTTCGAACAAGAAAGCAGCAGGCGAGGAAAGAAGCCATAACGGCGCCGCTGCCCGGATACGCAGGGAGACCAGCAGGGAAACGATCCCGGCAATTGAGTGCAGCGGATGAACAGCGCATGAACGAAGACAACACCGGACCCATCCGTCAAATCACTATCTGCGGCGTCGGGCTGATCGGCGGCTCGCTGGGTCTGGCGCTCCGCAAGGCAGGATACCGCGGCCGCATCGTCGGCCACGGGCGTCCGGTGACGCTTGAAAAGGCGGTGCGCCTGGGCGCCATCGACTCCGGTTCGCCGAACATGGCCGAGGCCGTGGCGGACGCCGACGTTGTCTATCTTTCCACGCCCATCTTGAACATCCTGGAACTGCTCGCCAAACTCCGTCCGCTGGTGAAAGAGGAGGCCCTGGTCACGGATGCCGGAAGCACCAAGGCCGTCATCTGCGAAAAGGCGGCGGAGATTTATTCCGGCAGACCGTGGTTCGTGGGCGGGCATCCCATGGCGGGTAAGGAAACCACCGGAGTCGAGAGCGCCGACGCCGATCTTTTCCAGAACGCCCGCTACGCCGTGACTCCCTACAGCAGGCATCATCTCGACCCTCCGGTGGTGCGCGCTTTCATGGGATGGCTCGACCGGATCGGCGCGCGCGTTCTGATCCTCGATTCCGAGGTCCACGATGAGATCGTCGCCTGGACCAGCCACCTGCCGCAGCTTGCCTCCACGGCGCTCGCCGTCAGCGTGATGGACAACGTCAAGTTTCCCGACGACCTGGAGCTTTCCGCCGGCGGCCTGCGCGACGCCACGCGCCTGGCCGAGAGCGCCTATCGCGTTTGGAGAGACATCTGTCTGACGAACACCGACAACCTCGCCCGCGCGCTGACCACCATGGCGCAGGTGCTCGAAAACTTGCGGGATAATTTGCGGACGCGCGACCTGGAACACGCCTTCGAGCGCGCCAATGAGCTTCGCAAGGGCCTCAAGGAACAGAGCGGGTCGAGGAGCGAGAAGAAGGAAGTTGGAAGCTAGAAGATAGAAGGTAGAAGTCGAGGAAGCCCGCGGTCGGAAGAGGCTGTTGCAAAACCTGTTTTAACGTGCTGGAAGGGCACGGTTTCAACCGTGCCGAAAAAGGGCTGGTGAAGGAAGCGGCTTCAGCCGCTGAGGGCCAAGGACGGACCTCAGGGGCTAAAGCCCCCTACTTACGACTCTGTGATCGGCACGGTTAAAACCGTGCCCTTACGGGGTTCCCAAGAGGTTCTGCAATAGGTTCTAGAGATCGGTGTTCCGGTTCTTATTCTGACTTCTAGACCGTTTTCATCGTTGGTGTATAGCAATCTAGCCCGGCCCCGCAGGGGCCGACCGTGAATAGCCGTAGGTTTCAACCTACGGTTGGCAACGAATAAACAGTCCAACCCCGCGAGGGGTTGACTCCGCACGTACTATACAGCAACCATGAAAACGCTCTAACTTCTAGCTTCTAACTTCTGGTTCTCGAATATGCAGACTGATTCCATCGTGATTGTCAGCCTGAACGCCCCGAAGGAAAAAATCTGGGGGCGACTCCTGGCACTGACTACCGCCGGAATCACCATTCAGGGGATCGATCTGAACGCCTTCGACGACTTGGTTCGCCAGATCCTGGACTCGCAGCCCTCGCTGGTCACGCTCTCGACCATCTTCTATCCCATGCACCGCGTTGAGCGCATCGCGCTCGATGAGCCGACGGGCGAGCTTCCGTCGCTCGAACAGCGTTTCTGCACCCGTATCGGCATTACGTTTGTCGAATACCTCCAGATGCCGCGCCAATACTTCTGAAACCGCCCATCCTGAAACCGCTTGCTTCCGCGCGCGGCTCGGTTGCGCATTTTCCTTTTGCGTCTCTGAAAGAAACCGGCCAGCTCATTGCCGTGATAGCATAGCAGTTTCGGCTTCGAGCCGAAGCGGACCCATGCCATTTCTTCTCAAAGCCCTAATCCTCTTCACCGTCGGCGTCATCGCCGGAGTGATTAACTCGGTCGCGGGCGGAGGGACGCTGTTGAGTTTCCCGGTGCTGATGTTTACCGGGGTGCCGGCCATCGTTGCCAACGCCACGAGCACGGTCGCGCTGCAAGTGGGGACCGTGTCGTCGTTCATCTCATACCGCCGCGAATTTGCGGGGCAGAAGAAATGGGCGTGGCGCTTCGGGCCGCCCAGTATGATTGGAGGTTTCCTCGGCGCCGTGTTGCTGCTTCGGACGGGAGAGACCGCCTTCCGGCAGATCGTTCCTTACCTGATCCTTTTCGCCACGATTCTCTTCACCTTCCAGCCCATCGTTTCGCGATTTATACAGATCGAAGCGCACGCCATGCAGAAGTCGCGTCACGCGCTGGCGGCGGGCATCTTTTTCCAGTTTTGCGTGGGAATCTATGGAGGTTACTTCGGCGCCGGAATCGGCATTCTGATGCTGGCCGCGCTGAGCATCCTGGGACAGGAAGACATTCACGCCATGAACGCGCTGAAGGTGCTCCTGTCGTCGCTGATGAACGGCGTCGCGGTGCTTTACTTCATCTTAAACGGCAAGGTGTTGTGGGCGGACGCTGGGGTACTTGCTTTGGGAGCGTTTCTGGGCGGCTATACCGGGCCGATGATGGCCCGATGGGTTGGCCAAAGGGCCGTGCGCGGGTTCGTCACGTTCGTTGGATTCGCGATCGGGATTTACTTCCTGGTGCGGTAAGTTTGGGGCGAGTCGTTCCTGGATTATCTTTCGCTGCCAGTCTGCTCTTTCTCGCTGTTTGGCTGATCTTTCTTGGTATCCGCTTCGTCCTTCTTGCTCTCAGCCTCGTCTTGCTTCTTTTTCTCGAGAGCCTTCAGCGCTTCCTCTTTGGACGAAAAAGCTTGGCCAGCCAGCGGCCCGCGGTGGCAGTGATAGCCGCCTTTTTTCCGATCGTGATGGCACCCGATTTTATCAAGACCGCCGCCGTGCGCGCTGGCTGGCGCTGGAATCGCCAGCAACAAAAGCAACAGAGATGCGCCGGAAAGCAGAGGGATGGACCAGCGGTTCTGCCGCATATTCGTCCACCAACGTGGAGTATCGCGTCCGCTATTCATGAAGAAAATCCTTGCCGCTCCACGGCAAAGCAAATCAGTGGCTGCGGGGCTTGCGGCGAGCGCCGTCGCGGGACACGGTGCGTTTTTTACCGGAAGCGCCCGAGGCTTTACGCGGCGCGGCGGCGGGTTTCGAATACGATGCGACGATCTGCGCGCAGATCTCTTTCGACCGCAGCGTGGCGGTCTCGACTGCGCTGATCAGCATGGAGCGCAGGCCATGCTTTTCCAGCTCGTGGAGCGCGGCGATGGTGGTGCCGCCAGGCGTCGTGACCTCGTCGCGAAGGATCGCGGGGTGGAGTTTCGTCTCGCGCACCAGCTTCGCCGATCCCAGCACGGTCTGCACCGTGAGGCGGGTGGCCACCTCCTGCGAGAGTCCCATCTTGATCCCGCCCTCGATCAGAGCCTCGATCACGGTGTAGACGTAAGCGGGTCCGCTGCCGGAAAGCCCGGTCACGGCATCCAGTTGCGATTCTTCCACAAAGACCACGGCTCCCAGCGTCCCGAAAATTTTCTCCGCCACCTTGCGCTGCTCCGGCGTGGTGGCCCGATTGCCGGCCACGGCGGTTGCTCCCTCCTCCACCAGCACCGGGATGTTCGGCATGACACGGAACAGCGGAATCCGGGTGCCGATCACGGACTCGATGAATGGGATCGGCACGGCGGCGGCGACGGAAATGACGATCTGGTTCGGCCGCAGCACGCTGCGGATTTCTTCCAGCACCTTGGGCACGACGTTGGGCTTGACGGCGAGGATGACTACGTCGCGTCCTCGAACGGCCTCGCGATTGTTTTCCGGCATAACGCGGCATTTCCACTGTGCTTCCAGCTCCTGGCGGCGCCCTTCGCGGGCATCGGTCGCCACCACATCCTTCGGTTCCGCCAGATGGCTCTTCAGAATTCCGCCGAGCAACGCGCCACCGATGTTGCCCGCTCCTAATATGGCGATTTTTAGTCCCATGGATTCCTATCTGTTACGTGCCGCAATGCGCACCTCGATTCGACGCAACGCTGATCTTAGCACTCATTTTGCGTGGAAATATAGAAAGTGAATGGAAAAGGGGATTGACCCGGCACCGGTAACATTTTCGTCAGGGACAACTGAATCATTTCACCCGCCTGCCCCACTCCATGGCTTGCCAGAATATTTCCGCAGGCGTTGGCAAGGCAAGTCATTTAATTCCAATCGATTGAGAACGGCAACCCGGTTCCCGGCAGCGTCATCTAACTAGATGTGGGTAATAGGAGGTGGTTATGTTCAAGAAATTCAGATTACCTCTTCTGTTGGTTCTCGCATCCGTGCTGACCGTGTTAAGTCCTAACACGGCATCGGCAAGAGATCACGGGCGAGAACATAGACGACACCATAGCAGGTTTAGCTTCTCCGTGGGCGTTGGGCCGCGTTACGTCCCCGCTCCGGGGTATATGAATGGCTACTTTGACCGTTGGGGCTACTGGCACCCTTATGGCTACTATGATGCCTGGGGCTATTGGCACCCGCGGTAGTAGTCCAATTCGATATACCGCTGAACATTGCTAGGTGAATGATAGACCTCCCACAATTGGGGCTGTATAAATCGCAAGACACGTACAGCCCCGATGATTTTTTGTGGGTGGTTTTTTTTGCTTAGACGCCACGGCATTCCATCGATGCCGTAGCTGCGTGTTATCCGCTGGCTGAATGTTATTCCGCAGGTCCTTAAGCCACCTTGCGCTTCGTCTTGACGGTAATCTCAACCCGCCTGCCCAACCGGTCTAACAATTTCATGAGCATATCGACCGTGAATTTCTCCGTGCGGCTACTCGTCAGTTCGGAAACTCGCGACGGTCTGATCCCTAGAATTTTAGCCGCCTCTTCGGGGTTCCAGCCCTGTTCTCTGATGATGCTCTCGATCTGCATCATGAGTTTTAACCGGGCAAGAATGTTGACAGCCTCATGTTCGGGGAAGCCCAGGTCGATAAAGACGTTCCCGCTTCCTTCCTCAAAAGCAGGCTTACCGTTGCGCTCTGCTTTTTTGCATCTCGCCATAATTAGTCCTCGCTATCGCAATGTCTTTTCGCGGCGTTTTGGGGGACTTCTTTTCGAAAGCATGCAAGACATATATGCCTTCGGGAAAGGTTGCTACATAGACGACTCGATGTTCGTGAGGATGATGTATCCGTATTTCCATCGCTCCTGGTCCAACGGTACGTATAGTCTTCCAGTCTTCCGGTTCCTCGCCCTCCTGCACCCTATATAATTGTTCCCCGGCCTTTTTACGCGCAATTAACGGAAAATCTTTGAGCCGCCGCTTGGTTCCAGCCGCCCAGAACACCTTCTTCATAAGCTATCACTCACGTGGCTTATTCGATCCGCGTTTGACCTTTGTCCGGTGTTTGCTGGCCGATGATGTCTGTGCGAGTTAACGCCTACCCTCCGGCAATAGATGGAATCAGCAGCACCTCATCGCCGTCCTGGAAGCGGTAGGCTTCGCCGCCTAGGAAGCGGATGTCTTCGTCGTTGACAAAGACGTTTACGAAACGGCTGAGCTTGCCGGATTCGTCGCAGATGGATTTTTTCACGCCCGGATAGAGGGTCTCAAGATTGTCGAGCAGCCCTTTCAGATCGGCTACCGCCATTTCCACGTTGTCGCTGCCCACTTTGCCGCGCGCAATCACGGCCGGGATTCTTACTTTGATTGGCATAATTCCAAAATTCCCTTCCTCAAAAACAGCTCCCACGGAACGAACCCACGGCGCACAAAACGTGCCGTGGCTATCTACTTCCGCTGGTCGGGCCTCAATTCGTTACTGGCACCTGTTGCCCGGCCCTGGGCACGGCGGCCTCGAATTCTTCCAAACGCGGGCGGATGGTGATGCCTAAATCGAGCTTGCCTTGTACCGCATCGAGCGTCTTGTAGCCGTTGCCCGTGATGCAGAGCACGGTTTCTTCGTCGGGCCGGATCTTTCCCTGCTTGAAAAACTTCTGTGCAACGGCCACCGTGACGCCGGCGGCGGTCTCGCCGAAGATTCCTTCGGTCTCGGCCAGGAGCTTCATGCCGCCGACAATCTCGTCATCCGTAACGTCTTCGCCGGCGCCGCCGCTGTTCATGATGGAGCGGGCCGCGTAGTAGCCGTCGGCCGGGCTGCCGATGGCGAGCGAACGGGCGATGGTGGAGGGCTTCTGCGGCTCGAACTCGGGATTGCCGCGCTTGACGGCCACCGTGATCGGAGAGCAGCCCGTGGCCTGCGCGCCAAGCAACTTGAACGGCTTCCGCTCGATCAGGCCGATCTCGGCCATCTCGCCGAATGCCTTGCCGACGCGGGTAATCAGCGAGCCGCCCGCCATCGGAATCACGATCGCCTGCGGCGTGCGCCAGCCAAGCTGCTCCGCCACTTCATACGCCAGCGACTTCGATCCTTCGCCGTAAAACGCCCGCAGGTTGACGTTGACGAAGCCCCAACCATAGTCGTTGGCGATTTGGGAGCACAGTCGGTTGACCGCATCGTAGTTGCCGCGAATTTTTACGAGCTTTGCGCCGAAGATGGCCGAGCCAAGCACCTTGGCTTCTTCCAGGTCGTCCGGGATGAAGACATAGGCTTCGAGGCCCGCGGCCGCGGCATGAGCCGCCACTGCATTGGCAAGGTTGCCCGTCGAGGCGCAGGCCACCGTCTTGAAACCAAACTCGATGGCTTTGTTGATGGCGACGGCGACAACGCGGTCCTTGAAGGAAAGCGTCGGACAATTCACCGAATCGTTCTTGAGCCACAGCTTCCGGCATCCCAGGATTTCGCCGAGCCGCGGCGCTTCGACCAACGGCGTAAAGCCCACCGACTTGCTGCAAGTCGGCTCGCCTTCGAGCGGCAGGAACTCGTGGTAGCGCCACATATTCGGCGGGCGCGACGCGATCTTCTCCCGCGTCATCGTTCGCTTCCAGCCCTCGACGTCATAAACCACTTCGAGCGGCGCCAGGCAGTCGCAAACCACACGCGGAGCCACCGCGTAAGTCTTGCCACACTCACGGCACCGCAGTCCTTTTACGTAGGACACAATAGCCTCCTAAAAACAAAAAACCCCTTCCCAATAAGGAAGAGGTGTCAAGAAGTTCAACGCCTCCCCTTGACCTCATCTCTCCCCCATTTAAGGGGTAGGAGTTGGCACCGGCTTTCCGTCATTTTCACGGGTCCGGTTGTCGTGGCTTCTTCGGGCCTGTCCCTCAGCCACTCTCGATAAGATTCAGGGGAACTGAATCGTTCAGGTTAAATTCTACCCAAGGTGTCGGGATGGTGTCAAGCGGATTTGGGGACGATTATGTCTTTGACTCACAGGACATCAAGGGTGTGTGGATTCTTCTTGACATTCATGCCCTATGGGGTTTACAAATGGAAGTTGAAGGGTGGTGGATATGCCTAAAGTATCAATCAAGCGTGAAGGCGGACTCAGTATCGAGGCCGATCTTACATTTGAACAAATCAAGGAACTCGTGGGTATTAATGGCTATAGCTCTCCCACAGCGCACGTTGCCCGGAAGGAACCGGAGGCGACAAAGACGCGCGATCTAAGTGATCCCTTCGCTCCGAAACCGCCAAATTTCGATGGATTCTATGCGGTCCTCAATGACAATGGGAAAGCATTCATTAAGGTGCTCAGAGAATACCCTGCCGGAATTGAGGCAAGCGAGCTTGCGGCCAAGATGGGGCTTAAAGACGCTACGCAGATTGGTGGCGTAACCGGCGGCGGACTTGCAAAGCATGTGATGAACTACTCGATTTCGATGAGCGACGTATACCGTTCGGAAATTACATTCCCAGGCGGAAAACGGCGCACGATGTTTTATCCTGGAAGGTTGTTGAAGGGGAAATAAAAAGCCCGCATTGCTGCGGGCCTTTATGTCAAACTGTGGAGACGTGGCTGAGTGGCTTAAAGCGGGCGATTCCTAATCGTCTGGGTGACTACGGCTCCCACCGTAGAAGCCCCGTGGGTCCGAATCCCACCGTCTCCGCGCAAATCTGGAGGTGGTAGAATTAACAAGTTCTTTGGCTAGATTTTGATTAGCTAATCCCGAGAGGGCAAATAGGTAACTCGGAACGAAAACCGATGGATTGCAAAGCGGGCGATCCTAAGGTTTCCGTCCTCGCCCTAACGGAAAGAGCGCCAGTGGTTCCGACACTGGACTCCAAAATCTGAGGGCCAAGGAGATGATCCTATGCGAGCGTATGTACGTTTCGGCAAGCTGCGGATCATCGTCACTGTCCACTCAACCGGCAGGCTATTCAACTTGTCGGTGGAGTGGATAAGTACGAACCCCTGGAGAGACCGTGAGCTAGCGACTCCCCTCTCCAGGGGATTATTGTGTAACGTGTAATGCTAATTCGCAAGCAGTATTGCTTACATTCGACCACACCCTTCAACACGTGATTCATTCGAGTTAATCCCCATATTGAATATAAAAGACTTATCACCTATTATCGACTGTATTGTGTAGACAATGGCCTTTACGATGTCCCATTTGTACCTATGAGGGACAATTACTCTCACAATAATCCCAATTTGAGTTGATTGGGGACGCAAGTGTACCAATTGAACCGGAAATGTCCCAATCAACTCCCAATTGGTCCCAAGTTGTCCCTTTTGTGTCTTGATAGAATCCATCTGCACGCTAAAGCAGCACTACCCGGGGCCTGGTACTCGTCCATCCCCAATCGCGTTATAATAATCGGTTTGGCGGCCGCTGCGATTCCCGATAGAGGCGCTGTGTCCAATCCCTGGCCGCCCGAACGTTTGAATGACGAACGATCGCTCCCTCGATTCCATGAATACCATCGCTACCGCCGCTGCCACCGAAGCCATTCAGGTCCGGGGCGCGCGGGTTCACAACCTGAAGAACATCGACTTCGATATCCCGCACAACGCCCTGACGGTGGTCACGGGAGTCTCCGGCTCCGGCAAGTCGAGCCTCGCCTTCGATACGCTTTACGCCGAGGGCCAGCGGCGGTATGTCGAATCGCTTTCGGCCTACGCCCGGCAGTTCCTGGAACGGATGGAAAAGCCCGAGGTTAGCGAGATCACCGGTATCGCTCCTGCGGTTGCCATCCGCCAGAAGAACACCACGCGAAATCCGCGCTCGACGGTCGGCACGGCCACCGAAATCTACGACTATCTCCGGTTGTTGTTCGCGCGGATCGGCCAGACGTTTTGCCCGCAGTGCGGCGGCGAGGTGAAGAAGGACTCGATCGACGAAGTGGCCGGCCAGTTGCTCTCGCTCGCGCAGCAATCCGGCAGCCCCGAGGGACTCCGCGCCTACATCCTGTTTCCGATGCTCCCTGTCCCACGGACGGACGCAGACGGACAGGCGAAGCCCAAAGGCGCGGAGGCAAAACACGCGGAACTGGCTACCGCCGAGCATCTGAGGAACCGGCTCTTCGAGCTGCGCAAACTGGGCTTCAACCGGCTCTATCAAAACGGCGAGATCTTCGAGTTTTCCACTCCCGAATCTTTGCTCGAAATAGACTTCAGCCAGCCGGTTGCGGTGCTCGCGGACCGCCTGGTTCTCTCGGCCGAATCCCGCCAGCGAATGATAGACAGCATCGAGATATGTTATCGCGAGGGCGGCGAAGCGGTGGTCGAAATTCCTGAATTCAGGGAACAGGGAATAGGGAACAGGGAACAGGAAGAAACGCCACCGGTTGGCGAGAGTGCGCCCGCATCGTCGCCCGAGCCGCTCCGGCTTACCTTCAACGAATGCTTCGAGTGCAAGCGGTGCCGCATCGTCTGCGAAGAGCCGGAGCCACGGCTGTTTTCGTTCAACAGTCCTTACGGAGCGTGTCCGCGATGCCAGGGGTTCGGCAACACCATCGACTTCGATCCGCAACTAGTGATTCCGGACCCCACGCTGACGCTCGACCAGGGCGCCGTCGAGCCGTGGACCAAGCCCCGCTATCGACACTTCTATAACGAGTTCAAAAAAACCGCCCACGCCCACGGCGTGCGTGTGGACGTGCCCTTCTTCCAATTGGAGCCGGAAGAAAAGGAGTTCGTATGGGAAGGCGCTCCGGGGCGCGGCAGGGGAGCGCGGCAGGGCTGGGCGGTCAAAGGATTTTTCAATTATCTGGAACGGAAGAAATACAAGCTACACGTGCGCGTCTTTTTGAGCCGCTACCGCGGCTACGCGCTGTGCCCGGAATGCAAAGGCGGGCGGCTGCGAAAAGAAGCGTTCCAAGTGAAAGTGGCCGGGCACGACCTCCGCGCCGTCTGCCAGATGTCGATCGAGCAGGCGCGCCGCTTCTTCGATTCCATCCGTCTGGCTCCGGCGCAGCAGACTGTTGCCGACAAGATTCTGCTGGAAGTGCAACAGCGGCTGCGGTTCCTGGAGAACGTTGGGCTCGAATATCTGACGATGGACCGGCTGGCCTCGACGCTTTCCGGAGGCGAGGCGCAGCGCATCCAGCTCGCTTCCTCGCTCGGGTCGAGCTTGGTGGGAGCGTTGTATGTGCTTGACGAGCCTTCCATCGGCCTCCACAGCCGCGACACGGAACGGTTGATTCACATCCTGAAGGAGCTGCGCGACCAGGGCAACACCATGCTCGTCGTGGAGCACGATCCGTCGTTGATGGAGGCCGCCGACCATATTCTCGATCTCGGTCCGGGCGCCGGAGAAAACGGCGGCAGGGTGCAGTTTGCGGGAAACTACGCGGAGTTACTCTCGCGCAACAGCACTCTGACTGGGCGCTACTTGAACGGCGACCTGCGCATCAGCCTGCCCGCGGTCCGGCAAGCGGTGTCGGCGAGGCAGTTGAAAATCACCGGAGCCTTCGCGCACAACCTCAAGAATATCGATGTCTCGATTCCACTGAACATGATGGTGGCGGTGACTGGCGTGTCGGGCTCCGGAAAATCGACGCTCGTCCACGACGTAATCTACAAGGCACTCAGCGCCCGGAACCCGGATTCGGCAGCCCACTGGGAAGCCATGACCGAGGAATCTTCACAGGAAGGCGAGGAGAATCAGCAGCGGGAATCCGGCAAGATGGGGTGCCGCAAGATCGACGGCGGTCAACACCTTCGCAAGGTCGTGCTGGTCGATCAGTCCCCCATCGGGCGGACGCCGCGCTCGAACCCGGTCACCTACATCAAAGCATTTGACGGCGTGCGGTCGCTCTTCGCGTCGCTGCCGGATGCGCGCAAGCGCGGATACCTGCCCGGCTTTTTCTCGTTCAATATTCCCGGAGGCCGTTGCGAGGCCTGCCAGGGCGATGGTACCGTCACCGTCGAGATGCAGTTCCTGGCCGACGTGGAGCTGGTCTGCGAGGAGTGCAGAGGGATGCGATTCAAGAGCGGAGTGCTCGAAATCCGCTATCGCGGTAGGAACATTCACGAAGTATTGCAGCTTACGGTGAAGGAGGCGCTGGGATTTTTTGCTGGCCATCGCCAGATCGTCGAACGGCTGCGCGTGCTGGACGAAGTGGGCTTGGGCTACCTGCGGCTGGGCCAGTCGGCCACGACTCTTTCGGGGGGCGAAGCGCAGCGCGTCAAGCTCGCCGCACACCTCGCTTACAAGGAAAACGACCCGACGCTTTATATTTTCGATGAGCCGACCACGGGGCTCCATTTCGACGATATCGGCAAGCTGCTCATCGCTTTTCGCAAGCTGATTGACAACGGCGGAAGCATTTTGATCATCGAACATAACCTGGACGTGATTAAGACCGCGGACTGGGTCATTGACCTGGGACCGGAAGGCGGCGAGCGCGGAGGGTATCTGGTCTGCTGCGGCAGGCCGGAAAAAATCGCCGGTTGCAAGGATTCCTATACGGGCCGGTATCTTCGTCCCGTGCTCGAACGGCACCGCCAATGGGGCGAGGAGCCGACGGAAGGCGTCCCCGAGAAACGCGCGGCCTTCGAGGGAAAATCGGCTTCCCAGCGGCGACTGTCGCTGAAGGGACCGACGCGATTGCGGCGAGAATGAGCGGTGGAATGTCGCAAACCTGGATCATTCATGAAGAATCGGGCCAGCAGCCCCGGAGGGGCGGCAGAATCTAGCCCACGGCGTGAGCCGTGGGTAAACGAAACCCATTCCAGACAAGCCCCGGAAGGGGCGACAGAACTTCATTGTGTGCCTTTATCAATATGCCAGGTAAGTTCTCTGTCGCCCCTCCGGGGCTAGCCTCGATTCGCTAATGTCCGATCCCAGGGCTTGCGCCCTGGGCTAGAATCTGCCGCCCCTCCGGGGCTACAAAAGTGAAATTTCATGAATAATCCGGGCTAAGGTTTATTGAGATGCGAATGCGACTGGAAGGAATTGGAGAACAGGGGACAGGGAACAGATCGCCAGTCCGTGTCCGGCTATTCCCTATTCCCTATTTTCTGTTTCCTCTCTTGTTGCTTACGGCATTCGCGTTTGCGCAAGCGCCGGACCCGCTTCTCCAGCAGGCCGATCGGGCGATGCAAAATGGGGATTTTGCCGCGGCGTCGCAGGCGCTCGAAACCTACTTGGCGAAAAATCCTTCCGACTACCGCGCCGAATTCAATCTGGCCCTGGCGTGCAGTTTGACGGGGCGGCGGGCTGATGCCATCACGCATTATAAGAATGTGCTTGCGCGCGAGCCGGAGCTGCTCCCCGCGCACCTGAACGTAGGCATGTTGCTGTTTGACGACGGCCATCCGGAGGAAGCCGAAGCACACTTGAGTGCCGTGGTCGAAAAGGACCCGGAAAACGTGACGGCGGATTTTTATCTGGCTAGCGCTCTGGCCGCGTTGAAAAAAGTACCGGAGGCTAGCGCGGCCTATGAGCGGGTTTTGAAAAAGAAGCCGGAGGACGTGCGCGCGCAATTCGCTTACGCGAAGTTGCTGGAAGATTCGAACCCCGCGCTGGCCGAGGAACATTTGAGACGAGTCATCGCGCTCGATCCGGCGCAGGATGAGGCGTCTTTCCACCTCGCTGCGGTGCTCGAAGCGCGGGCGGCTGGAAACGCCGATGCGCTGCGGGAGCCGATCGAACTCTTCCGAAATTATTTGGAAAAACACTCCGACCGCGTGGACGTGCGCGTGCGGCTGGGCGAAATTTTCCTGGCGCAAAAGCAGTACGCGGCCGCGGCGGAGCAGTTTGAGAAGGCTCGCGCGGGTGGCGATAGAAGTCTTCCGGTTGCAAAATCGCTGTTGAATGCATACCTGAACGAGGACGACGCAGCGAGAAGCGAAAAGCAGAAGAGCATTCCCGAGTTCGCTCCCGATAGCGTGGCTAAGTCCGCCACGAAGTTCAACGAAAAAGCCGTCGCGCTCGTCCGGGAGCTGCTGTCGCAGGACCCGCGCAACGCCGAGCTGCATCTCCTCCAAGGCCGATTGCACATGGAGAAGAGAGAATACCGGGAGGCGGCCGGGGAGTTCCGGCAGGCGACGGCGCTCCAGCCGCAATCGCCGGACGGCTACAGGAACCTGGCCTCGGCGCTTTTCCTGTTGCGGGAGTATGAGGGAACGGTGGTCGCGCTCGAAAAGATCTCCCAGATGAACCAGGACAACGCCGGGACGTATTTCGTGAGGGCGATCTCGCTGGATAAACTTTCCCTTCGCAAGCCGGCCCTGGAGAACTACCAAAAGTTTTTGGCGGCCGACGGCGGAAAGAATCCCGACCAGGAATTCCAGGCTCGCCAGCGCAGCCGGATCATCCAACTCGAAATCAAAAAAGGCATCGGCGGACGCAAGTAGCGGACTGCGGCGGGAGCCCGAAAGCGTTGCGGAGTTTTCGCCAATGAAACCCGGCGATGGGTAGTGTCTCAGTTTCCGAGTAGGGACAGGCATTCCTGCCTGTCCTGCTTAGCGGGTACAGGCTAGAAAGCCTGTATCTACGCCGAAGCCGTGGCCTTCGCTCAAACTGAGACGGGACCGGGCGACGATTCGGCTCGCGTGGCGGTCCGAAATATGGTTATACTTCGAGCAGGACTATTATCCATGCGGCGCGGGGCGACAATCTCAATAGCGGCGATGTTCCTCGCTGGTGCTCTACCGGGACTCCCGTCCGGCTCGTCCAAGGAAGCTTCCTTTGGCATTGCGTGCGGCGTGGCCTGGGCGGAGCAGAAAACTCCGGCGCAAATGGAAGGGGAGCTCGAACGCGAGTCGAATCCCAAGAAGCGCGTCAAGCTGGCGGTGGGACTGGCGGACGAGCGGCTGAAACAGATGCTGGGGGCCTACGCGACGGAAGATGCTTCGAAAGAGGCGGCGGCGGCTGAAACATATTTTGCGGCCCTGGACCGGCTGGAGAAGGCGCTCGACGGAGTTTCCGACAACGGCGTTTCCAAAGATACCGAGATGCATCTGCGGCGCCAAACGCGGTCGTTGGAAAACCTGAAGTTGAGTGTCTCGTACACGGAACGGGCGCTGGTGGAGAAAGCGCTCGAGCGCGTGACGCAATTGCACGAAGAGGTCCTCTATAGCATCATGCGTCCCAAGAAGGATGGAAAATGAAGCGAGTGGCCATCGTTCTTTTCCTGCTTTTGTGCGCTCCGAACCGCGCGAGCTTCGCCGCCGGGCGCGAGTTTTTAGGCCCGGAAGAGATTTCGAGCATTCGGGACGAAGAGGATTTTGGTAAGCGGGTGCTGCTTTACCTGTCCTTCGCCAAGCGACGCCTGGACACGGTGCGAGAGAAAACGGTATCGAAAGATTCAGACGCCGGCGAGGCGATCCAGGCGAATCTGGAAGAATATACTTCCATCCTGGACGCGCTTGCCGACACGCTGGATATTGCTCGCCAGCAGCGCTCCCCGCTCAACAAGGTGATCGAGGCGATGCTGAAGCAGGCGGCGGATTCGCTGAAGTATTTGCAGTCGCTTGCGGCGGGCGCCGCTCCCAACAAGGACGACTACGCGCTGACACTGGACGAGGCCATCGAAACCACCAAGGACGAACTGGCGAACGCCAAGAAAGGAGCCTTCCCGGAAGTGAGAGAGCGGAAGCCTCCCACCGATCTTCCGCCAGCGCCACCGCCGCCTTCGAAGAGCGGCTCCGATAAGGGAGGCTCGGAGGAAGGGCCTCCGCGCAAACCGGGACGCGGCGGGACACCAACCCCTTCCGAAGGTCCGCCACGGAAAAAATGACGTTTAGAAAACTTCCGCGGCAGATGCCGCTCTGGAACCCGGAGGCGGGACCACGAGAGGCCGCGACCGAAAAAGAAATCTTCGAGCGAGTGTTCCGCTCCTTGCGTCCCCGGACCCCTCTACCCGAATTCGAAGTGAAGTTCCGTCCCTACGCCGACATCAACAACGTCATCCGTATCCGCGACGGAAAGGTGCTAGTGGGGCTATCGGACCAGCTCGAAGAGGCCCCGCGAACGGTGCTGGAAGCGATCGCCGCCATTCTGCTCGCCAAGCTCTACCGCAAGCCCATCCCGGAAAATTATCAGACCTGTTACCGCCGCTATCTGAACCGGAGGAGCGTGCGCAATCAGGCCCAGGCGATCCGGCGCGAGCGCGGGCGCAAGTGGATCGGCGAGGCCCAGGGACTGCATTTCAACCTCGAAGTCATCTTCGACGAGCTGAACCGGAAGTATTTCGACGGGTCGCTCGGACGCCCCCGGCTGAGCTGGAGCCGCGCCGCCTCCCGCACGTTATTGGGACATTTCGACACCGCCCATAACGCCATCATCATCAGCAAGATTTTCGACCGCGCCGCCATGCCGCGCTTGCTGGTGGAGTACATCCTCTACCACGAGATGCTCCACCTGAAGCATCCCGTCCAGCATACCCGCGACCGCCGCTGCTTTCATTCCTCGCACTTCCGCGCGGAGGAAAAACGGTTCGCGCAGTTCGCCGAAGCAAAACTGTTGATCGAGAAGCTGTGAATTGGGGCGGTCAAGCGGCTCCGCGGACCTCAACCCAGATCTGTTTGTTCAAGGCGGAGAAGGCAGCTTCGATCAAACCGAATCGCGACTGGTGATTCAATTCGAAAAGACGGTCGAGGTTCGATTTGGGGATGCCGATGCGGCGGGCGAGATCGGCTTTCCGCATGCCGGAAGCGCGGAATGCCTCATACAGTTCGACCTTCGCGGACTGGAGCGCCGGGAGCGCAACCAAGCGGTAATGGCGGCCGCGGCGTTTGCCCGGTCTCGGGAGATCGTCGCCGCTCTCGATCAGATCCGAGATCAAGCCTTCCAGGAGGTCCTGCGCCATCTCGGTGGCCTCTTCCAACGTGTCCCCCTGGGTCACGCCGTAGCGAAAGGCTGGGAAGGTGACCACAAAGCCGCCGGCCTTGCGGTCGGGATCGAACCGGGCGGGATAGATAACCATTTTCAGCCTCACATCTTCAGGCCAAGGTCTTTGAGAATCGTGCGCAGCGTCTTGGTCTTCAGCTCCTGCGACGGATGACGAGGCATTCGGGTGACCTTGTCACCGAAAATCACTTTGGTGTGTTTAGTGCCTTCGGCGAAAATGCAGCCTTGATTTTTCAGCCACCGCTTTAACTCGCTGACCGTCACATTGCAAGAGTAATCAGATCGGATAACCGCGTCAAGCGCAAATAGGGCTTTTATCGCGGATGAACGTAACTGCCCACGGCGAGAAATATGCTCGCCGTGGCTACTATTCTATTTTCACAAATGGTGTAGAACCGGATTATTCAGAATCCGAATCGCGACTGTGAAGGGGCGACCACGAAACGCTGGGTGGCCAATCATCGCTGGGTGGACGCTCTCCGGGTTCTCGAATGCTAGAGCGTTTTGACAATTGGTGTATCGCTTTGCGAGAGGAAGAGAACGCAGTGCAGATCCCTCACTCCGTTCGGGATGACAGCATCGTGCTTCGGGATGGGAGGGGCGTCCGAATTGGGAAAGGCGCGAGAGGAGCGAAGAGGGCGGGCGGGCCGGCCATCTCACCACGCAACTTTTTGGCGCGATCCTGCATCTTATTAGGCAGGTAAGGAAAACTGATTTCCCCTCAGGAGGTCGCACATGAGGAACTATACCAACAAAACTCCCCTAGTGATCGCGCTATTCGCCATGCTGATTGCAGCGCCGGGAACCGTTTGGTCGCAGCGTCCCGAAACCGCAAAGTCCCAGGATCGTATCGAGCGCGAAGTGCGCCACGAACTGGTGATGCTTCCCTACTACGGGGTCTTCGACCACCTCGCGTTCCAGGTCAGCGGATACACCGTAACTCTGACAGGGCAGGTCACGCGGCCTACGCTCAAGTCCGACGCCGAGTCGGTTGTGCGGAGGATTGAAGGCGTCGAAAGAGTAAACAACCAGATCGAGGTATTGCCGCTGTCGCCGAGCGATGATCGGATTCGCGTGGCCGAGTACCGCTCCATCTATGGCTCAGGCGGACTGGAACGCTATGGGCTGCTCTCGATTCAGTCGGTCCACATCATCGTGAAGGGCGGCCATGTGACACTGGAAGGAACCGTCGCCAATGCAGCGGACAGGAACATTGCCAATATCCGCGCCAACGGCGTTCCGGGCGTCTTCTCGGTCACCAACAATTTGCAACTTGAAAAAAGTTAAGCTTCCGGATGTCCCGAGGTTCGTCTCCTCGAACCGGCGCGTTGCAAGCCGCTTCCCGCAAGAGTTCATGATGGGAAGCGGCTTGCTTCGATCGCCGGTGCATTGATTCCGCTTCCACTCTTGTTTCCGCCGTTCCTTCCCGTCGTCGGACCTGCCTCTGTTGACATCGGCTCCAGCGGATTGCTCTAATATCAAGTAGCAGCCCGAGCACGGCGTGGCCATGCAGCCGTGGTGTAACCGAAGGTTGATCCTTCACGTCCAAAGAGTGATGTAACCGCAGGGAGGCAATATGCTAGACAAGACCGCAACAGCGCAATTTTCCTGGAGGAATTCGTTTCCGCTCGGATCGGCAGCGCTATTCGCCTGCGCCGTTGCATGGCTCGCTATCCCGCCGGTTTTCTTGATCGCCCAGGTAGGCGCGTCCCCCGATCCGGTTCCGCTGGTCATCATCCTGGCGAAGCTCGACAAGGGCGATGAGGCCGGCGCCGCGCGCTTGATGAAGGATAACCTGCCGGTGATGAAAAAGCGCCTCGACGAACTCATCGCAAGCTATGACAATAAGTTTGACGAGCTGGGCCGCTCCGGCGCCACCGCCGGGCACGATGTTCACACCGAGATCCTGCAACAGTTCATCGACGAAGTCACGCGCAACGAAAAGCTCTTCGCCATCTACAGGAGCCTCACCCACGACGAAAATATTTACAAACGAATCGAGGCTCGCCGCCTGCGCTTCGAGGGCGCTTATTACACGCACTATGGCGAGGATGTCTGCGGCGAAGAGTTGAACTGGGAAGAGGCGCAGCGCCGTTACAACGTCTCCATCGATAAGCTGAACGCGGCTTTTGCCATCGCCAAGGAAGTAAACGACGTGCGCCTGATGGCCTCTATCAAGAACAACATCGGCTCCACCTACATTCGTCTGGTCCAGCCGGAAAAGGCCGTCCAGGCATATGAGGAGGGCATGCGCTACGCCATTCAGTTGGGCGGCGAGATGTACAAGGGCTTGGTCAACCTGAACCTCGGCAACACCTACGTTTGGATCGGCGAGCCGGAGAAGTCTCTGCAGTATTCCCAACCCGCTCTAGCGTCGTTCAAGAAGATGGGACGCGAGACCTGGCAAGCCAACGCCATGATGAATATCGCCAACGCCTATCTCCGCGAAAAAAAGTTTTCCGACGCTTGGGAGACCATGCGCGTGGCGCTCGAACTCGCCAAGCAAAGCGGCGAGGACCGCATCCGCGGCCGTGCTTTGCTGAACCTCGGCATGGTGGGCGTGCAGCTCAAGAAGCCGGATGCCATCGCGCTTGTCCAAGAAGGCCTCGACTGGTATGAGAAAGAAGGCTCCGACGTTTACACCACCATCGAAAAAGAAGCCGTGCGTCAGGATGGCCTGCGCATGTTGAGCCGGATTGCGCGGCAAAACGGCGACGACGCGGCGGCCAAGAAATACGACCAGCAGTTTTTCGAATCCCTCGGCTCCGACCCGGACCGCTACGGCACGCTCCGCGCTAGCCAGTGTTTTGCGATCTATCAGGCCCGGCCCGCTGGTGAGTTGTCGACCGGCAAGAAACCGTAGCTGCGCTGACTATGAAATCCGAGCCGCGCCCTGCGCCCCATAGTCCGGGGCTACGGACGCCGGGGCGACAGTCATGGAGCGCCCACCGAACCATGTGAATCCGCCAAGCTCAGCCATCATTGCGACACTTCGGTTCAGGCATTCCCCAATACTTCCGCGTTCATTGACTAGGACCCCAAATTTCGGTTCCCATCCGACACGAGTTGGACGCTTCCTAGCGGCTGAAATCGCGCTCGAATCCAGTTGTCATATGAGCTTTAGGAATCTTCCCCGCGTACCCGAGCCGGAGGTGATGGAGGAGACCGGCGAGGTCGAAAGTTACAACTCGGCGGCGGCGGCACGGCACCTTGACGCCATCGACAACACCTTCGTCGCCCATTTGCTGCGCCTTCTCTCCGCGAAGCCGCAAGGCGCGAGCATCCCCCGCTGGGGCCTTGACATTGGCACCGGCCCGGCTCAGATTCCCATTAAGATTCTCGGGAAAATTCCCGGCCTGCGAATCGTTGCCCTCGACCGTTCGCGGACGATGCTGGCGCAGGCCCGCCGCAATGCGCTCGACGCCGGAGTTGCGGACCGGCTGATCCTCCTCGCCGGCGACGGCCATTCGCTGCCTTTCCGGGACGGAGCGTTCTCGATGGTGCTGTGCAACTCGATGCTGCACCACGCGCGCGACCCGGTGACGCTGTTTCGGGAGATGTCGCGCGTTGCGGCGCCGGAGGCCGCATTGCTCCTGCGCGATCTGCGCCGTCCATCGCGGTTGCTGTTGCCGCTACACCTGTGGCGCCACGGCAGGCATTACCGGGGCCTGATGCGGACGCTGTTCGATCAGAGCGTCCGGGCAGCCTATACCATCGATGACCTTGACGTTTTCATCCGGCAATCGAAGCTCTCCGGCCTTTCTCCATTCCGCTTCCGCGGAGCGCATATCGGGATCGAGCGCCCGCAAAGGCAGGGACGAGTCACGAGTGACAAGTGACAAGCAAGCCGCATCCCCGCGGTCTCTGCGTTCTTTCTCGTCACTCGTCACTTTTCATTCGCCACTGCCTTTCCCTATCTTTCGATTCCCGCTTTACAACCCCCAGAGGCTTCCTGTACCATTTCCGAAAGCCGAAGATTGCAAGGAAGTAGGCAACCGAGGCTGCGGAACGCTCATGGCTCATATGTCCACGACCGAGGGCGAGTATCGTCAGCAGATGGCCGACCTAGGCCGGCGTCTGCACCAGCAAGGCTTTGTGGCCGCCACCGACGGCAACCTCTCGGTGCGCCTCGACGCCCGGCGCGTCATGACCACGCCCACCAACATGAGCAAAGGCATGTGCCGTCCCGAGGACATGATCGTCGTGGACATGGACGGCCACAAGCTCTCCGGCGAGCGCAACGCCTCGTCCGAACTGGCCATGCACCTGCTGATCTACAGCCTGCGTCCGGATATTAACGGGATCGTCCACGCCCACCCACCCACCGCCACGGGCTTCGCCGCAGCCGGACTTTCGCTCAACAAGGCCTTGATCTCGGAGGTCGTTCTGTCACTCGGATCGGTGCCGCTGGCTCGTTACGGCACACCCGGCACACCCGAGCTGAGCGATGCGCTTCGGGACTTGATCCCTCATTTCGACGCCATTCTAATGGCCAACCACGGCGTGGTGACTTGCGGCGAGGACCTGCTGAAAGCATTCTTCAACATGGAGACGGTGGAGCACTTTGCCCGCATTTCCCTGGTCACGGAAACTTTGGGCAAACAGGTTCTGCTCTCCCGTCACGATGTGGAAAAGCTGCTCGAAGCGCGCAACCGCTATTTCGGCCACGCTCCCGGCACCACTCCCATGGGCGAGCGCCCGGTGGCCTCCGACGATCCCACGCTGGCCCGCCACCTCTCGGTCTTACAGGACGATTTCAAGCGGTTCATGGAAGAAGCTATCCGCAAGCTGAAGGCATGGCCGGTTTCCTGAGTGCCCGATTCGCCCGTTAAACATACCCATTTCATCTTAGGGGAGGATTGTTATGCCCGAAAAGCGGAACCGGAATTTCCGTCCAGTCGCGGGACTATTGCTGCTGTTGATTGCCGCGGCGTCCCTGCTGCTCTTCTACGGCCGGACATGGCAATCCGAAATGGTAATGGCATCTCGGGACGCTCTGCGCAGGCCCGCCGGCGCTCCTCAATTCGTCTCGATCGAGCCTCTGCCTCCGGCGGATGGAGAGATGTGCCAGTTGGTTCCCGCGAGCGCCTCTGCATTGCTGGCGGAGGCTCTCCAGCAAGAAGAAGAATCCGCGACCGCAGCCTCCGGCGCCGCCAAGGGCGCATCTGCCGTGGGAAATGCGGATCGCAAGCCGGCACGCACCATCCGCGACACGTTTCCCACCTACAGCGCCATCGCGCTCAACCTGCAAAAGGACGAAGTCCTGGTTCAGGATGAAAATCTGTTTGGGATCAAAATCTTCAATCGTCTCGATAACACTCCGCCCAAGGCTGCCTTCACCGAGCCGAAGCGGTCGATTGCCGGCGGCGAGACGACCAAGATGCAGTTCAACTGCGGCCTCTATGTCGATCCCATGACGGGAGACATTTACTCCGTCACCAACGACACCATCAACGAACTGACCGTCTTTCCCGCCAGCGCCAGCGGAGAAGTGCTTCCGAAGCGATCGTTGCGCACTCCGCACGGCACCTACGGCATTTCGGTGGACGAGGACGCGCAGGAGATGTACCTGACCGTCCAGCACGACAATTCGGTGGTGGTCTATCCCAAGGAGGCCAAGGACCGCGACAAACCCATCCGGACGCTCGAAGGCGACCAAACGCAATTGGCGGATCCGCATGGCGTCGCCGTGGACTTCAAGAACAATCTGATGTTCGTTACCAACCACGGGAACGGAATCGTCCAGGCGCTGAAGGCGGGGAAATTTACGCCGCCTTCGATCACCGTCTATCCGTTGAAGGCGAGCGGGGACACGGCGCCGATTCGAGTCATCCAAGGCCCCAAGACGCGGATGAACTGGCCTGCCTCACTGTGGGTGGACTCCGAGCGCGGCGAGCTCTACGTGGCCAACGACGCCGACGATTCGGTGGTGGTATTCAAGACGACCGACAGCGGCGACGTGGCTCCGCAACGAGTGATTCGCGGACCGAAGTCTCATGTCAAGAATCCTACTGGAGTGTACCTCGACAGCAAGCACGACGAACTCTGGGTCTCGAACATGGGGAACCACTCCGCGACGGTTTACAATCGGACGGCCAACGGTGACACGGCGCCGCTGCGGATCATCCGAAGCGCGCCGCTCGGCAAGCTGGCTCTGGCAATTGGAAATCCGGGAGCGGTGGCCTACGACAGCAAGCGGGATGAAATCCTGGCTCCCAACTGAGTGGCTCACGCGCAGATTGCGACCTTCGCCAGGGTGGCGAAGGAAAACACGATGCCGAAGCGCGTCGTCGCCGGGCAGAAGACGCTGTTGAGCCGCACCATGCACGACATTCGCTACGATGCGATTCACGACGAATTCTACGTGAACAATCCGTTCGCCTACGCCATACTGACCTTCCGCGGAGGGGCCGACGGCGAGGAAGCGCCGATCCGCATCATCCAAGGTCCCAAGACACTGTTGGGAACGGGGAGCCGCCTGGAGGAAGACCCGGTCCACAATGAGATCTATGTTCCGACAAGCAGCTCCATCCTGGTGTTTGATCGCGAGGCGCAGGGGGACGTGGCTCCGAAACGAGTGCTGAAGGGACCTGAAACGAAGATCCGCGGCGGCGGGGGAGTGGTGGTTGATCCGGTGCACAACCTGCTGATCATCGGCGTGAGCGGGAACAAATCCCGACCCGGGGCCGTTCTCATCTTCGATCGCACCGCCGACGGAAACGTCAAACCGAAGCGAACGATCGCCGGTCCCCATACCGGAATTATCCGTGCGCTGCAACTCCAGGTTCATCCTCCCACGGGCTGGATCGCCGTGGCGCAGCCGAGCGAGTCGGGACCCGTCGCGCCCGAGGACACCTTCATCGGGTTCTGGAATATCAACGACGACGGAGACGTTCCTCCCCACTGGAAGCTGGCCGGCCCCAAGAGCACGCTGATCAAGCCGCGTGGAGTTGCCCTGATGCCGTCGCACAAGGAGATCGTGGTGTCGGATATGAGCCTCAACGCGCTGGTCACATTTTATTTCCCGGAGATTTTTTAGCGGAGGCGGGGGGCATGGTCGAACCTCCGGTGAACCGGGTGGATCAAAGAATAGCGCGCACACCTATGAAAGGTGGACTGACCAAGAGCCGGATCGAAGCGCTCTGCGATGGCGTCTTTGCGATCGCCATGACGCTGATGGCATTCAGCATCAAGGTGCCCAGCATTCCCCGCGATGCCGACAACGCCAGACTCGCCGCCGTCCTGTTCGAGCTTTGGCCGCAGTTCGTAACTTATATCATCAGCTTCGTCATGCTGGGCGTCTACTGGATCGGCCACCACAATCAATTTCACTACATTCGCCATAGCGACCGGGTACTGCTCTGGATCAATGTCGTATTCTTGATGTTCGTGACTCTCATCCCTTTTTCTACGGAGGTGCTCGGGCAAAATCGCGGCCAGCCGGTCGCGGTCGTCTTCTACGGTGTCAACCTGACCATTCTCGGATTCATTCTCCAGGCCCAATGGTGGTATGCGACTACCAACCATCGTTTGACCGATCCCGACCTGGACCTGGTGTTTGTGCGGCTCTTCAAGAACCGGATCCAACTCGGCCTTTTTTTCCTTCTCATCTCCATTGCCATATCGCTCGTCAGCACCCGGCTGAGCCTGCTGGTCTTCGCCGCCATCGCAATTTTCTACATCCTGCCCGGACACGTCGACCGCTACTGGACGCCGAAGAAATGACGTTCGATTCGCGGAACACAAGAGCCGCGGCACACAAAACGCGCCGTGGCTGCCCCGCATGACTTCTGAGGTTCTTGCAAGATTCGCCGTCAGGGCACGGCTTTAGAGTCTGTGTGAAAACTGCGTCCTACCTGAGAAATGCGCTAGAGCTCCCGCAGAGCCACCACCACCTGGGCGCGTGCGGCCCGAATGGCGGGCGGAACGCCCCCGGCCAGTCCCATGAGCAGCGCGAAGGCCATCCCGGCGCCGAGCAGCGGCGGCGTAATGCGGAAAGCAAACGCCAGGTGCGAAAAGGTTTGCCAGTTCATTCCTCCGGTGGTCAGCCCATTGAGCGGCAACACGCCCACGCAGCCCAGCGCTCCGCCGGCCAGCGCGATGCAGATCGCCTCAAACAGGAACGACGTCACCACGCTCGATACTCCGAAACCCAGCGCGCGCAGCGTGGCAATCTCCCGCGCGCGCTCGGCCACCGCTGAGTACATCGTGTTCAGCGCGCCGAAGACCGCCCCGATCCCCATCACCAAGCCGATAATACTGCCCAGCACGGTGATTAGTGTGGTGAGCTGGCGCGACTGCTTGTCGTAGTAGTCAACCTCGCGGTCCACCGTCACGTTGAGGCGCGGGTCCGCGGTGAGCGCGTCCTTGAATTGCTGGAATGCAGCCGGCGACTCCAGCCGCACGGTGACCGACTGCAGCAGGTTGGCCGGGCGCTGATACACCTGATTCAGCACCGTGGCATCGCACCAAACTTCGGAGTCGAAGGCGCTGCCTCCGGCATCGAAGACACCCACCACGGTCCAATTCCCTCCGCCAAAGCGAACAGTCTGCCCAAGGCCCAGTCCGCTGTAGCTGCTGACCACATTTCTGCCTACCACCAACTCGTTCAGCCCCGGTTGGAGAAAGCGCCCGGCATACATCTTGGCATTCGAGCGCACCTCGAACACGGCCGGCGAGACGCCGCGCACCTGCACGTTGGCGTCGGTGCCGGACTGCTTCAAGGGAAACGGCGCGATCACGACCACTTCAGGGCTGCCCAGCGGTCCGCCCGGCCCGCGTGCCACGCCGGGAGCGTCCAGCACAATGCGGGCGCTGTCACGCGTGATCACGCTTTCCATCTCCGAGCTGGAGCCGCCGCGCCTCACCATCGCGTTCTGCGCCGAGCCGGAGCCAACCAGCGTCGCCTTGAAGCCCCGCGCCAGCGACAGCATGGCAACAAAAACGCCCACCGTGCCAGCGATTCCCAGCACCGCCACCACCGAGGAGACCCAGCGCAACCGCAGGCTTCGCACGCTGTAAATCAGGGGGATGGCCATGGTTCACACCCTCCGCAGCGCATCCACAACGCGCAGCCGCGACGCCGACAGCGCCGGCGCCAGCCCCGCCACGATCCCCACCACGAGCGCCATCGCCAGGCCCGCCGCAATGGCATTGGCTGGCAGATAGAAGAACGGCAGCATCCCGCCGGTCGGATCGCCCCGCATGGTGAACAGCTTCGCAAGGCCCAGACCGATGCTACTGCCCAGCGCCGCAATCGCCAGCGACTCGGCCATCACCAGCAGCAGCAGAAAAGAATCCTTGTACCCGATCGCTTTCAGCACCGCCAGCTCGCGGACGCGTTCCCGCACCGCGATAGCCATGGTGTTGCCGGTTACCAGCAGCAGCGTGAAGAACACCACGCTGCCGATGGTCAGGATCAGAAGTTCGATGTTGCCCATCTGTTTGACCCAGGAGGCCGCAAAGGCACTTTCGGTCTCGGTCTTGGTCTCCCACGGGGAGTTGGCGAACATCTCATCCACGGAGCGGGCCACGCGCACGGCGTCGTCCGGCCCGTTCACCCGCAACACGTACCAGCCGACCATTCCCTTCTGAAACGGCTTGCGCTCGTCGAGATAATCGCCGCGGAACCAGAATTGATTCACGTCGTCCTGGCGTCGTGCACCGTTGTAAATGCCGCGGATATTGAACTCCCAGGTGCCGGGAAAGATGGTTCCCTTGATGGGGATGCGGTCGCCGATTTTCCAGCCGAAGCGCCGCGCCAGCCCCTGGCCCACCACGCATCCTTCGCGGTCGGACAAGAACGCCTTCCATTGCTCGTCGGGGAGCGAGAACTCCGGAAAGACGCGGCGATAGCCGTCGCGGTCCACGGCCATGATCGCAAAAAAGTTGCGCTCGTCCTGATACACTCCGCCAAACCAGGAAGCATGGGTCACGTACTTCACGCCGGGGATCCGCTGAATGCGCGCGGCATAGGCAACCGGCAGCGGCTGAATGAGCGACACCTTGTTGAGGATAATCAGGCGGTCCGCGCCGGCCACGTCCACACCCTGGCGGAACGCTCCCCGCACCACCGCCAGCAGCCCGAACAGGAACAGCGCCACCGCGAACGAACCCACCGTGAGAGTGGTACGGATCTTCTTGCGGAACAGATTGGCGAGAACCAGACGAAAATATTTCACATACGCTCCGCACTTGCTCCAAGACCGCGCAACTCAGGCATGTTCCGCGAGTCGGGCCGCCTCGACCAAGACGCCTTTTTCGAGATGCAGCACCAGGTCGGCGTGTTCTGCCGCCAGCGGATCGTGAGTGACCATCAGGACGGTCTTGCCTTGTTCGCGCGACAGGCTCTGGATCAGGTCCATGACCTCGTCTGCGCTGCGACGGTCCAGATCGCCCGTCGGCTCATCGCAGAGAAGAAACGTGGGATCGGCGACGATCGCGCGCGCAATCCCGACGCGTTGCGCCTGGCCGCCGGAAAGCTGGCCGGGATAATGATCCATGCGGTCGGGCAGTCCGACGAGATTCAGCGCCGCTTCCACATGCCGCCGCCGCTCCCGCCGGGACAACCGCGTCAGCAGCAGCGGCAGCTCCACGTTCTGAAACGCCGTCAGCACCGGAATAAGGTTGTACATCTGAAAGACGAAACCTACGTGCCGGGCGCGCCACTCCGTCAGCTCGGCAGCCGAAAGCCGCGTGATGTCCTCACCGGCCACCATGATGCTGCCCGTGGTCGGCTGATCCAGACCGCCGAGCAGGTTCAGCAGCGTGGACTTCCCCGAGCCGCTCGGCCCCATGAAGGCAACAAACTCCCCGGCTTCCACGTCGAGGTTCAGCCCTTGCAGGACGTGAAGCTCCTCGCTCCCGCGCCGGTAGGTCTTGCCCACGCCGCGCAGGCTGATCAGGCACCGGCCGGAATTGCCTCCATCAACACGAACCATTCCGCGATCCTTATTGTTTGAGTTTCACATGCTGGCCGTCACGCAGGTCTTGCGGAGCGCGCAGCAGCACCTGGTCGCCGCTGGCGACGCCGGCCAGTATCTCCCGATCGCTGCCACGTGCTTCGCCCACGCGCACGGCGCGGCGCTCCACGACGCCGTCCCGGTAGAGGAACACCGTTTTGCTTGTTCCTTCGTCACGCACCGCTTCACCGGGGACCAGCACCGCGCTGGCGTTGGCGGGCTTGGCAGGTTGATCTCCGAGAAACGACACCTTCAGGCCCATGTCCGGCAGAATCCTGGGATCCAGCCGGTCAAATGACACGCGGACTTTCACGGTGGCCTTCTGGCGGTCGGCGGTGGGAATGATGGTGCGCACCCGGCATGGAATTTTCCACTCCGGATAGGCGTCGAGCGTCGCCGTGACGGGCTGTCCCGGCTTCACGCGCGCGATGTAGGACTCGTTCACGTCCACTTCGATCTCGAGTGAATTCATATCCACGATCGTGGCGATGCCGGTGCGCGTAAATCCGCCTCCGGCCGACACGGGCGACACGATCTCGCCGCGCTGCGCGTCTTTCGACACTACCAAACCCGCAAACGGAGCGCGGATGATGGTGTTGTCGAGGTCTTGCTTGGTTACCTGCACGCGGGCTTCGGCGGCGCGGACCTGCTCGTTGGTCAGCGCGATACGCGCCTGGAGGCTCTCCACGGTTGTGCGGGCGGCGTCGAGCGATTGCGCCGTTGTGATGCCGGCGCGGTGAAGCTCCTCGGAGCGCGCCTGTTCGCGCCGGGCGTTGGCGAGGTTCACTTCCAGGTCTTGGAGAGCTGCGCCGGCCGCCTTGGTCTCCGCCTCAGCGGAGGCCAGCCGCACACTTGCATCCGTGTTGTCGAGCGTGGCCAGCTCCTGTCCTTCGGAAACCCGCATCCCTTCTTCCACCAGAACCTGCTCCAGCCTGCCCGTTATCTTGGCGGCCACCGTTGCGCGGCGGCGGGGAGTGACGTAGCCGCTCGCGTTCAGCAGCGTCACCGGCTCGTTTGTCGCGGCGCGTGCCACTACGGTCTCCACCACCGGCAACCGCTCGCGCAACATCCGGATCGCTCCCAGCACGAGCAGCGAGATCCCGACCAGCGCGGCAAACCAGCGCATCCAGCGCACCCGCGGCCGCCGCGCTCGTTCGTCAATCTTTAGGTCGGAGATCTGGAACTTTCCGGGCACCGGCTCGCGTTCTGAACGCCCGATTTCTTCTTTGGTGAGGGCCACGGAGCATGCTCCCAGGGGAGGCGAGATTGGTATGGGCCTTACGGACTAGAATACCACGGGTTCCCTTTGGGGAGATGCGAGGTGGGAGAGAGGAGTGGTGTCTCAGTTTGACGTAAGGGCATGGCTTCAGCCATGCCGAACAAGCCAGCCGCCAACCGGGGCTTTAGCCTCTGAGGTCCCCCCTCAGCGGTTAAAACCGCTGTGAGATTTGCC